>WBZM01001428.1_pt1 | contig 23655 bp, 22 predicted proteins | sample 5204271 | NCBI WGS metagenome assembly WBZM01 (sample SAMN12344346, study PRJNA552823) | activated sludge metagenome | biome: Activated sludge suspended growth; feature: Nitrification reactor; material: Wastewater; isolation source: activated sludge from nitrification reactor of wastewater...
CCCCAAGCGCACGGTCTCCGGCAAGAAGAAGTAACCACGCTTCGGTTGCACAACAAGCTTTCAACCAGAAATCAGGAGTAACTAGATGCCTCCCAAGAGCCGCGCAGCGGCCGGCGCCAAAGGCAAAGTGCGCCGCAAGGAAAAGAAGAACGTCGTCCAGGGCGAAGCTCACATCAAGAGCACGTTCAACAACACCATCGTCACCATCACCGACCCCACCGGTGCAGTGATCTCATGGGCCTCAGCCGGCACCGTCGGCTTCAAGGGCTCACGCAAGTCGACTCCATTCGCTGCGCAGATGGCTGCTGAAGCCGCTGGTCGGCGCGCGATGGACCACGGCATGAAGAAGATCGACGTCTTCGTCAAGGGCCCCGGCTCTGGGCGCGAGACCGCGATCCGCTCGCTGGGTGCGATCGGCCTCGAGGTCGGCAGCATCTCTGACGTCACGCCCACCCCCCACAACGGATGCCGGCCGCCCAAGCGCCGCCGCGTCTGATCGACCAAGAGACTTAGAAAGGCTTAGACATGGCTCGTTACACCGGACCCATGACTCGCAAGTCGCGTCGTCTCGGCGTCGACCTGGTAGGCGGGGACGCCGCATTCGAAAAGCGCCCCTACGCCCCAGGTCAGCACGGCCGCGCGCGGATCAAGGAGAGCGAGTACCGCAATCAGCTCCAGGAGAAGCAGAAGGCACGCTTCACCTACGGCGTGATGGAGAAGCAGTTCCACCGCTACTACAACGAGGCCAGCCGTCGTCCCGGCAAGACCGGTGACAACCTGCTGCAGCTGCTCGAAACCCGCTTGGACAACGTGGTCTACCGTGCCGGCTACGCCCGCACCCGCCGCCACGCGCGCCAGCTCGTCGTACACGGCCACTTCAAGGTCAACGGCAAGAAGGTCGACATCCCGAGCTTCCAGGTCACCGAGAAGGACGTCATCGACGTACGCGAGAAGTCGCTGGAGATGACGCCATTCATCGTGGCTCGCGAAACTCACGGTGAGCGGATCGTGCCTGCTTGGCTCGAGGCTGTGCCCAGTCGGATGAGGATCTTGGTGCACTCCCTGCCCGTGCGCGAGCAGATCGACATCCCCGTGCAAGAGCAACTCATCGTCGAGTACTACTCCAAGAAGTAATCAACCCAACTCAAAACCGACCGCCTGTGTGAGTTCGAGTCCATCAAATAGTGGTTGGACTCGGGAAGGAAAAACAAGTGCTCATCGCTCAGCGTCCGCAGCTCTCAGAAGAAGTAGTAGACGAGTTCCGGTCACGTTTCGTGATCGAACCACTCGAGCCCGGCTTCGGCTACACGCTCGGCAACTCGTTGCGCCGTACCCTGTTGTCATCCATCCCCGGAGCGGCAGTCACCAGCATCAAGGTGGCCTCCGCGCTTCATGAGTTCTCCACCATTGAAGGGGTCAAGGAGGATGTCACCGAGATCATCCTCAACCTCAAGTCACTGGTGGTCTCCTCCGAGCATGACGAGCCAGTCACCTTGGTGTTGCGCAAGTCTGGCTCCGGTGAAGTAAAGGCCTCTGACATTGAGGTCCCCGCTGGTGTGGAGATCCACAGCCCAGACCTGCACATCGCGACTCTCAACTCCAAGGGCAGCCTGGAGATGGAGCTCGTGGTCGAGCGTGGCCGAGGCTATGTTTCTGCGGCACAAAACAAGGGCCCTGATGACGAGATTGGCCGGATGCCGGTCGACTCCATCTACAGCCCCGTGCTGAAGGTGACCTACAAGGTCGAGGCCACTCGTGTCGAGCAGCGCACCGACTTCGATCGCCTGGTCATCGACGTGGAGACCAAGCCGGCCATCGCTCCGCGTGATGCTCTCGCCTCTGCGGGCAGCACCCTGGTGGAGCTGTTCGGTCTGGCTCGAGAGCTCAATGTCGAGGCTGAAGGCATCGACATCGGGCCGTCTCCGGTCGATGAGCAGTTGGCTCAGGATCTCGCGATGCCGGTTGAGGAGCTCAACCTCACCGTGCGTTCCTACAACTGCCTCAAGCGTGAGGGCCTCGACACTGTCGGTGAGCTGCTGCAGCGCTCGGAGCAGGACCTCCTCGACATCCGCAACTTTGGCGCCAAGTCGATCGACGAAGTCAAGCTCAAGTTGCACGAGATGGGCCTGGGCCTCAAGGACAGCGCACCTGGTTTCGACCCGGCCGCAGCCTTGGCAGCCTACGAAGAAGACGACTACGACGACACCTTCGTCGAAGACGAGCAACTGTGAGTTGGTCGGCTCAAACCGACAACTCGCCGAACTGAACACCCGCTACCTGAGTACCTAGTCCGGCTCAGGAGAATCGAGAAACACAATGCCAACTCCACGTAAGGGCAAGCGCCTCGGCGGCAGCCCGGCGCACCAACGGCTGATCTTGGCCAACCTCGCAACCTCGCTGTTCGAGCACGGCCGGATCACCACTACCGAGACCAAAGCTCGGGTGCTGCGTCCCTACGCAGAGAAGCTGATCACGAAGGCCAAGCGCGGCGATCTGCACAACCGTCGCGAGGTCTTGAAGGTCATCCGCGACAAGTCCGTCGTACACGTGTTGTTCACTGACATCGCCGAAACCTTCAAGGATCGCCCCGGCGGCTACACCCGGATCACCAAGATCGGCCCACGCAAGGGTGACAACGCACCCATGGCAGTGATCGAGCTCGTGACCGAGGCCTATGCGCCGAAGCCTTCCACCAAGAAGGAAGCCAAGGCCGAAGCCGCTCCCGTGCCGGTCGAGGCAGAAGAGGTCGAGGCAGAAGAGCCAACCGAGGCTCCCGCTGACGAGGCATCTTCCGAGGAAGCCGTGGCCGAAGATGCTGCAGCCGACGAGGCTGTTGCTGAGGCAGCGCCTGCTGATGAGGCTACTGAAGAAGCACCCAAGGACGAAGAGACCGCCTGAGTCCTTCAAGCTCAACAAAGGGTCTTGTGTTCATCGCGAACGCAAGACCCTTTGTTGCGTCATTCGGACTTGGTGGTTGGTGCTCCATGTTGTTTGAGCACGGCCTTGATGGCCTTCCACTTTTCGCCATCAAGTCGCGTAGCTAGCGAACGGGCTTCCTCGGCAAGTGTCTGCTCATCAGGTGCCAAAAGGCCAGCAAACCTAGGGTCGAGTACCCAAGCCGAGTCTTCGCTGGCATGCATAGCCATCTCGTCGAGAAAGAGTTCGAGGGACCGGGCGCGTTGTGGGAGGGTTTCACCTTCCATTGGCACCCAACTTATTTGCTTTTCCCATAACTTGGCTCGGATGTCATCCCCAGAAACGTCCAAGAGAGTCCCCAGAATCTTCGCGGGTAGATGGTGGGCCTTTTGATAGTCCTGTACTTCGCTGGCCAGCCTGATCACGTTGTCGTCAGTGAGTGACACGCCGATCATCAGAACATGGCGAGTCAATAGCAGAGTCTGGAGAACAGATCCCGAAGGGCGATTGTCCGCGTCGTAGCGCAGCATGTGGCGTCTGGTGAGAATGATGTCGTCTTGATGGTTCACGTCGCCGTGAAGCTTAAGAATCCAAGGGTCTCCGACCTTGCACGCAGTCCAAGGTAGCGCAATTCCCTGGTCGAGGTCGGTGCTTGCGACAGCATCTTCGTACAGGGTGTCGTAGTTGGTCGTCACCACTTCGTGGATGTTGAGCCCAGCAAGCAAGACATGCAGTAGGGATGGCGTTGTTGCTTCTCTGATGATTTTGCCAACGTGAGCTCTGAAATCCTCTTGGTCCTGCATCTCAATGAGGGTTGCTTGGTCGACGAGGGACAACTGCTTGATGGCCTCGACATCCAAGCCCTCAGCATCCGTTGATAGGCGCTCGAGGAGTTTGGGCCACGTCGGTAAGCCTGCCGGAACGCCTATACCAGCACCAGTTAGGAGGGCAAGACCACGCATCCTTGCAAGCTTTGCCAATCCATGTGGACTTCTTGCCGCATCGGGTGAGCTCGTTTCCTCACTGGCGTGGTTCTGAAGACGCGTCTGTTGAGCCGCTGCATAGACAGATGATTCGGGCGTTACCAGCGCAAGGTCGATATTGTGAACCGCTACGTTTTCATCTGCCCAATCAAGCAAATCGCTGATCACTTCGCCTCGCTGGTCGCCATATCCCGTGCCACCTAGCCCTATGAACGGTAGGGCGATCAACGGAAGTGCGCGATCTCCCTTCGGGATTTCATGTTCAAGTGTTGTGGCGATCTCTTGCAGCACTGAAGAGAGCCGATTCAGGATCGCTTCGTATTCCAGTGCTGAGGAGCCACCGATGCTGACTGCCCAAACTTCATCGCTTACGCGCCCCCAGCCACGTTGTGGCCAATCCTCTGGCTCGGCCCAAGGGGCGGGGTTCTTCGGGTAGCTGCGGCTCAGGCGTTTCCAGTGATCTTCGATCTTAAAACGATCATCAGACGAAATGATGGCGGCGTCGTGAACCAGGGATTCAATCCGACCATGCAAAACGAATAGATGACCTGTCATGAAGAGAACTCTGCCATCAATTCAGTGATTGATCCCGATGCAGGGAGCCGGAAGGGGCCTGCATGAGGGGGTGGGTAATGGGGCAAGATCAGACGTCGTGCCGGTTGTGTTGGTGTACGTCGAGTCGCAGCAAGGAGCCAGCCAGGGTGACTGCGGGGCCTAGAAGTGCGATCACGGCGATCGTGGCAAGGCCGACCGTGGCCCCCCCAAACCAGCCGACCAAGGCGCCGCCAAACTGGACGGCGCTGTAGCTCCACTTGAAGGGGATCGGTGGATCCCAGGCCAGGGCCGCTGCCTCCGTGGGGCCGGCCCCGGTGTGGCTTCCCAAATAGCCTGCGATGCCGGCGGCGAGCAAAGGGAAGGCCAGGACAAGCATCATGACTTGGCCCACAAGACTGGCGGGGGTGTCCAGCCAGTGCATGGTCAATGGCACGGTGGCGCTGACCACGCCAACTTGAGCCACAGTGCCCACTCCGGGGGTCAGGCCTCGCACGAACGCCAGCACCAAGAAGAGCACTGCGACGATCACGCTCACCACGCCCCAAGCCAGGCCGGTACTCAGAGACAGGCCCGTGATCAGGGTTGAATATCCGTCAGCGCCTAGGTCTGCAGTCAAGAGCAGCCCCACCCCCAGACCGAGACTGCAGCATCCGACGAGCAGCACGATGAGTTGGCGGGCAGTTGGCATGGAGCAGAGTGTGGCAGATATTGAGTTGCCAGAGGCAACGATAGATTCAAGACGTGCGGTTGCGACTCGATCTTTCCTACGATGGCGCCGGCTTTCATGGCTGGGCCACTCAGCCTGACCTGCGCACCGTTCAAGGCGAACTGACTTCGGCCCTCCAAAAAGTCCTGAGGGTTGAGGAAATCCAACTCACCGTCGCTGGCCGGACTGACACCGGCGTACACGCGCGCGGTCAGGTGGCGCACTTCGACCTAGCCCCTGCGGTTCTCGAGTCCGTCACAGGGCGATCAGATGTGAGCCCGCTGGCCTCTTTGGTACGCCGAGTCAACGGCGTCCTCGAACCGGACATCCGGGTCAGGGCGATCGCTATGGCAGCAGAAGGCTTTGATGCTCGATTCTCGGCGATCTGGCGTCGCTATTGCTATCGCATTGCCGACCACGCGGGTTGTCGAGACCCGTTGACCCGAGGGTTCGTCCTGCACTGGCCGCGCAACCTGGATGAGGCCCTGATGAATGACGCTGCCGAGGCGCTGTTGGGGGAACACGACTTCGCGGCCTTCTGCAAACGCAGGGAGGGCGCCACCACGATCCGGACGCTGCTCGACTTGGAGTGGGAGCGAGACCAAAGCGGCGTACTTGTCGGCACTGTGCGAGCGGATGCCTTCTGCCACAACATGGTGAGATCTTTGGTGGGCTGTTTGATCGCCATTGGTGAAGGGCGTAAGCCGGTCACGTGGGCTGCACAGATCCTGGAAGCCCGGGCCCGCGACAGTGCCGTCGGCGTGGTGGCTGCGCACGGCCTCACCCTCGAAGAGGTGGGCTATCCAGACGACCTGGATCTTGCAGATCAGGCCAAGCGTTCCCGGGTGGTACGTACTCTTTCAAGGTGAGGACCACCGACAAGAGGCAGCGGCATTCGGTGCGGCGACCGCATCGGGAAACAGCCGTGGTGATCACGGCTGCCCTCATCCTGCTCGCCGGCCTCGCCACTGTGGTGCTCTCTCCGAGGGCGGAGCGGTCCACGGTGAAACTGCCTCCCCTTGCGCTGCCGACCCCAGCAGTCCCATCCCCCCCGACTGCTGGCCCAGACCCTGTTTTGGATCTTGTGCACAAACAACTGCCGCTCAGGGTGGCAACTGCCAATATCTATCAACGCCTGAGTTGGCCGAGGGCTGCTGCTGACTTGGAGCGCCTGATGGAGGCCAACATAGATGTGATCGGCCTCAACGAGATCACGCCCGGGCGGGCCGCGGAGATCAAGGGATGGCTTGGTGACGACAAAGGTTGGCACCTTTACGCACCACCCACTACCCCAACGCGATTTCGGGTGAGCAATTCACTGCTGTGGAATGACGCGCGTTTGCGACTCCTAGACTCCGGCAGCGAGTTCGGCAGCCATTCGGGCACCCGCAAATACGCGGTTGATTCGCGTTGGATCACCTGGGCCAAGTTCAAGATCAAGAAGAGTGGTACCAACCTCTACTTCTTGGTTACGCATATGGATCCTGCCGTGGAGCGACGTGGGGTACCTCGCCCCAATGCGACAGTGGGGGCCAACGCCGTCTACATGGACAGACTTAAGTCCTTCGTGCCTGAGTTGACCAAGGCGGCAAAGTCCGGATCGTCCGCTGGCAATGTGGTCATTGTGGGCGACTGGAATGTGAATGCACTCGCAGATCGGCGAGTGCAGGCCGCTGCCATGCCCTTTGTGAGATTGGAGGGCCGTGGTGAAGGCCCAATCATCTCCAACTACACGGCCTTGGGCTTCTCCTTCCCGCCCACGAGTCCAAAGAGCCGTCGCTGGATCGACTACATCGCCTTGTGGAGTGATCTCCCCAAGGGAAACCCCGAGTTGAGCTTCACCAAGCAGTACTCACCCAAGGGTGGCTACTCCGACCACAATCCCGTGATCGCTGACCTGGTGCTCAAATATCGAGCTCTCAGGAAGGCCGAGTCTGAATTGCTGCCAACTCCTTTGCAGTGATCTTCTTGAGCCGCTCAACCTCGACTTCATAGCGACTGGTGCGCCCTTGAGCTGTGGTGAAGAACCTGCGCCGCAGACAACCGATGACCAACACGCTGTCACCTGGCAGCCGCCGCATCGCCGCGGCCCGAGTGCGGGCAGACCAGCAGGCCAAATCAATCACATCGACCTTCCGGCGTAGGTCGTCCATTTGTCGGGGTCGATCGACGATCACCCGCAAAGAGACGATCAGATCACCACTTGGCAACTCTCGCTCAATGGGCTCGGCGCTGACCCGGCCGATCAATCTGACTTCATTGTTTGTCAACGACTCAACTTGCATGCGTCGATGATGTACGGCGGATGGCGGCGGTGGCTGAGATGGTGCGGATCTGTGGAGAAGTCGCTCCCTTTTGATCCTTGTGGATGACAACCGGGCATGATTGCTGCATGGCTGAGGAGCACTATTTCACGGCAGATCCGTCAGTGCCGTTCAAGCGTGCGCCGATCCGGGCCCTGGTCTGGGGCCATTGGCTCGAGCTCACGTCAGGCAGTGGGGTCTTCGCGCACGGTCGACTCGACACTGGCACCGGTGTGCTCCTGCGGGAGGTTCCGCCACCACTGACAGCCCGACGGGTGCTCGATCTCGGCTGTGGCTTCGGCGTGATCGGGTTGGCGATTGCGGTCGCCGTACCTGACTGTCAGGTCACGGCCGTCGACGTGAATGAGCGCGCGATCCTGCTCGCCAACGAAAACGCAGCGTCACTCGGGGTGGCCGATCGTTTCCATGCCTGTTTGCCTGATCAGGTGCCGGCAGATGAGGAGTACGACGAGATCTGGTCGAATCCGCCGATCCGAGTGGGCAAGGACGCCCTTCACGAACTCTTGCTCAGGTGGCTGCCACGCCTAACCGAATCTGGTCACGCGCGACTAGTGGTGGGCAAGAATTTGGGGGCGGACTCATTGGCCCGCTGGCTCAGTGAACAGGGCTTTCCCACCATCAAGACCTCGAGCAGCAAGGGCTTTCGGGTGCTGGAGGCACGGCGAAACCCAGCCGCTTAGACGCCGTGATGAATAGGCTGCTGGAGTGAGCGTCGCGACACACGGGGAGCGGATACCCGCGCCACTGTTGGTCTTGGGTGGGGTCCTCTCGGTGCAATTTGGGAGTGCCCTGGCCGCGACGATGATCCCGGAGATCGGCGCCGGGGGAGCAGTTCTACTGCGCCTGGTCTTCGCTGCGGCAGCGTTGGTCTTGTTGGTCCGACCGCGCCTTCGTGGGCTCTCGGTGCAGGCCTGGCTGACAGTTGTGGCCTTTGGTTTGTCGCTGGGGGGAATGAACTGGTCCTTCTACGGATCATTGGCCCATCTGCCGATTGGGGTGGCCGTCACGGTCGAGTTTTGTGGGCCCCTCCTCCTGGCTGCGTCGATGTCGCGGCGGGCGGTCGACTTCTTCGCGGTGCTCGCGGCTGCGGCGGGCGTCGTACTCACCTCAAATGCACTTGTCGTGCCATTGGGGGATTTGAGTTGGACCGGCTTGGGGCTGGCAGCCTTGGCGGGCGGCTTCTGGGCTGCGTATGTCTTGCTCAGTGCTCGCACGGGGGCGGTGTTCGAAGGCCTGGATGGGTTGGCGATCGCGTTGGTTGTGGCCACGCTGATTGTGCTCCCAGCAGGCTTGCAATCCCAGGAGCTGTGGACGCCTGAGCACATCTTCAAAGGGGTGGGCTTGGCTCTCTTGTCTTCCTTGGTGCCCTATTCCTTCGAGTTGTTGGCCTTGCGGCGGATGCCTGCTCGGGTGTTTGGGGTCTTGTTGTCCACCGAGCCAGCCGTGGCCGCCATGGCGGGCCTTGTCGTGCTCGGTCAGCGACTCTCTGCTCTGCAGGTCGCTGGTTTGGCGTTGGTTGTGCTGGCCAGTGCCCTTGTGCTTGGGTCAGGCGCTTCGGCACGGACCTTGGCTGAAGAACCCGGCGCGATTGAGGGTGCCTGATGGCTGACAAGGCGATGTGTCCTGTGTCACAGTTGCGGGCATGACAGACGCGCCCGCGCCCCAGTACCTCGATGACCGCCTCAACTATTGGGCTCAGGTCACCCCAGATGTCGAGTGCATGTCCTATCTCGAACGATCGTGGACCTTCGGCCAATGGCACGAGAGAGTACGCCGCTGTGCCGGGGCTCTGCGGCAGGCTGGCGTGGGCCGTGGTGACGTGATTGCCTTCCTCGACAAGAATCATCCGGCCTGTGTCGAGATGACCATCGCCGCAGCGATGTTGGGTGCTGCAAATGCGGTGATCAACTTCAGGTTGGCTGGAGCCGAGATCGACTATGCGATCAATGACTCTGGGGCCAAACTCCTAGTGGTGGGCAGCGAATTGCTGCCCACCATCGATCAGATCAAGGACCAGTTGCCCGGCGTACAAACCATCTGGGAGGTGACCCCAGACGGAGCCGAGGGAGACGAATACGAGCAAGCCTTGGGGCAGGCGGAGCAGATTGACCGTGACCCGGCAGTCACGCCGGATGACGTCGTACTCGTGATGTATTCATCTGGCACGACCGGACGCCCCAAGGGTGTGATGATCACCCAACGCGCTCTGATCGCGCACACACTCAACGCCCATGACGGCTGGGAGTTTGACCCCGGTGACAAGAACATGGTCGCGATGCCGCTCTTCCACGTGGGCGGCACCTCATATGTGCAATTCGGCATCCACGATGGGGTGCCCAGTGTGATGACTCGAGACCCCGATGGCGCCTCTTTGGCAGGGGCGATCTTGAAGGGAGCCAATCGCACCTTCTTGGTGCCGGCCGTGCTGGCCCAGGTGTTGCAGGCCGGTCCAGACGCCATCAAATTGTTCGGCGCTTTGAAGACATATTGCTATGGGGCCTCGCCGATGCCGTTGCCGCTGTTGCGCGCGGCGATGGAGGCATGGCCCGACACCGACTTCATCCAGGTCTATGGTCTGACCGAAGTTTGTGGAGTGGCCACCCACCTGATGCCTGATGATCATCGAGATGCAGACCATCCTGAGAGGTTGGTCTCTGCAGGCACTCCCGTGCCCGGTGTCGAAGTCAAGATCGTTGACCCAGCGACTCTTGAGGAAGTGCCGGTCGGCGAGCACGGTGAGATCTGGATGCGTACGCCGCAGCTCATGCTGGGCTTCCTCAACAAGCCCGAGGCCACTGCCGAAGTGATCACCGACGATGGTTGGTTCCGCACCGGAGACATGGGCAAGGTCGACGAGGGTGGTTATGTCTTCGTGCAAGACCGACTCAAGGACATGATCATCTCTGGTGGCGAAAACATCTACAGCCCAGAGATCGAGCGGGTGCTCGCTGAGCATCCAGCGGTCATGGAGGTGGCGATCATCGGCGTACCCGATGACACCTGGGGTGAGGTGGTCAAGGCGGTCGTGTCACTCAATGAAGGCCACACTGCGACCGAAGCCGAGCTGATCGACTATTGCAAGGAGTCGTTGGCGTCGTACAAGTGCCCCAAGTCGGTCGACATCGTGGAACTCCTGCCGCGCAATCCCACTGGCAAGATCCTCAAGCGTGACCTGCGTCAGCCCTATTGGCAGGGCAGGGAGAGCTCGATCGTTTGATCGATCAAGGTGTGACTCAACTGCTCGGTATGGCGAAGGCCTGCTCACCCTTGACGATCCGCAGTCCCGGCATGCCGTGGCTGCGGGCATAGTCGATCGATTGCTTCAACGACACCAAGGTGTTGGACAGCGGCGGCCAGAAGTTGAGTGACGTCAATGTGCCGACAGGGCGACCGGAACGGTCCATGTAGCCAGCCCCTGAGTCATGCTCGATGCCGAAGTTGAAGCTGTAGATGAAGGCATTCCATGGCGCTGGCCAAAACATCATCGCCGTGGTCGGTTTCGACGCATCATTCCCGGTGCGATATTGGCTGTTGAGATAGCCATACATCAACTGGAACCAACCGGGGAAGCCTGAAGCCTCGGTGGTGTTTGGGCCGCCCCAGTGGGGCACCGTGGGATCAACTTTGGCTCGGTCAGACTCATCCACCTTGATCAACGCAAAATCGTTGTTGTTGCACAGGGTCTGGTCGGTTTGGCCTTCGCCGTGCATGGCCAGCCAAGAGCTGTAGACGATCGTGCCTGAGCCGACGACGGTGCCGGAGTCGTTGGCGGACTTGTCGACCACGAAGTCGGCCCGATCGCCCAGGGGTGCGGGGTTCATCAGGCAACCATTGAGCGAGGTCTGGTTGTCTTCCTTGGGATTGCAGTGCGCGGTGTAGCCGAGATAGAGCGCCCCGGTGTCGTCAGTGAAGACGAAATTCGTCGTACACACGGTGAACGGTGTGACCACCTGGGTGCCCGGATGGATTGGGCGCTGTGGATCTGGAATGTAGGGGCCGGCGGCGAACGCAGGGCTCTGGCCGATCGTGATCAGGCCGAGCGTCATCAGAAGGGTCGTGAGCAGCCCGACCATTGTCGTCAAGAGGGCTCGCAGGGGCAGGCGCATGTGGACATTTTGCCCCACATTGGCTGCTCCGTCGCCTACAGAGCTGGTCTGGTGCAGTCCACGAAGAGTTCCCCACAAGCATCAGGTGGCCCCTAATCTGGACTCGTGCGGAAGCTATTCGCCTATTTCGACTGGAACATCCTCAATTGTGGATGGCGTGGACACGTGCTCTACGCGCCTACCGAAACTGACCTGGCGAAGCGGATCAGCATCGAAACTCCAAATGGAGTGGCCTGGCGTTGTCTGCGCTGCGAGGCCTAGGTGGTGGGCAAACCACACTCCAGCGGACCTGCCCAAGACGCTCCCTTGGTGCTGCGTGGCAAGGCTTTGCGCGATGCGCTGATCCTGCGGGCCTATGCGGTGGAAAGGCTGGTCAGAGGCACGCTGATGGTCTTCTTGGCGATTGGGGTCTACATCTTCAAGGACTCCAGGCACGCCCTCAGCGACCTCATGGAGACCTACGTGCCGCTGCTCCAGCCAGCCGCCACCCGAATGGGCATCGACTTGGACAACTTCGGACCGGTGCGTTTGTCGCACCGGATCTTGAACATGAACCCAGACACTCTCAACTTCGTGATCACGATCATCGCCGTCTACAGCGTCCTGCTGTTTGCACAAGGAATCGGGCTGTGGTCGATGAAGAGATGGGGGGAGTACGTCGCAGCAGTGGCCACCTCCGTGTTCATCCCCTTTGAGATCCACGAGCTTGTGGAGCAGGTGACTTGGGTCAGGGTCTCGGTGTTGGTGTTCAACATCTTGCTGGTCCTCTACATCGTGTGGACGAAGCGACTATTCGGATTCCGTGGCGGAGTCGAGGCCTTTGTCGAAGAGATGCACAGTCAATCGGTGATGGAGATCGAGCACGCGGCGATTGCTGGCCCCAAGCCTGCTGAGAGTTAGGCGAGCCTGCGTCAGTATTTCGTGGTGACTCGGGGGATGATGGTCTTGACCACACCTAGTCGGTCCAGCACTTGGGGAAGTGATTGCAGTGGCTGGGAACGAGACCAGATATGTCTTCGATTTTGCCGAGGGCAACAAAGACCAAAAGGATCTGCTCGGAGGCAAGGGTGCCAACCTTGCCGAGATGGTCCGTTTGGGTCTTCCGGTGCCGCCAGGCTTCATCTTGACCACCGAGGCGTGCACGGAGTACTTCACCACTGGTGACTTCCCCCCTGGTCTCGATGAGGAGATCAGCGCTCACCTCGCCGCCTGTGAAGCCGCAATGGGCAAGACGCTCGGTGAGCCCAAAGACCCGCTGCTGCTTGCAGTCAGATCCGGCGCGAAGTTCTCCATGCCCGGCATGATGGAGACGGTCCTCAACGTCGGTCTCAATGATGACTCCGTGCAGGGCTTGGCGACGGTGGCGGCAGACCCGCGCTTCGCTTGGGACTCCTATCGCCGGTTGTTGCAGATGTTTGGCTCCACCGTGCTGGGGGTTGACGCGGAGTACTTCGCCGAGGCTTTGGGGGAGCAGTTGTTGGCCCAAGGAGTGGACAAGGATCAAGAGCTCTCCGTGGCTTCGCTGCAGGCGCTGGTGGCGTCGTACAAGGCGATCATCCGAATCCATGCCGGTCGAGATTTTCCGCAAGACCCGCGTGAGCAACTCGACTTGGCAATCCGGTCGGTCTTCGACTCTTGGAACACCGACCGTGCCCGGCTCTATCGCCGACAGGAGAAGATTCCCGAGGATCTTGGCACTGCGGTGAATGTGTTGGCGATGGTCTTCGGCAACTTGGGCGCTGGCTCTGGCACGGGCGTGGCCTTCACCCGTGACCCGGCAACCGGCAACCAAGGCGTCTATGGCGACTATCTGGAAGATGCCCAAGGCGAAGACGTCGTCGCGGGGATTCGCAATACCTTGCCGCTGGCCGCCTTGGAGGCCATCGACAAGGACTCCCATGACCAGTTGCTCAAGATCATGGACACCTTGGAGCGCCATTACCTCGACATGTGTGATGTGGAGTTCACCATCGAGCGTGGCAAGTTGTGGATGTTGCAGACCCGAGTGGGCAAGCGCACCCCGGAGGCCGCCTTCAAGCTCGCTGTGCGTTTCGTCGATGAAGGGCTGATCGACATGGATGAAGCCTTGCGTCGGGTCAGCGGCGAACAACTGGCCAGACTGATGTTCCCCGGATTTGAAGTCGATGCTGCAGTTGACTCCTTGGCGACCGGGATGGGGGCCTCGCCAGGGGCAGCAGTTGGCAAGGCAGTGTTTGACTCTGCAACGGCCGTCGCCTGGGCACAGCGGGGCGAAGACGTGATCTTGGTGCGTCAAGAGACAAATCCCGATGACCTGCACGGCATGGTTGTGGCCAAGGGCATCCTGACCAGTCGCGGCGGCAAGACCTCTCATGCAGCCGTGGTGGCCAGAGGGATGGGGCGCACCTGCGTGTGTGGCGCCGACGACCTGCAAGTCGACGTCAAGGGCAAGTGCTTTTCACTCCCCGACGGCAGGAGAGTCAACGAAGGCGAGGTCATCTCCATCGACGGCACCAGCGGCGAGATTTTCCATGGCGCCATCCCCTTCCACGACTCGATCGTCGTACAACATTTTGAAGGTGCTGATCATGAAGACAGCGAGCTGGTGGCGGCAGTAGCCAGACTCATGACTCATGCAGATCGCGTACGCCGATTGGCCGTTCGGGCCAATGCAGACACGCCTGAGGACGCGGCCAGGGCTCGCCGATTTGGCGCAGAAGGGATTGGGTTGTGTCGCACCGAGCACATGTTCTTGGGTGAGCGTCGCCAACTCGTCGAAGACCTGATCGTGGCTGCGGACGACGCGGAGCGAGACCTTGCCCTGGCAGCTCTCCTGCCGCTCCAACGTGAAGACTTCGAGCGCATCTTTGCGGCCATGGATGGGCTGCCGGTGACGATCCGCCTCCTTGATCCGCCGCTGCACGAATTCCTCCCCAACCTGACCGAACTCTCCGTTGAGGTGGCCTTGGCTCGAGAGCAGGGAGCCCCGGATGAGCGGCTTCGTCGCCTGCTCAGCGAAGTGCAACGCGTACATGAGCAAAACCCCATGCTGGGTCTGAGAGGGGTACGCCTCGGCATTATCATCCCCGGCCTGTTCGTCATGCAGGCCCGAGCGATCATGGAGGCTGCTGCTGCTCAGAGTGCTCGCGGACTGACGCCGCGACCGGAGATCATGGTGCCTTTGGTCGCCACCGCGGACGAGTTGGCCGTGATCAAGAGCCAGGTCGAGGCAGTCGCTGACTCGGTGCAGCAAGAGACCGGCTATGCCTGCGCCTACAAGATCGGCACCATGATCGAGTTGCCCAGAGCTGCCTTGACTGCAAGGCAAATCGCAGCCCACGCGGAGTTCTTCTCCTTCGGCACCAACGACTTGACCCAGATGACCTGGGGCTTCAGCCGAGATGACGTGGAGGCAACCTTCCTGCCCCACTATCTCGATGAGGGGCTCTTGTCGGTCTCTCCGTTTGATTCACTCGATGTGATTGGGGTGGGTGAGCTGGTGCGGATGGGCGCCGAGCGCGGTCGTCAAAGTCGACCAGATATGCATCTGGGTGTCTGCGGTGAGCACGGGGGCGATCCTGCGAGCATCCACTTCTTCGAAGAAGTTGGCCTCGATTATGTCTCTTGCTCCCCTTTCCGCGCCCCGGTCGCTAGGTTGGAGGCGGGCCGAGCGGTGTTGCTGCGGAAGGGTGCATAGATGACCTATCAGTCACGGATAGTTTCGCGGCGACGTCCGTTGGGGCTCTTTCACTTCGCTGACCCCAGGCACTGGACCCCCACCGACCTGCGGATCGCCTACGAGCAGGGCAGTCAAGCACTCCTTGACGAAACGATCATGACTGGCTTCAGGGTGGCTCGCACTCGCCGCTCGACGCGTCGACTGCACCAGATCATCGCCGAGGCTGAAGGTGCCCTGGAGGTGTACGACGAAGCCGGCTGGTTGGCGCGGCCCGAGCTGGCCTATGCCAAACAGGTGGCGCCACTGCCAGATGATCTGTCTATCCGACCTGGCCGTAGCACGGGCACCGACTTCGAGCACCTGCAGTTTCCGAGCGGCTATCAACCGCACCCCGATGATCCGTCGTCTCGCCGATGGTCGGCGATGGTGGCCAATCGAGATGTGCATGCATGGGTGCTACGCCATGAGCGGCCACGACCTTGGGTGCTAGGGGTCCATGGCGCTGAGATGGGTCGGCCCTTCGTTGACTTCATGCTCTTCCGGGCCAGATGGATGCACGAAAAGCTCGGCCTCAATGTGGCGCTGCCAGTCATGCCTCTGCACGGGCCGCGAGCCGGTGGCGGGCACTTCCCATCCGAGGTGGTGGCCCACAACGTGCACGGCATCTTGCAGGCGGTCGCCGATGTGCGGCGTACCCTCGCCTGGATCCGCAATGAGCAACCCGGCCAGCCAATCGGTTTGCACGGCATCTCCTTGGGCGGACACATCAGCGCGATCGTGGCGAGCCTGGAGACTGAGCTGGCCTGCGCGCTGATCGGGGTGGCACCGATGGACCTCGTCTTGCTGCTCGAACGACACCACGGCACTGGGCATGGCCACGACTTGCGCGTGCAGAACTTCGAGTTGGGCGCCCGACTCGGTCAAATGACCACGCCCTTGCGGATGCAGCCCAAACTGCCACGGGAGCGGCGCTATTTCTACGCCGGTGCCGTTGACCGACTCGTGGACTTCGCGGATCATCAGGCCCCGATGATCGCGCACTGGGACTATCCCAAGACCTTGGTCTACAACGGCGGCCATGTCGGCATCGGGATGGCCAAGGAGTTGCCCGGCTTTTGGGCCAGGGCCTTCGCGGAGTCGGGTCTGATCAGGCCCAGGGGTGTGAGCCCTAGCTCCAGCGCTGCTCTGACGGGATGAAGTCCAGACGCCGATCGCCGGTGTAGATCTGCTTGGGGCGGGCGATCTTCTGCTCCTTGTCTTCGGTCAGCTCAACCCATTGGGCCAGCCAGCCAGGAGTGCGACCGATCGCAAATAGCACGGTGAACATCTCTGGCGGGAAGGCCAAGGCCTCGTAGATGAGTCCTGAGTAGAAGTCGACATTCGGATAGAGACGACGCTTGACGAAGTATTCGTCTTCAAGAGCGATCTTCTCCAACTCCACGGCAATGTCGAGCAGTGGATTGGTGCCGGTGACCTCGAAAACGTCATCACAGGCCTTCTTGATGATCTTGGCCCGAGGATCGTAGTTCTTGTAGACGCGGTGTCCAAAGCCCATCAGGCGTTCTTCGCCGGCCTTGACGCCCTTGATGAAATCGGGGATGTTTTCGGCCTTGCCGATGCGGCGCAGCATCCGGAGTACGGCTTCGTTGGCGCCGCCGTGAAGCGGGCCGTACAGGGCACCGATGCCAGCCGCCACCGAGGAATAGGGGTCAACATGACTTGAGCCCACCGAGCGTACGGCGTTGGTGGAGCAGTTCTGCTCATGGTCGGCGTGCAGGATGAACAGCGTGTCCAGGGCCTTGACTAGGCGTTCGTCTGGCGCATAACGCTGCTCGCTCATCTTGAACAGCATCGACAAGAAGTTCGCGGTGTAGCCGAGATCGTTGTCGGGGTAGATGTAGGGCTTGCCTTGGGCATGCCTGAAGGCCCACGCGCCCAATGTCGGCATCTTGGCGATCATCCGGATGATCTGGATGTGTCGATTGTCGGGGTCGTCGATGTTGTTGGACTCCGGATAGAAGGTCGACAGCGCGCCGACCGAAGCCATCAACATGCCCATCGGGTGGGCGTCGTAGCGGAATCCCTGCATGAAGCCGCGCACATTCTCGTGCACGTAGGTGTGGAAGGTGATCTCATGCACCCACTGCTCGTACTCGGCCTTGGTGGGCAGTGAACCCTTGATCAGTAGATAGGCAACCTCAAGGAAGCTTGCTCCTTCGGCGAGTTGCTCGATTGGATAACCGCGATATTCAAGGATCCCGTGCTCGCCGTCGATATAGGTGATCGCGCTCTTGCAGGAAGCGGTGTTCACGAAGCCGGGGTCATAGGTGGTCAGGCCCGGCTCGTCGTCGATGGTCCTGATCTGGAGTAGGTCGCTGGCCTTGATCGCGCCTTGGCTGATCTCCACCTCATAGGACTTGCCGGTGCGGTTGTCGGTGATCGTCAGTGAGCCATCGGGCTGGGTGCTGTGTGTGGCTTGGTTGTCGTTGGCGGTTGCCACGCGAACTCCTTCTTGGTGTGGCCTCAGCTCCGATGGGTGCCGCTGCCTTCGTCGGATCGGGTCGTGATCACCTCCAACCTATGACATGGGGCCACGGTCTACCACCGGAAGCACGAGGTTCGGACAACGAGGATGGGCAGGCTGTGGGTCCGCGAACCGCCCATGCCGCTGCCTGTTCGGCGTTACCCTGAAGGGATGCTGAGACGGCCACGAGTGCAGGGGATGCTGGGTGTGGTGATCTCGCTGTGCTTGGCCGTTGCATGGGCCGCGGCATCCCCGGCCTCGGCGGCTGATTCAACAGATCTGGTGCGCGACATCTCGCCGGGGTTGGGGGAGAGCAGTCCAAGAGAGTTCGTGGTCGCCGGGCAGGTTGCCTTCTTCGTCGCTGAAGATCCCACCCATGGTGCTGAGCTGTGGAAGACAGACGGCACACCCGCCGGTACTGCTTTGGTCAAAGACATCCGCTCGGGCCCACTGGGAAGCTCGCCAACCTCCCTGACCGCGCTGGGCAGCACGGTCTTGTTCCGAGCAGATGACGGCAGCGGCGCCAATGGCGCCGAGCTGTGGAAGAGCGACGGCACGAGTGCGGGTACGACGATGGTCAAGGACATCAACGTCGGGGCGGCATCTGGCTCTCCGGATCGCCTTGTCGTCGTGGGCACGAGAGTCCTCTTCGAGGCAGTTGATGCCGGAAACGGTAAGGAGTTGTGGCAGAGCGACGGCACCCTCACTGGCACTTCGATGCTCAAAGACATTCGACCTGGAAGCCAATCAAGCGATCCTGGGCCGATCACGGTCGGCGACGGGGACGGCTTCTTCACGGCAAATGATGGGGTCAACGGGGTGTCTGTCTGGAAGAGCGATGGCACCGAGGCGGGCACCAAGTTGGTGAAGGACATCCCGGCCACCTCATTGACTGCGGTCGGGGATGTGGTCTATTTCGCGGCCGACGACGGTGTCAATGGTGTCGAGCTTTGGCTCAGTGATGGCAACACCAGTGGCACCCAGATGGTCAAGGACATCAACACGACAGGGTCTAGTGGCCCCTCAATGTTGACTGCAGTCGGCGACCAGGTGTTTTTCCGTGCCGACGACGGGACGGGTAAAGGCGCCGAGTTGTGGCGTAGCGACGGCACATCAGTGGGCACCGGGATGGTCAAGGACATCAATCCGGAGGCAAACAGCTCCTACTTGAGCGAGCTCACCGCAGTCGGGGTAGACCTGTTCTTCCAGGCTGACGACGGTGACTCTGGCTCAGAGCTGTGGCGTAGCGACGGCACCGAGTTGGGTACGATGAGGGTACGGGATATCAACCCAGGCTCACCCAGCAGCAACCCGATCCAGCTCACGGCCGTCGGGTCGCAGCTCTACTTCTCGGCCGACAATGGATCAGCAGGTGCGGAGTTGTGGCGCAGCGACGGCTCTGACCAAGGCACCATCATGGTCAGGGATATCAACTCTGGGCCCGGTGGCAGTTTTCCCGTGGGCCTGACTGCACTCGGGCCTGCGTTGTTGTATGCCGCCACTGATGGGATCCATGCCCGAGAGTTGTGGCGTACTGGTCCGCTGCCTGTGTCACCAGTGCACCCGGTGACTCCGATCATCTTCGACGTACATCAACAGGCCGGTGGCCCCAATGCGCGTGCGCAGTTGTCTTTGGTGGCGCCTGCTCCGGGGAGCTTGTCTGTGCGATCGGTGCGCCCAAAGCGCAGGCCACTTGTGCGAGCGGTGAAATCCCCGCTCGCGGCGGGGCGCTCGTCGGTGACCTTGTCATTGACCAGGGCTGGGCACAAGAAGTTGAATCGCAGTTTTGCCAAGGCCAAGCGCAGGGCGAGGGCGACGAAGAATCCCGCTCTGAGAGTCGGGCGGGTGAAGTGCCGGGTGCGGCTCATCTATGTGCCGAATGGGGGAGCCCCGGTGACGGTGGTGGCCAACTTTGAGTTCTTGAAGCGCTGATTTGGCTCTAACTCCTCGCCACAGGTAGTGTTTGTCCTTGCGATTCCTGCCGCCTTGAGGATTTCGATCCGCCAGGCAGACTCCACCCAGCATCGGTCAACCGGTCGTTGGTCGCGGGAGCAGTGTTCGTCAGGCGTCGCAGCAACACCGCTGGTCGGGAACCCCCGACCAGTTACGAACGAGTAGAAGGCAGTAGCGCGTGCGCACATACAGCCCCAAGCCCGGCGACATCCAGCGCGAATGGCATGTCATCGATGCCACCGACATCGTCCTTGGTCGCCTAGCCAGCCAGACCGCAAATCTCCTGCGTGGCAAGCACAAGCCCATCTTTGCGCCCCACGTCGACACCGGTGACTTCGTGATCATCGTCAACGCCTCCAAGGTGGCGTTGTCAGGTCAGAAGGCCACCAAGAAGATGTCCTATCGTCACTCCGGCTATCCCGGTGGCTTGACCGCCACCCCGATTGGTGACCTGCTTGAGAAGGATGCCCGCCAGGCCATCGAGAAGGCCGTTTGGGGCATGTTGCCCAAGAACCGCCTCGGCCGGCAGATGCTCAAGAAGTTGAAGGTCTATTCAGGCCCTGAGCACCCGCACACCGCCCAGAAGGCCAAGCCCTTCGAGATCAAGCAGATTTCCCAGTAAGGACATTCAACGTGGCTGAAAACAACGACGTGACCGAAAACATCGAAGACGACTACACCGTCAACGAAGAGGGCGTTGCCTACTCCAGCGAGAGCGCACCGACCCCTGACACCCCCGCCCGCGTGGCCAATGTGGCCCCAGCGGCCGCAACCGGTCGCCGCAAGGAGGCCGTGGCTCGTGTCCGGATCATCCCCGGCACCGGCCAGTGGACCGTCAACGGGCGTGCCCTTGACAACTACTTCCCCAACAAGCTGCACCAGCAAGTGGTCAACGAGCCCTTCGTCACCACGCGCATGGAAGGCCGCTTCGACGTGATCGCCCGCATCGACGGTGGCGGCATCACCGGCCAGGCCGGCGCCTTGCGCTTGGGTGTGGCTCGTGCGCTCAATGCTGTTGACGTCGAGGCCAACCGTGCCCTGCTGAAGAAGGCTGGCTTGTTGACTCGCGATGCTCGCATCATCGAGCGCAAGAAGGCTGGCTTGAAGAAGGCCCGTAAGGCTCCGCAATACAGCAAGCGCTGATCTTGGCGGCGCTGCGCGCTGCCATGGGCATCCTGGCCGACAGGGGTGTGGTGACCAGATGAGCAAGAAACTCTTCGGTACCGACGGGGTGCGGGGTCTGGCAAACGAGACCCTCACCGCCGAGTTGGCGCTGGATCTGTCGGTTTCGGCTGCCCACGTGTTGGCCGAACTCGGCACCTTCGAGGGCCATCGGCCACTGGCAGTGGTCGGGCGGGATACCCGGATTTCGGGGCAATTCCTCGAAGCCGCAGTTGTGGCTGGTTTGGCCTCCGCTGGTGTCGACGTACTTCTCCTGGGAGTGCTGCCGACTCCAGGGGTGGCTTGGCTGACCGACTCGCTCGGTGTCGACCTGGGAGTCATGCTGTCTGCCTCGCACAACCCGATGCCTGACAATGGCATCAAGTTTTTGGCCCGCGGCGGAGAAAAGCTAGACGACCTGATCGAACGCCAAATCGAGAGCCGCCTCGGAGAGCCCTGGGATCGCCCGCTTGGCGAGAAGATCGGCAGAGTGATCACCCATGACACCGCAGTGGAGGAGTACGCCGCACACCTGACATCCACGGTCGGCTCGCTGGCGGGGCTGCGCGTCGTACTCGATTGTGCCCATGGGGCCGCCTACGAGGTCGGCCCCAAGGCATTTGCCGATGCCGGGGCCGAAGTGATCGCGATCTGCAATGAGCCAGATGGGTTGAATATCAACGAGGGTTGCGGCTCGACTCACCTAGAGCTCTTGCAGGCAGCCGTCGTAGAGCACGGCGCGGATGCTGGTTTTGCGCTGGACGGTGACGCTGACCGATGCCTGGCCGTGGCGGGCAATGGTGAGCTCGTCGATGGAGACCAGCTCATGGCCATCTTGGCCCTCGCGATGAAGGATCGTGGGGTGCTCGCGCACGACACCGTGGTGGCCACGGTAATGAGCAATCTGGGCTTTGTGCAGGCCATGAAGGCCGCCGGAGTCGGGGTACGCCAGACCAAAGTCGGCGACCGTTATGTGCTGGAGGCCATGAAGATCGACGGCTTCACCTTGGGCGGTGAGCAGTCCGGGCATGTGATCATGAGCGACCACGCCACCACCGGTGATGGGCTCCTGACCGCACTGCACATCGCCGACCGGATGAAGCAGACGGGCAAGTCCTTGGCCGACCTCGCGGCGGTGATGACTCGGCTGCCACAGGTCTTGATAAATGTTTCTGACGTCGACAAGTCGCGCGCAGACGACGACTTCGTGCTGGCCGCAGCAGTCGCCAAGGCCGAAGCCGAGTTGGCCGATGGTGGTCGGGTGTTGCTACGACCCTCGGGCACGGAGTCCTTGGTGCGGGTGATGGTCGAGGCTCAGACCGCCGACCAGGCTCAATCGATCGCCGAACGACTGGCAGAGGTTGTCAAGCAACAACTCGCGCTATGACCGCGCCGACGACCAATCGCACATCACAGCAGGGCGCTGATCTCATCGGCCACTTCAGAGGGATGAGTCAGCTGCACCTGGTGCGGCGCACCACGGAGTACGACGTGCCGCACCCGGAGTGCGGTGCCTTCGCGGCGTAGGGCCCGCACCACACCGTCTTGTTGACGTGCCCATGACCTCGACCAATTGTGTGAGGGCAGTGCAGTGATCACCGTGACGGCGATCTGGGGCAACGGATGACTCTTGCGCAGGGTCAGGAGCTGCTCCTGCCATGGCTCGTAGTTGGCTAGATCGCTGGCCAACAAATCCCAGGTCTCTGCAGACGCAGCCAGTCGATCTGTCGCCGATCTTCGATCGTTGTCGGCGCGGACGGCCCGTGGCTCAGCCATCCGCCGGATCACCGGCCCAACGATCGGTTGGGCTCCCAGTCGTTGCAAGGCGTTGTTGAATCGCTGGAACTCGCGCGTGAGCGTGCGCTCAGTAATGGTGCTCAGCTTGGTGGGCTGGCGGGCCACGCTGGTGTCGACGAGGACCATCGCAGCGACAAGTTCTGGCCTGATCCTGGCCAATGCCTCAGCCACGAAGCCACCCATCGAGTGGGCCACGAGCACTGCTGAGTCGCTTGGTTGGCGGTCGATGATCTGTGCCACCCCATTCGCAGCGGTGGCTAGCGAGGTGAGGTCTTCGGTCCGTTGCACAGCCACAACATGGGCCCTTTGGTGGAGATGGTGAGCGATCGGCAACCACTCTGACCAAAGCCCGCCCGCGCCTCCCAAACACACGACGAGGGGCTGGTCTGGGAAGTCCGCGAGGAGGTGTGGCTCAGCGATCATCGGCGGGTCATTTGCCGATCGACTTCAGATGGTGGGGCACGTAGAGCAGCCACAAGACCGCCAAGAACACCTGCGTGCGCTGGGCCAGGCCAAGCGCGTCGGGGCCGGGCAGGGCGAAATATTCGAAGGCAACGATCTCCCACATCGTCCAGACAGACGTGGCCAATAGCAGGATCGCCAGTGTCCACGTGACCCAGGTCTCTGGCACCTGTCGGTCGTGATGGGCCAGGGCCATCGCCAGCGCCACCGAGGCGATCAGGAGGAAGAGTCCGGCCAGGGTTGAGGTGATGTTGTGGATGTTGTGGCTCAGCGGCACTGCGAAGGCCGCATCTCGCTTCTCGCACACCGGGTCATTGGTCGGGGTGCAACTCATCGGGAAGATCGCATCCAACATGGTGGACAGGCCAAAACCAGCGATCGACCAGCGCCCTACTCGCCACCAGGCTGGCGTAGCCGGTGCCCGCCAAAGCCACATTGCAGCGAGCAGAGTGGCTCCGGCGAAGGCATCGCTGAGCCGGAAGAGCCGTGCGAAGGGTTGCCCTTCAGCGT
>WBZM01001429.1_pt1 | contig 23641 bp, 21 predicted proteins | sample 5204271 | NCBI WGS metagenome assembly WBZM01 (sample SAMN12344346, study PRJNA552823) | activated sludge metagenome | biome: Activated sludge suspended growth; feature: Nitrification reactor; material: Wastewater; isolation source: activated sludge from nitrification reactor of wastewater...
TGGCCTTCTCCATGCCGGCCAGCGCATCCATCCCGGCACCCGGGACAGCCCTGCCGTTGGTGCCGTGGCAGTTGGCGCAGGTCGCGGCAAGGTTGCGGGCCAGATTCGGGTCGGCGGCCTGGGCGGCGCCCGTCGCGGCAACGAGGCCGAGCGCGGCGATCAGGGTGGGTAGTTTCATCGAGAACTCTCCTCTCTCTTGATTAGTCATCAGGGGTTGATTCATCCGTCCGGCTGCGTCCGGCATCAGGCGAAGGTTATAGACCTTTTGAAATAAAATCATGCTGCAGCGCAACAGCATTAGCGGTTGACTATATAAATTGTCGGTTATACACTAATTTTAATAAACATCAAATAATCGGGATGGACAAAGCAGGGCAGGTCTTCGAACAGGTGGCGCGCTACTTCGGATTACTGGCCGATCCGACGCGGTTGCGTATCCTGTCCCGGCTCTGTGGCGAAGAGCGTTCGGTGGGCGAAGTGGTCGATGCGATTGGCCTTACCCAGGCGAACATCTCGCGCCACCTCAACATCCTGTACCGGGCCGGGGTCGTAGACCGCCGGCGGGAGGGGAATCGCATCATGTACCGGGTCATCGACCCGAACCTTGTCGACATCTGCCGGTTGGTCAGCATCAGCGTGGCCTGCCGCGACTTCGGGGAGGAAATGGGTGTGGCCGGCGCCGCCTAGCGGTGGCCGGGACAAGGATTCAATCAGGCAACAAAGGGGAGTCATCTCGATGGTAGATAGCGTCAAAATGCCGGGGCGCCTGCGGCCCGCTCCGGAGAACTTCCTCTCGGAAGAGCAGATCAGGGCCGTCGCGGCCGGCCGGCGCGATTTCCTGCGCAAGAGCTTGTTCGCCGCGGGAGCGGTTGCCGCAGCACCTCTCGCGGCACGCGCGTCCGAGGGTGATCCGGCGATCCTCAGCCTGCCGGAATGGACCACGACCCTGGGCCAACCGGTCGCGGTCAAGCCTTACGGGATGCCCTCGCAGTTCGAGGCCAATGTGATCCGCCGCGAGTCGCCCGGCCTGACCCGCGTCGGTGCCGCCTCGGTGTCCTTCACGCCGCTGCAGAGCCTCTTCGGCATCATCACGCCGTCCGGCCTGCACTTCGAGCGCCATCACCAGGGCTGGCACGACATCGATCCGGCACGCCATCGCCTGATGATCAATGGTTCCGACCCCGAGTTCCTCAAGAAGCCCAAGGTCTACACCATGGATGACCTTATGCGGCTGCCTTCGGTATCGCGCATCCACTTCATCGAGTGCGGTGCCAATACCGGCCTCGAATGGGGCAACGTCGCCGTGCCGACCGTGCAATATACGCACGGCATGCTTTCCTGCTCGGAATTTACCGGCGTACCGCTCAAGCTACTGCTCGACGACTGCGGCGTCGACTACAAGAAGGCCCGCTTCGTGCTGGCCGAAGGCGCCGATGGTTCATCGATGACGCGCACGATCCCGATGGAAATGGTCGAAAACGGCGAAGTTATCGTCGCCTGGGGCCAGAACGGCGAAATGCTGCGTCCGGAAAACGGCTATCCGCTACGCCTGGTTGTGCCGGGTGTGCAGGGCGTTTCCTGGGTCAAGTGGCTGCGCCGCATCGAAGTCGGCGATAAGCCGTATGCGACCAAGGACGAGGCGGTGCATTACATCGACCTGATGCCGGATGGCCTGCATCGCCAATACACCTCGGTGCAGGAATGCAAATCGGTCATCACCACCCCGTCCGGTGGCCAGCAACTGCTCGACAAGGGGTTCTACAACGTCTCCGGCCTCGCTTGGTCGGGGCGCGGCAAGATCAAGCAGGTCGATGTCTCTTTCGACGGCGGCATCAACTGGCAGACCGCGCGCCTCGAAGGCCCGGTGCAGAACAAGGCGCTGACCCGTTTCAACATCAACTGGGTGTGGGACGGCAAGCCCGCCATCCTGCAATCGCGCGCCATCGACGAAACTGGGTATGTGCAGCCGACCTACGGCCAGTTGCGCAAGGTGCGCGGCACCAAGTCGATCTATCACAACAATGCCATCCAGTCCTGGAAAGTGGTTGAAAGCGGGGAGGTCAGCAATGTCCAGGTTCTCTAAATCGGTTCTGGTTTTGGCCCTGTTCGGGGCGTCGACCGCAGCAGTCGCCTTCGACAACTACAAGGGCATCGGTCGCCAGGCGACGCCGGCCGAAGTGAAAGCCTGGGACATCGACGTGCGACCCGACTTCAAGGGCCTGCCCAAGGGCTCGGGCAATGTCGATCGCGGGCAGGAGCTGTTCGAGGAAAAGTGCGCCTCGTGCCACGGCACCTTCGGTGAGTCGAACGAAGTATTCACGCCGCTGATCGGCGGCACGACGAAGGACGACATCAAGACCGGCCGCGTCAAGGGCCTGTCCACGGGCGAACTGCCGCAGCGCACCACCTTTACCAAGGTGGCGACGATTTCGACCGTTTTCGACTATGTCCAGCGCGCCATGCCGTGGACGTCGCCCAAGTCGCTGAAGCCCGATGAGGTTTACGCCATCCTCGCCTACATGCTGAACCTTGCGGAAATCGTGCCGGCAGACTTCACCCTGTCCGACCAGAACATTGCCGAGGTGCAGAAGCTGATGCCCAACCGCTACGGGATGACGACCGACCATGGCATGTGGCCGGGTGCGCCGGCCAAGAAGGGCGGCATCGGCAACGGCGGCATTCCGGACGTGAAGAACGTCGCCTGCATGAAGAACTGCAAGCCCGAAGCCAAGATCGGTTCGACCCTGCCCGACTATGCGCGCAACGCTCACGGCAACCTGGCCGACCAGAATCGTACCTTCGGCCCGGTGCGCGGCGTCAATACGAGTGGCGAAACCGCTGCCCCGAAGGCCGCTGCCGTTTCGCCGGCCATGGAGCTGGCGCAGAAAAGCGGCTGCATGGCCTGCCACGGCGTCAACAACAAGATCGTTGGCCCGGGCTACAACGAAATCCAGGCCCGCTACAAGGATCAGCCCGATGCCGAGACCCGTCTCGTCGCCAAGGTCAAGGCAGGTGGGCAAGGAGTGTGGGGTGCGGTTCCGATGCCCCCGAATTCTCATCTGTCGGACGCCGATCTCAAGACGCTGGTCCAATGGATCATGTCCGGTGCCAAGTAAGCCAATTTTTTGAGGAGAAATACATGAACAACCAACGTCGTACCGTTTTGAAGTCGGGCTCCGGAGCCGCGCTCCTGGGCATTCTCGCCGCTGCCGGCATCATCGCGCCGAACATGGCCCTGGCCGACTGGAACAAGGCGGCCTTCGACGCCAAGAGCATGGCGGACACGCTCAAGGCCCTCGGCGCCGGCACCCCGACCGACAGCAAGGACGTGCAGGTCACCGGTCCGGACATCGCCGAGAACGGCGCCGTGGTCCCGGTGGGTGTCACCTCGACGCTACCCAACGTGACTATGATGGCGATCCTGATCGAAAAGAACCCCAACGCCCTGGCCGCCAGCTTCACGCTGCCGGAAGGTACCGAGGCCAACGTCCAGACGCGCGTCAAGATGGGCCAGACCTCCAACGTCTACGCGCTGGTCAAGTCGGACGGCAAGTTCTTCATGGCGACCAAGGAAATCAAGGTCACCCTCGGCGGCTGCGGCGGTTAAGCACCCACGACTTTCAGAGAATTCAAGGAGATTTACATGGCAGCAAACCCGATGAAGATCCGCGCCAACAACAAGGATGGCGTGACCGAAGTGAAAGTCCTGATCAGCCACGAGATGGAAACCGGCCAGCGCAAGGACGCTTCCGGCGCCATCGTGCCGGCCTGGTTCATCACCGACCTGACGGCCAAGCACAACGACCGCCTGGTGCTCGGCGCCGAGTTCGGCACCGCGGTTTCGAAGAACCCCTACCTGGCCTTCCGCTTCAAGGGCGGCGCCAAGGGCGACAAGATCGTTGTCAGCTGGAAGGACAACAAGGGTGAAACCCGCACCGACGAAGCAGCCATTGCCTGATTGAATGAAAAACGGCGGCAAGGCGGCGTCGACCGCAGCCGCCGCTCGCATTCCCCGGAGGAGTTGAAATGATCCAACGTTTTATCAGAACGCTGGTCGGCGCGGCTGTGGTTGCGGCGTTTGCCGGCAGCGCAGCGGCGCAGGACAGCAAGGTCGCCGACGAACTGGCGAAATACCGCGAGGCGCTGGCCGACGGCAACCCGGCGGACCTGCTCGAAGTCAAGGGCGCCGCATTGTGGGCCGAAAAGCGCGGCCCGAAGAATGCCTCGCTCGAACAGTGCGACTTCGGCCTCGGACCCGGCAAGCTGGACGGCGCCTACGCCCAGTTGCCGCGCTACTTCAAGGACACCGGCAAGGTGATGGACGTCGAGTCCCGTCTCGTCCATTGCATGGTCACCCTGCAGGGCTTCAAGCAGGAAGACGTGACCAAGCAGTGGTTCTCGAAGCCGGGCACCGAATCCGACATCGAGGCGCTGGTCACCTTCATCGGCGCCAAGTCGAACGGCATGCCGATCAACGTCCCGGCCACCCATCCGGAAGAGAAGAAGATGTACCAGATCGGCGAATACGTCTTCTACCGTCGCTCCGGCCCGCAGGATTTCTCCTGCGCCATCTGCCACGGTCAGGATGGCAAGCGCATCCGCCTGCAGGAACTCGGCAACCTGACGACCAAGGAAGGGGCCGGAACGGCGATGAAGACCTGGCCGTCCTACCGCGTTTCGCAAGGCGCGGTGTGGACCATGGAGCGCCGCCTGATCGACTGCATGCGCCAAGCCCGCTTCCCCGAACCGAAATATCTCTCCGATTCCATCATCGCGCTGCAGGTCTATCTGCAGAAGAACGCGACGGGCACCGTGATGGAAACGCCGGGCATCAAGCGCTGAGGGGACGACGATGAAAAAACTGATGTTTGCAGCCCTGTGCGCTGCCCTGGCCCAGACTGCGCTGGCCCAGGAAAAGACGCCGTCGGGCAAGGCGGTTGCCAAGAACCCCGTTTCCGCCGAGGCGGAACAGGTGTTCCGTAACTCGTTCCGCCCGGACAATCCGAAATACTGGATGAGCCGCCTCGAGCAGGACGACGCAATGAAGCTGTGCGGCCAGTACAAGGACAACCCGCCGGCGGCCGTGCGCCAGAAGATCGAGCTGGCGCAGAAGGCGACGATCCGATATCCGGTCGACGGCAAGCTGATGGGCAAGTGGCAGGAAGGCGAAAAGATCGCCGCCCACGGTCGCGGCGGCCATATCGGCTTCATCCAGCCGGATGCGCCGATGACCCCGCGCGGCGGCAACTGCTACGCCTGCCATCAACTGGCCGCAAAGGAAGTCGCCTACGGCACCATCGGCCCCAGCCTGCACCATTTCGGCAAGCTGCGCGGCAATTCCGACGATATCGTCAAGTACGCCTACGACAAGATCTACAACTCCAACGCCTTCAACGCGTGCACCAACATGCCGCGTTTCGGCCTGCACAACTGGCTGACCCCGGAGGAGATCACCCACGTCGTGGCTTTCCTGATGGACCCCGAATCGCCGGTTAACAAGGACTGAACTTGCGTGTTTGGCCCGGCCGGGAGACTGGCCGGGCATTTTTTTGGCTTCGCCGAAATTTCAATTTCAAGGAATAAACATGAGCATGAATCGTCGGGAGTTTCTCCAGGTCATGGCCGTCGCTGCCACCGGCGGCATGTCGCTGCACAGTGATTTCGCGCTGGCCGAAAAAGGCGCGGCGAAGATGTACGACCTGCCGAAATTCGGCAACGTCAGCCTGCTGCACATCACCGACTGCCATGCCCAACTGCTGCCCATCTACTTCCGCGAGCCGAACGTCAATCTCGGCTTCGGCGACCAGTTCGGCCAGGTGCCGCACCTGGTCGGCAATGCCTTCCTCAAGCGCTTCGGCATCAAGCCCGACACCCTCGACGCGCACGCCTTCACCTTCCTCAATTTCGAGAAGGCGGCCGAAACCTACGGCAAGGTCGGTGGTTTCGCCCATCTGGCGACGCTGGTCAAGCGCATGAAGGCCAACCGCCCGGGCGCACTGCTGCTCGACGGCGGCGACACCTGGCAGGGTTCCGGCACGGCGCTGTGGAGCAACGCGCAGGACATGGTCGACGCCTGCAAGGCGCTTGGCGTCAATGTCATGACCCTGCACTGGGAATCGACCTACGGCGAGGCGCGGGTCAAGGAAATCGAAGAAAAGGATTTCGCCGGCCAGATCGACATCGTCGCCCAGAACGTCAAGACCACCGATTTCGGCGATGCCGTCTTCAAGCCCTTCGTCATGAAGAAGATCAACGGCGTGCCGGTGGCCATCATCGGCCAGGCCTTTCCCTACACGCCGATCGCCAACCCGCGCTGGCAGACGCCGAACTGGAGCTTCGGCATCCAGGAAGACAACATGCAGAAGACCGTCGACGAAGCGCGCGGCGCCGGCGCCCAGGTCGTCGTCGTCCTCTCGCACAACGGCATGGACGTCGATCTCAAGATGGCCTCGCGCGTGCGCGGCATCGACGCGATCATGGGCGGCCACACGCACGACGGCGTGCCGGCGCCGGTGATCGTCAAGAACCCCGGCGGCCAGACGCTGGTGACCAACGCAGGTTCCAACGGCAAGTTCCTCGGCGTCCTCGATTTCGATGTGAAGAACGGCAAGGTCGCCGATTTCCGCTACAAGCTGCTGCCCGTCTTCGCCAACCTGCTGCCGGCCGACAAGGCGATGCAGGCGCTGATCGACAAGGCGCGTGCGCCCTACCTTTCCAAACTCAACGAGAAACTGGCAGTTACCGAGGGTACGCTGTTCCGCCGCGGCAACTTCAACGGCACCTTCGACCAGGTCATTCTCGATGCGCTGATGAAGGTCAAGGACGCCGAGATCGCCTTCTCACCCGGCTTCCGCTGGGGCACTTCGCTGCTGCCCGGGCAGCCGATCCTGATGGAGCACGTGCTCGACCAGACGGCGATCACCTACCCGTGGACGACGGTGACCAATATGAGCGGCGAGACGATCAAGACAGTGCTCGAAGACGTCTGCGACAACCTGTTCAACCCCGACCCCTACTACCAGCAGGGTGGCGACATGGTGCGCGTCGGCGGCCTGCAATACACCTGCGACCCGACGGCCAAGATGGGCAGCCGCATCCAGAACATGATGCTCAAGGGCCAGCCGATCGACCCAGCGAAGACCTACAAGGTCGCCGGCTGGGCGCCGGTCTCGGAAGAGGCGAAGAACGCCGGCGAACCCATCTGGGAGGTAGTCGCCACCTACCTGCGCGACCTCAAGACGGTCAAGCCGGTGAATCTCAACCTGCCGAAGCTCAAGGGCGTCGACAACAACCCGGGGATGGCATGATGCGCCGGCCGTCGATCAAGGTAATCCTCGCCGCCGGCCTGCTGGCCGCCACCACCTTCGCCAACGCTGCTGACTGGGCGCCGGGCAGCACCGACTGGGCCAGCCTGCCGGAAGTCAAACGCAGCAAGCTGGCACTCTACCTGACGCCACAGCAGGCCTATGACATGAAGAAAAAGGACCCGAAAGGGGTCGCCTTCTTCGACGTCCGTACCCGGGCCGAAGCCATGTACGTCGGCTGGCCGGGCGATGCCGACGCGCTTGTGCCCTACGTCGAACACCCGGAAATCATGAGCGACTGGGATGAAAAGCGCTTCATGTACAAGCTCGAACCGAACCAGGACTTCGTGCCCGAAATCGAGCGCCGCATGAAAGAAATGGGTCTCGGCAAGGATGCACCGATCATCCTGATCTGCCGCTCCGGCGACCGCAGCTCCAAGGCGCAGGACCGCCTGCAGGCTGCTGGTTTCACGCGCGTCTACAGCATCGCCGAAGGCTTCGAGGGCGACACCGCGAAAGACGGCCCGAAGGCCGGCCAGCGCACGGTCAACGGCTGGAAGAATGCCGGTTTGCCGTGGACCTACAAGCTGGACAAGGCGAAGATGTATTTTCCGCACTGATTGCCGGGAAAATCAGAAAACTCGCCAAAGCGTCTCGGCGGGTTTTTTGTTGAGTTTTGGGGGCGGGATGTGACCGGGTGAAAGCCTGCGTTCGGGCCGCAGCGGACATTTTGCCTCGCCCCGGTTGTATGAGGGTTCCGGCGTATTGAGAGGCCAATCACAATCATGAAGGTATTATGATCATGCGTTGGAGTGTCCATCCTCTCATACCAATTTAGCCGCCATGCCTACAACTGTCCCATCAGCGTACTCGGCCCAAGAGGCGCTTGACCGCCTGAAGGAAGGCAACGAGCGCTTTGTCGCAGGACTGGCACGTTTTCCGACCCTGCAAAAGGAAGTGCTTGCGGAACTGGCAAAGGGACAGCAACCCTACGCCACGATTCTCGGTTGCAGCGATAGCAGGGTGCCACCGGAACTGGTTTTCGATGCCGGTTTCGGCGAACCCTTCGTGATTCGTGTGGCTGGCAACGTCCTCGGCCCATCGATTCTGGGCACCCTGCAGTATGCTGCCGCCCACCTGAAAACCCCGCTGTTCGTCGTCCTCGGGCATGAGGGGTGCGGTGCCGTCAAGGCGGCCATTTCAGCGAAGTTCGAAGGCGCCAGGCACAAGAGCCGAATTGAGGTTCTGCTGGAGAACATCCTGCCTGCCCTCGATGGTCTTGACGACAATCAACCGCTGGATGCTCTGGTAAGCAAGGGTGTAGAGGCCAACGTACGGCATACGATACGTGAGCTTATGGAAACACCGGAGGTAAAGGCCAATCTGCCGGGCAGCAACATCATCTTGGTCGGCGCGGTCTACGATCTCGAATCAGGATTGGTGCGTTTTCTTGAATAGTATTTTTCAACCGATATCGTCCGAAATGGCTGCAGATAGCTAAACGGACATTCTCAGGCCAGCAAGGCCGGGCGTTCTTCGAGTTTCTGTGGCCGATCTGCCAAGCGGTCGGTGAGCCCGGCGCCGAGCCACATGCCGATCAGCGCCAGCCAGGCGGTGAGGGCGAAGATGGCGGCGCCGGAGACGCCGGCGCCAACCGCGCAGCCGCCTGCCAGCATGCCGCCGAAGCCCATGCAGATGGCGCCGACGATGTAGCGGCGCATGCTGTGGCCGTCCTTGAAGCCTTCCAGCTTGAGTTCCTTGCCCCACAGCCCGGCGAGGAAGGAGCCGAGGACGACGCCGGGTACCAGGCCGATGTCGAAATCCCACGGCTGGCCGGGGGGCGACAGGACGAGCATCAGCATGTCGGCCGAGGGGCCGGTGAAGCTGAGGCTCTGCACCGGAATGATCTCGAAGGACTGCGAACCGATCCGGTAGGTCAGCAGCCAGGCTAGGGCGATCATGACCCCGACGCCGATGGCGCCCAGCCACTCGCGCCGGCTGATCTTGGCGCGCTGGGCGAAATGGATGGCGGTCGCGAGCCAGACAAGGCCGAAGACGAGGCCGCCGTAATGGCCGAGGTGGAAGGTGGCGAGCAGGTCGCGCGCGGCGCCGCCCTCGATGGTCCACAATCCGGAAATCCAGGTGCGGGCCGGCGATAGCACGCCGCTCAGCGAGGCCTGGGCGGTAACGGCGAAGATCAGCCCGGTGAGCAGGGCGCGCAGGTTGCCGTTGGCGGCGAGGACCAACATGCGCGACGAGCAGCCACGCGCCAGGATCATGCCGATGCCGAACAGCAGGCCGCCGACGAGGGCGCCGGAGAGGCTGCCGGCGGCGGAAAGCTGGCGCGCCTGGCCGACGTCGAGCCAGCCCTGGGTGATGAACAGCTGGGTGGCGACGATGGCCGAGGAGAAGGCGAAAAGCCAGATGGCCAGTTTTGCAGTGCCTTGCCGGTTCCAGAATTCGACGACTGCCGAACGCAGGCAGAAGCGCGAGCGCTGGGCGCAGATACCGAACAGGATGCCGACGATCAGGCCGGCGAGGGCGATCGTCGTCTTGTCACCCAGCATTTCGGTGAGGCTGTTGAAATCCATGATTTTTGCCGAAAAAATGCGGTCGACCGCAACAGGCTGCGATCCGCCACCAACTTTTGAATTCTAGACTACCTGGCGGTGACCTTCCGGCGTTTCCTTGCGCCGCGCCAGATAGTTCTCGACCAGCGAATAGACTGCCGGCACGACAACCAGGGTCAGCAGCGTCGAGGAAATCATGCCGCCGATGACGGCGATCGACAGCGGCTGGTTGGTTTCCGATCCAGCGCCGAAGCCGAGCGCGGCGGGGGCGAGGGCAAGAACGACGGTGGCCGAGGTCATCAGCACCGGCCGCATGCGAATCGGGCAGGCGTCGTTCAGGGCGTCGTCGATGCCCATGCCGCCGGCGCGGCGCTGGTTGGTCAGGTCGACGAGCAGGATCGAGTTCTTGGCGACCAGGCCAATCAGCAGGACGAGGCCGATCATCGAGTAGATGTTGAGGGTCTGGCCGGTCGCCCACAGTGCCGCGACGCCGCCGATGATGGCGAGCGGCTGGGCGAGCATGACGATGAAGGGCTGCAGGAAGGAGTCGAACTGGCTGGCCAGCACCATGTAGAGCAGCACCATCGCCAGCACGAAGGCGAAGGTCATGTACTTGGTGGTCTTGGCGAATTCCTCGGCCTGGCCGATCAGCTTGATCTGGTAGCCGGGCGGCAGGTCGTCGGCGAACGACCTGACTTTCTGTACCGCCTCGCCGAGCGGGATGGTCGGCGTCGCGAAGAAGGTGGCGGCGTATTGCAGGTCGAAGCGGCCGATGACCGCCGGCCCGAGCGTTTCCGTGAAGCTGGCGACAGAATCGAGACGCACCAGCTTGCCTTCCTTGTTGCGCAGGTAGATCTTGGCGAGGTCAGCCGGCTGGGTGAATTCGCCCTCGCGACCCTTGACGCGGATGTCGTAGCGCTGGCCGTCGCCTGGCTCGTCGTTGTACTTGGCGATGTCGACGCCGCCGGTCAGCATGTTGATGGCCGAGGCGACATCGCTGGTGGTCAGGCCGGCTGAAGCGATGCGCAGGCGGTCGGGCTGGAAGACGAGTTGCGGCAGGTCGAGCTGGAGGTCGCTGTCGATGCGCCCGCCAAGGCCGGGTTCGGCGGCCAGCTTGCCCTGAAGTTCGCGGCCGAGGCGGCCGACTTCGCCGAGGTTCTCGCCGCTGAGCACGAACTGCAGCGGTTCGCCGCGCTGGCCCTGGACCATCGGATACGGCGCGGCGAAGACGCGGGCGCCGGGGATCCGGGCCAGCTTCTCGCGCAGGATGGGCAGCAGTTCCTGCTGGCTGATGCGCCGTTCGTTGCGCGGCGCCATGCGGGCGACGACGGTGCCCTGGTTGACCTGGCCGGCACTGCCGAGGCCGATCAGGGCGAACTCGGTGACGATTTCGTCATGCTCGTTGAGCACGGCCTCGACCATGCGCAGGCGCGAGTCGGTGTAGTCGATCGACGAGCCGAGCGGGGCGCGCAGATAGACCAGGAAGCGGCCTTCGTCCTGCTCCGGGGCGAAGGTCTTGCCGACATTCGCGAAGAAGAAGGCACTGGAGGCGACGGTGAGCAGGGTCAGCACTACGACGGTCCAGCGACGCGCCAGGGCGCGGGCGAGCAGGCGGCGGTAGAAGGCGTCGAGGCGCTGGAAGCCGCGTTCGATGGCGGCATGAAAGCGATTGTGGTGCTGGCCGTGTTCGCGCATGGTCAGGAAGCGCGAGCAGAGCATCGGCGTCAGGGTCAGCGACACGAACAGCGAGACGAGCACGCCGAAGGTGACGACGACGGCGAAGGAGCGGAAGAACTGGCCGATGATGCCGCTCATGAAGATGACCGGGGCGAAGATCGAGACCAGCGCGAGCGTCGCCGCGATGACCGCGAAAACGACCTCGTTGGCGCCGTTGACCGCAGCAGACACCGGGTCGGCATCGAGCTCCTCGCGGTGGCGGAAGATGTTTTCGAGAACGACGATGGCGTCATCGACGACGACGCCGATCAGCAGCAGGAGGCCGAGCAGGGTCAGCGAATTGAGCGTGTAGCCGAAGAAATAGATGACGGCGATGGCGCCCATCAGCGACACCGGGATGGCCAGCGCGACGATGAGGGTCGCTCTTACCGACTGCAGGAACAGCCAGACGACCAGCGCGGCGAGCAGGGTGCCCTCGACCAGGTGTTCCTTCAGTGCATTGACGATTTCGAGGATGAACACCGCGTCGTTCGACACGATGTGCAACTGCAGGCCGGGCGGAAGTTGCGGGCGCAGCTCGTTTTCCAGCTTTGCCTTGACCTTGTCGACGATGGCGACGGTGTTGGTGTTGGTGACCTTGACGATGCCGAGGCCGATCGTCGTCTCGCCGTTGAAGCGGGCAAGCTGGCGGTTGTCGGTGAGGCCGTCGATGACCTCGGCGACATCCTGCAGGCGGATCGGTGCGCCGGCTTTCCAGCCGATCACCATCTGCTTGAGCGCATCGATCGAATGGAATTCGAGGTCGAGCTTGACCAGGCTTTCGGTCTTTTCGCCGACCACGAAACCGCCGGCCATCTGCACGTGCTCGCGGGCGAAGGCGTCGTTGATGTCCTGCGCGGTGACGCCGAACGCCGCCATGCGCGCCGGCCACAGCTCGGCGCGGATGGTCCGGTCGCGGCGCCCGCCGAGGCGCACTTCGCCGACGCCATCGATGGTTTCCAATCGCTTCTTCAGCACGTTGATGGCGTACTGGTTGAGCTGCTGCTGCGTGCGGTCGCCCTGCAGCGCCAGCCACATGATCGGCTGGGCGTTGGTTTCGACCTTGGCCACCACCGGCGGGTCGGCGTCCTTGGGCAGGCGGCGCAGGACCTGGTTGACCTTGGCCTGGACCTCGTTGAAGGCGACGTCGATCTTCTTTTCGAGATTGAAGGTGATGGCGATCACCGAAACGCCGGGCGACGACGTGGACTGGATGTGCTCGATGCCCGGTGTCGAATTGACCGAGCTTTCGATGATGTTGGTCACCGAGGCGTCGACGATGTCCGGGTTGGCGCCCTTGAGCGTCGTCGTGATCGAGACGACCGGGAATTCGATGTACGGATAGCGGTCCATGCCGATCCGATCGAAGCTGATGACGCCGAACAAAACCAGAACGGCACTCAACATCCACGCCAGCACGTGGCGCTTGATCGACAGCTCGGGCAGGGTCATTGCGGCTTCGCGGCGGCCGGTGGGGCGGCGGCGGTTTTCGGCATTTCCTTGACGTTGACCGCAGCACCGTTGCTGAGAAAGCCGGCGCCGTCGAGGGCGACCGTTTCGCCGCCCTGCAGGCCACCGGTGATCTCGATCAGGCCGCGCTGCTTGCTGCCGACCTCGACGATCTGCTGCCGGGCCTTGCCGTCGGCGATCAGGTAGACGACCTTGCCTGCCGGGCGCAGGACGACCGCCTGCTCCGGCACCACCACGGCGCGCTCGCGCTGGCCGGTGACGACGGCGGCGTCGACCGAGCCGCCCCCCTTCAGCGGGCCGGGGTTGTCGAGGCGGGCGATGACCTCGAGGGCACGGTTGCTCTCGCCGACGGTCGGGCGGATGTCCTCGACGACGGCCGCGATGGTCGTTTCCGGTGCCAGCGGGCTGACGAGCCGCACCGGCTGGCCGATCCTGAGGCGCGCGGCGGCCGACTCCGGGAAGGGCAGGTTGGCACGCAGGCGGTCGTTGGAGACCAGTCGGAAGAGGGGGTCGCCGACCTTGACGTAGTCGCCGACGGCGACGATCTGCGTTTCGACGATGCCGGCGAAGGGGGCGACGACGCGGGTTTTCCCGAGCGCGTTGCGCGACAGGCTGGCGCGTGCCTGCGCCGTCGCCAGCTGGCTCTTCAGGGCGTCACGCTGGGCGGTCACGTCGTCGAGGGCATTTTTCGAAATGAAGCTCCGCTGCACCAGCTCGGACTGCCGCGCGACGACTCTTTCCTGCTGCGCCAGCAGCGCCTCCAGCCGGGCGATCTCGGCGCTGTCGGCGGCGGCCTGGTGGCCGGCATCGGTGGGGTCGATGCGCGCCAGCAACTGTCCCTTGCCGACCTCCTGGCCGCTGCGCGCGGCCACCTCGACGACCTTGCCGGCGATCTCGGCGCCGATTTTCGGGTCCTTGACCGCTTCCAGCGTGCCCAGCGTGCGTTCGGCGATCTCCAGCGCCACGACCCGCGCCTGCGTGGTCGTGATCAGGGCCGGCGGCGCGCCCTTCTTTTCGGCCGGTTTTTCGCCGCAGGCCGCGAGCAGCAGCGCGGCCGCCAGCAGCAGGGCGCCGTGCCTCATGCCGGCAGGATCTGTTCGCCGGCGTAGAGTTCGTCGACGGTTTCGCGGCGGCGGATCACATGCGCCTGCGCGCCATCGACCATCACCTCGACGGCACGCGGCCGGGTGTTGTAGTTGGAGGCCATCGCCATGCCGTAGGCGCCGGCCGACATGACGGCGAGCAGGTCGCCGGCGGCGATGGCGAGCGGCCGCGCGAGACCGAGGAAGTCGCCGGTCTCGCAGACCGGGCCGACCACGTCGTAGACGCGGGTTTCGCCGGCATGCGGTGCCACCGGCAGGATGTCGTGCCAGGCCTCGTAGAGCGCCGGCCGCTTGAGGTCGTTCATCGCCGCGTCGACGATGGCGAAATTCTTGCCCTCGCCCGGCTTGAGGAATTCGACGCGCGTCAGTAGCAGGCCGGCATTGCCGACCAGGCGGCGGCCGGGTTCGAGGACGACCTTGAGGCCGCGCCCGGCCAACCGGTCGAGCAGCGGATTGAGGTAGGACGCCACGGTGGGTTCCACCTGATCGTCCTTGTACTTGATGCCGAGGCCGCCGCCGAGGTCGATGTGGTGAATGCGGATGCCTTCCGCGGTCAACTGGTCTATCAGCGCCAGAATGCGATCGAGCGCCTCGACGAAGGGCGAAGGGTCGAGCAGTTGCGAACCGATGTGGCAGTCGATGCCGGCGACCTCGATATGGGGCAGCGCGGCGGCACGGCGGTAGAGGGCCAGCGCGTCGTCGTAGGCGACGCCGAACTTGGCTTCCTTGAGGCCGGTCGAAATGTAGGGATGAGTCTTCGGGTCGACATTCGGATTGACGCGCAGGCTGATCAGCGCCTTTTTGCCGCATTGGCCGGCGACTTCGTTCAGGCGTTCCAGTTCGGCCGGCGATTCGATGTTGAAGCAGAGAATGCCGGCGTCGAGCCCCTGCTTCATTTCGCCGGCGGTCTTGCCGACGCCGGAGAAGACGACCTTGCGCGGGTCGGCACCGGCGGCCAGCACGCGCTGCAGTTCGCCGCCGGAAACGATGTCGAATCCGGCGCCCATGCGCGCGAACAGGTTGAGGATGGCGAGGTTGGAGTTGGCCTTGACGGCATAGCAGACCAGCGCGCCGTCACCGGCCGGATGGGCGGCGAGGACGTCGAGGAACTCCTGCAGCGCGCCCTGCAGCGCGGCGCGGGAGTAGACATAGGCCGGCGTGCCAAAGCGTTCGGCGACGGCGGGCAGGGCGAGGGATTCGGCGTGCAGGACGCCTTGCTTGAGGGTGAAGTGGCTCATTGGGTGCTGTTCTTTTGGTCCGTGCTAACATCACCGGCAGCCGGCGGATTCTGGGGTGCCGGCGCCGGGGCAGGTTTCGGGTTGCCGAACAGGGGTTCGGGCGGCGGGCCGGAGGGCATGACGAGCGGGGCTTTCAAGCCGCAGGCGGCGAGGCAGAGCGTCAGGAGCGCGGCGAAGATTCGGGGCATTAATGACGGACCGGTCAGTAAAGAGCGGGATGGTAGCACACCATGGATGACAAGGAATTCAATGCGCTGGCAGACGGCATTCTGGCCCGCATCGAGGCGGCGCTGGAAGCCAGTGGCGCCGATATCGACTTCGAACTGGCGGCCGGCGGCGTGCTGGAGATTGAGTTTGCCGATGGCAGTCGGATCGTCGTCAATCGCCACGGCGTGGCGCGCGAAATCTGGGTGGCCGCCCGCGCCGGCGGCTTTCATTTTCGCTGGGACGGCGCGGCTTGGCGCGACACGCGCGATGGCGCCGAACTGCTGGAAAAGCTTTCGGCGCTCGCCAGCCAACAGGCCGGCGAGCCGGTGCGCCTGGCCTGATCAGTCGCTCGGCGGCAGGTGGCTGGGATCGACCACCGATGAGGGTGTCGTTTCCTCCTGCCCTTCGTCCGGCGATGCGTCCCTGACCACGTTCTCGTTGTACATGTAGGTTCGCTCGCGGCCGCTGCCGAAGGCGGTGATGCCGTCCGGCATGGCCGGCGTCTGCATGGCGACGTCCTTGAGGGCGCGGCCCATGTAGCCGATCCAGATCGGCAGCGCCGCGGCGCCGCCGGTTTCCTTGTCGCCGAGCTTGCGCGGCTGGTCGAAGCCGACCCAGGCACAGGCGCTGATCGTCATCTGGTAGCCACAGAACCAGGCATCCACATATTCGTTGGTGGTGCCCGTCTTGCCGGCGAGATCCTGCCGCTTGAGGGCGACCGAGGCCTTGGCCGCGGTGCCGTAGATGGTCACGTCGCGCAGCATGCTGTCCATCATGAAGGCATTGCGCGGGTCGATGACGCGGATGGATTCCTCGCCGGCCGGCACTTCCGCCGAGCGGGCGAGCACGTTGCTGTTCTCGTCGCGGATTTCGCGGACGACGAAGGGCCTGATCCGGTAACCGCCGTTGGCGAACACGGAGTAAGCAGTCACCATCTGCCACGGCGTCACCGAACCGGCACCGAGGGCCATGGTCAGGTAGGGCGGATGTTTCTCGGGATCGAAGCCGAAGCGTCCGGCGTAGTCCTGCGCGTAATGCGTGCCGATGGCCTGCAGGATGCGGATCGACACCATGTTCTTCGACTTGGCCAGCGCCGTCCGCATCTTCATCGGGCCTTCGTACTTGCCGTCGTAGTTGTGCGGCTCCCAGGCTTGCGAACCGGTCTGGCTGGCCGAGATCACGATCGGCTCGTCGTTGATGATGCTGCCCGGATGAAAGCCCTTCTCGAGCGCCGCCGAGTAGATGAAGGGCTTGAAGCTCGATCCGGGCTGTCGCCAGGCCTGCGTCACGTGATTGAACTTGTTGCGGTTGAAGTCGAAGCCGCCGACCAGCGCGCGAATCGCCCCGTCCCGCGGGTCGACCGCGACGAACGCGGACTCGACGTCGGGCAACTGGCTGATCTGCCAGTTGCCCTTGTCGTCCTTTTGCAGGCGGATGATTGCGCCGCGCTTGATGCGCTTGTTGGGCGGCGCGTTGCCGTCGAGCATCTTGGTTGCGAACTTGATCGCGTCGCCGCTCAGTGTGACGATCTCGCCACCCTTGCGGTAGGCGCGAATCTGCTTTGGTTCGGCCGCCAGCACGAGGGCGGGGATCAGGTCGCCGGTGTCGGCGATGTCCTGCAACGCCTCGTCGATTGCTTCGTCCTGATCGGAGGAGATGTCCTTCATGTCGAGATAGGACTCGGCGCCCCGGTAGCCGTGGCGCCGATCGTAGTCCATGACGCCACGGCGCAGGCTGTGGTAGGCGGCCTCCTGTTCGGCCTTGACCAGGGTCGTGTAGACCTTGAGCCCGCGCGAATAGACGTCTTCCGGAAAGCGCTCGGCAGCGATCTGGCGGGCCATCTCGGCCGCGTGTTCGGCGTGGACGGCGTATTCCGCCAGCTCGCGCTTGATCACCAGCGGTTCCTTGAGCGCCGATTCGTACTGGACGTCGGTGATGTAGCCAAGGTCGTGCATGCGGCGCAATACATATTGCTGACGGATCCTGGCGCGCTTCGGGTTGGCGATCGGGTTGTAGGCCGACGGCGCCTTGGGCAGGCCGGCGAGCATCGCGGCCTCGGCGACGGTGATGTCCTGCAGCGGCTTGCCGAAGTAGATCTGGGCGGCGGCGGCGAAGCCGTAGGCGCGCTGGCCGAGGAAGATCTGGTTGATGTAGAGCTCGAGGATCTGGTCCTTGCTCAGGTTGCTCTCGATCTTGAACGACAGCAGCGCCTCGTAGAGTTTGCGCGTGTAGGTCTTTTCGCTCGACAGGAAGAAATTGCGGGCGACCTGCTGGGTGATCGTCGAGGCGCCCTGGCGCTTGCCGCCCCCGATCAGGTTGGCGCCGGCGGCACGCATGATCCCCATGTAGTCGATGCCGCCATGCTGGTAGAAGCGATCATCCTCGGCGGCCAGAATGGCGTGCTTCATGACCGGCGGAACATCCTGTATGCTGACGACGGCGCGCCGTTCTTCGCCGAATTCGCCGATCAGGAAGCCGTCGCTGGTGTATACGCGCAGCGGAATCTTGGGGCGATAATCTGTGAGGACTTCGAGCGATGGCAGATTGGGATAAGCGAGCGCGAGAACGATCATCGCCAAGGCGATGCCAATGGCGACGAGGCCGAGCAAAACGACCAGCGGGGAGAGAACGATACGGGCGGCCAGAGGGAGGGAGGACAAGGTTGTAAAGTGGGGTCGGATTGGCGTTGCGCGGATTATACGCTTATGCGTAAACGCCCCGTGAAAACGCTTTACATGCCGTGTGGTTGTTGCTAGCATCTAAACCAAATTATTGGTTGTTTTGCCTAACATCGCATTTTTTAAGGGCTTTTTGGGGGTCTGGTGGGCTTCGATATCTCAGCGTTGTTTAATCCCAAGGCGCGTCCATTGTTGGGGCTGGACATCAGCTCCTCGGCCGTCAAGCTGGTCGAGCTGACCGCCAACGGGAAGGAGGGTTACCGTGTCGAGCGCTACACCATCGAGGTGTTGCCGAAAGATGCGGTGTCCGACGGCAATATTGCCAACCTCGATGGCGTCGTCGATGCCGTCAAGCGAGCCTGGAAACGGCTGGGTACGTCGACGCGCAACGTTGCGATGGCGCTGCCCGGCTCCGCAGTGATCACGAAGAAAATCATCGTGCCCGCGGGTTTGCGTGACGACCAGCTCGAAATCCAGGTCGAGTCGGAGGCGAACCAATATATTCCGTTCGCGATCGACGAGGTCAATCTCGACTTTCAGGTGATCGGTCCGGCGCCATCGCTGCCTGACGAACTGGAGGTGCTGATTGCCGCCTCCAAGAAGGAGCGGGTCGAAGACCGTGTCGCGGTGGCGGATGCGGCGGGACTCAGCGCAGTGGTCGTCGACGTCGAGTCGCTGGCGGCACTGGCCGCGTTCGAGTTGATCGAGCGCCAGTTGCCCGAAGGGGGCAAGAATCAGACGGTGGCGCTGATCGACGCCGGCTCCAATGTGATGAGCCTGACGGTCCTGCGCAACGGGCAGCAGGTCTATGCGCGCGAGCAGGCTTTCGGTGGCGGACAGTTGACCCAGGATATCGCTCGGCATTACGGAATGACCTACGAAGAGGCCGAAGGCGCCAAGCGCGCCGGCAGCCTGCCGGAGGGTTACGAAACCGAGTTGCTGGCCCCGTTCATGGAAAATCTGGCGCTCGAAATTTCGCGCGCCCTGCAGTTCTTCTTCACCTCGACCCAATACAACCAGGTCGATCACATCGTACTGGCCGGCGGCTGTGCCGTGATTCCCGGCGTCGACGAAGTCGTGGCGACGCGTACCCAGGTCAGCACCCTGATCGCCAACCCGTTTGCCAACATGGTGCTCTCCGACCGTGTGCGGGCGAAGAACCTGCTGGCCGACGCCTCGTCCCTGATGGTGGCTTGCGGCCTCGCCTTGCGGAGGTTTGATCCATCATGATTCGCATTAACCTCCTGCCTCACCGCGAAGAAGCGCGAAAGGCAAGGCGTCAGCAGTTCTATGGCATGCTCGGTGCGGTCGCCGCGCTGGCCGCCTTGGTTATTTTCCTCGGGTATACAATCATCAATGGTTACATCAGCAACCAGGCTGACGCCAATGATTTCCTGAAGCGCGAAATTGCCGTTCTCGACAAACAGATCGATCAGATCAAGCGGCTCAAGGAACAGACCCAGGCACTGCTGGCCCGCAAGCAGATCATTGAGGATCTTCAGCGCGATCGTGGCGAAACCGTCTATCTGCTGACCGAACTTGTCAGGCAGGTGCCCGAGGGGGTTTACCTCAAGTCGCTCAAGCAGGACGGCGCCAAGGTCAATATCACCGGCTACGCCCAGTCGAATGCCCGTGTCTCTGCCCTGATGCGCAATCTTGAAGCCTCTCCCTGGCTGGAGAATCCGCAACTGGTCGAGGTCAAGGCGGTAGTTCTGAACGGGCGCCGCAGCAACGAGTTCGCCATGAATTTCACGCTGACGCGTACCAAGCCTGATGATGGGAAGGCCAAGAAATGAAAGCCAAGACCATTTCAACCCCAAGAATCGATTTTCAGGCGATCGCCGACGACTTTCGCTTCCTGAATCCGAACGATCCGGGTTCCTGGCCGCTGATTCCGAAGCTGACCATGCTGCTGGGTCTCTTCGTGGCCCTGCTCGTCGCCGGGTGGTGGTTCCTGTGGAGCGACCAGCTGGCCGAACTGGAAAGCAAGCAGAAGGAAGAGGAAACCCTCAAGCAGCAATATCTCGACAAGAAGCGGCAGGCGGTCAATCTCGATTTGTATATCGAGCAACTGGCGGAAATCGACCGTTCCTTTGGCGCCTTGCTGAAACAGTTGCCAAACAAGTCGGAAATCGAGGCGTTGCTTATCGAAGTCAACCAGGCGGGCCTTGGGCGTGGACTGCAGTTCGATCTCTTCCGTCCGGGTGCCGAGCAGATCAAGGACTTCTATGCCGAGTTGCCGATCGCGGTGAAGATCAACGGCGGGTACCATGATTTTGGCGCCTTCGCCGCCGACATCGCGAAGTTGCCACGCATCGTGACGCTGAACAATATCGCGATAGTTCCCGGCAAGGATGGCGTTCTGTCTCTCGATGCAACCACAAAGACCTTCCGTTATCTGGACGAGGAAGAGGTGGCCAGGCAGAAGAAGGCAGCGCAAGTCGCGAAGCAAGGAGCGAAGAAGTGAAGCGATTAATCCTTGTCGCACTCTGTGGCGCCCTGGGGGCCTGTTTGGGTGGCGACCACGAAGACCTCAGGCAATGGATGGTCGATAGCACCAAGGACATGCGGGGGAATATTCCCAAGCTGCCCGAGGTGAAGCCCTATCAGCCTGTTCCCTATGATGTCGAGGCGTTGCTGGATCCGTTCAAGCCGGGCAAGATCGAGCCGGAGTCGAAGACCAAGCAGGGGGCGAGCAACGGTGGCGCCTTCCAGCCCGATTTCGAGGCGCGCGAACTGCGTAACAGCCTGCTCGAAAAATATCCGATCGAGTCGTTGAAGATGATCGGCTATCTGAACGTCAATCGGCGTCCGATTGCCGTGATTCAGGTTGAAGACAAGGTCAAGCAGGTCAAGGTTGGGGAATACGTCGGGCTTGATTTCGGCATGGTGACGCAAATCACGGACAAAGAAGTGGTGTTGCGCGAATTGATTCAGGATTCTGCGGGTGACTGGAGCGAACGTACCAGTTCCTTGTATCTGCAGGGCAAGGAGGGAAGCAAGAAATGAAATTCATCAACTACGCGATGGCCGCTCTTGCGGCGACCTGCCTTGCCTTGGCCGGTCCGCTTTCAGCGCAGACGGTTGCCGCAAATTCGATCGAGGCGATCAACGCCGCTCCCCAGGGAACGGACATTGCCATTCGGATCGACTTGAAGGAACCGCTTGCGACCCCTCCCACCGGGTTCAGCGTAGCCAAGCCGGCAAAAATAGCCTTCGACTTTCCGTCGACCGCAAACGGGCTGGGCAAGAACAGCCTTGTGCTCAAGGAAGGAGACCTGCAGAGCGTCAATGTCGTCGAAGTCGGCGGTCGCACGCGTGTCGTTCTCAATCTAACGCGTAGCATGAACTACACCACGCGTCTGGACGGCAAGGCGCTCTACGTCGTGCTGGCACCGATTCCGGTGGTTTCCGATTCGCTGGCGCAACGCGCCACCCGGTTCACCGAAGAAACCGCGATCGGCAAGCGCCACGCCCTTCAGGACGTTGCCTTCCGCCGTGGCAAGGATGGCGAAGGCCGGATCATTGTCGATCTGAGCGATGCCGGCACTGGCATCGACATCCGTCAGCAGGGCAAGAATCTGATCGTCGATTTCGTCAAGACCAGTGTTCCCGACAACCTGCGTCGCCGGCTAGATGTCACGGATTTCGGAACGCCGGTGACCTCGATCGAAACCAAAGCTTTCGGCGAGAACGCGCGAATGACCATCACGCCGCACGGTCTGTGGGAGCACAATGCCTATCAGAGCGAAAACCAGTTCGTAGTCGAGGTCAAGCGCATCGTCGAGGATCCGAACAAACTGGTTCAGGGAACCAAGACGGGTTACCAGGGGCCGCGGGTCAGCATCAATTACCAGAACGGCGATGTGCGCGCCCTGTTGCGCCTGATGGCCGAGGAACTGGGTCTGAACGCAGTGATCAGCGAAACGGTGACCGGTACGACGACCCTAGTGCTGAAGGACGTCCCGGCCGACCAGGTGATCGACATCATCTTCCAGCAGAAGGGGCTGGACATGCGCAAGAAGGGCAACATCATGATGATTGCCCCGCGCGACGAAATTGCGACACGCGAGAAGCTCGATTTCGAGGCGCGCCAGCAGATCAGTGAACTGGAGCCGATCCAGGCCGAGCAATTCCAGCTGAACTATCAGAAGGCCGTTGATGTGGCGCGTCTTCTGGCTGGTTTGGCACCGGCGGGACAGCAGGCCATTCCCGGGTCTGCTCAGAGAATCCTGAGCAAGCGCGGCAATGCGGTTGCCGACCCGCAGACCAATATCCTGTTTGTCAATGATATCCCGAGCAAGCTTGAAGAAATCCGCCGCTTCATCCGGGCCATCGACATCGGTGCGCGTCAGGTTCTGATCGAGGCACGCGTGGTCGAGGCGAGCGACACCTTTAACCGCGATCTCGGCGTCCGAATGAATTTCCTGAGCGCGCGGGCGGGTGGTACCCAGGTCGGCGGCAGCGGTATCTATAGTGGTGGCGGTTCGTATTCTCCCGCGGGCCAGGTGTCGAACAACACGATCGGCGTCAATCTGCCATCTTTCACCAATGTCGGTGGTACGCTGGCCTTCTCCTTGTTCAATGCCTCGCTGACGCGAATCCTGAATCTCGAGCTGGCAGCCTTGGAAACGGATGGTATCGGTAAGATCGTTTCGAGTCCGCGCGTCATTACCGCGAACAACGTCAAGGCGAAGATCCAGGATGGCACGGAAATTCCTTATGTGACGACTGTGGCCGGCGGTGGCGTGGCGACCCAGAACGTATCGTTCAAGACCGCTGCGCTCTCTCTCGAGGCGACGCCGCAGATTACGCCCGAGGGAACTGTGCGCATGCTGCTCGTGGTCAAGAAGGAAGAGCCGGACTGGACGCGCGCGGTGCTGGGCAACCCGCCGATCAAGACGGCTACGGTTGAAACCAGTGTGGTGGTCGAGAATGGCGGAACCGTGGTTATCGGTGGCGTATATATCACCAAGAAGGAAAATGTGACCGAGAAGGTCCCGCTCCTTGGCGATATTCCGTTCTTCGGTTATCTGTTCAAGTATCAGAACGATACCGGCCAGCGGCGCGAACTGTTGTTCTTCATCACGCCGCGCATCGTTTCGGACAAGTTGCAGGTCAACTGATCTTCGAAACCCCGCTCGCCAAGGGCCGGCATTGCCGGCCCTTGTCTTTTGGCGAATCTCCAGAGTCGGATAGAATCCCGGCGTGAATAATCGCAGCAATATTTATCTCGTCGGCCTGATGGGTGCAGGAAAAACCACCGTTGGCCGGCAACTGGCGAAGCGCCTGGGGCGCACGTTCTACGACTCCGACCATGAAATTGTCGAACGCACCGGGGTGCCCATCCCGACC
>WBZM01001431.1_pt1 | contig 23625 bp, 16 predicted proteins | sample 5204271 | NCBI WGS metagenome assembly WBZM01 (sample SAMN12344346, study PRJNA552823) | activated sludge metagenome | biome: Activated sludge suspended growth; feature: Nitrification reactor; material: Wastewater; isolation source: activated sludge from nitrification reactor of wastewater...
AGTAACAAACGATGAGTACAGCCACCAGGTGGTGCGGGGCGCCGTAGGTGACGCCCACCGTCACCAGGTCACCCGGGCGCGGCCGATCGGCGTCGGGACGGTCGGCCGGCAGGGCGAAGTGCACGAGGCGGTTGTCACGCGCACGCCCGGATAGGCGTCGGGTCTCGGCATCCTTGCGGCCCTCGAAGGGCGCGACGAGAACCTCGACCTCACGCCCCTCCCAAGCCCGATGCCCGGCCCAGGAGATCTCCTCCTGCAGCCCGATGAGCCGATCGAAGCGCTCCTGGACGACCGCCTTAGGGATCTGGTCGGGCATGGTGGCGGCGGGTGTGCCGGGGCGAATGGAGTACTGGAAGGTGAACGCACTGGAGAAGCGGGCCGCGGCGACGACATCGAGGGTGGCTTGGAAGTCCGCCTCGGTCTCGCCCGGGAAGCCCACGATGAGGTCGGTGGTGATCGCGGCGTCCGGAATGAGCGAGCGGACCTCGTCGAGGATGCGCAAGAACCGGTCGCTGCGATAGGACCGGCGCATCGCCTTGAGGACGGCATCCGACCCCGACTGCAAGGGCATGTGCAGGCTGGGCATGACATTGGGCGTCTGCGCCATTGCCTCAATGACATCGGTGGTGAACGCCGCGGGGTGGGGGCTGGTGAAGCGCACCCGCTCCAGTCCCTCGATTTCGCCACACGCGCGGAGCAGCTTGCCGAAAGCCAGGCGGTCGCCGAACTCGACACCGTAGGTGTTGACGTTCTGCCCGAGCAGGGTGATCTCGACGACGCCTTGGGCGACCAGGGCACGCACCTCGGCGAGAATCTCCTCCGGCCGCCGGTCCTGCTCCTTGCCGCGCAGGCTCGGAACGATGCAGAAGGTGCAGGTGTTGTTGCAGCCCACCGAGATCGACACCCAGGCGCTGTATGCCGAGTCACGGCGGGTCGGGAGCGTGGAGGGGAAGACCTCCAGGCTTTCGAGGATCTCGACCTGGGCCTTGCGGTTATGGCGCGCCCGGTCCAGCAGGGCCGGGAGCGAGCCGATGTTGTGGGTGCCGAAGACGACATCGACCCACGGCGCCTTTCGCACGATGGTGTCGCGGTCCTTCTGTGCCATGCAGCCACCGACGGCAATCTGCAGGTCTGGGTTGGCCAGTTTGGCCGGTCGGAGTTGGCCGAGGTTGCCGTAGAGCTTGTTGTCGGCGTTCTCACGCACCGCACAGGTGTTGAAGACGACGATGTCGGCGACCTCTGGGCGCTGCGCCTCGGGCACCGCGGCGAGATCGACATAGCCAGCCGTTTCCAACAGTCCAGCCAAGCGCTCGGAGTCGTGGACGTGCATCTGGCAGCCGTGGGTGCGCACGTCATAGGTGCGTGGCCGATCGGAGGCGGCCGTCGGCGGGTGAGCAATAGGTGTCGTCATGGCACCGACAAGGGTACGTCGCTCGGGAAGCACTGGCTGGCGGGCGAGCGGCTTGATGCTGTCCAGCCCCTCGGGTGGCCGGCGCAAACATCGCGAAGCCGCCGCCGGAATCCGGCGGCGGCTTCGCGTCTTCGCGTCCGCAGCGACAGGTCAGCGGCCGAAGAGCTTCTTCATCAGTCCACCCGGCTCGGGCGGCGGGCAGGAGCACTGGTCGGACTTGGGAACGCCGGCCATGACCTGCTGGACGTGCTGGCCGCAGCCGGACCAGGTCGTCTTGCCGCAGCGGCGGCACTTCACTCGGCTACACATCGGGTTTGGGTCTCCTCCAGGGGAAGGGGCTCAGCGCGTGTGCCGAGCGGAACATGTCGTCGAGAATAATACCCCCATGGGTATATGGGGAGTCAATCTCGCTGGTGTTCGGGCGCGTTCTCGATGACATCGCGGACGACGGAATACACGGTGCCCGAGCCGTAGCCCTTCCGCGCCAGCATGGCGCCCAACCGCCTGGCCTGCACCTGAGGCGCCAAGCCGGCCATCGACGCGAGCTTGCGGACCGCTAGGTCTTCGGCGCGAGCTCGTTCGCTCTGTGGGTCCACCCCTCCGATAGCGTCGCGAGCGACCTCTGGGTCGATGCCCTTCTCGCGCAACTCGGCAATCAGGGCCGCTCCGGCCAGCCCCTTGGTGCGTCGGCGAGAGTGCACGAGTTGGTCGGCGAACGCCGCGTCATCGACCAAACCGATCTCACTCAACCGATCGAGGACAGTGGCAGCGATCTGGGGATCGCAGCCCCGCTGAGCGAGTTTGCGTTCCAATTGCGCCCGGGATCGCGGCCCCATGGCCAGTTGACGCAGCACGATCGCGCGAGCCACCGTCGCCGGGTCAGCGTCCCGGTCGGCTTCCCGGTCAGCTTCCCGACCCACTGATGGATCGCCATCCCGGTCCGACGCACGCTCGGCAGCCTCGGTCGGCCAGAACCGCCCAGCGGCCGGGACCTCGGCCTGGTGAGGATCACCCTTCGGTCGAGCCGCAGCGACCGATCCGGTGGCCGCCGCCAACGCCTGGCGTGCGGCGGCCAACCGGTCGTGATCGGCGGTCACGCTGAGGCTCCCGCTCAGAAGTCGACCGGCACGTCGGCAATGGCGGGCTTGTCGACCCGCGGCCCGACGCCGAGCTTCTCCTTGATCTTCTTCTCCAACTCATCGGCAAGGTCGGGGTTGTCCCGCAGGAACGAGCGGGCGTTTTCCTTGCCCTGGCCGAGCTGGTCGCCGTCGTAGGTGTACCAAGCGCCGGCCTTGCGGACGAAGCCGTGCTCCACGCCCATGTCGATGAGGCCGCCCTCGCGGGAGATGCCCTGGCCGTAGATGATGTCGAACTCGGCCTGCTTGAACGGCGGGCTCACCTTGTTCTTGACGACCTTGACCCGGGTGCGGTTGCCCACGGCCTCGGACCCGTCCTTGAGGGTCTCGATGCGCCGAACGTCCAGCCGCACCGAGGCGTAGAACTTCAGCGCCTTGCCGCCGGTAGTCGTCTCGGGGCTGCCGAACATCACGCCGATCTTTTCGCGCAGCTGGTTGATGAAGATGGCCGTCGTGCCGGTGGAGTTGAGCGCACCGGTGATCTTGCGCAGCGCCTGCGACATCAGCCGCGCCTGCAGACCCACGTGACTGTCACCCATCTCGCCCTCGATCTCGGCCCGCGGCACGAGGGCGGCGACCGAGTCGATGACGATGATGTCGATGGCGCCGGAGCGGATCAGCATGTCGGCGATTTCCAGCGCCTGCTCGCCCGTGTCGGGCTGGCTGACCAGCAGCGCATCGGTGTCGACGCCGAGCTTCTTGGCGTAGTCAGGGTCGAGGGCGTGCTCGGCATCGATGAACGCCGCGATGCCGCCGGCGCGCTGGGCGCTCGCCACGGCGTGGAGAGCGACCGTCGTCTTGCCGCTGCTCTCCGGACCGTAGATCTCCACGACTCGCCCGCGCGGCAACCCGCCGATGCCCAGCGCGACATCAAGGGCGATCGACCCGGTCGGGATCACCTCGATCGGCGGACGCACGTCGTCGCCCAGGCGCATCACGGCCCCCTTGCCGTGGTGCTTCTCGATCTGCCCCATGACCTGCGCAAGAGCCTTGTCGCGGTCCTGTGTGATTGCCATGCTCCACCGTCTTTCTGTTCGAGAGTCTGCCGTCCATAGGCGACCCGCGCGATCGGCCTGAGCGCACTCCCCCGGGCGAACCCGCTGCGGTGAAGCACAACCGATGTTGTCGAGTCGGACGTTAGGCGCCCCCACCGACACCCCCTGGCAGCACGGCATACCGGCTGTGGACAGTGGGACGTGGGTGGAGACGTTGTGGACAGAGCCTGTCACGAACAGACGTTCGAAACCAGTCCGACACGCCGCCGGATCGTCTGTTTGCGCCGATCACCTACGACCGGCTGCCACGTCCCGCTCACCCGCAATTCACCTGACGCAACTCACATGTCACTCAGGCGTAGACCTGAATAGGATGCCAAGAGCGCCATCCCCCATCCCCTGACGGAGGTCACCTGATGTCCCGCATGGCCAAGCTCGAACTCGACGGCAAGGTCTACGAACTGCCCATCGTGGAGGGCACGGAGAAGGAACTCGCGATCGACATCAGCACCCTGCGGTCCCAGACCGGCTACATCACCCTCGATGACGGCTATGGCAACACCGGCTCGTGCAAGTCGGCCGTGACCTTCATCGACGGCGACGCCGGCATCCTGCGTTACCGCGGCATTCCGATCGAGGAGATCGCCGGCAAGTCCTCGTTCGTCGAAACCGCGTGGCTGGTCATCTTCGGCCGCCTGCCCACGATCGAGGACCGGGAGCGCTTCTCGCAGCTGCTCACCGATAACAGCCGCCTGGACGAGAGCATGCTCAAGCAGTTCGCCGGGTTCCCGCCCAATGGCCACCCGATGGCGATCCTCTCGGCGATGATCAACACCCTCTCGACCCACGAGCGCCAAGAGGCCAACACCGAGGCCCAGGTCGAAGCCCTGGCCGCCACCCTCATCTCCAAGGTCCGCACTATCGCCGCCGCCTCCTACAAGGCCAGCGTGGGCGAGCCGATCGTCTACCCGCGTTATGACCTCAAGTACGTCGAGAATTTCCTGCACATGATGTTCTCGGTGCCCTACCGCGAGTACGAGCCGACGCCCGAGGTCACCCGCGCGCTCAACCTCTTCCTCGCGCTGCACGCCGACCACGAGCAGAACTGCTCGACCTCCACGGTGCGCATGGTCGCCTCCAGCCAGGCCAACATGTTCGCCTCGTGCGCGGCCGGCGTGTGTGCCCTGTGGGGTCCGCTGCACGGCGGCGCCAACGTCGCGGTCATCGAGATGCTGGAGTTCATCAAGGCCTCCGGTATGCCGGTCAAGGAGTACGTCGCGAAGGTCAAGGACAAGCAGTCCAACATCAAGTTGATGGGCTTCGGGCACCGGGTCTACCGCAACTTCGACCCCCGCTCCAAGATCCTCAAGAAGGCGGCCGACGACATGCTGGCCTCGATGAAGATCGAGGACCCGCTGCTGGATCTCTCGGTCGAACTCGCAGAGGCCGCTCTCACCGACGACTACTTCGTGGAGCGCAAGCTCTATCCCAACGTCGACTTCTACAGCGGCATCATCCTGCGCGCGATGGGCATCCCGCTGGACATGTTCACGGTCATGTTCGCCATCGGTCGCATGCCCGGCTGGATCGCCAACTGGAAAGAGATCCACGACGACCCCAAGGGCCGCATCTACCGGCCGCGCCAGGTCTACATCGGTCAGACCGGCGAGCATTGGGCTCCGCGCGAAGAGCGCTGACCCGTTCGGTTCAGCTCGGGACAGCTTCAGTCCAGCTCAGGAACGGCGCTTCGGCTCTCGGCCGAGGCGCCGTTCCGTTGGCACCCCGAGGTCCTCGCAGAGAGCCTCCCAGATCTGCCGCGGTGGTATGCCGTCCGCGAGGGCTTCCTGCGCAGTCCGGTTGCCCAGCGCGGTGACGTAGTGGTCCTGAGCCAGCGTCACGGCATACGTCGGCCCGAACTCGTCGCGTAACCGGGTCCACAACTCGCTATGCCGCATCCCGGGAGTCTGTCACCCATCCCCCAGTTTTGGTGTGGCGGAACCTGCGTCAGGGCGCCGATTCCACCGCACCAAAACGCGCGCAAGGCGCGAGACGTAAGGCGTGAGGCGTTTGGCGTGCGACGTGCGGCATTCGACGCGAGGGTGGGTTGGGTGTCGGTGCTTCGTGGCAAGGTAGGCCCAAGCATGACCGACGACATCCTGAACCGCTTCTCCCCCGCGACGGCCGACTGGTTCCGCGGCGCTTTCGCCACCCCCACAGCGGCCCAGCAGGGCGCCTGGGAAGCGATCTCCTCCGGGCGCCACGCCCTCGTCGTCGCTCCGACCGGATCCGGCAAGACCCTCTCGGCCTTCCTCTGGGCCCTCGACCGGCTCGCCACCAGTCCCGCGCCACCCGAGGCCAAGGCGCGCTGCCGAGTGGTCTACGTCTCGCCCCTCAAGGCCCTGGCCGTGGACGTCGAACGCAACCTGCGCTCCCCCCTCGTCGGCATCGGACACGCGGCACAGCGCCTCGGTCTGCCCGCACCCGACGTCACCGTCGCCGTACGTTCAGGCGACACCCCGGCAGCCGAGCGGCGGGTGTTCGCCAAGACCCCGGCCGACATCCTCATCACGACGCCAGAGTCGCTCTTCCTGCTGCTGACCTCGGCGGCCCGCGAGTCGCTCGGCGGGGTCGAGACGATCATCCTCGACGAGGTCCACGCGGTCGCCGGCACCAAGCGCGGTGCCCATCTGGCGCTCACCTTGGAACGGCTCGACGCGCTGTTGCCTGCTCCTGCCCAGCGCATCGGGTTGTCCGCCACGGTGCGCCCGGTCGAGGAGGTGGCCCGCTTCCTGGCTGGAGGACGGCCGGTCGACGTCGTGGCGCCCCCCTCGACCAAGGAGTGGGACCTTCGGGTGGTCGTCCCCGTGCCCGATCTCGGGTCGCTCGGCGAACCCACCGGCGACCTATCCGGCCCGGCTGCCGGCGACCCCCGACGCACCTCGATCTGGCCGCACGTCGAGGAGCGCATCGTCGACCTCGTCGCCGAGCACCGGTCCACCCTGGTCTTCGCCAACTCGCGCCGCCTAGCCGAGCGACTCACCACCCGGCTCAACGAAATCTGGGAAGACCGCACCGACGCCGAGGTGAGCGGCGACAGCACCTCGAATCCCGAGGCGACCATCCCAGCCGCACCACGATCCCCCGCGACAAAGCCTGGCGCGAACGGCATACCGGCGCAGGTGATGGCCCAAGCGGGCGCGGCGCGGGGGGCGCCGGCGCTACTCGCCCGAGCCCACCACGGCTCGGTCAGCCGCGAGCAGCGCACCATCATCGAGGAGGACCTCAAGGCGGGACGGCTGCCGGCCGTGGTGGCGACGAGCAGCCTCGAACTCGGCATCGACATGGGCGCCGTCGACCTCGTCGTCCAAGTCGAGTCGCCCCCGTCGGTCGCCAGCGGCCTGCAACGGGTGGGCCGCGCCGGTCACCAGGTGGGTGCGGTCTCCAGGGGGGTGCTCTTCCCCAAGTTCCGCGGCGACCTCGTCCAGACGGCCGTCGTCGTCGAGCGGATGCGCGCGGGAGCCATTGAGTCGCTGCGGGTGCCGGCCAATCCCCTCGACGTGCTCGCCCAACAGATCGTCGCCATGTGCGCCCTGCAGGACTGGGACGTCGACGCGTTGCACGCGCTGGTGCGGCGTGCGGCACCCTTCGCCGGCTTGTCGCGGCTGGTCCTCGACTCCGTCCTCGACATGCTGTCCGGCCGCTATCCATCGGACGAGTTCGCCGAATTGCGCCCCCGCATCGTGTGGGATCGCGTCGCGGGGACGCTGTCCGGCCGACGAGGAGCCCAGCGCCTCGCGGTCACGTCCGGAGGCACCATCCCCGACCGCGGCCTGTATGCCGTGTTCCTCGCCTCCGGCGACGGTCCCGGCCGACGGGTGGGTGAGCTCGACGAGGAGATGGTCTACGAGTCCCGCGTGGGCGACACCTTCACCCTCGGCACGTCGACCTGGCGAATCGAGGACATCACCCACGACCGCGTGCTGGTGACTCCCGCTCCCGGTCAGCCGGGCAAGTTGCCGTTCTGGAAGGGCGACACGATAGGTCGCCCACCCGAGCTCGGGGCCGCCGTCGGGGCGTTCGTCCGCGAGGTCGCCAGCCTTGGCCCGACCGCAGCCCGCGAGCGTGTCGCCGCCGCCGGGTTGGACGAGTGGGCCACCGACAACCTGCTCGGCTACCTCGCTGAGCAACGCGAGGCCGCCGGCCATCTGCCGTCCGACCGCACGATCGTCGTCGAGCGGTTCCGCGACGAACTCGGCGATTGGCGGGTCATCGTGCACTCGCCGTACGGCGGCCAGGTCCACGCACCGTGGGCCTTGGCTATCGCGGCCCGGATGCGGGAGCGCTATGGGCTGGACGTGCAGGCCATGCATGGCGATGACGGCATCGTGCTGCGCCTGCCCGACATGGACCTGCTCGGCTCCGACGGGTGGGGCGACGAGGTCGCACCAGCTGTTCCGATCGGCACCGACTTGAGCGCGGAACTCCTCGGCCTGATCTTCCTCGACCCCGACGAGATCGCCGAGCTGGTCACCGCCCAAGTGGGGGGGTCGGCGTTGTTCGCTGCGCGATTCCGCGAGTGCGCAGCCCGCGCCCTGCTGCTCCCCCGCCGGCGTCCCGACCGACGTCAGGCCCTGTGGCAGCAGCGCCAGCGCGCCGCTGCCCTGCTGGAAGTGGCCAGCCAGTACCCGTCGTTCCCCATCGTCCTCGAGGCCGTGCGCGAGTGTGTCCAGGACGTCTTCGACGTGCCCGGCTTGGTCGACCTGCTCCGCCGGGTCCGTTCGCGAGAGATCACGACGGTCTCGGTCGAGTCCGCGACGCCGTCGCCGTTCGCGCGCTCGCTGATGTTCGGCTATGTCGCCCAGTTCCTCTATGAGGGTGACTCCCCGCTGGCTGAGAAGCGCGCGGCCGCGCTGGCCTTGGACCCCACCCTGCTGTCGGAGTTGCTCGGCCAGGGTGAGACCCTCGCGCTGCGTGACCTGCTTGACCCGACCGCACTCGCCACGACCGAGGCGGAAATGGGGCATCTCACCCCCGAGCGAGCCGCCCGCGATGCCGAGGATCTGGCCGACCTGATCCGCTCGCTCGGCCCCCTTGATCTCGATGAGGTGACCGCACGGGTCCGCTCCGATGCCCGCCCGCTCGTCTCGACCTGGCTGGCCGATCTGGAGCAATCCCGACGCATCATTCAGGTGCGGATCGCCAGCCGCGACCAGTGGGCGGCCGTCGAAGATGCCGGCCGGCTGCGCGACGCGCTCGGCGTGTCCCTGCCGGTCGGCATACCCCAGACTTTCCTGGCTCCCGAGCCCGACCCGCTCGCCGATCTGGTTGCTCGCCACGCCCGCACCCACGGACCGTTCGGCGCGGCCGACGTCGCTACGCGGTTCGGCCTCGGGGTGGCCGTTGTCCGTGATGCGCTCGCCCGACTGGTCAGCGGCGGCCGGGTCGTCGAGGGCGAGTTGCGTCCATTGCGGGAGGGAGAGGCAGCCAACGCCCTCGACTTCTGCGATGCGCGCGTCCTGCGTCTGCTGCGGCGCCGGTCCCTTGCTGCGTTGCGGGCCGAGGTGGAGCCGGTTGGTCCGCTGGACCTGGCTCGCTTCCTGATCGGCTGGCAGCACCTGGGCGGGACGCTGCGGGGCGTCGACGGGGTGCTGCGGGTGGTCGAACAACTCGCGGGAGCGATCCTCCCCGCTAGCGCCCTCGAGTCGCTCATCCTCCCGGCGCGGATCGCCGACTATCACCCGGGGCTGCTCGATGAGGCCATGGCCGCCGGCGAGATCGTGTGGCAGGGGCATGGGTCCCTGCCGGGCGACGACGGGTGGGTCTCGCTGCATCCCGCCGACCTCGCCCCACTGACCCTGCATCCGCCGCTCCCGGTCGATCTCACCCCCGCCCACACCGCGCTGCTGGAGGCGCTCACCGGAGGCGGTGCCTACTTCTTCGGCCCCCTCCTCGCACGAGCCAGCCTCACCGACGCCTCGGCCGGCAGCGCCGCACTCTGGGACCTGGTCTGGTCCGGAATGGTCAGCGGCGACACCCTCGCGCCGCTGCGCGGCCACCTCGGTGGCGGCCGCACCGCTCACCGGCCCCGGGCCGTGGCGCCCAGACGTTCCCGGTATGCCGGTCGCGCGGCCTTACTGCGTTCAGCCGCAGCCGGCAGCGGAGCCGGTGCCGCCCAGCCAGCCTCCCTGAGTCAGCGAGCGATTGACCCCCGCACCGCCGGACGTTGGGTGCTGCTGCCGGCACCCGAGACCGACCCGACGGTCACGGCATACGCGCGGGCCGAAGTGCTCCTGGACCGCTATGGGGTGCTCACTCGGGGGGCGGTCGCCGCCGAGGACGTCCCTGGCGGGTTCGCGGGCGTCTACCGCCTGCTCTCTGCTGCCGAGGAGGCCGGGCGAGTGCGTCGCGGCTACTTCGTCGAGGGACTAGGGGCGAGTCAGTTCGGCTCGACGGGTGCGGTCGACCGGCTGCGCGCTGGCGCTCGTCCCCTGGAGGACGGGCGCGATCCGATGCCCGGCGTCATCCTCGCCGCATGCGACCCCGCCAATCCTTACGGTGCCGCCTTGCCCTGGCCGGACCGTCCCACGACCGACGCCTCTAGCGGTAAGGGGCACCAACCCAGCCGCAAGGCTGGAGCGCTGGTCGCCCTCGTCGACGGCGACCTCGTCCTCTACGTCGAGCGCGGCGGTCGGACCCTGCTCACCTGGAGCGAGGATTCCACCAGGTTGCAGGCCGCTGCCGACGCCCTCGCCCTGGCCGTGCGCGAGGGCGCCCTGGGCCGGCTGACCGTCGAACGCACTGACGGGGAGTCGGTGCTGCGCTCAGACCACCCGCTCTCGACCGCGCTGGAGGCTGCCGGCTTTCACGCCACGTCGCGCGGGTTACGGATCCGGAGATGAAGGCTCGTGCCTGAAGGCGACACCGTCTGGCGGACAGCGACCCGCCTTCACCAGGCCCTTGCCGGGCAACGGCTCACGGGCGCCGAGCTGCGCTGGGGAGCCCTCATCGACCTCGACCTCGTCGGAGCCACGACGACCGAGGTCCGCTCCCGAGGCAAGCATCTGCTGCATCGCCTCGACACCGGACTGACCATCCACTCCCACCTACGGATGGAAGGTCAGTGGCGTGTCGAAGCCACCGAACGTCTCGGGCCGACCCAGCGAGAGGACCACCAGATCCGGGCGCTGCTCGTCACCGAACGCTGGGCGGCTCTTGGGCTGCGGCTCGGGATGCTCGACGTGGTCGCTACCGAGCGAGAGGGAGAGCTGGTGGGCCATTTGGGACCCGACGTCCTCGGCGCCGACTGGGACCCAGCCCTGGCTGCGGAGCGGATCGGTTCATCCGCCTCCACCGGCTCCGACCCCTACTCCGAAACCGACATCGGCAGCGCGTTACTCGATCAACGCAACCTCGCGGGGGTCGGCACGATGTATGCCGCCGAGGTGCTCTTCCTGGAGAAGGTCAACCCTTGGACGCCGGTGGCCCAGCTCAGCCCTGAGACGGTGCTGGAGCTGGTGAACCGGGTCCACGGGCTGCTCGACGTGGGACGGCGGTCGGCCATCCAGTCGACGACCGGTGATGCTCGGAATGGCTACACCACCTATGTCCACGCGCGCTCGGGTCGTCCGTGTCGACGGTGCGGTGGGGCCGTCCGGGTGGCGCTGATCGGCCCGGTGCTGCAGCAGCGGACCATGTTCTACTGTCCGACCTGCCAACGTGGTCTGGCTCCGGCTGACGACGGACGACCGCAACGGCCGCTGGGGTCTAGCCCCCGAGGCAGCCGAGGGCGCTATCCCCGGACCTGACCCGGTGCAGGACAGGCGGTCAGACTCGGCACGACCCCGAGGCCGAGCCCGGGCTCGATCCGCACCGTGCCATCGGTGCCGTAGTACAACCCCGACATGGGCACCGGGCGGCGCAGCCACCATCCGGCGTCGAGGTCCCCAACGAGCGACGCGCGCCCTGCCACAGCCACATGTAGCGCCGCTGCCACCCCTACGTCGCTCTCCATCATTGAGCCGACCATGGTCGCGAGCCCAGCCTGTTGGGCGACCCGCACTTGCTCCAGCGCCGGCAGCGGGCCACACGCCTTGACGAGCTTGACATTGATCCCGTCGGCAGCCTGCAGACGCACGACCCGGTCGAGATCGGTCATCGTGAAGACAGCCTCGTCAGCGACGACCGGGGTGTCGACCCGCTGACGCACCCAGGCCAACCCCTCGACGTCCTCCCCCGCGACCGGCTGTTCGACGAACTCCACGCCGACCCCCGCCTGCTCCAGGGCGCGCATCGCACGGACGGCGGCGTCCCGGCTCCAGCCCTGGTTGGCATCCAGACGCAGGTCGATGGCGTCCCCGACCTCCTGACGGACCGCGATGACGCGGGCCACATCACCAGCCGGGTCGGTGCCGACCTTGAGTTTGAGGGTCGTGAAACCGTCGCCAACTCGTTCGACTGCGCTCCGCACCGTCGCCGCGAGGTCCGCCGCTGACAAGGTGACATCGGTGGCTGACCACACTGCGACGCCGGATGCCGCCGGCTCGACACCGCTTTCCGGACCCCGGCCTTCACTCGATGCCGCCTCGCCGCGCCTCGTCCCGCACAGGAGCTCGACCAGCGGAATGCCGTCGGCACGGCATACCAGGTCCAACAGCGCGGTCTGCACTGCCGACTTGGCTCCCCCGTTGCGCGCCACGACCAGGCCTAGCCGGTCAGCCAACCGAGGCCACTCCCCGAGAGGCTCGCCGACCAGGATGGGACCGAGCATCTGCTCGACGCAGGCTTGCGCCCCGATGACCGACTCACCGGTCACCTGCCAGACCTGCGGAGCCTCTCCCCACCCAGAGCGTCCGTCGGAATCGACGACCTGCACCAGCAGGGTGTCGACGTGCTCGGTCCGCCGTAGGGCGGTCACGAACGGAAAACGCAACGGCAGGGACACGCGGTGGGTGTGCACCGCACTGATGACAGTCACGAGAGAGCGGCCATCAGCCGCGCCAGCGTCAGGCTGCGGACGCGGACACCGGTGCCAGCGGAGCAGGCATCGGCACCAGCACCGGGCTCGTGAGTGCCTCGACTTCGGCGACGCGGACCGACAGGGTCGCGAGCACGTCGGACAGCGGCACCCCGAGGGCGGCGCACACCGAGGCGAGCAGCTCCGAGGAGGCTTCCTTCGTGCCACGCTCGATCTCGCTGAGATAACCGGGTGACACGGCTGCGAGCGCCGAGAGCCCACGCAAGGTCAGCCCGCGAGCCTGGCGGTGCTCGCGAAGCACATCACCGAGTTCCCTACGCATCAACACCATGAGACCCACCTCCTGACCATCGATCGTCGCGTCGATTCCGCCAACGATAACCTGCCCGTCCTCATCACCGCGTGCCGACCGGCTGATTCCCGCTCGTGTCGCCATCTGACGCTCGGTGGTTCACTGGTGATCCACCTGCTCGGCCAGGAGCGAGAGAGCGGCCAGGACGGTCGCGGCACGCACCTGCGATCGATCCCCCGCGCAATGTAGCTCCCGCACCGCAAGGACGCGGGCGCCGACGGCGACTGCAACGAATGCCGTGCCCGCAACCTTCCCGTCACTCGGCCCCGGTCCGGCCACCCCGGTCGTGGCCAAGCCCCAGTGGGAGCCAGCCGCACGGCATACCCCTTGCGCCATCTCTGCTGCCACGGTCGGGTCAACCGCTCCCCGTGCTGCCAACAGTTCGGGGTCGACGCCAAGCCAGGATGCCTTGAGGTCGGTGGCGTACGAGACCATCCCACCCCGCACCACGACGGAGGCACCTGGGATGTCGACGAGGGCAGCGGTGAGCCACCCTCCGGTCAACGACTCGGCGCAGGCCACGGTCTCGCCGCGGGCAGTGAGGATCTGGACGAGGTGCCGCGCGAGGCGCGTGATCTCACCGCGGGTCGAGTCGGCCGTTGACGTGTCATCCGGCATGGCCAACGTCACCATCAGGGACGCGGGGTGGCGCCGGGAGCCGAACGACGCGCGTCTCGTGCCGCTTCGCGAGCGGCCCGCTTGGCCAAGGCTCGCGGGCTGGTGCGACGCAGCCGGTGGGCCTGCACCAAATAGTCGATGCCCGTACCGAAGGTGAGCCCGACGGCCAGGACGAGCACGGCATACGCGGCCTGCCTCCAACCGGCCGCGAACGGGAGCGACCAGGCGGGCAGGATGAGCATGCCGAGGGCGAAAGCTTGGACCGTGGTCTTGAGCTTGCCGCCGCGGCCGGCCGGCATGACGCCATGACGGATGACGACGAAGCGCATGATGGTGATGCCGATCTCGCGGCTGAGCACCAGGGCGGTCACCCACCACCACACCTCCCCGAGCATCGACAGCGCCACGAAGGTCATGCCCAGCAGGGCTTTGTCGGCGATCGGGTCGGCGATCTTGCCGAAGTTGGTCACCTGTCCGCGGGCCCGGGCGAGGTCGCCGTCGATCTTGTCGGTGATGGCAGCCAGGATGAAAGCTCCCAGGGCGAGATACCGGGTCGCTGCGTTGCCGCCACCGTCAGCGAGCAGCAACCACCCGACGACGGGGACCAGGACAATTCGGCCGACAGTGAGGGCATTTGGCAGGTTCCACGCGCTGGCCTCGGGATTCGCCGGGGGGGACGCCGGCGAGACGACCGGCCTTCCCGACGAGGGAGCGGCGTGGACCTCAGGCGTGGGGTCGGTCATCGCGGGGCCGCCACGAGGTCGATGCCCTCCGAGGTCGTGATGATGGCCGGCACGATGTCACCGACCCGCACGTCCGCACCCGGCAAAGACGTGACGCCGTCGACCTCCGGCCCCTGGAACTCGGCGCGACCGACCGGCATACCCTCGTCGTCGTCGAACGCCTCGATGAGCACGGTGACCTCGGAGCCGATGCGTTCCTCGGCGCGTTGGGCGGTGAGTTGCTCGACGAGGTCGGTGACCCGGGCGACGCGCTCGGTAACGACCTCGGTGTCGAGGTGATCGGGCAGGCTCTCAGCCTCGGTGCCGTCTTCGTCGGAGTAGCCGAAGACCCCGACGACATCGAGCCGGGCCATCGCGAGGAAGAGCTCGAGCTCGCCTAGCTCGGCCTCGGTCTCGCCGGGGAACCCCACGATGACATTGGACCGGATGCCGGCCTCAGGGGTCATCGAGCGCACTCGCGCGATGAGGTCGAGGAAGGCGTCAGTCCCGCCGAATCGACGCATCCGACGCAGCAGCCCACTCGCCGAATGCTGGAACGAGATGTCGTAGTAGGGCATGACGCCGGGCGTGCTGGCCATGACCTCGAGCAGGCCCGGCCGGATCTCCGCCGGCTGCAGATAGGACACCCGGACCCGGTCGATGCCGTCGACGGCAGTGAGCTGCGGCAGCAGCTTTTCCAGAGCAGCGAGGTCGCCGAAGTCCTTGCCATAGCTGGTGGAGTTTTCGCTGACCAGGAAGACCTCACGGACCCCCTGCTCGGCCAGCCAACGCGCCTCGCCCACGACGTCGGCGATCGGCCGAGAGACGAACGACCCGCGGAAAGCCGGAATGGCGCAGAACGCGCAGCGGCGGTCGCACCCGGAGGCGATCTTCAGCGGCGCCCAGGGGCGGTCCTCCAACAGCGCACGCATCGGCCGGTATGCCGTGGGGTCGCCTCCCGTCGTCCCGTGCCCGGGCAGGCTCACCTGCGCGGCAGCGGCAGCGCGGTCGACCGGGGTGAGCGGCAAGAGCATCCGTCGATCGGCGGGGGTATGTGATGCCGGCCGAGAGCCGGCCAGGATCGCACGCAGGTGGCCGGACAGGGCGGCATACGAGTCGAATCCGAGCACCGCGTCGGCCTCGGGCAGTTGCTCGGCGAGTTCCGAGCCATAGCGTTCGGCGAGGCACCCGACGGCGACGACCGCTTGGGTGCGGTGGGATCCGTCCTTGAGATCGGCGGCTTCCAAGAGGGCGTCGATGGAGTCCTTCTTGGCTTGCTCGACGAACCCGCACGTGTTGACCAGCGCCACGTCGGCCTCGGCTGGGTCGGCGACCAGTGCCCACCCATCGGCGGCCAACCGACCGGCGAGTTCCTCGGAGTCGACCTCATTGCGCGAACATCCGAGCGTGACAACAGCGACCCTGCGCGCAGGCGTCTCGGTCGGCTGAGTCATAGCGCAACTCTATGGGTGCTCACCCACACCCGCCTCGCGGGACCCGCGGGATGGCAACCGGCCGGCATACCGAGCGGGGCCCCCAGACCGTCGTCTGGGGGCCCCGCCGCTATCGGTCACTGCTGGTCACGGTCGACCAGTTGTGGGTCATGCCTTCGGTGCCACCGTGATGTTGAGGTGGCCACCGTTGGTCACAGCACCGTTGACAGTGATCGTCGTGCCCGTCTTGGGCACCTGCACCCCGACCCAGCCCGGCTGGTAGCGGCCGACATGCGCGCCGGTGGTGGCGTGCGAGTCGGCGAGGAACCACCAGTTCTTCGTGTCATCGAAGGTCGGCACCGCGGGAGCGGACGGGATCGTCGTGGCCACACTGTCCTTGTGTACGGTGATCGCGTCGGTCGCCTTGGTGCCGAAGGTCGAGTCGTAGGACAGCAGGCGCGGACGCATTAGCTGACCGTCGGCCCAGTGGACGAACGTCGGGTGGGCGTCGATCGGGAGCACCAGACCCTGACCGGGGTGGTCGCCGACGTTGTTGTCCGCCTGCGAGGCGTCCCAGTACCAGAGCAGCAGGCCGCTCTGGTACGGGTAGGTCTCCACCCAGTCCGGTCGGCTATCGAGGAACCCGAAGTTGTATGCCGTGCGCAGCGACGCGTCGTAGCCGTCGTACTGACGGTTTTCGGCGACGTAGGCGTTGAAGTACGACTTCTCGTTGCTCGACCCGGTGCGGACGAAACCGTTGAGCACCCAGCCCTCGTCGGTCTCCGCCGTGCCGATGACGGTGCCGTTGACGGCGACCTGGTCGACGAAGAAGCCGGTCTGCGCGGCCGCTGCGTCGGTCTGGTAGCGGAACCGGATAGCAGTTGTGCCCGCCGGCAGGGTCGCCGTCAAGTCGACCCAGGACGCCGCGAAGCCAACCGTCGTGCCGGTGATGCCGGTGTGGCTCGGGTTGTTGCTGTTGGGGTCGGTCGCCCGCGACAGCGAGGTGTTGACCGGGGTCCATGTGGTGCCGTCGACCGACGCCTCGAGGAAGGCGTAGTCCCAGTCCTCTTCGATGTCGTATTTCACCTTGGCGGCGAGGTTCGTCCCGGTGATCCCGGACTTCGTCATCGTCGTGTTGAGGTTGTCCCCTGACGTGGACCAGAACATCTGGCTGCCAGCCGCCGTCGGACCGAGGTCGATGCTGACCTTCTTGTCCGGGAGCACGACGAAGACCGCTTGCGGACTCTTGGTGGCCGGGGTGTTCGGGCCGAGCTTGTGGGCCGACTTCTTCCCGGCGCGTGCGACCTCGTAGAACGGCCCCTTGCCGCCTTGCGGGGCCAACCAGCCGAGCTGCAACAACTCCCAGGCCGACAGGTCGGTCGGAGCGTCGCCGATGCCGTCGAGGCTGCCGGTGCCGATGTTGGCGCCCGAGGACATGAGCGTCCAGAACGCCGTGCTGTTCTCCGCCCCACCGGTGTTGCCGGAGGTGTCGTAGAGGTCCGGCAGGCCGAGGTCGTGGCCGTATTCGTGGACGAAGACGCCCAAGCCACCGTTCTCTGGCTGGATGGTGTAGTCGCCGACCCAGACACCCGTGGGGTTGTTGGGGACGAGCGGCGAGCTCACCAGGCCACCGTTGGTGCCGATGTTGACGCCGGTGATGCCGCCCGGTCCGCCAGCCTGCAGGTTGGCATACCAGCGGTGACTCCAGATGGCGTCGGTGCCCTGGTTGGGGTCGCCCGCAGCCTCGTCACCGCCCGCGTGCACGATCTGGAAGTGGTCGATGAAGCCGTCGGGCTCGTTGAAGTTGCCGTCGCCGTCGAGGTCATAGCGGTCGTAGACGTCAAAAGTCTTCAGGTATGCCGTGATGTCCGCCATCGTCTTGCCGGCCTTGAGCTGGTTGTCGACCCACACGGCCATGGCGTCACGGATGAGCGCCTTGGTCGTGTTGCAGACGATCCCGCCGCAGTAGTTGCGGCCGTAGAGCGCCTCGTTGAAGGGCACCTTGACCCACTCGGTCACCGCGCCGTCGACGGAGTAACGACCCGAGGACTGGGTCTGGTAGTACTTCGCCATCCGGTTGAAGTACATGTCCTGGTAGTGCGCCGAGTTGTAGTCGGCCTTCCACAGCGTGGAGTTGTCGACCGAGCGATCCGGCTTCGGGATCTCATTGCGCAGCGGGCCCGTGACGTCGGTAGCCGTGCCGTCCGGCGCAGGTCCCTGGAAGATCGCGTTGGGATACTGCTGGTCACCAAACTCCGCCAGGATGACGAAAACTCGGTCGGTGCCCTCGCGCTCGAGGTCGACATACTGGCCCTTGGCCACCTTGACGACCTTGCCCTGGGCGGTGGGGTCGCCCTTGAGCCGCTGCGATAGCGCAGTCTGACGCAGGCCGTCCTTCTTCACCGCTTGCGGCGACCGCAAGTTGTCCGAGCTGTTTGCCGGCGCGCTCGATTCCAGGCTGGCCACGGGGCCACCCTTGCTCGACGCTGCGGCCAGCGGCGCGGTCGGCGCGGCCGTGGAGTTCGGTGCACTGACTACAGCACCGGCGAGCACCAGCCCACCGACCGCGCCGAGACCGACGACGCGTCGCCCGACGCGTCCAGATCTGCGAATCACGACATCCCCTTTACGGAGCGAAACCTGCGCGGCTACTCCCCAGCCAGCCCACGCAGACCGGCGGGAGACCGGTCACCTGCACAGCATGGACCTCGTTGGGGCTGGAATCCAGATGCCAGGGTTCACGACTTCGCAAACTCTGCCGCAAACGCAAGATGAGTTGCCGCGCGCACGGCCGTGAACAACAACGACATCCGTGTCCGCCCGCGGGCACCGCAGAAATCTCATCCGCAGCGGTGAGCCGGGCTACTCGCGGCCGGTCAGACCCCACGCATCTTCGTCGCCCTCGTCCGAGTCGTCCCACGCGTCGGGCGTGCCCGGCTGGTCGGCGAGCGGATCGCTGTCGTACCGCCCGTGGCCGCCTTCCGCGATCGCGCGTCCGTCCCCGTCCAAGGGGTATGCCGTGTCGTCGCCCCACTCCGGGAGCGGTTCGTCGCCACGCAGCAACGCCAGCGTGGCCGGCAGATCGTCGGGCTTGACCAGGACGTCACGCGCCTTGGAGCCCTCCGAGGGCCCGACGATCCCGCGTGACTCCATGAGGTCCATGAGCCGCCCGGCCTTGGCGAACCCCACCCGCAGCTTGCGCTGCAGCATGGAGGTTGACCCAAACTGGGTCGTGACGACGAGTTCGGTGGCCTGCAGCAGCACGTCGAGGTCGTCGCCGATGTCGTCGTCGACCTGCTTCTTGGCCGCAACCACCGTGACGTCCTCGCGGTACTGCGGCTTGAGCTGTTCGGTCACCGACTTGACGACGGCGTGGATCTCCGACTCGGTGACCCAGGCGCCCTGCACACGGATCGGCTTGCTCGACCCCATCGGCAGGAAGAGCGCATCGCCCTGCCCGACGAGCTTCTCTGCGCCCGGCTGGTCGAGGACGACTCGACTGTCGGCCAGCGACGAGGTCGCGAAGGCCATCCGGGAGGGCACATTGGCCTTGATGAGCCCGGTGACCACGTCGACCGACGGCCGCTGGGTGGCCAGGACGAGGTGAATGCCCGCCGCGCGGGCAAGCTGGGTGATGCGGACGATCGACTCCTCGACATCGCGGGGGGCGACCATCATGAGGTCGGCCAACTCGTCGACGATGACCAGCAGATACGGGTATGCCGTGATGACCCGTTCCGACCCTGGCAGCGGCTTGACCGTGCCCGCGCGGACGGCCTTGTTGAAGTCGTCGATGTGCTTGAACCCGAAGCCCGCCAGGTCGTCGTAGCGCTGGTCCATCTCCCGCACCACCCACTGCAGCGCCTCGGCCGCCTTCTTGGGGTTGGTGATGATCGGGGTGATGAGGTGCGGGATGCCGTCGTATGCCGTGAGCTCGACCCGCTTGGGGTCCACGAGAATCATCCGCACTTCTTCGGGGGTGGCCCGCATGAGGATCGAGGTGATCATCGAGTTGACGAAGCTCGACTTGCCGGCGCCGGTCGCACCCGCGACGAGCAGGTGGGGCATCTTGGCCAGGTTGGCGATGACATAGCCGCCCTCGACGTCCTTGCCCACGCCCATGACCATGGGGTGCTGGTTGCCCCGCGCGGTCTGGCTGCGCAGCACATCGCCCAGCGACACGGTCTCCCGGTCGGTGTTGGGGATCTCGATTCCGATCGCGGACTTGCCGGGGATCGGGCTGAGGATGCGCACGTCGGCGGACGCCACGGCATACGCGATATTGCGCGAGAGGGCGGTGACCCGCTCGACCTTCGTCGCGGGCCCGAGTTCCACCTCGTAGCGGGTCACCGTCGGCCCACGGGTGAAGCCGGTGACCGCTGCGTCGATCTCGAACTGCTCGAAGACCTGGCCCAATGCCTCCAAGACACGGTCGTTGGCCGCACTGCGGGCCTTGTGCGGGGGTCCGGGGGCAAGCAGCGCCTGGTCGGGCAGCACATAGGCGACGTCGCCGGACAGCTGGAGTTGCTCGGCGCGCAGCGGCAGCGTCGAGGTGGCCGGTGCCTTGAGCTCGGGCTTGGGAGTGCCGGTGGCGAGCGGCTGAGTGGTTGCCTCAGCAGAGGCGCCCGCCGCGACGGGCGAGGTTGGCGCCGGTCGCTTCTGGCCGGGACGCAGCGGCTTGCCGTCGGCGCCGACCGGGGCGACCTCGGCGGCTTGGACGAATGCCTCGTCGCCGACCCGACGATCGAGCACCTCGGCTGCGAGCTTGGCGCGCCTCGATTGAGCGGCCTTGGTCGGGCCCTCGTCGCTCGACGTCGATGACGGATCCGCGGGCTGGTCGTCAGGGCGGTGTCCGAGGATCCGGTCGCGCGCCTGTCGGAGGCGGGTGGGAATCATCCGCACCGGAGTCGCCGTGAGCACGAGGACCCCGAAGAAGCCGAGCAAAAGCAGCAGAACGAGCGCCCCGGCCGAGGACACTGCCGCGGCGATGGGGCTGGAGGCGAGGAAGCCGATGATGCCGCCCGCGGCGCGCATGGCGTTCGCGCCGGCAGGAGGAGTCGGTATGCCGTCCGCCAGGTGCGCGATTCCGCTCGCGGCGACGGTGAGGGCCAGGGTGCCAATGAGCAGCCGGTTGGTCGCGGCGTCGTCCTGCGGCGCACGCAGCAGCCGCAGCCCGAAGGCGAGCAGGACCAGCGGCACGGCATACGCGATGCGACCCAGCGTGCCGGCGACGACAGCGTGCACGACATCCCCGATGACGCCGGGGAACCCCCACCATTCCCGAGCCGCGACGACGACAGCGAGCCCGATGAGCGCGAACCCCAGGCCATCACGGCGGTGCTCGGGTTCCAGCTCCCGCGCGGAGGTGCCCACCTTGCGGACCGCTCCACCGGCGAGGTGCGAGACACCCATCCACGTCGAGCGCACGGCACGCAGCGGCAGCGGGAGGCCGCCGGACCGGGTCTTGGTTCCGCGCGGGGTCGGCGCCTTGCGGGCCGGGGATGCCTTCGGCCGTGCGGTGCTGCGTGGGGTCGCGGAGCCACGGCTCGCGGTCGAAGCGCGCGAGGACGCGGAGGACGGACGGGTCGCCATGATCCGGAGGGTACGCGACAGCCACTCCAGACTCACGTGTCACACGCGCATCAGTGGCCGACTTTCCGTCACGCGCGCGCTGGAGAGTCGATCTCAGCTGGCGGGATGACGAGCGCGACGCTTGAGCCGACTATTAGATGACGTTATGTTTATCCCAAGGTCATGAGCGTCAGCGGTTCAGCTCCGGCTCGCTGGCCGGCAACCCTCCTCGCGGCGGGGTGCCCCGGATGACGACCTGGTCCACGCGACCGACGTGGGCAAGCGCGAACCGGCTGCGGCCGGAAGGAAGAGACGACGATGACCGCGACTCTCGAAGCACCGGCTGCGCTTTGCGCCGGCGTGCCGGCCACCGCCACGGATGGGCTCCAGGTGCCCGTGGCCGACGGGTGGATCGACTACGCGAACTTCGACCACGCGGCGTCGACCCCCGCCCTGCGCAGTGTGGCGTCGGCCGTCGAGCGAGTGGTCGCGGGCTACGGGTCGGTGCACCGCGGCAACGGCCACCCGAGCCGGGTCACCTCGCAGTGGTATGACCAGGCCCGTGAGGAGGTCGGCCGGTTCGTCGGAGCGCGAGCGACCGACCACGTCGTTTTCACTCGCAACACCACCGACTCGTGGACCCTGCTCGCCCACGCCCTCCCTGCCGACACGACCGTCGTCGCGTTCGCGTCCGAGCATCACTCGACGCTGCTGCCGTGGGGAGCGCACCGCACCGTGACCCTCGGGGTCCCCGCGACGGTGGCGGACGGCATACGGGCTCTTGATCGTGCGCTCGGGGAGGTGACCTCGCGGCACTCCCTCGTCGTCGTCGCAGGGGCGTCCAATGTCACCGGCGACGTGTGGCCGATCGCCGACATCGTCGCGGTGGCCCATCGACATGGCGCCCGGGTCGCCCTCGACGCGGCGCAACTGGCGCCGCACCGCCGCATCGACCTGGCCGGGTGGGACGTCGACTATGTCGCCCTCTCCGGCCACAAGATCTACGCCCCGTATGGCACCGGCGTGCTCGCCGGGCGGGGCGACTGGCTCGACACCGCCGCCCCGTATCTGCCAGGGGGCGGGGCGACGGTGTCGGTCACCGAGTCGGAGGTGGTGTGGGCGCTCGGGCCGGCACGGCACGAGGGCGGCACTCCCAACGTGGTCGGAGCCGTCGCGCTCGCGGCGGCGTGTGCGGCCTTGGCCGAGCATCGCGCCGATATCGCGCTCTACGAGCACGCTCTCGGGGCTCGCTTGCGGCGCGGGCTGGCGGCGATCCCTGGCGTGCGCCTGCACACGCTCTTCGGGTCGGGCGCAGATCAGGTGGCGGTCGTCGCCTTCACCGTGGATGGGCTCGAAGCAGGCCTGGTGTCGACGGCACTGTCGGTGGAGTACGGCATCGGCGTGCGCGACGGTCGGTTCTGCGCGCACCGCCTCGTCGACCACCTGCTTGGTGGCGACTCGGGCGTTGCGGCTGGTTCCGGCGGTTCCCATGGCGCTGACACGCTTCACCGCTCCGGTATGCCGTCCGCTCGCCTCCGCGAGGTGGCAGCGGTGCGCGCGAGCCTGGGTCTTGCGACCCGCCCTCATCACGTGGAGCGACTCATCACGGCCGTCACTGAGCTTGCTGCCAGCGGACCGGCGTTGAGCTATGTGCCGTCCGAGGCGGGCTGGGAGACCCCGAGCGTTGCTGCCGCAACGACGAGCAGCTCCCGCCTGTGGTGACGAGTGGTCACGGGTTGCAGGTGCCCTTCATGTCCGCCCAGCGGAGATCTCCTCGGGTCAAATCCCACTTACCGGAGTAGGTACCCAGCTGTGCGCCATCCGCCGCGCGGAAGTCGTAGTCGTACTTGACGGACCCAGTCATCATTCCCCCCGCGTAGTCGATCACGACGTTTCGACGCAATGAGACGGTATAGATAGGGCCAGGAAGGACTACACCGCCTGCAACGACCGTGGAGCTCAGGGTTAGCGGTGCGACGCTCGAAACGTTCTCCACGCGGTGTGTAGACCCGTCCGAATGCGAGGTGTAGTTGGAGAGATACTTGAGTTGTCCACTAGTTACCGTCAAGGCGATTTGACGACACACCATCTCCTGGCCAGCCGCCGACACATTGATGCTCACGTCTGCAGCCTGGGCTGAACCGATGGCGCCGGAAGCCAACAAGGCGGCAACGCCACAAATAGCTGCCCATCGCCTGGTCACGGTCGTCCTCCCGCTCGTACATGAATCGATGCACGCGCAGCCTACGCCCTTCGGCCACCCTGGGCTAGACCTGTCGCTCCCATGAGCAATAGTCAAGACCTGTGGATGGCGTGTTCAGGCGACCTGCTGATCACCTCCTGATGCGACCGCCGGATCGTCGTCTCGTTCGACGAGGACGCCATTCTTGAACGTCGCGCCAGCGCGGACGAG
>WBZM01001434.1_pt1 | contig 23583 bp, 28 predicted proteins | sample 5204271 | NCBI WGS metagenome assembly WBZM01 (sample SAMN12344346, study PRJNA552823) | activated sludge metagenome | biome: Activated sludge suspended growth; feature: Nitrification reactor; material: Wastewater; isolation source: activated sludge from nitrification reactor of wastewater...
ATTGAGAACGCAGGCCCCAACAATGGCGACGCCAACAACGATTCGTACCAGGATAGCACCCAACCAACGGTCACTAGCTTTAAAAATAGCGCAGGTATCTACTCCACATTGGTTATTGATGGGTGCACTCAGTTTCTTCACTCGATGTCAATTCGATCAATCGCAAGGATAATGGTTACGCATACCCCTTTGGCTTATCAGCGTTCACTCTAAATTGTAGTCGTGGAGATACTGCAGATGTACAAATATTCATACATAGTTCAGCTGTGGCAAAAAACTTCATACCTAGAAAGTTCAATACATCAACTAGCGAGTATAGCGAGGTTCTTGGGGCGAATATTACTCAAGCTACAGTTGGCGACTCTACAGCGTTGAAGCTAAGCTACAGTGTCACCGACGGTGGAATGTATGACGATGATGGTACCGAAAATGGAATTATCGTCGATCCAATTGGGCTTGCAACCGAGCAAGAGGCAACCACACCAGCAGGTCAATTAGCGAATACCGGTATTGCAACGATAATCACTACTTTCCTAGCAGGTGGAATAATCGCAATCGTTATATATACATATCTGGACTACAGATCACATAAAAAACCTTTGGTGATAGCAGACAAAGAAACTGGAACTCAAGCCTCAAAAGGTTACACATATTGGCATCATCTGCGGATTGTAAGCATTCCGTTGGCTAAGTATAGGCTGAGTATTGCGATCGAGAAGAAGCAAAACAGCAAAGCCAATATCTCAGCCTAGTAATTATCGTACTGAACAAATACATAAACTACTTTCATGATGCTATAATTGTTGTCATGATTATTGAAATGCTCCGATGGTGGTACGGTCCGGGGTGGATTCATTCGCTCAAAAGAATTTCGACAAGAACCACAAGTGTTGCGCATGCTTTTTCAGCCACAACACTACTCGCAACCTTATTTTCCCCATGGAAAAGAATTCAATACAGCGGCAAATCGTTTGATGCCAAGATGCAAGCAATGATTGATAATTTTGTGTCTCGCATGATTGGTTTCATCGTTAGAATCGGCGTCCTAATCGCTGCCTTAGTCATGATAACCTCAAGTGCAATACTAGGACTTGCCATAGCCGTCATTTGGCCTTTGATACCAGTGTTGATTTTGGCGTGTCTGGTGAAAGGGATCATTGGATGAATGGCACCAACTTGGATCTTGATAGTCGCCGTGCCAAAAAAGCGCGCCTGGCTATGAAGTTCAAAAAAAGCTGGTTCATGATCTGGTCGTCTATTGGTGTTTTGACGCTAATAACCGCAACGTATCTCATACTCCTCGCACAAAATCAATTCGGCTACTTTACTCTCTCTGTTTCCTTATTATCGTTGATGTGGGTGGTGTGGTTCAGGACCGAACTCATGTCTCTTAAGCCAAAAACTCCCGGCAACAGCGTAGACGACCTTTTGGATGCTGATTTCTTGGCCAAACTCAATACACCGGTTACTCCCAGATCCGCTTGGCAAGCAATGACCGGACATTGGCAAGAGATATTTATCACGAACAGACTATTAATCGACCCAAAGCTTGTAGAAGAGTCATTGAGTGACAATGAAGCAGATATGGAACAAGTATGGCAACTAACACGCAAACTCCAGTCAGCCCACGACCCTAGCATGCTTACTGCCGGTACTGTAGCCACTGCCTTAATACTCTCATCGCCCCAACTAACAACATATTTTGCCCAACATTACATTCGCCCTGAAGACATTTTACAGATATACGATTGGCTATCTAGACTATTGCAATATCAGCAAATGCCAAAACCATATTTTGGTGGGATTGGTCGTGATTGGGCCTTTGGATTTACTCCAAATCTGGAGCGCTTCAGCACAAATATAAGTAATCAAGTAGAAAGTGGCGCGGGACACGCCCATTTTATGTCCAGGAGTAGTTCCATTGACGCGATGCTCAGCAGCCTAGGGCAGACCGGAAGCATAGCTATAGTAGGCAATACAGGCATAGGTAAAACATCTGCGGTCTACGCGCTTGCTGAGCGCCTCCTCCAAGACAAAACCATTAGTCACACGATCAAGGACCATCAAATCGTCGCCTTGAATGCTTCCGTGATATTATCTTCTGCCAAGCAAGATTTAGAAAGGGTTATGCTAACACTCTTTAGCGAAGCAATACAGTCTGGCAACATGGTCTTGTTTCTAGATGAAGCACAGCTATTTTTTCAGGAAGGCGTTGGGTCATTTGACTTGTCTCAGATATTGCTGCCGGTTATTCAAAACCGGCGTTTGCAGCTAATCTGCGCTTTTAGTTCTACTGACTGGCAACGCCTAAAGTCCACAAATCAAAGCCTTGCAGCAGCATTGACGCCAGTTGTTTTGCCCGAACCATCTAAAGATGACACGCTCAAGATTGTCGAAGATAGTGCACTAGAAATAGAGCATCGCACCAAAACCATAGTTACCTTTGAGGCCGTTCGCGAAGCATACCGTCTAAGTGATCAATACGTTCAAGATATTGCATTCCCCGGGAAGGCAATTAATCTTTTGGAACAATCTGCTTCATATGCAAACAACAATGTTATCACAGCCGAAAGCGTCCAGAAATCCATAGAGAGCACTCTTGGGGTTAAGGTTGGTGGAGTGCAAACCCAGGAAGCAGACACCTTGCTCAACCTAGAAGACCGTATTCACGAACGAATGGTGAACCAAACTCGTGCAGTTACTGTTATTGCCAACGCCCTAAGGCGTGCAAGGGCAGGCGTAGGCAATACCAAGCGACCAATCGGAAGCTTCCTGTTCCTTGGACCCACTGGCGTTGGTAAAACAGAGCTGGCCAAGTCTTTGGCTGCCACGTATTTTGGGAGTGAATCAAATATGATTCGTCTAGACATGAGTGAATATCAGCAAGCAGAAGACGTCAGCCGGATGTTAGCTAGTGGCCAAGAGTCAGAAAGCTTGTTATTGTCTATTCGAAAGCAGCCTTTTTCAGTAGTACTTTTAGATGAAATCGAAAAATCACACAGTGGCGTTTTAAACCTGCTGCTCCAATTATTGGATGAAGGTCAGTTAACCGACGTTAATGATCAGGTGGCATCATTTAGAAATGCAATCATTATTGTCACATCTAACGCCGGTGCCAATGATATCATCGATCGCATTAGCCAGAACCAATCACTGGATGATTTTGAGCGTCCGCTAATAGATAGACTCATAAGCCAAGGTGTGTTCAGACCCGAGCTAGTCAACCGCTTTGACGAAGTTGTTCTATTCAGGCCGCTCAACCAAGCAGAACTGGGACAAGTTGCGCTGTTGATGCTGGCTGAAGTCAATCGCAATCTTTCTAACCAAAACATTAGTATCGAGCTCACTCAGCCAGCCCTTGATAACTTAGTTCAACAGGGATACGATCCGCAATTTGGCTCACGACCAATGAGACGTGTCATCCAAAGAACAGTCGAGGATGCTGTCGCCAAACGCATACTTACCGGTCAAGCGGCGCCAGGATCAAAAATATTACTGGATTTACCAGACGTACAACCTGCACCTCAAGTCATGTCAGACCCTTCATCAAGCACTCCACAGCCTTAACATACATAATTATTAGTGTTATGCTTATTCTTATCATGGCAAAAACACAACAACTATCAAAAAAATCATTAAACTACAAGGACACCTTGCGGATTGCCAGGGTTCACTTCTTATACGGTTTGGCCTTCGCGGCATCGATCATCGTATATGATGCTTCTAAACTAATACCTCCAGATGCAGTACTTGGTCGCTGGAAGTATACCGTTTCATTGCTACTTATCTCTACGATTGTTTGGTATTTGGCAAGAGCCAGGAAGGACAATGCAAGCCTGCAAAAATTACTAATTGCATTATTGGTCTGTACGGATATCCTTTTTGCCTCTTTGTTAGTCTACGCCGACCGAGGAATGGCAAGCCCAGCCCTAGCACTGTACTTCGTGCCAATTTCTACAGTCGCAATACTACTCAGCCGTAGCGCATTGCTAGCAACCGCAGCATTATGTTCGATTGCTTACGCCTTTACTACCATGAAGTACTTTGTCGACTTTTTTAACGAAGGATACAAAGTCCAACTCTACAGTACTATTGGCTTATACTCTGCAATGTTTTTCGTTGTTGCGTTGCTGCTTAATGCCGTAGTACACAGAAAAACTGATTGAGTCTTGTAGATTGCATATATGTCAAAAGGTCATGGTAGAAAACAGAAAAGTATCGTCAGAAAATACTGGAAATTCCAGTTTAGAAAAAAACGCTTCAGGCTAATACTGGACAAAGTACTATTCTTGCGTTTTTTGAAAAACATCCATGGGCGTTTTTGGGGACTGACGGCAATTGTGGGTATGGTAACCGGCTTTGGTATATGCTTCATAATCAAACCCGAAGCGTTATACATAGGTACCGCACTGAGTGAATTTGGCAATGATATTCGTACTGCACCATATTTCACTGGTACCGTGTTGTTCACGGCATATGGTCTTTGGCGATGGCGGAAATACCTATCTAGAACCTGGAAACGCACCAAGCCTGTCACCGGATTAATGTTTCTGACCGTCATTGGCTTATATCTAGTAGCTCTGATGCCGATGGGATGGCGACCTCTGCCATATTATATCCACTTATTTGGAGTTTCTCTCGCAGGGCTCAGCATGTTAATTACCGTCGTATTAGATGGCCTGCTGAGCAAAACATCAGCAGGAGGCCAAGAAACCTTCTGGAGATTATGGCGAATACTTTCCCTGGCAGCAATCATCTCTGGTGGCTGGCTGACATTTGGCTCCACCGATATTTTAGGATGGTATAGCGTAACGTTACTCGGGGAAATATTGATGCTTCTAGGATATTTTATATGGATATGCATCAAAACATACAGAGGCGAGGGCAGACGCACCTTACTTTCGAGATTCCTAAAAGATTTTGTGTTAATTGATTAGCTCTGTAAGAAAACTAACAGCGTTTTATACGCGATGTTCGGTACGATATTACTGTAACAGCATAAGGAGGTAGTCGTAATCATGAAAAAGTCAAAAGTTGTTGCAATGCCAACAAAACTAAGTGATTTGCAATTGGACGACTATTATGACTACGAGGAAGCATCATTCAAGGTAGAGCGACTAGATACGCAGAAATGGCGACGCTTCAAACAGCAGCTTACTAGCTAAAAAGGGAGGTTGACACTAAGCGCATAATCATTAGTCTCCGTATCGCATGCGGTTCATCCGACCAGACTGCAGAATTGGATATTACTGTACAATAGATACATACTATGTCTGATTTTGAGAGGGAATATAGAAAACTGAACGCCAAACAGAAGCAGGCTGTTGATACTATTGACGGTCCATTACTTGTGATCGCCGGTCCTGGCACGGGCAAGACCCAACTACTCAGCGCCAGAGTGGCTCAGATCCTAAAGCAAACTGATACGCTACCACAGAACATTCTCTGCTTAACCTTTACCGAAAGTGGTGCAGCAAACATGCGTGAACGGCTAACTCGGTTTATTGGACAAGATGCACACAATGTATCAATCAGTACTTACCACGCTTTTGGCGGTGACCTAATCAAAAGATTTCCGGAATATTTTGCCGAAACTCGTATGCAAGACCCAATAGATGAAATTGGTCGTCATCAGATACTATCGTCGATAATCGACAAGCTCAGCTACTTAAATCCGCTCAAACAAACCAGACATCATTTAGGAGATTTGATCGCAACTATTAGCGAAGTTAAACGCGGACTACTGACGAGTGATGAACTCCGCCAAATTGCCTCAGAGAATGCTAGGTTCATACAATCTGCAAGCAGCTCAATTAGTAGGATTATGTCTGACTTTTCTACCATGCCCAGAACACTCGCCAAAGCAGAACCTGTCTTCAGTAAAATTCTAAGCATACTAGAAAACTTAGGTAATAGCTTCCCAGAACACGGACGATACCAACCACTTGCAAACATCGCCACTCAAAGCTTGAGAGAAAGCCTAGATGACGCAACGTCGGTAGAAAAAACGACTCCCCTGACCAAGTGGAAGAATCATTGGCTAGTAAAAAACGCTAACAATCAGTTTTGTATGGCAGGAGACTTAGAGAACAAACGTATTGCAGCATTAGCCGATGTCATAGACGATTATCACAAAGCTTTAGAAGCTAAGGGCCTATATGATTTCGATGATATGATTATTCGTTCTATTCAGGCACTCGAAACGAACCCAGATCTCAGGTTCACCTTACAAGAACAATATCTATATTTATTACTCGATGAATTCCAAGATACCAATGCCGCCCAGCTCAAACTCGTCGCACTACTTAGCGACAATCCTGTCCACGAAGGGCGACCCAATGTTATGGCGGTTGGCGATGACGACCAAGCAATCTACGCCTTTCAGGGTGCGCAATATTCGAATATGTTGGATTTTTTCCAACTATACCGAGATACTGCTGTTATTAACCTCACTAAGAACTACCGGTCGCATGCAGACATCTTGCTAACAGCACACAACATCGTATTACAAATAAACGACAGGCTGCATCATAATTTTGAAAAGATGGACAAAACATTGGAAGCAGCCAATACAAGTCTACCAAAAGAGGCAACGCTTATACGTCAGGATTTTATGAGTGATATCTCTCAATACCACTGGATAGCCAAGAAGATACAAAAACTCATAAAGAGTGGGATTGATCCTAAAGACATCGCCATACTCGCCCCCAAACACCGTAACCTCGAGCCCCTTGTGCCATATCTAAACAACGTTGAAATTCCTGTGCGTTATGAACGTCGCGAAAACATTTTGGAAGCACCGATAACCAAACAATTACTGGCGATGAGTCGTCTGGTACTTGCTATCCAAGAAGGTGATAATCGTCTTACAAAAACTCTCTGGCCCGAAGTATTGAGCTTTGATTTTTGGCAACTACCAATTGACGTAGTTTGGAAAACAGCTTGGTATGTTAACGACCAAAAAGGACAGTCTGGCGCCTGGGAACAAGCGTTACTAGAACGACAGGACACGCGACACATCGCACTGCTGTTTTTGGGTATTGCTGGGAGAGTAAATCAAGAAACACTCGAATCAATTCTGGACCTGCTGATTGGTACAGAAAAATTACCAACCAACGACAAGCAAATTCCAGAAGTTCGTTCGCCACTGCGCAATTTCTATGAATCAAATGAATATATCCAAGAAAATCCACAATTATTTTATGAAACTTTATCACACCTCAAAATACTCCGCGAAAAGCTTCGCAACCACCAACGACACAACACACAAACCCTTATACTTCACGACCTGTTAGCTTTCGTTGACATGTACGAAGCTGCCGGGCAACAATTACTAAACACCAGTCCATATAACCAGGCTGCGAATTCCGTACAACTGATGACCGTTTTCAAAGCCAAGGGGCTTGAGTATCAACATGTATTCTTGATAGACGTCAACGATAGTGTGTGGGGAGAAAGCTCGCGTGGAAACGCCAACAAACTTACGTTACCACCCAACCTTGCACCCATCCGTCATGCTGGTGCAAGCGAAGATGAACGACTAAGGATATTATTCGTAGCAATAACTCGTGCCCGCCAAGGGTTATATCTCACAAACTATTTGCACGACTATAGTGGCAAATCAAAGCCAAGACTGAAGTATCTTGACGAACAGGAGCAAGACAATAATGTGTTCAAATCAATGATATTACCAACAAAATTCCAGCAAATTAAAACTGATAATTCAACCCCACCAGGTATAGAACACATTACGCTAGATTGGCGTTCAAGGCACGTAGACAATAGCCAGGTTACCAACCTACAAAACTTGTTGCGTGAAAGAGTCCAGAACTATCGATTAAGCCCAACCCACCTAAACACCTATACAGACGTAGAGTACGGTGGTCCTCGAGCGTTTTTCTATAGTACAATCTTGCGTTTTCCTCAAGCACCATCACTAGCTGCACAATACGGAAGTGCAATGCACGAAACTATGGAGTGGATACAGCACCAGCTGGATAAGACGAATAATTTTCCCAAGCTGGAGGACGTCTTGAAAGAATTTTCTAGAAAAATAGAAGACAAAAAACTGCCTGAAAAGCAAACAAAGCTAGAGTACGAAAGAGGCGCCCACGCGCTAACTGCCTATCTAGAGCAACGAGGTGATGGCTTCAAGACTGGCGACAAAGCAGAATACAATTTTTGGAACGAGGGCGTCATTATTGATGACGTACATATGAGTGGCAAAATCGACAAGCTAGAAATTGACCACAAAAACAAATCTATCGTGGTGGTTGACTACAAAACGGGCAAGCCTAGCACTAGCTGGAAAAAGGAAGCGAAACTACACAAATACAAACAACAACTATACTGCTATAAATTATTAGTGGAACATTCTCACACATTCGCCGGCTATACAGTCAACTCGGGTCGACTTGAGTTTCTGGAACCGGACGAGAACGGCAAAATTCAAACATTACCGCTACCATTCAACGATGCAGAAATGCAGCGGATCAGAAACCTTCTCAAAGCGATGTGGTCGCATGTTATGCGTTTAGACTTTCCAGACACGAGTGACTATTCTCACAATCTAAAAGGAACTCTTGAATTCGAAGACTATCTACTTGGTCGCAATAGCTAATATTTATGTTTGTGTGCCTTGCATTTTTCTATATACAGTAGGATAATCATACAGTTAAAAATAGTAAAAGTAAGGTAAATTGATGAAACCGACAGGAGATATACTTCCTATGGAGCAAACTCCAGAAGCACTACAATCACGCGAGCAATTCTTTACATCGTGTGACCTAAAAGAAAACACTACAGGCTGTGGCGACGAACGTCCTGTAATCGGAGCTGACGACGTTTTGATAAATGTCTTTGGTGGCCCTGGCGCAAACGTTGCATGGAATATCAAGGTTATGCAGGAAGCCGCACAACCAGGTTCAGTCAGCTCTACGTTTGCCGAAACCACCGGCGAAGTTACGCTGATGTTAGTCGCAGAAGATATCAAGACTACAGTCCATAGCGACGACCACACGGAACATGGTTCAAGTCTTGACGTTACACAAGACGTCGACGGAGATATCGGATGTGGATACCTAAAATTACGACAACCAATTAGTGCACTTATTGGCGAACGTGGTCAAGAAATTATTGAAATTTTGGTTCGTGAAAAACCTGAAGTATATGACAGTGAAGAGGGAAGAGCTACTTTACAGCGATATGTAGACGCCAATGCAGCGTTGGCAAGCAGAGAGAGTGTATTCACGTCTGGCAGAGATGTTGCAAGAACTGCCGTAGGTGAAGGGGCAGGCACAATTGTAGTAACCGGTGACCATGTAGCAACTGTTGGTTTTCTGAACGACAGGCCCAACACAACCTTTGACACACAATCAGCAATGGATAAAGATCTACCGGCATACAATCACAACTCTTGGGCTGCAACCGAAAGCTTCCGGGCCGTACAGGATCAATATGGCTTCACAGATAAAGAGTTCCAGGCAGCCAATGACGTTGATGCAGTAGGCACCATGCTGGCACTTGGTGTTCAAGAGATTATTGCAAGAAAATAATAACTAGTAGCATCTATGGCTAAAATCCCGCTCACTTTCGTAGGCGGGATTTTAGCTTAATAGTTTTTTTTGACATTAACCTCGGGCGCTAACGCTTGCGGCGTCTCTTGAGTCCAGCAACCTGCAAACGTACAGCGTGCCTATCTATCAAGCCCTGAGCATGTTCTAACGAAACTTGATCCTTGGCCTCAGCCTTCATTTGCTGGGCTAGCTCATACGCTGCTTTAGCTTCTGCTTCATCGATGTCTGCTTCGTGATCAGCTTCGTCAACTAGGATAGATAGAACGTTGTCAGATACTTCAATAACACCACCATTGGTGACGAAATAGTCCATAAAGTCATCTGGGTCACTAGACTTTCTGCGGATTTTTATGATGCCATGTGTTGCCACGCTAATCATCGGCATGTGACCGGGCAAAACTCCAATCTGACCAGACATAGTTGGTATTTGTACTTCGTATACGTCGTCGTCAAACTTCGTTCCGCTGATAGTTTCTAGCCGTAGGCGAATTAGTGACATTATTTCTCCTTTGAGACGACAACTTCATCAATGCCACCCTTCATATAGAAGGCAGATTCTGGCTTATCGTCATGCTTGCCGTCCAAAATCTCACGAAATCCAGCAATAGTATCTTGAAGTGAGACGTACTTACCAGAAATACCCGTAAAGACCTCACCAACAAAGAATGGCTGTGTAAGAAAGCGTTGAATACGACGCGCTCTTGCTACCGTTTGTTTATCCTCGTCGGACAACTCTTCCATACCGAGGATTGCAATAATATCTTGTAGATCTTTGTAGCGTTGTAATACTCGCTGAACTTCACGAGCAACATTGTAGTGATCATCGCCGACAATTTCGGCGTCCAAGATAGTTGAACTAGAATCGAGAGGATCCACTGCAGGATACAGCCCAAGCTCTGTCAGAGCGCGGTTCAACACAATAGTTGAGTCTAGGTGAGCAAAAGTAGTAGCCGGCGCCGGATCAGTAAGGTCGTCAGCAGGGACATAAACAGCCTGAACGGATGTAATCGAGCCTTTGCGTGTTGAGGTGATTCTTTCCTGCAAAGCACCCATTTCTTGCGCCAAGTTTGGCTGATAACCAACAGCAGAAGGCAAACGACCGAGTAGCGCTGACACTTCTGCACCTGCCTGGGTAAATCGGAAAATATTGTCTACAAATAATAGGACGTCGTTACCCTTGTCCCGGAAACCTTCAGCGATAGTCAAACCGCTTAGACCAACACGCAAACGTGCTCCAGGTGGTTCGTTCATCTGCCCAAATACCAACGAAGTCTTGTCCAGAGTTCCAGAATCAGCCATTTCGTTGTACAGATCATTTCCTTCGCGGGTTCGCTCGCCAACACCAGCAAACACCGAGTAACCACTATGGAACTTGGCAATGTTGTTAATCAACTCCTGAATAAGCACTGTTTTGCCAACACCAGCTCCACCAAACAAACCAACTTTACCACCCTTAGTAATTGGTGCAATCAAGTCAATTACCTTGATGCCAGTCTCCAAAATCTCAACATCGCCGGACTGATCGATCAACGGGGGAGGACTCTTGTGAATTGGTGCTGTATTCTTGAAAAAACCACCCTTGCCATCAATTGGCTCGCCTGTAACATTAAACATTCGTCCGAGGGTTTCATCGCCAATTGGCACACTAATAGCCTTGCCAGTATCGATAACTTCTGCGCCACGCTCCAAACCGTCGGTGCTACTCAGCGAGATTGCGCGCACCGATGATTCGCTAAGGTGCTGAGCTACCTCAAAAACAATCTTCTGACCGTCTAGTTCAGTCTCTAGTGCATTATAAATCGCTGGTAAGTTATCCTTAGGAAACTCAATGTCGACGACCACGCCAACGATTTGTGCGATCTTTCCTTTTACATGTTCTCTTGTTGCTGTTGCCATTATTACTCCTTTGTCTCTAATTCATCTGATTGAACTGTTACTTCTCCAACGTCATCGCCAAAATATTCAGAAGGATCTGGAAAATAAGTGTTTACACCTGGAAAGCGCTCAGTTCCATCGGCGTGCCATCGATTGAATTCATCGGATGGTTCACTAAATATTGGTAGTGTCTCACTCATTTGATTGCCTCTGCTCCACTAGTTATTTCTGCTAATTCTTGTGTAATTGCGGCTTGTCGGGCGGTATTAAACTCAAGTGTCAAATCATCAATTAGATCAGAGGCATTGTCTGTAGCGTTCTTCATTGCTAACATGCGCATTGAGTGCTCTGATGCAAAACTCTCCAAAATTGCTTGCCATATCTGAACCTCAATAAGTCTCATGGCTACATTATCAAGAACATCCTGTGGGGACGGCTCAAACGTCGTGTTGTCCAATTTTGTGAGATCTTCTTCGGTCTCCTCAAACGTAGCTGGTAACACTTGCATCAGCCGCGCATTTTGAACAAGGTTTGACTGAAATTCTGTATACAATAACTCGACATCATCTACCGCACCAGAACTGTACTGTTCGGCGATAGTTTTGAGCAACGGGCGCAATTCATTAGCCGTCGGCTGGTCACTGAAATTATTGTAAATCGCCAACAACTCAACACCTTCTAAAGACCTAACAAAGTTGGCACCTTTTTTGCCAATGGTAATAACCTTTGAATGAATATGTTTTTGTCGATCTTCACGAATCCTACTTGTCAACAGCTTTAGGATATTCGCATCATATGCTCCGGCAAGCCCTTGATTGCTAGTGACGATAATATATAGCTGATTCTTGACAGGCCGAACTGTAAACAGTGGGTGAGACTCCACCTCGGTGACGTTACTGAGCCGCGTCAATAGAGAATAGGCAGCCACACGATAACTCCGCGACCGTTGAGCATGCTCTTGGGCGCGCCGCATTTTGCTTGCCGCCACCAGCTCCATAGCTTTGGTAATTTGACGAGTGTTCTTGACCGATCCAATGCGTCTTTTTAGGGTTATTGTATTTGCCATTCAATCAGATCCTATTTCTTGGCTTTCTTTTTCTCTGGCTCCGTGTTTTCATGCTGGTAACTCTTTGCCACCTTGTGAGCAATGTCTAAGATAATCTTCTTTGCTTTCTCATCTGGCTCATCCCCAGTGTTCAGAGAGGTAACCAGCTTCTTTTGCTCGTTCTTAAGTTCGCGCAATAAGTTTGCTTCTGCGATGTTAATCTTGTCCAGTGGTACTTTGTCAAACGCACCTTCGGTTGCCGCATACAACATCGCGTACATCTCCCAGATTGAGAGAGGACTAAACTGTGGCTGCTTCAGCAACTCAGTCAAACGCTGACCACGTTCAATTCGCTGCCTAGTGTCTGCATCCAGATCAGTAGAGAACTGACTAAATGCTGCGAGTTCGCGGAATTGGGCTAGGTCAACACGTAGACCCTTTGATACACTCTTAATCGCTTTGGTTTGAGCACTTCCACCAACACGAGAAACCGACAAACCAACAGATATTGCCGGACGAATACCTTGATAGAATAGGTTTGTTTCGAAGAATATCTGACCATCAGTGATAGAGATAACGTTCGTTGGAATATAGGCACTAATATCACCAGCCTGGGTTTCGATAATAGGCAAAGCAGTCAGAGAGCCTGCACCAAGTTCATCGCTAAGTTTAGCTGCGCGCTCGAGTAGACGAGAATGCAGGTAGAAGACATCGCCTGGGTATGCTTCTCGACCTGGAGGTCGTCGTAGTAACAACGACATCTGGCGATATGCCGCAGCGTGCTTGGACAGATCGTCATAAATGATCAATGCATGCTGTTTATTGTCGCGGAAATACTCACCCATAGCCGCACCAGCATATGGCGCCAAATATTGCATGCTAGCTGGATCAGCAGCTGATGTGGCTACCACGATTGTTTGATCCATAACGCCTTCACGCTTGAGGCGCTCGACAAGACGAGCCACTTTGCTCAGTTTCTGGCCGATAGCCACGTAAATATTTATCACACCGGTCTTTTGGCGATGCTGGTTAATCATCGTATCGACTGCCACTGCCGTCTTGCCAGTCTGTCGGTCGCCAATCAGCAATTCACGCTGTCCACGACCGATTGGTACCATAGCGTCAATTGCAGAAATACCAGTCATCAGAGGCTCGTGAACACTCTTACGCTCTAGTACACCGGGAGCTGGCTTTTCAACACGACTTGTCTGGGCAGTCTTGATATTACCTTTGCCATCTAGAGCTTGTCCGAGCGGGTTAACAACACGACCCACCAGTTCGGGTCCAACCGGAACTTCCAAAACCTTACCTGTTAGTTTTGCGGTGGCTCCAGCCTTGATAACTGTGTCATCACCAAGAAGCACTGCGCCGATTTCATCTTCTCCAAGATTGAAAGCAAAAGCCGTTACAGCCACTCCTTCTGTAGACTCAATCTCGATCATTTCGCTAAAGCCACAATTGGTCAGACCGTAAATCCAAGCCACACCATCACCAACCTTGGTAACAATGCCGACTTTTTCTATCTCTGGCCGAGACTTAAGCTCGTTTATAGCTTGGCGAATGTCTTGTGATAATTCTTTGATTGATATATTTTCCATTGACCTTAATCCTTAATGTTCGCCGTCAAGCGCTTGAATGTATCTAATTTTTCTCTAACCGTCATATCTAGCTGTTCGTTTGCCAAGGACACTTTGATACCGCCCACTACTGAAGTATCTATCTTTGAGATAACTATAATATCAGTAGCGTCCGGGAACTCAGTACGCAATATTGTATCGATGTCTGATAATATTCGGTTATCGATCTCGTGTGCGCTGGTTGCGACAGCTTCGATGATACCTTTTTGAGCTCGATATTCCATAACATCACGCAACAACACTTCAACGTCAGCTGTTTGGCCAGTATCCAGCAAATATGCCGCGATTTCACGAGCCAAGACCTTAGTATCACTAATGTTTAGCGTTCGCTCACCGATGACTTCAGCTAAATGATGTCGAGAAATCATAGAGATACGCTACTTTGTGCGCTTTCGTATAATTTTTTCGATAATTTCAGCGTCTTTTTTGGGATCGACCTTCTCCCCAACGATCGCTTCTGTAGCTTCCGAGACCAAACCGACGATGTCTTTTTCGAGCTTGCGCTTTGCTGCCTGCACATCTTCGTGAATACGCACTTCAGCGTCAGCCAACATAGTCTCTGTCTTGCGTTTGGCAGCTTTTTCGGCTTCACGCAATATCTCACGGGCCTCTTTGTTACCGTTGTCGATAATTCGGTCAGCTTCGTGCCTGGCCTCGCGTGTAATCCTTGCCGCCTCTTGGTCTAGCTTCTCCTTCTCTTGCTCAAGCTTACGCCCCAACCGCACTCCATCATCTATGACTTTGTGGCGATTGTTTAGCATAGATACAATCTTGTCAAAAGCAAATTTCTTTAGCAGGACAAACACCAGCACAAAAGTAACGATCTGAATCACAAACGCCTGAGGGCTAAAGCCAAGTATGCCACTTTCTGCGTGTTCTGCTGCACCTGATGATGCAAAATATATTGATAGCATTAGTAGTCTAGTCTCCGTCCGATTAAATAATGAATAGGGAAGCGAATACTAGAAGGGCCATCAACTCAACGATAGCAATGATGACGAAAACCTGTCCAAAGTATTTAGCTGCCTCTGGGTTACGACCAACAGCATTCATAAACGCAGAACCTATCAGGCCAATACCAATTGCTGGTCCGAGCATACCAAAGCCCATCATGATACCTTTGGCTAATACGTCTAGTTCCATTATATTATTTCTCCTTAAAACTTATTATTTACATTTAATGATATTAATAAACTATTACGCAGTCTGAGCGGTCATTTCATCGGCGGATTCACCCTTTTCTTCGGTGTCATGGCTATGCTTGATAGCAGCAGACAGATACATAATAGTCAGCATGGTAAAGATATAGGCTTGCAACGCCCCGACGAATAACTCTAGCAATATAAACGGCAGTGCCGTAACTGGTGCAGCAAAACTACCGAGATAGGTAAAGATCGCAATAATAATCTCTCCGATCGCAACATTTAGAAATAAACGTAGCGCCAGGCTGGCAATGCGAGTGAGCTCCGAAAACACTTCGAAAACTCCAAGTAAATACGTAGCAGGGTTCTTCAGGTTGCCCGCAAAGAAATGCCGCAGATATCCTTTAAGCCCATTTTCGCGAATGGCAAAATACTGCACCAGGATCATCATTATCGTTGAAGCAGCAAGTGTACCGTTCAAGTCTGCCGTAAATGGTCGAAGCAGTGGAGTGCCATTGTACGTCAATGCTTCACCAACGCCAGGCAACAAACCAAGCCAATTAGAAAACATCACGAAAAAGAACGCACTGGCAAAGAATGGGGCATAGTAAACTGCCTTCTTGCGTGAACCCATTGAATTTTCTATGGTACCGATTATAAACTCCGTACCGATTTCTACCAGTTGAGTAAAGCCACGTTTCGGCCGTATAGTCATACGCTGTGCGGTTATTACCAATATTATAATTATCAATAAAGAGCATATAAATCCATAGAACATTGAGTTGGTGACTCCAAAACCGCCAATTGTAAACAACTCTGCCGGTGTTATATGAATGGCCGGTCCACTCTTTTCTGTAGCTGCTATTATTTGCAGAATATTAAACATCGTTACTCCTGTTTACTGTTTTGGGACGCTTTGATTTCCGCTTATCAGAACCTTTTGACTCAGTAGTCATTTCGACATACGTTTTGTAAATTAACAAACTTGCTGCAAAAATTGCAATAAAAAATGCAGCCAAAGTCATTGATGGAGCTGAATCAAGTCGCTTATCGATCTGTACGCCGATAAAAATTGGGATGAGGACAATTACTGCCAGCCTCCAGCCCATGCCTATCATATTACTCAGTAGGGTAGTTTTGGCACTAGCAACAAGAAACTGATCCACGATTGGATCATCATCAAGATTCGACGTCTTGTGCTTCGAGCCTGTCTTACCCATACTTGAGCAGAGTATAACAGTAGTCACTCACTCTTTCAATATATATCAATCATATTAGGAAATTATATGGTTTTTTGTTTATAATATCTGGTATGAACTTCTTCGCACACAACGGTGTCGAGCACGCCACAAACAATCCGGTAAGCATGGCTCATGCGACCACACCAAACTATCTACTCATCGTTATTTTGTTGCTGATTATTCTAGCAATCAGCATCTTTATTATTACACGCATAAAACACAAGCCACAGTCATCGAAACTTCACCCAGTAGAGAAAAGTAACGACGGGGATTATTAATATGAAAACAGAAGTAATCATATACTCAACAACATGGTGTGGCTTTTGTAAAATGGCCAAAAACTACATGACACAACTAGGCGTCGCTTTTACAGAAAAAGATGTCGAACAAGACCCAGTTGCAGCAAATGAAGCGGTGCAAAAATCAGGTCAAATGGGAGTCCCGGTTATAGATATTAGCGGTACGATTATCGTAGGTTTCGATAAGCCCACCATAGACTCTGCCCTACAGTCTAATAATCTAGTTTAACTCCACATATAGCGTAGGGTATTGTAGTTTGCACACTAGTGGTATATAATCGCCACTGTAGGCAGGATCGAGGTCATGATTGAGGCAAATAATCTACTTCCAGATTTATCCTCTTCTCCGGAGCGGTTGATACTGTTTGTTCATGATAATTATTCAAACGGCTCCACGGAGCCGTTTTTTGACCGCGAAATATCACTGCACGATAAATTACTACAAGACACAATTACAGATTGTCTTGGCATGCCACACAAAGAATGGCCGGATTTCACATTTTCATTCTCACCGACATATATGGTTGGAGGTGGTGTTTTTGACACAACCCCCGAACGACGCTTGGCCAATACCATAAGAGCCATACGAAATGTAGCCCCGAACAGTATCGAGGAAGGCAAAGCCCAAGACGCTGATCTAAAATTACGTGCTACGGAGCGCTTTTTGAAAAAACCTATCATTGTAAAGCAGTCAGTCCTAGAGGTTAAACCTTTGGACGTTATCCCAGCAGATGTCTTTGCCGAACATTTTTTAGTCTACCTTGATACTCAAAATGACCCCACTTCACAAGCATTGAAACAAATACAGCAAGAATACGGGGACAAACTTGAGCCAAAAGTATTGCTGCGTCTTAGGAAAGATTTAATATTTGCAACAAAGCCAAAGACTATCGAACAAATGTATAAAAACTACGTCTCAAAAATGCATTCTGCTGGCGAAAGCTTGTTGCGCTTTATGATGCAATACTAAATACTAAGAACATATGAGTTTTGAAGATTATTCACAAAAAGACGCTGTTGTAATCGTTTATACCGGCGAAAGCAAAGGCAAGACCAGCGCTAGCATTGGTCTGATGGCACGTGCACTAGGAAGCCGATGGCGAGTAGCTTACATCCAGTTCATCAAATATTGGGGGGTGGGCGAGCATATCTTCATCCGTGACATCATGCCAATATACGAAGATTCTCTGTATTTTTACAAAGGTGGCAAAGGTTTTTATAATGCTGGTGACTTGAGCGAGCAACATATCTCAGAGGCACAACATAAACGGGCCGCAAAACAAACACACGAGAAGGCTCTTGACTGTGTTAGAACAGGCAAGTTTGATCTGGTCATCTGCGACGAGATCAATAATGCTGTACATGATGGGCTCTTGACCGAAGATCAGCTAGACAAACTATTCACTTCGCGCCACCCCAAGACCAGCCTGTGTCTTACCGGACGTGACTTTCCCGACAAGTTTCTGAAACATGTCGACATCGCCACGAATATGACCAAAATCAAACATCACTTCGATGACAAATTCCTGGCCAACAAAGGAATCGACTTCTAGACAGTGTCGAACCAGGTTGAGTGAAATATTTTACTTTCATCGTGCCTCATTGGAGATATGATTTATTAGTAAACGGGAGATGGAAATGAATGGACTGACAAGATTTGATCCGTTCGCAGAAATGCGCGCTCTACAAAAACAATTCTTTGGAGAGGAATGGGATAGCTGGGCAACACCACTGAAAAGCGTACAGCTCGCCACGACCGACGTATACACCCACGATGACAAGGAGCTTATCGTAGAGACTCACTTGCCCAACTTCAGTAAAAAAGACGTCGATATCCAGATAGATAACGGCGCATTGGTCATCAGTGGTGAGCATCACGAAAAGAACGAAGGCAAGAATAAGAAATATGTGATGCGTGAAAGCTCGTCTAGCTTCTATCGCCGTATCAGATTACCGGAACGAGCCGACTCCAAGACCATCAAAGCTGACTTAAAAAATGGTATATTGAAAATAACGGTTGCGCTCAAGGAAATCCCCAAACCACAGCGTATCGAAATACACGAAGGGAAGTAACCTTTAAGTAGTCTCTTCTTGCACTGTTGTGCTGTAAAATACAGCTATGTCCACTTTGTACATGATGTTTGGCTACCCTGGAGCAGGAAAAACTACAGCATCACGCATTATTTCTGAGCTAACAGGCGCAGTTCGTCTTTCATCCGACCAATACCGTGCCGACAAATACATCAATCCTACGTTTTCTGCGCAGGAACATGCAGAAGTTTATAGCGGTCTAGACAATTTATGTCGACAATTACTGACACAAGGGAAAGACGTAATCTACGATGCTAACCTAAATCGTCTATTACACAGACAAGAAAAATATGAAATTTGCAAAGAGACAGGGGCTATTCCATTACTTATTTGGGTGCAAGTACCTAAGGAGGTTGCCAGGACTAGAGCTACTGAAAAAGGAGCAGGAGATCCACACCGACCATTTGGCAATCTCGACGGAACTACATTCGACAGATTGGCAACAGAAATCGAGGCGCCCAAAGAAAATGAACCGTTTATGGCAATAAACGGCACTAAAATCACCGCATCATACATCCAAACTCTGCTACAGTTGTAGCTATGAAGCTCGGAAAACGTCAACGCAGAAAATTATTCAAAATCGGTTTTGCGCTGGTCTTATCAGGGCTTATTTGGTATATGAACCGCCAAGTCGGGCCACCTCCACAAGTAATCGGCACACAATCACCCGGATATTATAAAGTTACTAGCTTTGAAGACGGCGATACCATTACAGTTGATATGAACGGCAAACAAGAACGCATTCGAATGATCGGTGTCGACACCCCGGAGACCCAAGACCCACGCAAGCCGGTACAATGTTTTGGCAAAGCAGCCAGTCAGTTTACTAGGAGCTTGATAGGTTCGCAGAACGTCAGGCTAGAAGCTGATGAGCTGAGTGACAATAGAGATCGCTACAACAGACTTTTACGCTACGTATATCTACCAGACAGCAGACTGGTACAGGCAGAAATCATCAAACAAGGTTATGGCTTTGCCTACACCAGCTTTCCTTTTACGAAATCCGCTGAATTCAAGACATACGAGCAACATGCTCGCGAAAATAATCAAGGACTATGGAACGCCTGTGAACCAACAACCAACCAGTTCGGCGGGCATACATCCAATCCTGAATAATTCAGTGCATGGGGTTTTTGCGAGCCTTGTTGCCCAAAATAAAGCGTTTGAGCGAACGCCTCTCCTGTTTGTCGTCATAAGCCCTACGCAAAGGATATAGAGTGACATAACCCAATGTATAGGCAGCGATTGCCACCTTGGCACCAACTGGGTTCATGTCATGTTCGGCAAAAGATGTCTTCATCATCTCACTATAACGATAGAAATCTTCGGGGCCACTGTCGAAACGACGAGTCGAAGCCCCGGCTCTCATATTTGCGTCGTAGACAATATGCCTCTGGTTCAGATATAAATGGATGGCCAAGTCCATGTCTTCGTGCATTGTTTTCTTGTCACACAGCTCACCTTTTATGGCCTGCCATTCTGAGCGCCGAATTGCCATATTGGACCCAAACAGGAAAGGGTAATCTTTATCGTACTTATAAAGCAATCCTTTAAAGGCATGCTCGGCAAAATAATTCTTTTCCTTCAGTGGCATATCGTACCAGTACACTGGACCCGTAGCTGCGGCGACTTGATCGTCTAGAAAAATACGTTTGACCTGCCTAGTCCAATCACGATCAATACGCGTATCAGCGTCTATTCTGCCAATAATCTCAGACTTTGCAGCGTCAAAGCCTTTGTTTCTGGCATAGAATACACCTTGCTTCTTGGCAGTAATAAGCTTTACAAAAGAGAAACTCTTGGCAATTGCTACGGTATTGTCGGTGGAATTATTGTCCACAACTATTACTTCAGCAGGTGATTCGTGTTGTCTGGAGATGGCTTCCAGACACTGCCTTAGGTGGCTTTCCTCATTATAAACAGGTATAATAATACTAACGTTTAAAATTTTAGACATTCAACATAAATTTTACCAAACAATGCTCAAAAAACGCACACCTCGGCTTACCAATCGCATGCTCACCCCCATGCAAATACTTCAGCGCGTCTCGAATAACATCAAACAAACCTGGCGAGCCGGACTTTGGCAACGTGCTCTTATTGGCGTCTCAGCTTTGCTGTTCCTGTTTGTTGTGTTTATGTACAGCGTTGCTCAGTGGTACTACTTCAAGCACCGTAATACACCAGTGCAGCTTGGTGCAACTTTTATCCCAGACTATGCTGCCGGGTTTGGACTAGATCCGGAGCAAACCATGAACGCTATGATAAATGACCTAGGCGTCAAACGTTTCCGGCTAGTCAGCTATTGGGAAAAAGGCGAAGCACAAAAGGGCAAATACGACTTTTCTTTTTTGGACTGGCAGATGAAAAAGGCCCATGCCGCCGGGGCAAAGGTTACCCTAGCAATTGGGCTTCGCCAACCTAGATGGCCGGAATGTCATTGGCCATCCTGGGCTCAAAAACTGCCCAAGAATAAGTGGGAACCCTTACTTAAAGATTACATAAAAGCCGTCGTGGAGCGATACAAAGATCATCCCGCACTAGAAAGCTGGCAGCTTGAGAATGAATATTTCCTAAAAGTCTTCGGAGAATGCCCAGATTTTTCCAGAGATAGACTGGTCAGTGAGTACAAACTGGTCAAAGATTTAGATTTAGACACGCCTGTAGTCATCAGCATGAGCAACAACGCCATCGGCATGCCTATACACCAACCCACGCCAGACGAATGGGCAATATCTATCTACAAGCGAGTCTGGGACAAAACCATCACCAGACGATACTATGAATATCCAATTCCGGCTTGGTACTACGCGTTTAGGGCAGGTTTTACCGAAGCCACCCGTGGCAGAAACGTTTTTGCTCACGAACTGCAAGCCGAACCTTGGCTGGCAGAAGGCTATGATATGCGTACCGCGCCAACAGATGAATATTATAAAAGCCTCAACCCCGAGAGACTAGCACATCGCTTCCGATATGGCGTAGCGACAGGCATGAAGAAAATTGACCTTTGGGGCGCTGAATGGTGGTACTACATGAAAGAGAAGAGAAACAGTCCGGAGCTCTGGAATGTTGCCAAGGAACAATTTGCCAAATACGCCAATGATTGACCCGACGAAGTTTGGTGTAAGTTTCTCTATCAAACAATGTCGAAACTTTACTATAGATCCATCAGAAACATTAAATTGGTTGATTAACGACATGGGTTTCCGTCGCTTTCGACTGATGAGCTATTGGGACGAGCACGAAAAAGAGCAGGGTGTTTATGATTTCTCAAAGCTAGACAAACAAGTAAAACGCATTAGCCAGGCTGGCGGCGTAATCACTATGTGTCTAGGTGCGCGGCAACCGCGCTGGCCAGAAAATCATTGGCCGGACTGGGCGTGGAGCCTACCAAGCACAGAGCGCACCGTCGCATTACTAAAATACATAGAAATCATCGTTGAGCGCTATAACAATGAAAAATCAATCATCGGCTGGCAATTAGAAAACGAGGCGCTACTGAAAACTTTTGGCGAACGACCGGAAGTCAACCGCCAACGGCTACGTTCTGAGTTGGCACTCGTCAAGAGTCTCGACCCTGGTCGGCCTGTCATTATAACAACCAGTACTTCGTGGGGCATTCCGCTTCGTCGACCAATCCCGGACATTGTCGGCTTTTCGTTTTATCAAATCGTTTATAACAAAGGACGTTATAGTCAATCGTTTCACAGACCTTGGCTTGATCGCCTACGTGCTAGAGCCATAAAGATTCTCTGGCGTCGACCAAGTTTTATTCACGAACTACAACTAGAACCATGGGGACCTCAGAATATCTGGGAGATGACCAAAGAAGAGCAAGACAAATCCATGAGCCTAGGTCAAATGTGCAAAAACATCCAACTTGCCAAAAGCACCAATCTTTATCCAATAGACTTATGGGGCGGAGAATGGTGGTACTGGCAATACATGAAGAATAACCAAACATACGCGAAAACAATTACCCACAACTTATGCCATTAACAGTTACCGTCAACCGATAATTGAGGTAAACTATTCATGTTATGGGCAAAAAGCAGCCAAATACCACAAAGCGAATAACCAATCGTCGAGCTAGGCATGATTATGAGCTTGGCAACGACTTAGTTGTTGGTATTGCATTGACCGGTGCGGAAACAAAATCTCTGCGCCGAGGCAGGGGAAATATACGTGGTGCGTATGTAGCAGTCAAGGACACGCCAGCTGGCGGTGAACTATGGCTTCTAAACGCCACGATAGCAGGCGATAGCGCGGTGAAGATACCGGAGGATCAACAAACTCGCAGTCGCAAGCTTTTAGCAAAACGTCGTGAAATTCAAGCACTAGTTACTGCCAAGCAACAGGGGCGAACAATCATTCCTCTTGAAATTATCACACATGGCAGATACATAAAAGTACGCATATCGGCCGGACGTGGCAAAAAACTATACGACAAACGCCAAACCCTAAAACAACGCGACCAAAACAGAGATATCGCCCGTTCTCTAAAGTAGAGTTATACTAACAACCTACATAATTCATCAACAGTTTTGAATGCTTTTTTACAACGTTGTTGTTATCGCAAATTTGGTAAATATTATGCTAAAATACTTATGACTTCATTATGAAATCATGGGTAACAACTACAATACGGACTAGCTCTGCTTTTGCTGCCAATGTTATT
>WBZM01001436.1_pt1 | contig 23559 bp, 30 predicted proteins | sample 5204271 | NCBI WGS metagenome assembly WBZM01 (sample SAMN12344346, study PRJNA552823) | activated sludge metagenome | biome: Activated sludge suspended growth; feature: Nitrification reactor; material: Wastewater; isolation source: activated sludge from nitrification reactor of wastewater...
GTTCAGCAGCGGGCTTGCGGCCTTTGTGCCGTTGGCCAAGTGAGCGGTTTGCGCGACGGCCGCCGGCGGCGTGCTGACATCTTTGGGAGTTGCCACCATCGGCATTGAGCCCTGGTTCGTGCCGGTGCTGGCGATCCTTTTGCTTATCGGGTTGTGGGGATTTTTTCAAACGAGCCAGCAGCATGGGAAGTGGCAATGGTTCTGTCTGGCGGCTGCTGCCAGTACGATGGTACTTGGTGGGCGACTGGCTGAATTGCCGTTCTTAGTCTGGTCAGGGGGTTTTGTCCTTGTTGTGGTATATCTGTTTGACCTGGGTGCAAAGCGAAAGTGGCGACAGAACTTGTGATACGTAGAAGTATCAAAGGTTTTGCGTCCAAAAACTTGTGATACCAGGAGGGAAACGTGCTAGGATGGCGCGCAAATTTCTTGTGATACCGGGAAGGGCACCCAGCGCTTGACAACTCCATCAAAAGGTGCAAGATCGCAAACTCTTTAGGCAGTAGCTGAACTGTCTTTCCAGCCCTTGAAACGGTGAAGTTGGCGGTGTCGAGCTCTAGTGACGCTACGCGCAGAATCGGATCTGCAATAGTTGGCGGACGCCGAAGAAGCGCCTTGCTGCGAGCAACAAGCTCATCAGGATCGAAGGGTTTCACCACGTAATCGTCGGCTCCCGCTGTGAGCCCGGCTACTTTATCTCGACTCGCTCCGCGCGCGGTAAGCATCAAGATTGGCTTGTTGCCGCCCATTGATCGATATTGCATGCAAAGGTCCAGACCTGTTCCATCCGGCAAAGACCAGTCAAAGATAAGCAGGTCGTACTCGTTGGTCTTAAGCGCCAGCAACGCGTCCGCACACTTGGTGCAATGGTCTATGACGAAACGTTCGGACTCGAGTGTAAATTGAACAAGTTGAGCGACACTGAGGTCGTCTTCAACGAGTAATACCTTGGCCATCGCCTTTGATTACCATTTTTCAACGGTGTGTTCCGAGATTCCGGGACCCCAAAGCGTCGGACATAGTGTTCGAAAAAAGAGTCGGATTCCTTCGAAAAGCATGCTCAGTTTAGCATTTCATATAAACTTCACACTCATTTCCCATTGGATTCACACAAGCTTCGAGCATAGTTCACACCCCCCTGTATAGACTGTTTCTTGGGGACCAGCCTGCGTACATCAGCCGAGGTACATTCTATGAATCACACCAGTGCACGGCAGCGCCTGGCATGGCAAGAGCTGAAGGACGATGCAAAGGGAGCCATGCGAGCCCTTGACTATCGTAAAGCCGAAGAACTGCTAATTAAGGCATATCAACAAGCTCAGGACATTTTTGGCACAGATCACGGCGAGGTCGGACTGGTTCTGATTCAGATGCTTGAACTGGCACAAAGGCAAGGCAAGCATGAACTCGCTCACAAGTATCAAGCGGAAATAGACAGAATCGTAGAAATATACAGAGAAGCAGCGATCGAGGATGGTCACATCGATCCTGATTGACTGGCTGGCATCAGATCGCGATCAAGATTGATTGTTGATCTGCAGTGTGCGCTGTGGGCGCCGCATCTTCTGCAACCGCTGAGCTTCGATGTTGAGTAGATCTGGACGGATCAAGAGTTCGAGTCTAATCCGTGATACTTGCATATCAGGCCTTTCAAAGTCTTGCCGGCGCCCTTCCCGTCTCCGTCTTTGAGACGATCTATTACCGGCAAATGCGCGCTGCCAAACTCGACGAGCATGCCTTCGCCAATCTTGTTTAGCGTTTTGCGGAATCTCGACTCCAACACAACGGACTCCCAGATAGATTTCAAAAGCTCATTGCCGGACGCATCGATAATGATTCGATGGAACGCCATATCGTGCTCAGAGTAAGTGGCGAAGTCTTTCTTCTTAGCAGCAGCCATAAACTCACGTGCCTCGTGTTCGAGTTCTTTGATTTTTCCCTTGAACTTGGGAGCGGCCAACTCCGCCGCCAATTGCTCCAGCGAAGCACGAACCTGTGATGACTCGCGCAATTCGCGGTCGCTAATAGAACGAACGCGCGTACCTTTATATGGCTCGGTAACAATGACTTTCATCGCTTCGAGATAGCGAAAGGCTTCTCGTACTGGCGCTTGGCTGGTATTCAATTCTTCGGCAATTTGGAGTTCGACCAAACGATCGCCCGGCTTGTACGTGCCGTCGAGGATTCGTTCCATCAACAAATCCTTGATCTGATCTCGCGCTGCTGCCCGTTTTATCGCCATTTCTGCCTCTTCAACAGTTCTTCGATTCTATCAAATTATCGATAATTGTTAAATCTATAACCGATTATCGATAATCGCTAATTCTGGAGGTACAATAATTTCATCGATTATCGATAATCCTAGAACCACAATTGCAGGACGGAACAGCCAGACCTGAGGAGTTAGCCATGAGCAGCACATTTTTATACGCAGTTTTTCGCAATGCCACAGATTTTTCCAATGCACTTGCAGATCTAAAACGTAACGGAATGGAAGATGTCGTAGTAATGAAGAACACTGCCGACTCTTCGTATCGTTCCGCAGTTGTGCAAAACAACTTAAAATCACAATTTGTGAAATTCGGAGCAGTCGGCGCAGTGGTTGGCGGGCTCGCCGGCGCCGTCGCAAGCCCTACTGTTCCATTCCAAACAAACTATCAACTGATCACACCAATGATGTCCATGGTATCCGGTGCAATTCTATGCGCCTACTTCGCCGTCTGGATATGCGGCTTTCTCAATTGGGTAGACAGACCGATTTTGGAACATGAAGTATTCGAAGGCAGCATTGAAAGTGGTTCTATGTTGCTTGGAGTGACAACCGAAGATGCGCAGCAAAGACACATTGCAATTAAATGTTTCGACGATAACTCAGCCGTTGAACTTATCGTTCGAGCTTCGGCTCTACCTGCAATCGAACCGGCTCAGACTCCAAGCTCGATCCAAATAAACATCCCCGAAAACGTGCCGCGCCTCGTTGCATGACAACTGCTAAATTCCGGTGGTGCACAGGTTCGGGAGTTTCAAAGCCCAGTACAAGAGCCTCTCAGGTTGCTTGCCATGAATACAGGTATCATGAAGCAATCAACTTGGGGGGTTCGGCTTGCAAAGTCTTGCAGAAGCAATAGCCAGGAAGAAAGTGATCCTTTTTGCAGGCAGCGGCGTGTCTATCGGGCTCGGGCTGCCGAACGCCAAGGAATTACTTAATCGCCTCGCTGGCGGGCTGCAACTCGACACGAGCGAATTCATGACCATGGGCGAACTCCGTGAGTTGGCAGAGTACTACATGTTGGAAAAGGGTTCGCTTACGGGTTTGCGCGACCTCCTTGACGGCGAGTGGCACCACTCGGGAATCGACATTTCGAAGTCGAGGGTGCACGAGTTAATCATCAAACTCGACTTCCCAATCATTTACACGACTAACTACGATCGCTGGCTTGAACGTGCCTTTGATTCTCGCGGCGTGCCATATACGAAAATAGTCAATGTCCGAGACTTATTGGATATCAAGCCACTTGCGACGCAGATCATCAAATTCCACGGAGACTTTGACGACGTTAACTCACTGGTGTTCGCAGAAAGTTCTTACTTACAGCGCCTCGAATTGGAAAGTCCCCTCGATATCAAATTACGATCGGATATTTTGGGGAAATCAATCCTATTCATTGGTTCTAGCCTCACCGATATCAATTTGCGATTCTTGCTCTACAAGCTGACAAAGGTTTGGAAGTCCGCTGAACAGCACGTGCAAGACCGCCCGAGATCTTTCTTTTTCATGGCCAAACCAAATGCAGTGCAAGAACGCATTTTGGCCTCGCGCGGAATCATCAGCATCGCAGCGCAAACTGAAGATCCGACCCATAGTCTCGAACAGTTCTTGAGTGCTCTGCTTGAAGAAGTAAACGAGTATCGCAAAGCCAAAGCATGATCGCATCGGTATCCCGAATTATATCTGGTGTTCTTTTATCAGTAGTTATTCTCGCGTCCGTTGCGTTACCTCAACATGCACGAGCAGATGGCGGAATATTCGGGCCGCAGCAAGAACAACCCTCACTTAGCTCACTAACAGAAGTCGATCGAGCTCTTTATTTGGAACTGATCAATTTGTCGCGGTTCAACGCAAAATTTCACCAAGAGTCAAACTACCACCAACCCTGGAGAGCGTGGACCTATCCTCTTGGAAGAGAATCCGGAACAGCCGCATCATTTGCAGGAACACTCGTGGATATCAGCCAGCAGGCGAAAGGGTTTAACAAACCAAAACTCATTTCAAAGAACGCAGTCAAGTATGGCATAGCAAGTACAATGACCGGCAATGCCATCAGTGGCAGTGCCTCCGCTTTAGAGCTTGCGCAAAACTTCTGGGTTATGCGCAAGGCTAAGAAACATGGCTATTCACCCAAGGAATCAGTGCAGTACGTACGCAGCATTGTCTCAAGAACCACTGCTCTTCTGGAACAGCGCAAAGAATTAGTTGCAGCAGAGACAAATCCCAACTTGCGCAAAGCGCACGAAATTGAAACTGCACTTATAAGACGAATTAGACGGCAGTTACTGTATGAATTCCGCACATGGAGCTGTCATTCGCGAGACCAGGCGTGGCGCGAAAACACATTCTTCGCCATCGACGCAGCACAGAGTTTTACGAGAATGGCGGCATCGATACGAGCTCGCCAAGCACTGAATGTAAGTTTCAGAATTATTTGTCGCATAAATTCCAGAATTATTTGTCACACTCGGCTATCGAACCAGTGCCCAAAAGGCAGACAGGCTGGCATAGTGACAAATAATTCTATAAAAAGCGCGACAAATAATTCTGCAAAATCCGTGCCATTTAATTCTGAAACCTACAGTATCCCGTTGGAAAGAGTCCAGCAATCTACACTGGCTGCGCTGCGACCAGTCCTTTATGCCTACTTTGATAGAAAATTTTCAGCCTGCAGCACAGTGCTGATGGAGCGACCGAAGCCTCCTCAACATCTCAGCTTGCAAAAGTGGGTTGTGCGCCGCGAACTAGTGAACGAATTCACAGCTTGTCGCATGTGTCTCGACAACTACCCACATGCCGCCGTATTGCTGCCTTGGCGGCTTCGGATTATAACCTCGTGTCCAGAGCACGGCATAATGCTTGAAGCAGTACGAATACTTGGAGATACTGCGCAATGGCGCAATGATGCGGCAGAAGCGGCACCAGTCCTTGTACATCGGCTCGATTCTAGAACGTGGCAGGCATTGACCACCGGCTATTTAAAATTGCCTGGCGGCTTAGTCCATGCTGGTCTTTGGTTTCGACTTTTGCGAACCATTTGGGATGAGCTGAATCGACCGCTCCAAGAATGCCATGATCAGGCAGTTTTGTCTGTTCGGAATAACGTTGACGGACTTTCCTTGATGGCTAAAGATTCCTGGCACCAGCGTTCGGATAGAAGACATGCCATTTGCGTCGCCAGTGCAATCGAGCTGATGGAGACTGGAGCGGTGTTTCCGGAAGGTATCGATGGAAAATATTTTACTGGCGGAGGGACTGAAATAGTGAACATTGCCAGTCTTCACGAAGTTCAGAAGCTTTTTGCCTGTGAGTAGGCGTGGCAACTTTCCGGGATCTGGTACAAAAAGCGGAAAGTCGCTAGAGTGATGTGATGGTGGAAAGAGGTTTAGACGGTGAGTGCCAATACCATACAAACTGACAAAAAGCGGAAAGTCGAAAAACGATCATTCCTCTCGGCCCAGGAAGTCACCCAACTTTTATCGGCAGCAAAAACGACCCGCTACCCAATACGTGACCGAGCCCTCATTCTTCTGACATTTCGACATGGACTGCGAGCATCAGAAGCCGTCTGCCTAAAATGGAGCCTGATTGACCTGAGAGCTGCCCGCCTCCAGGTCACCAGGTTCAAAGGCTCAGACGACTCAGTACAGTCCCTTGAGGCTGATGAGGTTCGATTGCTGCAAGCATTAAAAAAGACATCTCCTGAAAGCGCCTTTGTGTTCGTTTCTGAACGAGGCTCGGTGATGACAGCCGACAACTTTCTCAAGTTAATGGCTAAACTAGGAAAGCAGGCCGGATTCACATTCAATTGTCACCCCCACCAACTTCGTCACGGTGCCGGCTACCAACTTGTCAACGCTGGAGTTTCAACCAGAACAATCCAGGCATACCTTGGGCATCGAAATATCAAGCACACAGAGCTGTATACCAAGTTGAATGCATCCGCCTTTAAAGACTTCGGACAAAAAATTGGAGGAAGAGTATGAAGCCGTCCACAGAATCTTTGCAGCCGTGCAGACGACTTTTGAACTTTTGTGCAATCGACTTCTGAATCTGACAAACAGGCTCACAAACAGAAATGTCAAGAATCTATAATTGCTATTAGTGGAAATATTACCCCACGCTCCTAGGCGAAAACCTTAACTAATCTCCGTTTTAGGTTATCGGAGAAGCTGGGGAAGCTGCCAGAGAGAGTACTAAAACAAGCCTGACGACCTGAGGATAATAGCAGGTTTTGGGGTTCGGCTGGATAAAAGCAGCTGGGGCACGTCGAGGGGTGAGGTGGCTGGTGCCGGAGTAGGACCAGAACGGAGCCCCCAAATAAAAGAGTTGCCGAGGAATAAATGGAGGGGACCCGGCGAAGCCGGGGAGGAAGCCGTTTATGCCGGAGGCTACCTTAGAAAAGACCCTCAAAGTGAAGTTTGACTCTGGAGCTAGCCTTAAAGGGAGCGACGGCGGCAAAAGACTTAGCTTGTTAGAGTGCCGTGTGCAGTCCGTCCGTCGCCCCAAGGCGTAAAAGCGAAAGAAGTCAAACCAATAAAAAAATTGGCGACGGAGTCGCCTACCTTATGGAAGAGAAACCTTGATCAGCCCGAAGGGGTGTCAAGGTGGAACGTGCTCTTTTTATTCTTTTTGATCCTTTTAAGATCTCTTAGGCGCCTGACAACGGCGTCAAGAGCATTACAGGTAGCCGATCATGACAACGGGGCGGCCCGTCGAGTGTCCCGTTTTCTCCGTCGAGTGTCCCGTTTTCTCCGTCGAGTGTCCCGTTTTCTCCGTCGAATGTCCCAATCGGGTCCGTCGAGTATCCCATTTCTCCGTCGAGTATCCCGTTTTCATCTGCTAAAAGGTTGGCGGGCATTATAAATAGGCACTCTTGAAACGAGAAACCTTAAATTTGCCGAGTCTTGAGATGCTGCGAGAACAGTTCGGGACACTCGACGGATCTCACTTAATAGAGGTGGTCTTCATGCTCTTGGCGAGCGAGGAAACATCTTCCGAAGTCCATCCGTACCGAGATAGAAGGTCTAAATCGGGCTTTTGACCGAACAAAGCAACTTTTATGGCTTGCCTTGAAAGCACAGCCTCGCGATCCTCTTCTGGACCGACTTTGGATATTTGCTGTGGTGGGGTACCAGGCAATAAGGAAAGCTGTTTAACGGCCGTAGAGTTCCTTATCCACAGAGAATACTGCTCTTTTGCATTTATACGAGTTCTCAGTTCATCTAGGAACTTATCACCCATCTTGAATACAAAATTATCACCACTCCAGTGTGAGTCTGGATGAAGATACTGCTTGCTTATCAATTCATTGACGGCTGATTTCATACGGTCCCGAGCGCGAGCTACTGATTCCCAACCATGGGCGGCAAGATAATCACGTAAATCCTGCCAATCAGAAATATAGTGATCTCGTCCCTTCTGAGCAGCAAGCCAGAACCGGTAAGAAAGAAACGGATAAAGCTGTTTTGCAATCTCTCCAGAAAGACCCCGAACGTACTTAACGTCAATAAGGGCTATATATCCACTGTCGAGGTTACGCCGCACATACTCACTCAGTCTGATCCAAGTAGATTTATTGAGGCCACCCTGTCCATCCGGCTCTCCCTTAAAACCAACTGCAGTAACAAGAGTTAGGTTTTCGAGAAGATGCAAGTATCCACCTGAAGTAGGGCAGTTAAATGCTCGCTCAGAGAGACAGACCGTCCGAACAAAACGCCGGAGAGAGTCCTGGAGCATGCAAATGTATTTGCCGTTTTGAGGCTTGCCGATTTTCTTGAGAAAGCCTTTGGAAGAACCCAGATTGACTATTTCTGGCGTAGGCAGGCGGCCGTCTTCGCTTAACTCGCCTATTAACTCCATAATTCCAAGCCATACATCTCTATCAAAAGAACCTAGTAGCCCGAGTTGAGGGTCATGACGAACTTCCCAAACAGCAGAAAACTTTTTGCCGTCCAAAGTCACTTCATAAGATTGTTTGATATCGCGGAAACGATCTGCCCGGTGATCACTTGCGACGAACATAGCCAACCGGCAAAAGTTAAAGTCATCCCTTACGGGTTGCCAAGTTTCAACAACAGGAGCAGGTCCTTCGAAGAGCTTTAACTGGGCAGAGCCAGTATTTTTCTTAGAGACAAATGTCACTTTAGGTTCCCACACTGGGCTTCGGAAGAGATCGGAAGAACCCGAAGATCAAGACTATATCCTGAATTTATAGGCTATTCAAGAAGCCCTGTCGGATATACAACGCCACCACTTTTAATATCGAGCAATTGCACCTTTACAGAAGAAAAGCAGCAACTGATAATTACTTCCGAACAGTACCGCAGAAGGTGGCATGATGGGAAACGCTGAAGAGTTGGTTGAAGTAGCTGGTGGTGCCTCATTGGAGGGACTTGATCAGGTATTCGATTCCACTGGACTTACTTCAGAAGTACCGAAGGGCATTACAAATGAGTTCGGAACATCATTTGTAGAAACAAGAGAAAGTTCGGAAGCAAGCAAGCGAAGCAGTCTGACTGGTTCGGAAGTCGTCAGTCAAAAAGCAGCAGAAGAAAGCGTGGATCGGCTAGACCAGGTAGTCGATGCCAGAGTACCGACTTCGGAAGCGACCCAAAGCAGTCCAAGAGAGTTCGGAACCTTAGAGGCAAAACGACCGGAAGCTTCGGAAGTTGACAGCCTGAAAGCAGTAGAAGTTATAACAACAGAGGAGGCAGCCAAGAGATTAGGAATAAGTTCAAGGGCAGTCCTGAACCGGATCAAGTCAGGTAGTCTTCATGGAAAAAAAATCAAAGGTCGCTTTAAAGAGGAATGGCGGGTACTTTGGAGTTTAGACCAAGGCAGCTCAGAAGCTTCCGAAGTCTATTCCGAAGTCACTTCCGAACCAATCTCGGATGAGGAAATTGAGGATGCTGGCTCCGAAGATAGAGGGCAGTCTCAGAACATTGTGTTCATGAGTGAGCAACTTCGAACTCTCACAGAGCAGACTCAGGTACTTAGTTATAGGAACGGATACCTAGAGGCGCAGCTTGAGGCCAGTCGTAGCCAGTTGAAACTCCTACCAGACTTTCAGTCAAAGGCCAGTGAAAACGAAAGTTTGAAGGCTCGAATCAGGGAACTCGAAGAACAGTTAGCTGACCGAAACCTTCCTTGGTGGCAAAAGCTACTTGGAAAAAAGAACTGACTGGTCAAATATGTCAGGGGTGGACATTGCGGGTGTCTAATAGTGTCATTGGTGTTTGGCAGGAGCGTTAGTTTAATCAATGCAAACTATATCCATCCAGGCTCAGCTCTTGTCAATGATTGGCACATTTATAGTAGGGGTTCTGGTAGCTGTAGTAGCGAAGAAACTAGAACCGAAAGCGAAAGTAGTATTCTGGAGTCCTAGATTTCAATTATTTACGATACCGCCACCGGCTCCCAATCCAAATAATGCAAAACTTCCGGCAAAATCTGAGAGTTCGCAGGGTAAGGAAAAGCTTGATTCCGATATTTTAGTGAGTGATGATGGAATCTTAGTACAGAACCCTATTTCTGGACAACCACCGCTAGTGATACTAGTCACTACTATTTTTTTCCAAAATATTGGCAATAGAACAGCTCATGATATAGAAATCTGCTACAGAGAGAAGCCAGAAAATTTCAAGCTGTTCCCATCGTTGGATTATGACGAACAGGTTACACCTGATGGAGCATTTATAGTCAAGCTCAAGGGATTAGGCCCGAAGGAAACAGTTGCACTTGAATGCTTAGCTTTAGCAAAAGCTCCAATGCTAAACTACGTGCGCTGCAATGAGGCGATATGTGAAGAGCTTCTGAATTGGACTTATACCAGAATTTATCCGAACTACTTTATCTTCTTCAGTGTTTTTTGCGCTCTTATCGGAGCAGGTGTTTTAGCGTCCGTTCTAATCCTTGTTGTGCTCAACAGTTTAGGGATTTATTCATTACGCCCGATGCATCTCTAGGACTTGACTGATGCCTGTATTTTGTGACCGCGACTTGAGAATATCAGGAGAACACAAATCATCAGGCGCACATTGTTCTCTAGGAAATGTGACCTTGAGAAAAACCTTCCTGCACCAGTTTTCGAATCTGCGCTAAAGCAGCCTTAGCAATTGAAACAACCCTTTTGTCCGCTCCGTTGTAGCTAGACCATTCCGCGGTAAAAGTTTTGGTGGGTGCAGAAGCAGCACCAAATGTGATGACAATGTTGTTAATTGGTGTGGTAATCGATTGATGGATATTCAAATTACGTTCGTCGGCTATAAATGGCAATGGATCTGCATTTTGAACGGCAGTGTCATACCAATTTTTGCGAGCGCTAGGGATATACATTTTCCTGCCCGAGCTATCATTTGGATCAGGCTGTTTCATCGCCTCCAAAATGTATTGTTGGGGTGACCGCACAGCATTCAAGAAAGCACTGGCGTAGTATCGATAGTGCTTTTGAGCTTCATCTATTGCTGATGTATCAACGTTTTCAAGGTCTTCTAGCTTTTTCAGAAAAAATTCTGCCTCATTTAACTTCTCGATAATTCGCTCTTTTAAGGGTGGAACGGTGTTTGACATAGACAGAACTCAATATAGGGGGCTTTCAATTTTATCAATTATTTCAGCGGTTCTGTTTCATTGATATTTCAACAGACCCGCGAGAGATTCATGCAAGCAAGATTAGCCGTTCCTAGTGCTTTGACAATAGTGATTTCTGCGTTAGTTGAAGCTTCACCGTGCTAGGTCTGCTGGTCGTGGAGCACCGGATCCGGTGCTTTCGGTAAATGTTCGCCAATTTCGGTTGCTATTCCTCGCTCGCAAAATACCTTGAGGAAATTCCAGATTGCAACCAGCGGCTTAAAAATCAAACAGGACTAAAGATTTTGGGATTTCGGAGATCTTAAAGGACGAATAGGGGAGGAGGTCGTGTACTTTGAGTGTGGCTGACTGATAAAGGGGGCTGATAATAAGGGAGGTAGCCGAGATCACCTCTGAAACGCCCAAAAGTCGGGTACCCCAAAAATGCAAAAAGACAAAAAAGGGGAGAGGGCTGGAAAATTGCTTTCCAGAAACCCTCCCCCAGTCAGTGTTTACGGCTTTTCAAACTGCCGATGCAACATATCAGTTATTATCGGACTATTTAGTGTCACTTTGCAAGAAAAACACTACAGCTTTTTGCAAGATAGACATTGCACGATATTTGCACGGTGTCTATATGTATGGCTCAGCTACGTGGAACCGGTTAGGTCCGGGATTGTACCCATGACCTTTCAGTTTTCGATCCCCCTTCATTAGCCGGAGAAGAGGTTAAGTGATGCAAATATCGTGCAAAATGACATTCACCTATGGCACGTAGACGGGCAATTGAGGCTGATGAACTGTTTGAGACCGCCAACCGGCTGAAACCAGAAGGCAAAGAGGTAACGGCCGTGGCTCTTCTTGATGCTCTCGGGGCGGTAGCCTGCGCACTATCTACAAACTTATGGAAGCCCGGCAGCAATCCAGACCGGCAGAGGTAAAAGACGACGAACCTACCGAAATGCCACCGGCGGTAATGGCCGGCTTTGCCAATTCATGGAGGCTGGCCACACAGGAGAACGGTCGAGAGGTGGCAGAAGTAAAAGAAAAGGCCAAAGGGCAGCAGCCTTGCGACAATTCCATGGTGACCTGGAAGCAATCGGCAAGATGGAAGATGGAAGCAGAACGCTAAGCCGACGCCCAGGAGGCAGCCAAGGCTTCTGAACTCAAGGGACAGGTAGAGACGTTGCAGGCTCAGAACGATAAACTTATGGAGCGTCTTGCGAAGTCAAAATGACCGCTCTCACTCTAGCTGGCTCGGTGAGCGACGGTGTCATTACCGGTAAAGGCAAGAGATAAACAAGCAAAGTACCATCGCGAAAATTCACACACCTCTGCAAATAGCACCCTAACCTTGGCAGGTTAGGGTGTTATTTAAGACATATATTGGGGAAACATTATAATTGAGATTAGGAACAGGGGATTTAGAAAGCAGGTGAAATCATCAAATGAGTCGGAGTATCGCAACCCTTGAGGCTGGCAAAAATCTTAGTAAAGTTGACTGTGAGAAGCTTGAAACAGAATTACTGAAAGAGCCTGACAATTTAGAATCACGAATACAGATAGTAGGCTTTCTTTGGAAGGATGCGTTAAAGAAAGAACACACTGCTGAAAACCAAAACGGTTGGTTGAAAAACGTTTGTTGGTTGATCAAGAACTATCCCGAGAATGATGTTTTATATTGGCCAGAAGCTAATCACTTTCCTAGAGCGAACAACGATACACTCAGCCTGCTGCAAGCACTTTGGGACGAGTGTGTTGCTCGCCATAGTGAAAATGTCATGGTCCTGCGGAATGCTGCTTCGTTTTACAGTCAAATAGCGCCAGAAAAAAGCCTGGATCTTGTGATTCAGGCCTTAGACTTGAGCTCTGATTCTGTAGCCCTGCAGCAGGACTATGCGACGTATTTATCACTAGTAATTGACAAGTGTGGCAATTCCAAACTACCAGAGAAATTTGTCTCTAAAGCGAAAGCTCTCTTTGAAAAGCAGCCAAATAATATTGTTATTCTGAGAACGCTTCTAAGGCTCAAAATGAATGAATCTGACTTTGAAGGAGCCAAATTGTACGCTCATCGACTGGCAGATCTAAAACAGAGTGATCATTTTACACACACAGCTTTAGGAATAATTTTGCTAGCCGAAGGAGATATAAATGGCGCAAAGCGGGAGCTAGTATCATCAACGAACAGTGCTACATTAAGCGGAAATGACTATGACTTTGCACTAGCTAATTCATTATTGAATTTGGGAGAAAAGACATCGGTGGTTTTATATCTGAAAAAATGCTGGAAATTATGGCCAATGGGACGACCGTTTCTCTTGATCTGGATAGCTTCGATATTGGTAGGTGGAAAACCACGCTTGCAAAGGTGTCTGTGACATTTATCGAAACTTTGGGGACGCGGAATCGCACTTACTTCACTTTTCGATTGTCTTATTTCAACACCACGCGCCAAGATTCCACTGATAAACAAAATCAGAAAAGAGGGCGGGCTGTAACGCCCGCCCTCTGATATTTGCTAGCTTACTAAGCACATAGAGCTTAGAACGAAAGGTCTTTCAGAGTCTCAGAGGGTCCTGGCCATATACCAGACTCACATTTGGCTCTATCTGAAAGTAGTTCCCGGTATGCTTCCGCTCTCTTCTCGTTTCTCCGGTTTTCAAAACCTGGATTCTCCTCTCGAATAGGACAGGGGAAGGCTTTGTCGATTTCCTCAAGAGTATCTTCATACTTCTTAACGGCCGCATTCTTGCATGTACCTTCGTACAGCTTCTTTGCATTTTTAACTAGTCGGTCTATTGCATTTTTAAGGTCAGCAATACCCATAGCCAAAATCGTAGCTCCTGCAACTAGCACTCCAAGAGTACCGGCTGAGGTACCACTAGCACCAATCATAATGCCAAGAGTGTCCAAGCCAAATTGTAAGTTTCAGAATTATTTGTCGCACTTTTTGCAGAATTATTTGTCACACTTGGCCACCCCAAAAATCTTTTGGAGTGGCAGTCTTAGGGCGTCGGTAGTGGCGCCACTACTTACAGTGCCTGCAATATGGTGAGTCGTTCAATTCACACCTGAATACAGAGTGAAATCAGACCGGTGCTAGGTCTCGGAAGCAAGCAGAGGCACCTGTTTTGACAAACTTCCGTGCTTTCCAAAAATCATCATCTCACGGGCGGCCTCAACAACCTCACGAGTCACCTCTCTAACAACGTCTTCGTTGATTTTCAGAATTCTAGCAATCATAGAAAACAAGTTTACTAGCCCTCTCAAAACGCCCTGCGTGTACCAGTGGATTAGCTTATACACTTCTTCTGGAGGCTTCGGAAGCCCCATAATTTCAAGCTGTTTGTCAATGAACTGGTTTGTTTCCTCTTCGCTAAGCGGCTTCAATTCTTCCACGTGGGCGACCCGGACGGAGAAGTGCCACATCCGGCTTAAGGCTCTCTCAAAGCCGGGGTCAGCGATAAGCAAGACCCCGATATCCCACTCTTCTTGTATGTCTCGCAATTGTTCAAGCGCCTGATATTTCAGCCTAAAGGCTTCGTCAACCACTATGAGCTTCAGGTGCTGATTCTGAATTTCCTTAGCCCAATCTGCCGGACGCTGCCAGTTTACTGCCTTCAGATAGGTGTCCTCAAACTTATTTTTTAGTTGATTCAATTCTATTTTTAGCCGAGCGGCGGTTACAGTGACACTCGGCATGTAGTAGGCGCTATCGCAGGCTAGCATGTTTTCCGGTTCTACAACTACTCCACCTTTAGCGGCAAGGTTCGCTTCGATTAATGACCAATTGCAAAACTTCTTGGCAGAGAAAGTTTTGCCGATACCTGGCTTTCCAAAGCCAAGTCCGATCTTTCTATCGTCTCTACACACTGTTGCGAGTTCAACTAAGTCACAGTGCGACACCGAGTTCAGAAATATCGGACTAGATTCTTTTTTCATGGAAATGTTTTCTCAACTTGATTTGTAGTACGGTGGGAGGTTTCGCTTCGGTTGTCGACACCGGCTTGGAAGCCGCTTGTTCCAGCACATAAGCGCTTGCCTTTGTGGTCCTTTGCTTAATCTGTTTCTTCAGTTCTTTTTTGACTCTTGCATTGTTTGCCATCACCTCCGATGTTCCCATTTCAGTTTCCAAAACGTCCGCTGATCCGGCTCTGCACAGGAGCTTACCTTCATCCTCGTAAATCAAAATCGTTGATAAGTCTCTTGGATCATATCTAATCGTGAATTCTTCGCCGATGGACTGGATAAGCACAAGATGAGAGTATCTGCGGTTCTTGAATCGAATTCCATCTTGCCACATTTTGCGTGGACGCCCTACTTTATGCAGCATTAGATCCAAGGCATCAAGACTGTCTGGTAGCCGTGGGAGACACTTTCCCTGCTGCCATCTAGCAAGTGGCGCTGTCCTTATCTCCCTATGTTTTTTCTCGTGATACTCTGTCATCAACCATTCGTGAAATGGTACTTCAAGCTCCGAGATCCCCACCGGCTTGCTCTTTTCATTGATTCTTTTCTTGGTAAATCTCTGGTCTACAGTCTTGAAGAATCTTTCAATCTTGCCTCTTCCACGTGGTTTTCTGCGCCTGGTTCTTACAACCTTTATTTTCAAGTCTAGGCACACTTGCTCAATGTGAGTAGACTTAAAGTCCCGGCCACGGTCCGTATACAGGACTTCTGGAATTCCGCATACTGCCCATCTGGCATCATCCTTTTTCCAAATCGCCTGCCTCATCGCAAGTGCTATTCTCATCGAATTGGCAGCACCAACTCCAAGGTAGTAGCCCATCACAACCCGGCTGAAATCGTCCGTAATGGCTGTAAGCCATACCTTTCCAACCCTACCAAATTCATCAATAGCCCAAATATCCAATTCCTTGTGGTCCGCTTGCCACATCTCATTTGGTCGTTTGGCCTGCCTTCGCAGAATCTGGTCAAACTCCTTTTCATATGCGGCCTCGCTATCATGTGCGAGTACTTTCAGTCTGCGGTCAATCTGTCGGCAGACTTCTGCAACTAACGAATAGGAGGGTGCTTTGATTCTGTGCTTTTCACAAGCGACTACCACTTGCTCCCAAACCCAAGTAACAGAGGGTTTGGGCGTCTTCAAAAAAAGTCCTTCAATTACTTCTTGAATCTCCGGGTCGAGCTTTCGGCGCCGTCCCTTGTCGCTTCTCTTCGCGCGGTGAAGACCCTCTAGGCCGGTGTTATCAACCGCCTTTATTTTGCGCCAGACTGTGCGCGTACTGACGTCTGCTTCTCTAGCTATTTCACTAACAGTCGCTTCGCCAGCAAAATAGCGAGCAAGCAGTTTTGACATAGCCAAGGCAGAATCAGCCGAGTCCGCCTTTTGGTTGCTCATGCCGGTCCTATATGCAAAAGTTACAAGTTTCGCTACACTGGTTTCCTGGCTCAAGAAGCTCATTCTCTCGCGTAGCGAAAATAATAATCAAAAGTTGAAGATTTTCACCATTAGTTTCGCTACTATTTTTTTAACAAAGGCACGCTTGTGAAGATTGGCTATGCAAGAGTATCCACAGTAGAGCAAAACTTGGATATGCAATTATCTGCTCTTCGCAAAGCTGGCTGCAAAAAAATATTCCAAGAGAAAATCTCCGGCACGACCTGGGAAAGACCAGAGTTGCACAAAATGCTAGACATTGTAGATGCAGGCGATATAGTCATCGTTTGGCGGCTTGACCGACTCGCTCGGTCGACCAAAATGCTCCTAGAAATTACAGACAGAATTCTTGAAGTAGGAGCTAGGTTCACTTCTTTATCAGAACCATGGGCTGACACAACATCTCCCGCCGGAAAAATGATAATGACCTTCTTTGCCGGTATGGCTGAGTTTGAGAAGGATTTGATTAGAGACCGCACCGGCTCTGGCCGAAAAGCGGCGAAAGAAAGAGGCGTAAAGTTTGGCCGTCCATCAAAAATGACCGAAGCCCAAATGAAGGTAGCTAAGCGCCTTCTGCGCGAAGGTCAGTCAATCCGTGAGGTCGCTGCCACCTTCAATATTCACTACACCACCCTATATCGACTGCTGCGTTCCTGATACCAATAGCGGTTGCCAGTGTGACAAATAATTCTGAAAAAACCGCGACAAACAATTCTGCAAAAAGTGCGACAAATAATTCTGAAACTTACAGGCTTGCTCGCGCTGCGCAATGGCAACTTGCAGCGACTGGCTGGCTTTATCGTACTGCTGTTTTGTGACGGCTCGATTTGCATAGGCCGTCTGGTAACGCTCGAAATCGACACGCGCGTACTCTTCTTGCGCAATCAACTCCTTCAGTCGGGACTTGGCCTGGTTCATTTGATCGTTTGCTTCCATCACAGCCGACCGTGCACCAGTAATGTCTGCTCTAACAGCCGCCAGGTCTCCGTTTGCCTGTGTTGTCTCTCCAAGCGCGGACAGCGCTGTCTGGTGGATCTTGTGCTGAGCCGCAAGTGCTTGCTTTTCCGCTTGCTCAAGTAAAGCTCGCGACTCATTGAGTTTCACTTGCTGGTCGCGAGGATCCAGAACCACGAGCAGTTGTCCCTTTTTTACCGGCTCATGTTCTTCGACCAGGATTTTTGTAACTGTTCCCGAAAGCCTTGGACTGACGTATGAGATGTGTCCTTCAACATAGGCGTTGTCCGTTTCCTCTCGTCCGGTAGCGTGATGCCACCACAGAGCACCAAGCACAATAAGCAAAACGGTGAGCACCAGCGTTGTGATGGCTACAGGGCTCAGTCTACGATGGTGCAGCTTGCGCGAATGCCCGTCGGCAGCCTGTGCATCAGTCGCGGTAGCAACGGATACGTCTTCAAGTCGGTTCATAGAGTTATTTCCTTCAGATTCCTGGTCAGTCATCGCTCGATTCTTGTCTCGACATAAATCCATAGAAGAGGAAGTCGATGACTTCATCAGCTTCTTGGGCAAGAGAACCTGTTCTTTTGTTGAAATAATGGGTGAATAACTTGCCGTAAAGTTGCTGGCTTATGAAATCGGCAATCTTTTCTGGACTGAGCGGCCGCGCCATTCCCTCGGCTATTAAGTGCGAGAACAGGACAATCCAAGGCTGCACACTTCGATCACGATACTCAAAGTAGGTGGGCTTGGTTCGGTCTTTGAATTCGGAACGTTCCTGAATAATCAGCTCTATAAGTTCAGAGTTCTCATCAAAGAACTTGAAATAAGCGCGAATGGCGCATTTGACACGCTCAATCGGATCGTCAAGATTTGCCGAGGCTGCTTGAATAGAGTCTTGCAACCTTTTCATTGCGCGGTCGGCACATGCAAGGAAAAGCTCCTGCTTGGTAGGAAATGCTCGGTAGATCGTGCCCTTCCCAATGCCCAGAGCATCAGCAATGACCTGAACGTCAGTTGCCCGAAAACCGTTTTGAGCAAAAATCCGGGTCGATTCGGCCAGGATTTCCTCTTCCCGAGACAGCGGTATTTGAGGTTGTGTTGTTAGCGGTTTTGTTGTCATAGCATTTGCCCTCATTAGAACCGGACGGACGCGTCCGTCCTACTCAAAGATATCAGACTGAGCCAGCAGTTCCATTAGATGTGCTTGATGAAGCAACAATCGCGTTATTTGCGGCTGTAAAGTTCTGGACTGACGCGTCCGTCCAGAACTACAATTCCAGATTAAACTTTCTTGGGTTATGTTATGGCGCGGATTTTATTGGCCGTCATTAAAGAAGGCGGACTGGTGCACAGGCTAGTCTCTCACGGCAACCTATCGACAACTCACGAGATCACTGCCGTTGAATCATTAACAGCAGCGTATAGGTTGCTTGAGTCTGAGCACTTCGATTTGGTCGTCTGCGATGTTGGTTTCGACGGATCGCAGATGTTTGACCTCTGGGCTGCAGTAAGGGGCAAAGAGCCACGAGTGACGTTCTTGGCTTACCGAGAACGAGATTCAGACCTTGGTGAGGCTATGGAACTGCTCGTGAAGAAAGCGGTTTTGGACATGGGTTTGGATGGTTATCTGGATTTGCGAGAAATTGAAGCGGACGCTTGCAAGGCATTCGCAAACTTCATCGAACTGGGTCTCAAACCCGGCAAGCTGAAGAAAGGACGAATCAACAATCGGCTATTGCCTTCTCTGGGAACGGCGGTAAAGAACCGCCGTTCGCAATTGGGAATGCCGCTCGAAGCGCTTTCAGAGGCGTCTGGCCTCAAGTTGAGATTGCTCGAAAACCTGGAGAACGGGAAACAAGCAGACTTAGAGTTGAATGAGCTATGGAAGCTTGCCGCCGCGCTTGATATTCTCCCCTCGAAACTAATTGAAGAAGCTGAAGAATACTGAAGAACAGAGCACGGACATTCCAATTCTCTGTTGTCATTCAGCCTTTTCGAAACGTTTATATACCCGAGCCGCGTAGGTCTTGCCGTCAGTCGAGGAGATCCCGGAAATTAACTTCGAGTGCCTGAGCAATGCGGAATACGAGCTTGACTGCGGGATTGCCTTTGCCGCGTTCGAGCTTGCCCAGGTGGGCGGCCGATCACCCAGGTAGCACTACTGGATCTCAAAAGTCCAAACGTCAAGATACGCGCGGCCACCTGTACCCAAAGCAAAGGCTTGCTTGCCCCCTACCAAATTCAGATCGCTGCCGACGCCACGCTTTTCGTGTTCCTTTACCTTGGCTAGAAATGCCCGATTCTGTTCATAGTCCTCGTGGAAAGCACATTCATGCAACTTAGCCGTAGCACTTGAAATGCGATTACTGTCGAGATCTTCCGCGACAAGTACCGCTTCATCGGCTGTACAAGCTCTTGCTTCCTCGGACTTGTTAAACCAGTTGCCCATAACCACACCCCTACTTTGCAAATTGCCTAATTCAGCAACTTTGTTTGATTTCTGCTCAATGAAGACATCGACAATCCGGCGGTTAAAGTGAGTGCGCTAAGGGCTTCATGCACTTTGTGGACCAGAGCGATGACTGGAATTGTCAGGCCGTGAACTCCCGCTTGCAATGGGGAAACTCCCATGGCGCTTCGCCTAGATGACTATGTTGATAAGTCATGCACGAATGCGGAACTAGAAACTAGAACAGATCTTGGTTAAGTGGCTACCTGAACTCAGTGAATCGACAGGCAACCTGAAAGCTTGTGATACCTATGGATATCACAGGTTTTTGAGCCCTAAAACTTGCGATTTGGAATGAAGGCGCTTGACGAACCGCCGATAATTTGATATTTGTACAAGTATGCGAATGGAGACAGCAATAGAAGCTTTGGGGGCGTTGGCGCAAGAGTCACGCCTAAAAGTATTTCGTCTCCTGGTGCAACAAGGCCCGGAGGGATTGGCGGCTGGAAGCATCGCTGCCCAGCTTGGCATAACCCCGGCCACTATGTCGCACCATTTGGACCAGCTCAGTCAAGCTGGGCTGGTTTCGTCAACGCGAGATGGGCGCTCGATTATATACAGGGCGAATTATGAGCAGATGCAGCGGTTGATCGATTACCTCATGGAAAACTGCTGCCAGGGTAAGCAGGAGTGCAGCAATGAAGAGATTTCACGTTCATGTAGCAGTTGAAAATTTGGAGCAATCAATACAGTTCTATAAGGGACTGTTCGGCTTGGCCCCTACAGTTCTGAAAGAGGATTACGCGAAGTGGATGTTGGACGATCCGCGCGTCAATTTTGCGATTTCGGCTCGTGGACGCGAACCGGGACTGGATCACTTAGGCATACAAGTCGAGCAGAACGACGAATTGAAAGAAGTATCGTCGCGTCTGAAAGCAGCAAATATGCAGGTCTTGGATGAAGGCGCAACAACTTGCTGCTATGCAAAATCAGAAAAAGCATGGGTTATCGATCCTCAAGGAATCGCATGGGAAACGTTTTTGACAAGCGGAGAAGCAACTGTGTACGGCGACGACAACAGTATAACAACCAGTGAAATTCCGATGGCTAAACAATCGGCGTGTTGCGCTCCGTCGGTCGAATCGGTACAAGTGGAGTTGAAGCGCAAATGAAGGTGATATTTGCTTGCGTGCATAACGCCGGTCGATCTCAGATGGCAGCGGCGTACTATAACGCGCTGACGAGCAGCTCAGACGGCATATCAGCCGGTACTCAACCAGGCGAGCGCGTCCATCCTGAAGTTGTGACCGTAATGAAAGAAGTGGGCATTGATCTGAGTCACGCCCAGCCGCAGAAACTGACGGATGATTTGGCTAAGGAAGCCGATATGCTCATCACAATGGGATGCGGCGAAGCATGCCCATACCTGCCAGGACTGAAACGGGAAGACTGGCCTCTGGAAGACCCAAAGGGGAAGCCGTTGGAACGTGTCCGGGAAATCCGTGATGAGGTCAAACGTCGCGTCGAATCTCTGATTGAGCATAACAAGTAACCACCGAAGGTAGCACCATGACCGCACAAACGACAGGAGTACGCGAGGAAAAAGAACACAAGGCAGCCATCGGCTTCTTTGAAAAGTGGCTGCCCTTGTGGGTTTTCCTTTGCATAGGGGCGGGCATACTACTTGGTCAATTGGTGCCGTCCTTGTTCGATGCCGTATCCAAGCTGGAAGTAGCGCGAGTAAACATCCCTGTGGGCCTGCTTATCTGGGTCATGATCATTCCGATGTTGCTGAAAATCGACTTTGGTGCACTGCATCAAGTGAGAGAACACTGGAAGGGGGTCGGCGTCACGCTGTTCATCAACTGGGCAGTGAAGCCGTTCTCAATGGCACTTCTAGCGTATCTATTCATCAAGGTATTGTTTGCTCCCTATCTGCCGGTGGACCAGATTGACAGCTATGTCGCCGGATTGATCTTGTTGGCGGCGGCTCCCTGTACCGCAATGGTGTTTGTATGGAGTCAACTCACCGATGGCGATCCTTATTTCACGCTGACCCAAGTTGCACTCAATGACTTGATTATGGTATTTGCATTCGCACCCATAGTCGGGCTGCTGCTCGGGCTTTCGTCTATTACGGTCCCGTGGGATACGCTTCTAACTTCTGTCGGTTTGTATATTGTGGTGCCGGTAATAGTTGCCCAGGTCGCTCGTAACCTGTTGCTAAAACGCGGGCAGGTTGCCTTTGACGGCGCGTTGAAAATACTCGGACCGGTTTCACTGATGGCATTACTTGCCACGTTGGTTCTCTTGTTTGCGTTCCAGGGACAAGCGATATTGAAGCAACCGCTGGTGATAGCAATGCTCGCTGTGCCGATTCTGATTCAGGTCTACTTCAATTCGACGCTGGCGTACTTGTTGAACAAGAGACTAAAAGTGGCGCACAGCGCTGCTTGTCCTTCAGCGCTCATAGGAGCAAGCAATTTCTTTGAACTCGCAGTGGCGACAGCGATCAGCTTGTTCGGCTTGCAGTCTGGCGCTGCACTAGCCACCGTGGTCGGAGTTTTGATCGAAGTGCCGGTAATGTTGTCGGTGGTGCGCGTTGTAAATCGGACCAAGGACTGGTATGGCAACGAATGACAACAGGCGTTTTCGTGATGTACGAGGCTCAAACACATGCGACAGCAGCAACATCAAGGAAACAAAACGATTTGGAATCGGCTTTGCAAACTGATCTACGAAAATGTCGCTGAAACTCTCATCATTCTAATAACCCTCTTGGTAATAGTAATCAGGTTTTTGGCTGGTTCTCCGCCGACCGAACCACCTGATTATTTGTAAGAGCTAAATCTAACGATCAAGTTTCGCGCACTACTGAATTCTATGCCACTGTGGCGAAAGAACCTGTGATCCCTAGGGACATCGCAAATTTCAGGCGGTCCAAAAGTTGCGTAACGGAGTGTTCGTTATGCTGGCGAAAATGGGCCTTGACCTTCCAGCAGGCCGGAAGGTTTATAGTGTCTCTTGGGACACAGGGAGACGCTGGGCTATGGCTGAAAAGCAGCATTACATAGGAGAAATTGCCAAAGAGCTGGGCATCAGCCCGAAGACGGTCCGCTGGTATGAGGCGCAGGGTCTTCTGGATGAGCCTGCCCGCACTGAATCGGGTTACCGCTCATACACGCCCGAGGATATAGCGCGGTTGAAGTTCATCCGTAAGGCTTTTGCGTTTGGATTCAGCAGCAAGGAAATCAAAGACATTCTTGAGCTGAGAGCACACGGTGAGGCACCGTGTGCTCTAGTTATCGATCTGATCGGGAGCAAGATAAACGCGATCCAGCATCAGATCAAAGACTTGCAGCAGCTTGAGCGAGAGCTTACGGGGCTGCGCAGGCAATGGCAGGGCAAGCGAGATCTAGGCGACAAACAAGACGCCAAGGTTTGCTCTTGCATCGAAGAAACGGAAGAACCGAAAGGAAGGAAGAAACATGGCTAACAGGAAAATCGAAATATTCAGCGCGGGATGCGGCGTTTGTCAGGAAACCATTAGTCTCGTGAAAAGCCTGGCGTGTCCGTCTTGCGACGTGTCAGTACTGGACATGAATGAAGCGAGCACCGCAGACAGAGCAAAGCAGCTTGGCATCAAATCCGTGCCTGCTGTCGTGATCGATGGCAAATTGGCAAGCTGCTGCGAAGGAAGGGGTCCGGATGCGGAAACGCTGAAGGCCGCCGGACTGGGCCAACCTCGATGAAAGCCTTTCTCAAAGCAGTCGGGATGTTCAGCAGCGGGCTTGCGGCCTTTGTGCCGTTGGCCAAGTGAGCGGTTTGCGCGACGGCCGCCGGCGGCGTGCTGACATCTTTGGGAGTTGCCACCATCGGCATTGAGCCCTGGTTCGTGCCGGTTGTCATTTT
>WBZM01001438.1_pt1 | contig 23532 bp, 28 predicted proteins | sample 5204271 | NCBI WGS metagenome assembly WBZM01 (sample SAMN12344346, study PRJNA552823) | activated sludge metagenome | biome: Activated sludge suspended growth; feature: Nitrification reactor; material: Wastewater; isolation source: activated sludge from nitrification reactor of wastewater...
CCCCAGTTCTGCTTACGCGTGGCCAGGACGAAGCGTCGGCCACGCCAAGGGTGGAACGGGTGCGTGACCTCGAACTCTACGGATGCTCGATCGCCTGCATGGCGTGCAGTTCTCGTCCTACGAGAAACCCAAGGTGGAGGTGGGTGTACAAGTGGTGGAGCGTTGGATTCTGGCCAGGTTGCGCCACCAGACCTTCTTCAGTCTGGTCGCGCTGAATCGGGCGATTGCCGCTTTGCTTGCCGACCTGAACCAGCGCCCCTTCAAGAAGCTGCCCGGCAACCGCGCCAGCGCCTTTGCCGAACTCGACCGGCCGCTGCTGCGCCCGTTACCGGCCACGCGCATGGCCATCGCACGGTTCAAACCCGCCCGGGTCAACATCGACTACCACATCGAGCTCGATGGCCACTACTACTCGGTGCCCCACGCCCTGGTGGGACAGACGGTGGAACTGCGCATCACGGCCTGCACGGTGGAAGTCCTGCACGGCCACAAGCGGGTGGCGGCCCATGCCCTCGACCCCCGCAAAGGCGCCCACACCACCACGCCCGAGCACATGCCAGCCTCGCACCGGGCGCACCTGCAGTGGACGCCAGCCAAGCTCATCGCCTGGGGTGAGCGGGTGGGCGCTGCCACCGCCGCCGTGGTGCGCTGGCAGATGGAGCACCGCCAGCATCCCGAGCAGGGCTACCGCTCCTGTCTGGGCCTGATGCGCCTGGGCCGTGAGTGGGACCACGAGCGGCTGGAGACGGCTTGTGCGCGGGCGCAGTCGATTCGCTCGCCATCGTACAAGAGCGTTGCCTCCATCCTGCGTTCTGGCCTGGATCAGCGTCCGCTCAATCCGCCTATTGGGACACAGGCCAGCCTGCCGCTGCACGAGAACGTGCGCGGGCCGGGCTACTACCACTGATGACCACTGACAGCCATCGCCCCAACACCCCTCAAACACACCGATACAGCGAAGGAACAATCATGCTCAACGAACAAACCCTCAACCAACTACGCGCCCTGCGCCTGGATGGCATGGTGGCCGCCCTGAACGACGCCGCCACTCATATCGCCGCCAGCGAACTGCCCTTCGAGCACCGCCTGGCGCTGCTGGTGCAGCGTGAAGTGGACTGGCGCGACAGCAAACGCCTGGAGCGTCTGTTGAAAGCCGCCCGATTGAAGGTCTCCAGTGCTTGCCTGGAGGGCGTCGATTGGCGGGGCAGCCAGGGCCTGAACCGGGAGGTCATTGCCAGCCTGGCCGGCGGGGACTGGCTGCGCCATGGCCACAACGTATTGCTCACCGGTGCCACGGGTTGCGGCAAGACGTGGCTTGCTTGTGCACTGGGGCAGCAGGCCGCACGCCTGGGCTTCTCGGTGCTCTATACCCGAGCACCCCGTCTGCTTGAGGAGCTGCATGTGGCCCACGGCGATGGCAGCTTCGGCAAGCGCCTGGCGCAACTGGCCCGGCTGGACCTGCTCATCTTGGACGACTTCGGCATCGCGCCGATTGCCGCGCACGAGCGAAACGACCTGCTGGAGTTGCTGGACGACCGGGTGGGCACGCGCTCGACGCTCATCACCAGCCAGTTGCCAGTGACGGCATGGCACGCCTGGCTGGACGAGCCCACGCTGGCCGACGCCATCCTGGATCGCATCGTGCACGGCTCACACAAGATAGCCCTCAAGGGCGAGTCGATGAGAAAGCTGGTCAAGGCCGCCTGAGGCAATCAGCCAGAGTGTTATTCCACGCTGATGGCGGACACTTCGGCTACGATTTACAGGTCACTCAGGACACCTGCGCACGGTGTCCGCCATCGCGTGGAACGCTGTCCGCTATGAGAATGGAATCACTGTCCGCCATCAGTGGAATGCGCAGTCAAGGAAATCACCACCGCCAAGTTCACCTACGCTGAGCTGGAAGAAGAGGAAACCCACCTGCGCAAGCGGCAAGGCTGGTCGGAGAAGCTCTACAAGCTGGACTTCTACGGCGCGCCGCTGGCCGCCGAAGCCGCCGAGCGCCTGCGAGGTGCTGCTGGACAGCTGCGCCAAACAGATTTTCGAGGCTCAAGATGAAAATCGCTGACCCCGCATCGCCCCTCACATCGCACTCTGCATCAGAGTATCGCACCGGCTGGCGTGCCGTGCATAGCAGCGTGTGGGCGCTGGGCTTCGTGTCCATGCTGATGGATATCTCGTCCGAGATGATCCATGCGCTACTGCCGCTATACATGGTCACCGTGCTGGGCACCTCCGTCTTCGCCGTTGGACTAATCGAAGGCATCGCCGAGGCCACTGCTTCAGTGGTCAAGGTATTCTCCGGTGCGCTGAGTGACCGCCTGGGCAAGCGCAAGCTGCTGGCGGCGCTGGGCTATGGGCTGGGGGCGCTGACCAAACCTGTGTTTCCGCTGGCCGACACGCTCGGCTGGTTGATCGGGGCGCGCTTCGTCGATCGTGTCGGCAAGGGCATCCGCAGCGCACCGCGCGACGCACTGGTAGCCGACGTCACGCCGCCTGAACTGCGCGGCGCGGCCTACGGCTTGCGGCAGGCCCTGGATGTGGTCGGCGCCTTTACCGGGCCGTTATTGGCCATCGGGCTGATGTGGCTCACCGCGGGCCACTTCCAGGCCGTGTTTTGGATCGCCGTGATTCCGGCGTTTCTGGCGGTGGCCGTGCTACTGGTGTTCGTGCACGAACCGAAGCAGCCGACTGCAGCACAGCCTTGCGCGCCACTGTCCCGCGCCGCGCTGGCGCGTCTGGACGCGGGCTACTGGTGGGTGGTTGGCGTCGGTGTGGTGTTCACGCTGGCAAGGTTCAGCGAAGCTTTCCTGATCCTGCGCGCCGGCGAGGCCGGTCTTTCGCCGATATCGGCGCCGCTGGTGCTGGTGCTGATGGGCATCGCGTTCTCGTTGTCGGCTTATCCGGCTGGCGCACTCTCGGATCGCGTCAGCCGGGTAATAGTGCTAGTGGTCGGCATAGGCGTGCTGATCGCCGCCGACCTGGTGCTGGCCTTCGTGCCGGGCCTAGCCGGGCTGGCCGTTGGCGTCGTCCTGTGGGGGCTGCACATGGGTTGCACCCAGGGCGTGTTCGCCGCGCTGGTCGCCGAACGCGCCCCGGCCGAGCTGCGCGGCACGGCCTTCGGCGTGTTCCACCTGCTCACCGGGCTGGCGCTACTGCTGGCCAGCGTGATCGCTGGAGCCTTGTGGGACGCGTGGGGCTACCGTGGCACGTTCTTGTGCGGTGCGGTGTTCGCGTCGCTGACACTACTGGGCATGACGACACTGAGGCAGCGTTCCTGAGTCATTGAACGCCGCGACGGGCTGGGCCTTCCCTTCATGCGATGGGCTTGGCGCAATGGACTTTGACTGGGCAGCGTGAGAGAGAAGCGCATCATGACCACCGGCGACCCGCTCAAATGACCACTCGTGAGGCGGATGCATCGCGTTATCCCGAAAGGCCGCTCTTGGCCAAGAGCGTTAGCGAAGCCGGGCGCCAGTTAGCAGCCAGTCATGCCCCACAGCAGCGGTGTTCGAACCAGGGCTGCGGGATTTCAACACGTCAGATCTCCGTCTGCTCAGAGATCTCAAGGGCGTGATCTACCTCAATGCCGAGATATCTCACGGGCGACTCTAGCTTGGAGTGCCCCAAGAGAAATTGCACGGCACGCAATGGGCTGAGCGATCAATCGGGGCTGCGCCGGATGCCGTTTTCCAACTGACACAGCGCGGCCCGCGCACGAAGCTGCCCGCATGTTCGCTGATTCGTCAGCACATGCCAGCAGCCAGGGTTTCAGTCTGCCGCGGGTCTCTCCCGCGTTACCCACCAGTCCGCATCGCATCAAGTCTGCGGACGCACGTCCCCCTGTGACGTCGATGCTTTTTATCAACCGCGTGCGGGAGCTGCCATCCCGCGAGGGACGAGGCCCCGCTTTTTCCAAGGAGTCCGTCAATGTCCCAGCAAGCCTCTTTCGGCCAGCCCTTCGGGCAATTGGCCTCGACCTACTGCGGCAAGTTCCTGCCGCTCGAAGTCCTGCAAAGCGCCGCCGGTCACTACATCGGCACGCGCGATACCGAAGGCCCCGTCTCGCGGGAATCCCGCGAGTACTTCCGCAGCTACACCGCAGCCCAACGTGCCCTCGAAAGAGGCGGCTGGTCCCAGCTCGCCAATCCCTGATCCAACTGGAGGAATCACGTCATGAACCAGCTACTGCCGCGGGAAGTCGTCGATCAGATCATGCAGGAAGAGCAGCATTTCGCTGCCGCGCCACAAGCCTTCTTCGAGGCCTGGAAGCGCGGCGTCGAGATCGCTGGCCCCGAGTGGTTCGGCGGCGGCACCCGTGAAGGTCTGAACCAGGCCAAGAGCAAGTGGGATCTGCGTCCCAACATGCTGCGGCTCAACGATGCCCTCGGCGTCCTGAGCAGTGGGGAACGCATGTTCCTGTCCGCCATGGTCAGCTTCTACAACGCGCGCGAGGGCGGTGCCATGCTCAAGCGCTGCCACTTCCACGGACTGTCGGACTTCGACGGTCTTGACCTGCAACGCCGTAGGGTCATCGCTGACCTGCTGGTGAACTACAACGGTTGGTGAGCCGGTCTCCGGCACACCACCGCGTCTTCGTTCACTCCCCATGAGGGACATGCGCCTACAAAGCCATGCCCCTCAATTTATTTCCCGTCGTCCAGCGCAGTGCTGACACCGCCGTGGTCAGCGTTTTGTCTGACGCATTTTCCACTTTCAACCCACCGGGTCCAATTCCCGGTGGCGGGAATTGGCTCCATTATTCAATCTGGAGAGTTCCCATGTCCCAGAAACCCAATCCCTTTCTCCGCGGCTACTGGAATCTGAAAATCGTCCGCACGCTGTCCATCAGCTACGAGGACGGAAGTCCGCATGTCTGGCGCAACATCCACGCGAGCCAGCAACACCTCTCCGACGAGGAACTGGTTTCATCGTCCTGCATCGTCACCAGCGATTTCGCGGTGGTCACGAATGGCCCTGAACCCCTGAGCGCCGAGGTATTGGCCGAATGCGATGCCGGTGAAGGCGTCAGTGGCGAAGGCGTGATCGGGGCCGTGGTCCATGCCATCCATGGCGAGGACTTCGACAGCCGCCCGGTCCACGTCGGCGACACCTATTCGGCCGAGGCTGCGCGGGAGGTCGTGCAGCGCCTGAGTTTCGAGACCGGCTACTACAGCCGTTGCTGGGAGATCAGCCGTGAGCACATCACGGTCGATACCTGGCACTACCTCGCCAACCTGGCGGACATCGCCACGCCGGAGGCCATGCTGCTCATCGCCTTCCGTGTGCCGTACAGCCCGGCGATCGGCGTCAAGCTGATCTCCACGCCCTGGACGGACCAGAACCTGGAGCACGCCGAGGGCATCACCGCCGAGCAGCTTCGACAGGAGCACCGGAACAAGGGCATGCCGGACGACCTGGCGAACATCCTTGAACTGGCTGGCCAGGCCGATGTGCGCATCCTGATCCTCGACGCCGACGCACCTGCGCTGCTGGGCCTGCCACTGGCCGAGTCCTAGCAGCCGCGCGACGCGCCGTCCTTCCTCTTTGTCCCCCCATGCCAGCCCGTCTCCCCCAGGAGCCGGGCTGGTTCATTTTCATAGGAGCAACCTCATGTTCCCCGACCTCATTTCGCGCGCACCGGACTTCGAGCACCAGCTCGGAGCCTGCGTCAACGCCATGGGCCAGGACGACGCCATCGGCCAGATCCTGGTATTCGAGCGCACGCACGGCACGCTGCACATGCGCCATATCGCCAGCGACGATCTGGTGGACGCCGACATTGACGACTACGAAATGGTCGTCTTCGACGGCGGCAACACCAGCGGCGACTCGTGGAAGCACGTCTTCTTCCCGCGTCAGCGCGAGTACTACTTCGTGTACGAAGTCTGACCCAACCAGCCCCTTTCGAGGGGCTTTTTCTTGCTCACGCTTTGGGCGGCAGTTCACCGCCATCGCAATGCCTCGATCACCAAGGCCAGCGCCGGCGCGATCTGCCTGCGGTTTGCGTAGTACAGGTGATAGCCCGGAAAGGTCGGCCACCAGTTCTGCAGGACCGGCACCAGCCGGCCCGCCTCGATATGCGCCTGCATAGTGTCCAGCGGCACGAAGGCAAAGCCCATCCCGTCCAGCGCCGCCTGGAGCATCAGGAAGGTGTTGTTGAAGGTGGTCTGCCCGTCCACGCGCACATTGACCGCCTCGCCATCCTTCTCGAAGTCCCAGGCGTACAGGCCGCCATGCGTGGGCAGGCGCAGGTTGATGCAGCGGTGTTCGGTCAGTTCGTGGGGCGTGCGGGGATGCGGCCTGTCGGCCAGGTATTCCGGCGACGCCGCCACGGCCATGCGCAGGTCGGGTGCAATGCGCACGGCGATCATGTCCTTGTCCACCCGATCGCCTATGCGCACGCCGGCATCGAAGCGATGCGCCGCAATGTCGGTGAACGCATAGTCCACGCTGAATTCAAGGTGGACGTCCGGGTAGTCCTTCAGCAGCGGCAGTAAACGTGGCCAGAGGACGGTGGAGATGGCGTGGTCGTGCGCGGTGATGCGCACCGTGCCGGCGGGCTTGTCGCGCATGGCGCTGAGCGAACCCAGTTCCAGTTCGATTTCGTCAATGCGGGGGGCCACTGCGTCCAGCAGCCGTGCGCCAGCCTCGGTCGTGGACACGCTCCGGGTGGTGCGCGTGAGCAGCCGCACGCCCAACCGGGCCTCCAAGGCCAGCATGGCATGGCTCAATGCCGAGCGCGACAGACCCAGTTGGGCCGCCGCACGGGTGAAGCTGCGCTCCCGGGCAACGGCCACGAACGCTTGCAGATCGTTGAGATTCTCTTTTGCCATTGGTGAATTTCTTGCACCACCGTATATCTATTTTACGGGCTTCTCAACCAATGATGCACGCCATAAAGTTTCGTACGGACGATATTGCCCATCGAGGCAACAGGGCCCAGGCAGCCATCCGGGCCGAAACGAGGCTTGGCCGAGTGCGTTGGCTCCCCTCGCGTCCATGACGAATCAGGAGAACACCATGCCATTACGTGGCGCATTCGCCGCTGTGACGTTGGCGTTGATATGGATCACCGCGCTGGCTCATGCAGAGCAAGCTGCGAAACCACGCCAGTCCGCCGCTTCACACACATCGGCTGTATCGAACCAGGAAACCAGTTCCATGAACATTCGTTTGACCATCGACGGACAAGTGCTCTCAGCGACGCTGGAAGACAGCGCCGCTGCGCGCGACTTTGCCGCCCTGCTACCGCTGACGCTGGACCTGGAGGACTACGCCGCCACCGAGAAGATCGCGCAGTTGCCCAAGAAGCTCTCCACAGCAGGGGTGCCAGCAGGCATGACGCCCACCATCGGCGACATCACCTACTACGCGCCCTGGGGCAACTTGGCCATCTTCTACAAGGACTTCGGCCATTCCGCCGGCTTGGTCAAGCTCGGCCGCATCGAAGGCGACGTTCAGGTGCTGCGTGGCCGAGGGCCTCTCAAGGCAGGTATTGAAGCCGTCGGGAAAGACTGAGCCCGCCGGCCATGCTCAACCCCCCACATTGAAAGGAACCGCCATGGAACTCAAACGCGCCGGATCTCAACCCTCTACCAAGGGGCCTGCCGAGTGGTTCACCGGCACGGTCCGCATCGACCCGCTGAACGCTCCGCCCGCGCCAGCTCGTGTGTCCTGCGCCGCCGTGACCTTCGAGCCGAGCGCACGCACGGCCTGGCACACGCACCCGCTGGGACAGACGTTGATCGTCACCGCAGGCTGCGGCTGGACGCAGTGCGAAGGCGAGCCGATCGTCGAAATCCGCGTCGGCGACGTCATCTGGTGCCCGCCGGGGCATCGGCACTGGCACGGCGCTTCGCCGACCACGGCCATGACCCATATCGCGATCCAGGAAGCGCTGGACGGCAAGAACGTCGAGTGGATGGAGCACGTCACCGACGAGCAGTACTTCGCCGGGCCGCCGCGCGGCTGAGCCGCTTCACTACCAGAAAGGAAACCCATGCACGCACTCCTCAAATTTTCCCTGTGCGCGGCAGCGCTGAACGCCTCCCTGGCCCTGGCTGCCGAACCCGCCAAGCCGCAAGCTGGCGAAGGCGCTGAAACCCAGCAGATCACGCGCGCCGGCGAGCAGGCATCGGCCGTCGGCCCCGCCGAATATTTCACCGGCCGCGTGCGAGTCGATCCGGTCTGGCCGGCCGACAAGCACATCAACGCCTCCGGCGGCCTGGTGACCTTCGAGCCCGGCGCGCGATCGGCCTGGCACACGCATCCGGCCGGCCAGCGCCTGGTGGTGACCTCCGGCGTCGGCATGACGCAGGAATGGGGCAAGCCCGTGCAGGTCATCCGGCCCGGCGATGTGGTCTGGTGCCCGCCCGGTGTCAAGCACTGGCATGGCGCGGCTCCCGGCACGGCGATGACGCACCTGGCCGTGACCGGCACGGTGGATGGCAAGAACGTCACATGGATGGAGAAAGTCACCGATGAGCAATACAGCGCCCGCTAAGCACCGCGCGCGCCGCCGCGCCACCGCGTTCGCTGTCGTCCTGGCGATGGCGACGGCTGCGAGCGACGCCGCCCAGGCACAGGAGAGCCGACCAATGAACCCGACCCAAGCCAGCGCGTCCGAAACCCTCACCGCGCGCCAACAGGCCATCGTGCCCGTCGCGGCCTTCGCCGCTGCGGGCGACATGGGCAAACTCAATGCCGCGCTGAACCAGGGGCTGGACGCCGGCATGACCGTGAGCGATGCCAAGGAGATCCTGGTGCAACTCTACGCCTATGCCGGTTTCCCGCGCAGCCTGAACGCGCTGGGCGAACTGATGAAGGTGCTGGATGCACGCAAGCAGCGCGGCATCCAGGATGCGCCGGGCCGCGAACCCAGCCGCGCGATCCCGAAGGGCGATGCGCTGCTGGCCGCCGGCACCGCCAACCAGACCAAGCTCTCGGGCGGGCCGGTCGAAGGGCCACTGTTCGACTTCGCGCCCACCGCGAACGAATACCTGCGCACGCACCTGTTCGGCGACATCTTCGAGCGCGACAACCTCGACTGGCAAAGCCGCGAGCTGGCCACCGTGGGCATGCTCTCGGCGCTGCCCGGTGCCGAATCGCAACTACAGGCACACATGCGCATCGGCATGAACACGGGCCTGACGGCCGGCCAGTTGCGCCAGCTCACCCAGGTTCTGGCGTCGCGCGTGGACGCCGACATGGCCCGCCGCGCAGACGCTGCGCTGAGTCGGCACCTGGCAACGCTGCCTGCCGGCAAGCAGTAACCCACTCGAACAGATCAAGGAAGAGAACCTCATGATCAAAGACAAAGTCATCATCATCACCGGCGCGTCGTCCGGCATCGGCGAGGCCACGGCCAAGCTGCTCGCCAGCAAGGGCGCCAAGGTCGTGCTTGGCGCGCGGCGTACAGACAAGCTCCAGCGGATCGTCGATGAAATCGCGCAGCACGGCGGCCAGGCCGTGCATCAGAAGCTGGACGTCACCCAGCAGTCCGACAACGACGCCATCGTCAAGCTGGCCAAGGACAGGTTTGGCCGCGTGGACGCCATTTTTCTCAACGCCGGCCTGATGCCGACTTCGCCGCTGTCCGCGCTGAAGACCCGCGATTGGCACCAGATGATCGATGTGAACGTCAAGGGCGTGCTCAATGGTGTGGCCGCAGTACTGCCCGAGTTCCTCGCGCAGAAGTCCGGCCACGTCATAGCCACCTCGTCGGTGGCGGGCCTCAAGGCCTATCCCGGCAGCGCCGTCTATGGCGGCACGAAATGGTTCGTGCGCGACTTCATGGAAGTGCTGCGCATCGAGTCGGCCATGGAAAGCACCAACATCCGCACGGCGACGATCTACCCGGCCGCCATCAACACCGAACTGCTGGCGACCATCAGCGACAAGCAGTCGCTCGACCAGATGCAGGGCCTTTACGACACCTACGGCATTTCCCCGGACCGGATCGCCAACGTCGTCGCCTTCGCGATCGATCAGCCCGAAGACACCACGATCAACGAGTTCACGGTCGGCCCCGCGAAACAGCCTTGGTAAGCGGGATGCGGAGTGCTTTGGCACCAGAAGAGCGGCGCCGCGCGCGGGCCACGCTGATTGCGGCACTCCTCGGGTTTTTCGTCATCACCCTGGATGCGGTCGTGGTCAACGTGGCGCTGCCCACGCTGGCGCACGACCTCCGTGCCGGCGTGGACGGCTTGCAATGGGTGGTGGACGGCTACACCCTCATGTTCGGCGCGCTGCTGCTGTCGGCCGGCGCGCTGGTGGACCGTATCGGCGCGCGCCGCGCGTTCGGCATGGGGCTGGTGGTGTTCGTCGCGGCCTCGCTGGCCTGCGGTTGGGCGCCCTCGCTGGCGGTGCTGATCGCGGCGCGGCTGGCGCAGGGCATCGGCGCGGCGGCGATGATGCCGGCGTCGATGGCGCTGATCCGCCAGGCCTATCCAGATCCGGTCCGGCGCGGCCAGGCGGTAGCCCTGTGGGCCATGGGTGGTTCGGTGGCGGCCACCTCCGGCCCGGTCATCGGCGGCTGGCTGGTGGCGCTGGACTGGCGCTGGATTTTCTTCATCAACCTGCCGGTCGGCCTGCTGACCCTGGCCTTCCTTGCGCGCACGCCGGCCTCGCCGCGCCGTCCGGTGCCCTTCGATGCAGTGGGCCAGGTGACGGCGGTGCTGGCCATGGGCACGCTGATCTATGGGGCCATCGAGGCCGGCGTGCTGGGGCTTGGCGCAGCCCCGGTGTGGTCGGCCTTCATCCTGGCGCTGCTGGCGCTGGCCGCCTTCGTATGGTCGCAGCGGCGCGGCGCGCACCCCATGGTGCCTTCGGGCCTGTTGGCGCCGCGCAATGCCCGCATCTCGATGGCGGTGGGCTTCACCTTCATGGTCGGCTACTTCGGCCTGCCGTTCGTGATGAGCCTGTACCTGCAGCAGCACCGCGGCCTGTCGGCTCCGCAAACCGGGGCGGCCTTCCTTCCGATGATGCTGATCGGGCTGGTGCTGACGCCGTTCAGCGCGCAGCTGGTGCAGCGCTTCGGAGCGCGGCCCCTGATCGTGACCGGCCTGCTGAGCATGGCGGTCGGGCTGGCTGCCGTGGCCGCCTTGCCTGCGTCGGCGCCTGTGGCCGTCATCGCCGCACTGATGGTGCTGGTGGGCCTGGCCGGGCCGCTCGTCGCGCCGCCAGTAACAGCCGTACTGCTGTCCAGCGTGCCGGTCGCGTTGGCGGGCACGGCCAGCGGCGTGTTCAACACCAGCCGGCAGGTGGGTGCGCCGCCCGAACTGCGCGGCAAGGAGTTGTTCGTCGTGACCACGACGGCCGGGGGCGAGGACGCCTACTCCCCCAAGGGCCGGCTTGGCTTCACCATTGAAGACGTGCTGACGCCGCTGCGGGCCAGCGCGAACTACACCGGCATGAAGTTCGTGAAGCCTTTGTGCTTTTTCGCGGCGTCCGGCAACGCGAGCTCGTTGCGCAGGTATCAGGAAACATTGGCGCAAAGATTGCGCGCACGGTCTTGAGGTTAGGCGGCCAGCCGCTTTCACCTCTACGAACTGGCGCGCGCCGAGCTGGGCGGCGACGATTTCGGCGAATTTCTTGACCCGAAGGACCGCGTTTTCACTCGCATTCTGCAAAGCTCGGATGATCTGGAGCTGTCCGCCACTTCGACGTACCTGTCACTGGCGGCGGTGGAATCGGCATAGCTAAAAAATCTCTGCATACCCCTCGAAGCCCCCAGTTTGGGGGCTTTCTTTTTGGCAGAACCGGGCGGCCTGGACAAAGGGGAAACGCCCGGATTCCGATTGATTGCTGCCGCGCGCGCGAGGCCCGGACATGCTGCCCCCATGCCCGTTTCCTATTTCCCAAGGAGAACCATCATGGCAGCCACATCGGCACCTGCGAGATCAGTCATGCCCATCGTCGTCCCCGGCCAGCTCACGTTGCGGACCATCCGCGGCAAGAACGGCCCGTTCACGGTCGGTCGCCTGTTTTCCTCCTACCAGGTCGCACCCTCCCTGCAACTCTGGATCATCACCGAATGGGATCGCAGCGTGACCACGCTGCTGCTGCCCAGCGAGTACTGATCTTCTCCACTGTGGGGCCACCGTCGCCCTGCAAGGGCGCTGCGGCCTCTTTCTCAAGAGGAAACCACATGACCACTCATGACCAATACCGCCGCAAGCGGTTATTCGAGATCGGCGCGCTGGAGTTCAGCAAAGGCGTCGAAAACCTGATGCTCGAAGGTCGGCTCGATCCCATTCCCTATTTCCAGCGCTACATGCGTGGGGATTGGGGTGAGGTCGATGACGGCCAGTGGCAGCAAAACAATGCCGCCGTGCAGTCAGGCAAACGGCTTGACGCGCACTACGTCGTCACCCGTGAGCTGAGTATCCGTATCGTCACCGATGCAGGGCGCAATGCCACGGTTATCGGTCTGCCGTTCGAGTTCTGACCACACCTGCGTCGCTGGCAGGCCATCGACGCCTGCATTTCCGTCCACCGTCGGCCGCGTGCCGATTTTTCTTCCCACCACGGGGCATGCCATCGCTCCGCTGGGGGTCGTGCATGCCCCATTTTCTTTGGAGCATCACTATGTCCACCGAGATCGAAACCACCGTCACCGACATTGAACCCGTACAGGGCGAACTGATCGATGCGGAATCCTCCCCTCTGAACCTGAGCCTTCAGGATTTCGTCGGCGAGTTCGGCGACGAATTGCTCGACGCCCTCAACAGCGCCAATCCACCGGTCTACGCCGGCCAGCCGCAGGCGCAACGACAGCTCATCGTCGCCAGCCTCAAGCGCAAACTGTTCGGAGCCCAGGCCGACGTCGTCCACGCCGCCGCCGAGCTGCTGGTCGATCGGGGCGAACGCGCCGCGATCGTCAATGGCGAGATGGGCTGCGGCAAGACGACCGTCGGCATCGCCACGGCCGCCGTGCTCAACGCCGAAGGCTACCGCCGCACCCTGGTTCTTTCGCCACCGCACCTTGTGTACAAGTGGCGGCGCGAGATTCAGGAGACGGTGGCGGGTGCCAAGGTCTGGGTCCTCAACGGCCCGGATACGCTGGTCAAGCTCATCAAGCTGCGCGAGCAGTTGGGAGCGCAGCCCACGGGCCAGGAGTTCTTTGTCCTGGGCCGTGTGCGGATGCGGATGGGATTCCACTGGAAACCCGTCTTCACCCAGCGGCGCACCCGCCATGGCGACATAGCAGCGTGCCCGGACTGCGGCACAGTCATCACCGACCTCGACGGCGAGCCGGTCAATCCGATCGCGCTTGAAGCCGAGGAGTCCCGCAGGAAGTGCAGCCATTGCGCCGCACCATTGTGGACGCTGATCCGCCCACGCAGCCTGTCCGGCGGCGACCAGTCCTCGGCCGTGCTGAAAGCCTTGAAGCGCATCCCGACCATCGGGGAAGTCACCGCGCAGAAGCTGATGCAGAAGTTTGGTGACGGGTTTCTCGCGTCGATGCTGGGCGACAACATCCATGAGTTCATCAACCTCATGGATGCGAACGGCGAACTGGTGTTTTCCGACCGTCAGGCCACGCGCATGGAACGTGCGATGGCCAACATGGAGTTCGGCTTTGGTGAGGGTGGCTACCAGCCGTCCGAGTTCATCAAACGCTACCTGCCGCAAGGCACGTTCGACCTGCTCATCGCCGACGAGGCGCACGAGTACAAGAACGGTGGCAGCGCCCAGGGTCAGGCCATGGGCGTGCTGGCGGCGAAGGCTCGCAAGACCTTGCTGCTGACCGGCACGCTGATGGGCGGCTACGGGGACGATCTTTTCTATCTGCTGTTCCGCGCCTTGCCCGGGCGGATGATCGAAGACGGTTACCGCCCGACCACGAGCGGCAGCATGACGTCGGCAGCGATGGCGTTCATGCGCGATCACGGTGTCCTGAAGGACATCTACTCCGAAAGCACCGGCACGGCGCACAAAACGGCCAAGGGCACCAAAGTATCGGTGCGCACGGTCAAGGCCCCGGGCTTCGGCCCCAAGGGCGTGCTGCGTTGCATCCTGCCGTTCACGATCTTCCTCAAGCTCAAGGACATCGGTGGCAACGTCCTGCCGCCGTATGACGAGGAGTTTCGCGAAGTCGCAATGGACACGGCGCAAGCCGCGGCCTACCGCGACCTGGCGGGTCGGTTGACCGCGGAGCTGAAACAAGCTCTGGCGCGACGCGATACGACCCTGCTGGGTGTGGTGCTCAACGTGCTGCTGGCCTGGCCGGATTGCTGCTTCCGGTCGGAGACCGTGGTGCATCCACGCACGCGCAACACCCTGGCGTTCGTCCCGGCTCAGTTCAACGAGTTCGAGGTGACACCGAAAGAGCGCGAGCTGATCGACATCTGCAAAGAAGAGAAGACACAGGGCCGCAAGGTTCTGGCCTACACAGTCTATACCGGCACGCGCGACACCACGTCGCGATTGAAGGTATTGCTGGAGCAGGAAGGCTTCAAGGTGGCGGTGCTGCGCGCAAGCGTGGATGCCAGTCGCCGCGAGGACTGGATCGCCGAGCAGTTGGACCGTGGCATCGACGTGCTCATCACCAATCCCGAGCTGGTCAAGACGGGACTGGACCTGTTGGAGTTCCCAACGATCGTGTTCATGCAGAGCGGCTACAACGTGTATTCGTTGCAGCAGGCGGCAAGGCGCTCGTGGCGCATCGGGCAGAAACAGTCCGTGCGCGTGATCTACCTCGGCTACGCCGGCTCCTCGCAGATGACCTGCTTGGAACTGATGGCCAAGAAGATCATGGTCTCGCAGTCCACCTCGGGCGACGTGCCCGAGTCCGGGCTGGATGTGCTCAACCAGGACGGTGATTCCGTCGAGGTCGCACTGGCCCGGCAACTGGTCGCCGTTTGATCCTCAAGCCACCGCCGGCTTTCCGTTGTTCCCACCTTGCAGCCACGCCCACGGTTTTCGTGGTCGTGGCTGCGTTTTTTTTGGGCTACCGCAAATGCCTGAAATACGCCTCGCGCACGATCTCGCCGGCGCGGTCCACATCGAAAGCCGGCAGTCCGGGCCGCAGCAGCGTGTCCATGTCGTGACGGAACCCCGCCTTGCCCAGACGCGCGTCCAGATGCGCGTTGGCTTCCTGCGCACTGAAGTGCGTGCCTTCCTTCTCCAGATACCAGGCGAACGCCTGCATGGCCTTGGCACCATCGACGGCATTGGGCGTACTGCCGGCCTCGCAGAGCTGCCAGGCATGGGCCAGATCGAACAGGTCGCGACCCTGCTCGCGCTGCATCAGCGCCCGCGTCTTGGTGCCCAGCATCTCGTTGATGTCGTAGGAACGCGCCAGGGCCTGCACGGGTTCGCCATCCTCGTCGAGCACGTCCAGCGCCACGTCGACCAGGGGATAGACAGACGCGCTCTCGTTGAGGTTGACCTCGACCTTGATGGTCTCCTCGCGTTGCAGGCCCAGCGGCACGAACTTGTAGGCGGTGCGCAGGATTCTGGACGGCCGCAGCACGTTGCGGATGGCCAGCCAGGCGTCGGCGATCAGCGAATCGCTGGGGCGGCCCAGCACCGGCGTCAGCACCCGGCGCAGGTGGCGATCCAGTGTGTCGGTATCCATGGCCTTGACCAGCACCAGGTCGATGTCCTCCGAATACCTCGCCGCCGGTGCCAGGTGGGCCTTGTGCAGCACCGTGCCGCCGCGCATCGCCAGGTGCTCGCGCAGCACCTCGTCACCGAAGATCGCCGCCACGCCGCGCGACAGCCGCAAGTCCTGCTCGATCTGGCTGCGCTTTGGCCAGGGTGCATGGGCCTGCCAGGCTGTCAGGTGGGTTTGCTGCATCATGTGTTTGCTCCCTGCTGGGGCGGAACCCAGACCTTGAAATCCGTATGGGTGTGGTCGGCGCGTTCCGCCCCCATGGGCAACGCGCCTTCGAGCGCGATCAACCGCGTCGGCTTGCCGCGCAGCCATTGCGCCAGCGGCGCCAGCAGGGCTGCCTGCTCGTCCAGCGCCAGCAATGCGCCCAGCCGCTGCGCCACCGGCACGCCCTGCATGGCCTCCAGCGCCTGTGTCAGACCTTGCGGTGTGCATTGCGGCCAGAGCGCGCGCAGGACTTCCCGTACCCGGCCCATGCCGCCAAGCTGGCTCTCGCGCTGGATCAGGTCGAGCGCGGTCAGTTCGGGCGTGCTGACCTTGAAGCGGCCATCGGTGCTCTCGTGCCAGCGGGTCGGCATCGCCTCGATGCGCGAGCAGACATGGAAGACGAGTTCGTGCCGGCCCACGGTGACCGGGCGGCGCTTGTCCGCCACCATGACCTGCGTGACCATGACGGCATAGGGCGAAGCGCCATAGGTTTCCGCCGCACTGAGCAGGCCGACGTAGTACGGCGTGCCCAGGGTCTTGCGCAGCCAGGGATCGAGCCAGGCCTCCAGCGGCGGGCTTCCCGTGGCCGCGTGCTGAAGCGGCACGATCAGCCAGTGGTCGGAGCCGCGGGACAGGCGCACCAGCCGTCCGGCCCGCTGCTGGCGGTACAGCGCCTTGCGCAGCGCTTCGGGGGTGATGCCGGGCAGCCTGGCGCGCAGCTCTTCGCCGCGCACGTTCAGCTTGCCCATGCGCTCGCAGGTGTTCAGGACATCCGAAAGGTGTTGGGGCATGGCTTCGTCAAGGATTTGCAGTTGATTCGCGCAATGTACCATTTATTGTCCTTTAACGCGAACGTAATGTAAATTCGTAGCGACAAGCCAGACTGATCCGTCACCTGCGCGCAGAGGTTTCCATATGCGCTCGGACGATACGCGGATCAGGCTCGTGCCGCTTCGCTAAAACCGGGCAACGCGCAGTTCGCATTCCTGGCTGACCGAACCCTGGGACGCAGCCAAGGTATCGGCATCGCAACAGATGAGTCGATGCCATGTGCCCCTCTCCACCTTGGTTTCATCATCCCGAACGCCGCCTGCTGGCGGGATTTCTCGGCCTGCTTTGGGCTGTGCTTGCCAGCGGCTGCGCGACGACGACCGCGCCGGTCGCACCAGACGCCATCGAGGAAGTTTCCGTCGCGCCCGAGCCCGACGTTCCCGAGTTCATTCCCGTCGTGCGCTATGGCCGCTACACGTTGGTCGAACTGGCACCCACGGCGGCGCAGCGCGACCTGCTGTTGCAGATCATCGATGTCGCCATGCCGGAGGACGCCCGCGCCACGGTCGGCGACGGGCTGCGGCATGTCCTCAAACGCAGCGGCTACCAGCTCTGCGAGACCGCGCGCACGGTGATCGAGCTGTACGCGCTGCCGCTGCCGGCGGTGCACCTGCACCTCGGCCCCATGACCCTGCGCGATGCGCTGCTCACGCTGGCTGGTCCAGCCTGGGAACTGCACGTGGATGACCGCGCGCGGCAAATCTGCTTCGAGCGGCCTCGCGACAGCACGACCGCCGACAACGCACTCGCGCCGCCCGCCACCGAGGCGGCGCAGACGTTTCCGCTGGTGCCGGCGGCATCGGGAGGCCAGCCATGAACAGCCCGCAGCCCGCCCATCGTTCAACGGCCGCCATGGTGGTGCAGAGCCTGATGTGGCTCTGGCTGATCGGCCTCAGTGTTCTGGTGGCCCTGGGCTACCAGGCGATGAACGACCAGGCCGACCAGGAGCGCCTCGATTCCCGCCTGCAACGCCTCGAAGCGCAGGCGACAGGCCTGGCCGAGACCGTCGAGGCCATCCAGCAGCGTCCGACCGTCGCCACGGCAGCAGACCTCAAAGACACCCGCCAAATCCTGGAAGCGCGCGCGGCCCAGGTCGAGAAAGCGTTGAGCGGATATGCCGCTGCCGACGACCTTCAGGCACTGCGCGCCGAGGTCGAGCAGATCAAGACGCGCCAGACCGCCTCGCGCGCCGCCGCACCCGCCCAGCCACGCGCAGCGAACAAGGCCGCCGCCAAGCCCGAACCGCCGCCGCTCCCGTTCCGCATCGTCAGGGCCGAACTGCGTGCTGGCGAGCGCAGCGTGACCATCGCGCCGAGCAGTGGGGACTTCACGCCCGACCAGCTTCAGGTGCTGCTGCCCGGTGATGTAGTCGGCCCGTGGCGCTTGCAGGCGGTCGAGGGGAGCACCGCCGTGTTCCAGGCCGGCGACCAAACCCGTCGCGTGGCGATTCCCTGACCGGAGCAGATCGCATGAAGCCATCGATCATCCTTTCCGCTCTCCTGCTGGCGTCCACCCAGTGGCCCGCCTGGGCGCAGCAGCCGCCTGCGCCTCCCGCCCGCAATGCACAGAGCCAGGAGCGCCCGCTGGTCGCTCGCGTTCTGGACGACCGGGTGGCGAGCGACTGGGGCCTGCAACCGCAGGAGTGGACTCGCTACCGCGAACTGATGGACGGGCCGCTGGGAATTTACTCGTCCAACCTGGACCCGCTGTCCGCCCTGGGCATCGAGGCCCGCACCGACGAAGAACGGCGCCGCTACGCCGAGCTGCAGGTGCAGGTCGAAGCGCGCCGCGTCGAGAAGCTGCTCGCCTATCAGCGCGCCTACGACGAAGCCTGGCAGCGCCTGAACCCCGGCATGCAGCGCGTGAACCTGCCGGACGACAAGCCGGTCGCCGGTGCCACGCGCGGCTCCGGCCGCACGGCGGTGTTCGTCAAGGACGGCTGCGATGCCTGCGGCCAGCTCGTGCAGCACCTGCAATCGGCGGGCACTGAGTTCGACCTGTACATGGTCGGTAGCCGCCAGGACGACGCGCGCATCCGCGACTGGGCCAAGCGCGCGAACGTCGATCCGGCGCGCGTGCGCAGCGGCACCATCACGCTCAACCACGACGGCGGCCGCTGGCTGTCGCTGGGCCTGCCCGGCGACTTGCCCGCGGTCGTGCGCAAGGTGAACGGTCAATGGCAGCGCCAGCCGTAGCCGCACCGCTGCGCGCACTGGTGCTCACCACTGGCCTGTACGCCTGCGCGGCCCAGGCCCAGGAGGTTCCGCCACCGGCCTACCAGCTCGCCGCGCAGCGCGCAGGCATCCCCTCGACGGTGCTCTACGCGGTGGCGTTGCAGGAGAGCGGCATCCGCCGCAATGGGCGCATCGTCCCGTGGCCGTGGTCGCTCAACGTCGCCGGCCAGTCGCGCCGCTATGCGACCCGCGCCGACGCCTGCGCGGGCTTGCAGCAGGCGATGCGCTCCACGCCCCACACGCGCATCGACGCGGGCCTGGGCCAGATTAACCTCGGCTATCACCAGCAGCGCTACGCCAGCGCCTGCGACCTGCTGGACCCATACCGGAATCTTGCCATCGCCGCCGAGATCCTGCGCGAGCAGTACGCCCCCGGCGAGGACTGGTTGCTGGCGATCGGCCGCTACCACCGTCCTGCCGGGGGCGAGCCCGCCGCCCGCTACCGGCGCAGCGTATCCCGCCACCTTGCCCGCGTGCAGGGCACACGCCCAACCACCGCGGTTCTCGCCGCGCGCCAGGAGACATCCCCATGACGACATCCCATCTGGCCTTGCGGGGTCTGCTCGTGCTGCTGGCAGGTCTGCCGCTGGCCTCGCTCGCCGGCGAGCCGCTGATCGTGGTCGAAGACCGTGGCGGCACGTCGGCGCTGCCGTACTACGAAGCCCTGAACCTCCAGCCGCGTGCCAACGCGCCAGCCCGGCCGCCCATCCCGACGCCCCAGGTTCCCGCCACGCCGGCGGACGAGGCCGCGATGCTGCCGGTGCGCAGCGCCAAGCTCACGCCCGGCACCGTCGCGCGGCGGGTCATCGAGGCTCCGGGTTTGCGGCCTTTCGTGGTCGTCGGCGACGACGAGGCGTCCCATGCCTGGCTGCGCCGCCAGGCGGCTGCGCTGCGCGAGCGCGGTGCAGTGGGTCTGGTGGTCAACGTCGAGACCGTGCAGGGCCTGGCGCGGCTGCGCGCCCTGGTACCCGGCGTGCCTCTCGCGCCCGTGTCCGGCGACGACCTGGCCGAGCGCCTGGGCCTGCGGCACTACCCGGTGCTGATCACGGCCACCGGCATCGAGCAATGAAGCCATGTCGGGGAAACAGCCGGTCGAGGTACTGCTTCGCCCAGCGGTGGAGCTATACACCGTTGTTGCATGCGCGGGCGCCGCGTTTCTGTCCCTGGTGGCCCCATGGTCGCTCGCGTTGAGCCCAGCCATGGGCGTCGGCAGCGCGCTGGCATTCTGTGTCTACGGCGCCATCCGCTACCGCGATGCCCGCGTCATCCTGCGCTACCGGAGCAACATTCGCCGCCTGCCGCGCTATGTGATGACCAGCAAGGACGTGCCGGTCAGCCAGCAGCGGCTGTTCGTGGGGCGGGGGTTCCTGTGGGAGCAGAAGCACACCCATAGGCTCATGCAGACGTACCGGCCGGAGTTCCGCCGTTACGTCGAGCCGACACCCGCGTACCGGATGGCACGACGGCTAGAAGAACGGCTGGAGTTCGCGCCGTTCCCGCTGTCCCGGCTGCCTGCGCTCACCGGCTGGGACGTGCCTTTCAATCCGGTGCGCCCGTTGCCCCCGGTGGGCGGCCTGCCGCGGCTGCACGGCATCGAACCCGAAGAGGTGGACGTCAGCCTGCCGCTCGGCGAGCGCGTCGGCCACTCGCTGGTGCTGGGTACGACGCGCGTCGGCAAGACCCGGTTGGCCGAACTGTTCGTGACCCAGGACATCCGGCGCGTGAACGCCGCGGGCGAGCACGAGGTGGTGATCGTCATCGACCCCAAGGGCGACGCCGATCTTCTGAAGCGGATGTACGTCGAGGCCAAGCGCGCGGGCCGCGAAGGCGAGTTCTACGTCTTCCATTTGGGCTGGCCGGACATTTCCGCACGCTACAACGCCGTGGGGCGCTTCGGCCGCATCAGCGAGATAGCCACCCGCGTCGCGGGGCAGCTTTCCGGCGAAGGCAACTCGGCCGCCTTCCGAGAGTTTGCGTGGCGGTTCGTGAACATCATCGCCAGGGCCTTGGTCGAGTTGGGACAGCGCCCGGACTACATGCTGATCCAGCGGCACGTCATCAACATCGACGCGCTGTTCATCGAGTACGCCCAGCATTACTTCGCCAAGACGGAGCCCAAGGCCTGGGAGGTGATCGTCCAGATCGAGGCCAAGCTCAACGAGAAAAATTTTCCCAGGAACATGATCGGGCGCGAGAAGCGCGTGGTCGCGCTGGAGCAGTACCTCTCCCAGGCCCGCAACTACGACCCCGTGCTCGACGGCCTGCGTTCGGCCGTCCGCTACGACAAGACGTACTTCGACAAGATCGTCGCATCGCTGCTGCCGCTGTTGGAGAAGTTGACCAGCGGCAAGATCGCCCAGCTTCTGGCCCCGAACTACTCCGACCTGGCCGACCCGCGCCCGATCTTCGATTGGATGCAGATCATCCGTAAGAGGGCCATCGTCTATGTGGGCCTGGATGCGCTCTCCGACGCCGAAGTCGCCGCAGCGGTCGGAAATTCGATGTTCAGCGACCTCGTGTCGGTTGCCGGGCACATCTACAAGCACGGGATCAATGACGGACTGCCGGGCGCATCGGCCGGTGCGCGCGTGCCGATCAATGTCCACGCCGACGAATTCAATGAGTTGATGGGCGACGAGTTCATCCCGCTGATCAACAAGGGCGGCGGTGCCGGCCTGCAAGTCACGGCCTACACGCAGACCCTCTCGGACATCGAGGCCCGGATCGGCAACCGCGCCAAGGCCGGCCAGGTCATCGGCAACTTCAACAACCTGTTCATGCTGCGTGTGCGCGAGACGGCCACCGCGGAACTGCTGACCCGGCAATTGCCGAAGGTCGAGGTCTATACGACTACCATCGTGAGCGGCGCGACCGACAGCTCGGATATTCGCGGGGCGACGGATTTCACGTCGAACACCCAGGACCGCATCAGCATGTCCAGCGTGCCGATGATCGAGCCGTCGCACGTCGTCGGCCTGCCGAAAGGCCAGTGCTTCGCGCTGCTGCAAGGCGGCCAGCTTTGGAAAGTGCGCATGCCGTTGCCGGCGCCGGACCCGGACGAAGTGATGCCGGCAGACTTGCAGCAACTGGCCGGGCACATGCGCCAGAGCTACAGCGAAGCGACGCAGTGGTGGGACTTCACCAGCTCCCCGGCCTTGCAGGACACCGGCCTGCCCGACGGCCTGCTGGATGACACCGCTGCGGCCGAACCTGCCGCGGTGGCCATTGCCACCGACGAGGACACCGGCAACGAGGCCTCGCCATGAAGGATGCCGCCTCGACGGCGCAGCGGGAGCAGAACCAGCGCCAGGGCCTGATCGTCGGCACCATCACCCTGCCGTTCCGGCTGCTCGGGGTGCTGATCGGCTCGCTGCTGTTCTCGATCGTCGTGGAGTGCGTCGGCATGCACCTGTTCTGGAAGGACCAGGGCTGGCGGCACTCGCAGCAGATGTTGCAGTACGAACTGGGGCACCTGTCCAGCCACTTCACGCGCAGCGTGGTCGTGCAGGAGCCGGGGCGCACGGCGCACGAGCTGGTGGACACCGGCTACGAATGGGTGTTCGTGCGTTCCGGGCTGCTGGAGCGCATGAGCCAGACCGCCGAACGCGCCCGCACGCCCAGCCATGGACAGACGCGCAACTTCCGCTACTACATCAGCCAGGTCTATGTCTGGACTGAAAGCTACCTGATTGCCGCGGCCTTCACCACGCTCACGTTCCTGGTGCGCCTGCTGGTGCTGGTGCTCACGTTGCCGCTGATCTTCACCGCGGCTTTTGTCGGCTTGATCGACGGACTCGTGCGGAGGGACGTGCGCCGGTTCGGCGCGGGCCGGGAATCCGGCTTCATCTACCACCGTGCAAAGGCCAGCCTGATGCCGCTGGCCGTGCTGCCTTGGATCACGTACCTGGCCTTGCCGATCTCTGTGCATCCGCTGCTGATCCTGCTGCCCAGCGCCGCCTTGCTGGGACTGGCCGTGAGCCTGACCGCAGGCAGCTTCAAGAAGTACCTCTAGGCCATCAATCCGGGCATGCGCGAGTGCCTATTGTTTGCGGCCTAAAAGTCCCTCGCTGCCCACGATCGAGCCATTGCTGATCACACAGGAATGGCGCGATGTTGGCTCCGATCTGGCTGCGCGCCGCGCATCGCGGCGTGCCCACTTTTCTCGTGACGGCCCTCCTGCTGGGTCAGTCCTCGATGGCGTTGGCCGAGTCCCCCGCACAACGCCAGGAGCTGGTCGCCGCGCTGCGCCAGCTCGACGCGCTGGAGCGCACCGTCGCGGACAGCGCCGCGCATACCCCCATCACGCCGGGCGAGCGCTACCACTTCGACTACCCGAGGCTGTTGGCTGACCTGGCGCGCGTGCGCGCTGGCATCCGAGCCCATCTCACACCGTCGCGCGCCCAGCCGCGCGACCCCTCCGAACTGGCCGGCGACTACCGCACCGAGCGGGCGTCCGAGCCGCTGCCGGCGACGACTGCGGAGGGCAAGCCATGAACGGCGCACAGGTCTCGGCATTTCAAGCCAACAGCGGCATCGCGCCTTCCGCGATGGCGACCGTCCTGGTCGGCGTCGTGTTCGCGGTCCTGCTCGTGTGGGGCGTCTGGGCCATCCGAACGGCCTACGTGGGGTGGTCCGAGA
>WBZM01001439.1_pt1 | contig 23490 bp, 23 predicted proteins | sample 5204271 | NCBI WGS metagenome assembly WBZM01 (sample SAMN12344346, study PRJNA552823) | activated sludge metagenome | biome: Activated sludge suspended growth; feature: Nitrification reactor; material: Wastewater; isolation source: activated sludge from nitrification reactor of wastewater...
GTCGCCGCGCCGCAGCCGCTGCCGGCGGCCCTGCGCCGCCAGCGCCTGGCAGGCGGTTGGCGACAGTTCGGGAAAGCGCCGAGCCAGCGCATCGCGCCAGGCAGAGGACTCGCCGTTCGACATGCCCCGCCGTGCGTCAGCACTTATCGTGGCACCATCGACCGCGTTCACCACGCCTGCGCGCTGGGCCGCGCCGCCACCCGGTCGCGCCAGGCCTGCAGGGCGGCAAAGCCTTCGGCGCCGGCGCTGAACTTCATCAGCCTGGCGAATTCGAGGGCGCAGAAGGCCGTGATGTCGGCGATGGTGAAACGCTCGCCGGCCACCCAGGGCTGGCGCGCCAGCGCCTCGTCCAGCCAGCGGGCACTCTCACGCACTTTCTGACCCTGCGACCGGCCGAAGTCGGGGAACTGCGGCTGCTCCAGCGCCGCCAGGCCGGGGTGGGTGTGGCGCACGCAGTTGGCGATCGGCAGCAGCCAGTACCACTCCACCCGCCGGTCGTGCATTTCGATGAAGGCGCGCTCGTCGAAGCCCTCGCCCATCAGGTTCGGCTCGGGGTGCAAACCTTCCAGATAGCTGCAGATGGCGCGCGTTTCGCTCAGCACGCGACCATCGGGCAGCTCCAGCGCCGGCACGCGCGCCACCGGCACCTTGGCGCGGTAGGCCGCGGACTGGTGTTCGCCCGCGTTCAGGTCGACCGTCACCTGTTCCACGCCGGCGATGCCCTTTTCGTGCATGAACATCAGCACGCGGCGCGGGTTGGGGGCGCGGGGGGAAGTGAACAGTCGCATGGTTTGCTCCTATAAATATAGCTGCTTGCGCTTACCAGGCAAGCGCCAGAGCCCAAAAATCATTGTCAACCACGGGCGGCGGCACCTTCAGGACGGCGGCTCGCCAAGCGCCGACGGGTCCATCACCACCGCCGACAGATCGAAGCGCTGGCCGCGCAGGTGGTCCTGCACGCAGCGCCACACCAGCGGGCTGCGGTGCCGTGACCGGCTGGCTTCGATTTCGGCCGGGGTCAACCACAGGGTGCGCACGATGCCCTGGTCCAGCCGGCGCGCCGGGTCGGGCTCGCCCGCCGTGCCACAGAAGGCCAGGCGCAGCCAGGTGGCGGGCTGGCCCTGGGCGTCGGTCGAGGCCGCCAGGTACACGCCCAGCAGGGCGCTGGGCGCGAACAGGCGGCCGGTTTCCTCCAGCGCCTCGCGCACGGCCCCGGCCTGGGGCGACTCGCCCGGCTCCAGGTGGCCGGCCGGGGTGTTCAGTTGCAGACCGGCGGCGGTGCGCTCTTCCACCAGCAGGTAGCGGCCCTGCTGCTCGATCACGGCAGCCACGGTGACCGCGGGTTTCCATCGGCGTGACGTCATGCCAGCCATTATCGGCAGCGCCGCGCCGCGGTCGCCGTCGCGGCAGGCGGCGCACCAAAATGACGCACAATCGCCGCCAAGAGCGCGCAGCCGCGCACTCGATCACCGACAAACCCGCCCAGCCGGCCCGCGCCCGAGCGGACCGATGGCTGGCTCACGAGAGGAGTGTTTCATGCTGATTGGCGTACCCGCCGAGACGGCGGCCGGCGAAACCCGGGTGGCCGTGACCCCGGAAACGGCCAAGAAGCTGGTGGCCCAGGGCCATGTCGTGCGTGTGCAAGCAGGCGCTGGCCTGCGCGCGGCCGCCATCGACGAGGCCTACCGCACCGCCGGCGCCGAAATCACCGATGCCGCCGGCGCCCTGGGCGCCGAGATGGTGCTGAAGGTGCGCAGCCCCGCGCCCGCAGAGCTGGCGCAGATCCAACCCGGCAGCGTGCTGGTGGGCATGCTGGAGCCGTTCAATGCCGAAGGCCTGCAGCGCCTGGCGGCCGCCAGCCTGACCGCTTTTGCGCTGGAAGCGGCGCCGCGCACCACGCGCGCACAGAGCATGGACGTGCTGTCCAGCCAGGCCAACATCGCCGGCTACAAGGCCGTCATCATGGCGGCCGACCGCTACCAGAAGTTCTTCCCCATGCTGATGACCGCCGCCGGCACCGTCAAGGCCGCTCGTGTGGTCATCCTGGGCGTGGGCGTGGCCGGCCTGCAGGCGATTGCCACCGCCAAGCGCCTGGGCGCGGTGATCGAAGCCAGCGACGTGCGCCCCAGCGTGAAGGAACAGGTCGAGTCGCTGGGCGCCAAGTTCATCGACGTGCCCTATGAAACCGCCGAGGAAAAGGAAGCCGCCGAGGGCGTGGGCGGCTACGCCCGGCCGATGCCGCAGAGCTGGCTGGAGCGTCAGAAGGTCGAAGTGGCCAAGCGCGTGGCCCAGGCCGACGTGGTGATCTCCACCGCCCTGATCCCCGGCCGCGCCGCGCCGGTGCTGATCACCGAAGAGATGGTGCAGAGCATGAAACCGGGCTCTGTCATCATCGACATGGCGGCCGGCAAGGGCGCACCCAACGCCGACGGCACGGTGGGCGGCAACTGCCCGCTGACCGAGGCCGACCGCACCGTGGTCAAGCACGGCGTCACCATCGTCGGCGAAACCAACCTCGCCGCCCAGGTGGCGGCCGACGCGTCGGCGCTGTACGCGCGCAACGTGCTGGACTTCCTCAAACTGGTGCTGCCGCCGGCCGCCAAGGGCGAGCCGCCGGCCACCTTCAGGCTGGACCTGGAAGACGACATCGTCGCCGCCTGCCTGATGGCGCACCAGGGCGCGGTGACCCGCAAATGAGCGCCGCACGCCTGACGCGCAGCCGGGGCATGCTGGCGCTCGCCGCCAGCGCCCTGCTGGCCGCCTGCGCGGCGCCCGGGGGCGAGACCTCCGCCACCGGCGTGGCCGCACCGACGGCCAGCGTGGCGGCGCCGCACATCCAACCGCCGCCCACCAGCGTCGGCACCTGGGTCGAGCTCGGCCACGTGCAGGCCCCCTGGCTGGCCGGTGACGCCCCGGTGCCCGTCAGCGGCCCGGTGGCGCCGACCCGCGTTGCCGGCCTGCGCCGGGACGATGGTCGCTGGCTGGCCATCGTGATGGTGCAGCGCGCCACCGGCACCGCCGTGCCCTGCCCGCGCCCCACCGGGGTGTCGGTCGCCACCGAGGGCGACGGCTGCCTGCGCCTGCGGCGCGACGCCGACTTCGACCGCTGGCTGGAACGCCAGCATGGCGTGCTGCACCAGTGGGTCGAAAGCCGCGGCTGGGCGGCACGCCCGCGCGCCTGGGTCGCCTACCGGCTGCCGCACACCGGCAGCCAGGCGCTGGAAGCCCATGTGCTGCTGGACCCGGCCCTGATCGAACCGACCACCCGCGGCAGCGCCGACTTTCTGGCCGCCGGCCAGCCGGGCCTGGAGTGGGCGCGCGCACTGGCCGCCGCCACCCGGACCGCCGACGGCAGCGGCGTGCTGGCGCTGCCGGCCCTGCCCTTCGCGCCGCCGGTCACGCCCGTCGCACCGCCGGTCGCCACCCCGGCCGTCGTGACCGCCCCGCCGGCGGCACGCACCCCGCCACCACCGCCGCGCCCGGCGGCCACCGCGCCGCGCCGCGATCGCGGCTGAGTCGGCCACCGCACCGACACGCACCCGATACCACCATCCCGAGGAGCCCTGCATGGACGCCGTATCCCCCACCCTCATCAACCTGATCATCTTCGTGCTGGCCATCTACGTGGGCTACCACGTGGTGTGGACCGTCACGCCCGCGCTGCACACGCCGCTGATGGCGGTCACCAACGCCATTTCGGCCATCGTCATCGTCGGCGCCATGCTGGCGGCGGCGCTGACCGAGGGCAGCTTTGCCAAGCTGCTGGGCGTGGCCGCGGTGGCGCTGGCCGCGGTGAACATCTTCGGCGGCTTTCTGGTGACGCGCCGGATGCTGGAAATGTTCAAGAAGAAAGACCGTCCCGCCAAGGCGGAAGCGGCCAAGTAAGGAGCGACCGACATGAGCATGAACCTCGTCACGCTGCTGTACCTGATCGCCAGCGTCTGCTTCATCCAGTCCCTCAAGGGGCTGAGCCACCCCACCACCTCGATCCGGGGCAACCTGTTCGGCATGGTCGGCATGACCATCGCCGTGCTGACCACAGCGGCGCTGATCATGCGGCTGGCCGGCTCGGCGCTGGGCCTGGGCTGGGTGCTGCTGGGCCTGGTGCTGGGCGGCGGCTATGGCGCCTGGCGCGCCAAGACGGTCGAGATGACCAAGATGCCCGAGCTGGTGGCGTTCTTCCACAGCATGATCGGTCTGGCGGCGGTGTTCATCGCCGGCGCCACGGTGATCGAGCCCTGGGCCTTCGGCCTGGCCAAGAGCGTCGCCCAGGGCGGCGACGGCCAGATCCCGGGCGGCAACCGCATCGAGCTGGCGCTGGGCGCCTTCATCGGCGCGGTCACCTTCAGCGGCTCGGTGATCGCCTGGGGCAAGCTGTCGGGCAAGAGCAAGTTCCGCCTGTTCCAGGGCGCGCCGGTGCAGTTTGCCGGCCAGCACTGGGTCAACCTGGGGCTGGGCCTGCTGACCGCGTTCTTCATCTTCGGCTTCTGGCATTCGCAAAGCCACCTGGACTTCGCCCTGGTGTGCCTGCTGGGCTTCATCATCGGCGTGACGCTGATCATCCCGATCGGCGGCGCCGACATGCCGGTGGTGGTGTCGATGCTCAACAGCTACTCCGGCTGGGCGGCGGCGGGCATCGGCTTTTCGCTCAACAACAGCATGCTGATCATTGCCGGCTCGCTGGTGGGCAGCTCGGGCGCGATCCTGAGCTACATCATGTGCAAGGCCATGAACCGCTCGTTCTTCAGCGTCATTCTGGGCGGCTTCGGGGGTGAGGCGGTCACGGCGGGCGGCGCGCAGGAGCAGCGCCCGGTCAAGAGCGGCAGCGCCGACGACGCCGCCTTCATGCTCGGCAACGCCGACAGCGTGATCATCGTGCCGGGCTATGGCCTGGCGGTGGCGCGCGCCCAGCATGCGGTCAAAGAGCTGGTCGACAAGCTCACCGACAAGGGCATCGACGTCAAGTACGCCATCCACCCGGTGGCCGGCCGCATGCCGGGCCACATGAACGTGCTGCTGGCCGAGGCCGAAGTGCCCTACGACCAGGTGCACGAGATGGAAGACGTCAACGGCGAGTTCGGCCAGGCCGACGTGGCCATCATCCTGGGCGCCAACGACGTGGTCAACCCGGCCGCGCTGCAAAAGGGCAGCCCGATCTACGGCATGCCGATCCTGGAGGCCTACAAGGCCAAGACCGTGATCGTCAACAAACGCTCCATGGCCGCCGGCTACGCCGGGCTGGACAACGAGCTGTTCTACATGGACAAGACCATGATGGTGTTCGGCGACGCCAAGAAGGTGGTCGAAGACATCGGCAAGGCCATCGAGTAAGTCCACGCCGGCCGTCGCTGCGGCGCCACGACCGGGAAAACGCCGGTTTGCCCCTGCCCGCGCGCGTTGCACAATGTGACAGGTGGCCGCGCAGCGCGCCGCCTTCCCATTGCCTGACCGTGCCGGGCACGGTCCGACCTCAAGGAGTACCCCATCCATGACCGAGCGCAGCTGGCTCAAGCACTACCCCGCCGGCGTTCCCGCCGACATCGACACCACCCAGTACAGCTCCCTGGTGGCGCTGATCGAGGAGAGCTTCTCGAAGTACGCCGATCGCACCGCCTACAGCTTCATGGGCAAGGACGTCAGCTACGCCGACACCGATGCCGACAGCCGCGCTCTGGCCGCCTACCTGCAGAGCCTGGGCCTGCAGCGCGGCGACCGCGTGGCCCTGATGATGCCCAACGTGCCGCAGTACCCGGCCAGCGTGGCGGCAGTGCTGCGCGCCGGCTTCGTGGTGGTCAACGTCAACCCGCTGTACACCGCGCGCGAACTCGAGCACCAGCTCAAGGACGCCGGCGCCAAGGCCATCATCATCCTGGAGAACTTCGCCGCCACGCTGCAGCAGTGCATCGCCAGGACCCAGGTCAAGCACGTGGTGCTGGCCAGCATGGGTGACCGGCTGGGCGGCCTCAAGGGCATGATCGTCAACCTGGTGGTGCGCAAGGTCAAGAAAATGGTGCCGCCGTTCAGCCTGCCGGGCGCGGTGCGCTTCAACGATGCGCTGGCGCGCGGGCGCAGCGCGCCCTTCGCGGCGCCCCCGATCGGCCCCGACGATCTGGCGGTGCTGCAGTACACGGGCGGCACCACCGGCGTTGCCAAGGGCGCCATGCTGCTGCACCGCAACCTGATCGCCAACGTGCTGCAATCCGAGGCCTGGAACGACCCGGTGATGAAGAGCATCCCGGCCGGCGAGCAGCCCACCTCGGTGTGCGCGCTGCCGCTCTACCACATCTTCGCCTTCACGGTGAACATGATGCTGTCCATGCGCACTGGCGGCAAGACCATCCTGATCCCCAACCCGCGCGACCTGCCGGCGGTGCTCAAGGAGCTGTCCAAGCACACCTTCCACAGCTTTCCGGCGGTCAACACGCTGTTCAACGGCCTGGCCAATCACCCGGACTTCAACACCGTCAACTGGAAGAACCTGCGCGTCTCGGTGGGCGGCGGCATGGCGGTACAGAGCGCGGTGGCCAAGCTGTGGCTCGAAAAAACCGGCTGCCCGATCGTCGAAGGCTACGGCCTGTCCGAAACCAGCCCCTCGGCCAGCTGCAACCCGGTCACGTCGAAGGAGTTCTCCGGCACCATCGGCCTGCCGCTGCCCAGCACCTACCTCAAGATCCTGGATGACAGCGGGGCCGAGGTACCGCTCGGTCAGCCGGGCGAAATCGCCATCAAGGGCCCGCAGGTGATGGCCGGCTACTGGCAGCGCCCCGACGAGACCGCCAAGGTCATGACGCCCGACGGCTACTTCAAGAGCGGCGACATCGGCATCATGGACGAGCGCGGCTACACACGCATCGTCGACCGCAAGAAGGACATGATCCTGGTCAGCGGCTTCAACGTCTACCCCAACGAGATCGAGGACGTGGTGGCCGCCATTCCAGGCGTGCTGGAGGTCGGCGCGGTCGGCGTGCCCGACGAAAAGATGGGCGAAGCCATCAAGCTGGTGATCGTCAAGAAGGACCCCGGACTGACCGAGGAAGCGGTGCGCGCCTATTGCAAGCAGAACCTCACCGGCTACAAGCAGCCGCGCGTGATCGAGTTCCGCGCCGAGCTGCCCAAGACGCCGGTCGGCAAGGTGCTGCGACGCGAACTGCGCGACCCGGCCCCGGCCAAGGCGGCCGCCGCTGCGGTGGATTGAGCGCCACCGACGCCCCGCGCACGCATGGCGCTGCCCCCTGGCGCGAGTGACGGCGGCCGGCCGCGCCGCACCGGCGTGGTGGCGGCCATGCATCCCGAACTGGCGGCCGTGCTCGAGCGCCTGCCGGACGAGCAGCGCCAGCGTGTGGCCGGGCGCGACTTCTGGGTCGGTCACTGGCACGCCCACGAGGTGGTGGCGGTGCTGTCCGGGGTGGGCAAGGTGGCGGCGGCCACCACCGCCACGCTGCTGATCGAACGCTTCGGCGTCGACGCCCTGCTGTTCACCGGCACCGCCGGTGGGCTGGGCGACGGCGTTCGGGTCGGCGATCTGGTGCTGGCCGGCGAGTTCCTGCAGCACGACATGGACGCCTCGCCGCTGTTTCCGCGCTTCGAGGTGCCGCTGTACGGCCGCGCGCGCTTTGCCACCGACGCTGCGCTGTCGGCGCGCCTGGGCGCCGCCGCGCGCCAGGTGCTGGCCCGCGCCAGCGACACGCTGGGCGCCCATGCCGTGGCCGAATTCGCCCTGCACGCGCCGGCCGTGCACCGCGGCCTGGTCGTCAGCGGCGACCGCTTCGTCGCCACCAGCGCCGAAAGCGCGGCGCTGCGCCAGGCGCTGCCCGAGGCGCTGGCGGTGGAAATGGAGGGCGCCGCCGTGGCCCAGGTGTGTCACGACTACGGGCTGCCCTTCGCCGCCCTGCGCACGGTGAGCGACCGCGCCGACGACAGCGCCCACGTCGATTTCATGCGCTTCATCGACCAGGTGGCCAGCCGCTACAGTGCCGCGGTGCTGGAAGCGTTTTTTGCAGAACTATGATTTCGATAGCTGCTGGCGCTTGACCCGAGCGCGCCAGAGGCCGATTTGACCTTCAAACCGAGGAATCACTTCAGCCAGCCACGGCGGCGGAAATACCACATCGGCACCAGGGCGCTGGCGATCATCAGCGCGATGGCATAGGGATAGCCGAGCTGCCAGTCCAGCTCCGGCATGGCCTTGAAGTTCATGCCGTAGATGCTGGCCACCAGGGTGGGCGGCAGCAGGGCCACGCTGGCCACCGAGAACAGCTTGATGATCTTGTTCTGGTTGATGTTGATGAAGCCGACCGTGGCGTCCATCAGGAAGTTGATCTTGTCGAACAGGAAGGTGGTGTGGCCGTCCAGCGAATCGAGGTCGCGCTGGATCTGGCGCGCCTCCTCGAACTGCTCGGCGTCCAGCATGCGGCTGCGCATCAGAAAGCTGACCGCGCGCCGCGTGTCCATCACGTTGCGGCGGATGCGCCCGTTCATGTCCTCCTGCCGCGCGATGGTGGCCAGCACCTCGCTGGCCACTTCGTCGGTCACGCTTTCGTCCAGCACCATCTTGCCGGCGGCTTCCAGCTCGTCGTAGATTTCCTCCAGCGCGTCGGCCGAGTATTCGGCGTCGCCGTCGAACAGCGCCAGCAGCACGTCCTTGGCGTCTTCCAGCAGGCCCGGCATGCGGCGCGCGCGCATGCGCAGCAGACGAAACGCCGGCACCGATTCGTCGTGGATCGAAAACAGCACGCCGTGGCTGCGCAGCTGGTCGTTCGACTGGTTCAGGATGAAGGCCACGCGCAGCTGGCGCGGCGTGTCGGAGTCGGCCAGCAGGAAGTCGCTGCGGATGTGCAGCTCGCCGTTGTCTTCCTCGTAGAAGCGCGCCGACTCTTCCAGGTCGTCGTCGATGGCGTCCTCGGGGATGGACAGGCCGTAGTACTGCTTGACCCAGCGCTTTTCTTCCGGCGTGGGGTCTTCCAGATCGACCCAGATCGGCCGGTAGCGCGACAGGCTCTCCAGCGCTTCGATCTCTTCCTGAAACAACCGCCCGTTGGACAGCGTGAATACGTTCAGCATGGCAGGACTCCCTGGGCTTGACGGGGCGGCGTGGCGGAGGTGGCGGTGGCTTTCGGCCCCCCGTGCCAGCGCATGCCAGGGAGACGAAAGCTAGCGACTCGGGGCGGGTTCCAAGGCGGGCTTTCGTGCTTGATGATCGAAGCCTGCGATTATCGCATCGGCCGGCGCCGCGTGGCGCTGGCCGGGGCGGGCAGTTTCTTGACGGCGATCGCCTGCCGCGATCGGCAAACCGGCGCAGACTGGTTTAGCATGGCATCGACGGGCAAGCCATGCCATGCGCGCCGCCCGGGCGGGTCGCGGAACGCTTCCGCGGTCCTTTGTCAGTGGAAGAAGGAGGTTCTTCATGAATATGACCATCAGCGGACACCACCTGGAAATCACGCCTGCGCTGCGCAGCTACGTGAGCACCAAGCTGGATCGGGTGATCCGGCACTTCGATCAGGTGGTGGATGTCAAGGTGTTACTGTCGGTCGAGAACCAGAAGGAAAAGGACAAGCGTCAGCGCGCCGAATGCCGCATCGGCGTCAAGGGCAACGATCTGTTTGCCGAGAGCAGTCATGAAGACCTGTACGCCGCCGTGGACGAGCTGGTCGACAAGCTGGATCGCCAGGTCGCCCGCTACAAGGAAAAGCAGCAGTCGCACGACAAGAACACCGCCGTCAAGCATTTGATGTAGGATGCTGTAACAATAACGAGCGGAAACCGTAGACTCCAGATTGCAAGCCGTCCTGACGTCGTCAGGCGGCTTTCTTTTTCGGCGGTGCGCCGCCGCGGTCTGACCGCACGCGGCGCATCTGGGCGGCAACACCCTCGACGAGCGTGAAACACCGCGTGCATTTTTGGCGTCGGCGGCGATTTCGGGCCGCCGCGGCGGTCACCGGCCATCCGTCGGCGCATAATCCGCGTCCAGACCCATGAACCGTCTCGCATCCATCCTCCCGGAGGCCCAGGTCCTCGTCGGCGTCGAAGCCACCAGCAAGAAGCGCGCGTTCGAGGAAGCCGGCCTGCTGTTCGAAAGCCTGCACGGTCTGTCGCGGGCGCTCATCACCGACAGCCTGTTCGCGCGCGAGCGGCTGGGCTCGACCGGCCTGGGCCATGGCGTGGCCATTCCGCACGGCCGCATCAAGGGCCTGAAGGCGCCCATGGCGGCGGTGCTGCGGCTGGCGCAGCCGATCGGCTTCGACGCGCCCGACGAACAGCCCGTCAGCCTGCTGATCTTCCTGCTGGTGCCCGAAGCGGCGACGCAAAAGCACCTGGAAATCCTGTCCGAAATCGCCGAACTGCTGAGCGACGCCAGCCTGCGCGAACGCATCAAGGGCGCCACCTCGGCACCCGAGCTGCACGGCCTGATCGCCCACTGGCAATCGGGCCAGCCGGTGGCCCAGGCCTGAAGCGCGCCGCCGCCATCGTCCGCGCTGCCCCAGACCGAGTGCGGCCCACGCCATGAAGCCTTCCGCCATCAGCGCCGACGTGCTGTTCGAAGACCACCGCGCCGTACTGCGCTGGCAGTGGATGGCGGGGCTGGAAGCGTCGGAGCGGCGCTTCGACGAGATCGCCGTGCGCGCCGCGCGCTCCGGCGCCGACCTGGTCGGCTACCTGAACTACATCCACCCTTACCGTGTGCAGGTGCTGGGTGAGCGTGAGGTCGCCTACCTGACCAACGCCTCGTCCGAGGACTGCGCGCGCCGCATCGCCCGCATCGTCACGCTGGAGCCGCCAGTGCTGGTGCTGTGCGACGGCCAGAACCCGCCCGAGGCACTGACGGCGCTGTGCGAGCGGGCGCACATTCCGCTGTTTGCGACCCAGGAATCGGCGGCCTTCGTGGTCGACGTGCTGCGCGCCTACCTGTCGCGCCATTTCGCCGACCGCACCACCATGCACGGCGTGTTCATGGACATCCTGGGCCTGGGCGTGCTGATCACCGGCGAATCCGGCCTGGGCAAGAGCGAGCTGGGGCTGGAGCTGATCTCGCGCGGCAACGGCCTGGTGGCCGACGACGCGGTCGATCTGTTTCGCATCAACCAGACCACCATCGAAGGCCGCTGCCCCGAGCTGCTGCGCAACCTGCTGGAAGTGCGCGGCATCGGCCTGCTCGACATTCGCGCCATCTTCGGCGAAACCGCCGTGCGCCGCCACATGCGTCTGCGCCTGATCGTGCACCTGGTGCGGCGCGAAACGCTGGAGCGCGACTACGAACGCCTGCCCTACGAGCCGCTGACCCAGGAGGTGCTGGGCGTGCCGATCCAGAAGGTGGTGATCCAGGTGGTGGCCGGCCGCAACATCGCCGTGCTGGTGGAGGCGGCGGTGCGCAACCACATCCTGCAGCTGCGCGGCATCGACACCTACCAGGAGTTCGTCGAGCGCCACCGGCGCGCCATGGAACAGGGCAGCAGCGCCTGAACCTGGAAACGGCAGTTGATCGCTTGTCAACTTCGGGCAGACCGCATCGATGCAGGGTCTGGCGGCTGCCATGGCCTTCACCTCCTGGGTGAGCACGCTGCGCGCCCACCCGCACTGCGCTCGCCGCGCCATGCGGCGTTGCTCCTTCTTGCGGGCAGGAGCCCGCGCCGGCGTCGCCCTTGCAGGGCGCAGCCCAGCCAGAGGCTGGGCCCGTTCGCGCCGTCCCAAGGCGCGCAGGCGCCTTGGGAGCCGCGGCGCTCACCCTTGCCTGGCACGCCGATCGCGGCAAGGGCGGGCGCGTCCGACAGCCTTCTAGGTTCCACGACCGTTGCCAGGCCGCGTCAGGCGCCCAAATTACTATCAAATAAATAGCTGCTAGCGCTTGCTGCGAGCTGCCTGGAAGCCTGTTTGACCAGGTATTCAGCGGCGCGTGGCCGGCGTGCCGCTGCCGCGGTGCGGGCAGTTGGCCTTGGTGCAGTGCGCGTACAGGCTCAGCGCATGGTCGACGAGGGTGAAGCCGCGCGCCTTGGCCACCGCCGTCTGGCGCTTCTCGATCTCGGGGGCGTGGAATTCCTCCACATGGCCGCAGTCCAGGCACACCAGGTGGTCGTGGTGCTGCTCTTCGCGCAGCTCGTAGACCGCCTTGCCGACCTCGAAATGGTTGCGGCTCAGCAGGCCGGCCTGCTCGAACTGCGTCAGCACCCGGTAGACGGTGGCCAGCCCGATGTCCGACTGCTCGGCCAGCAGGTGGCGATAGACGTCTTCCGCCGTCATGTGGCGTTGCTCGGCCTTCTGGAAAATTTCCAGGATCTTCAGGCGCGGCAGCGTGGCCTTCAGGCCGGTGCTCTTGAGTTCGTCGATGTTGTCCATGGCCGAAAGGGTGCGGCCGGCCCGCCCGGGACCGCCGCTACAATGACCGGCCGTATTGTGCATGAGCGGACACGCATGCCTGTTTCCTCCTTTTTTCATGTCCGCGCGATCGCGCGGGTCATGCCGGTCGTGCTGGCGGCGGCGCTGGGCGCCTGCAGCAGCTTCGACCAGGGCACGCGCAACCTGGCCGACGCCCTGACGCTGTACCGGCCCGAGGTGGTGCAGGGCAATTTCGTGTCGCGCGAGCAGGTGGGCGCGCTGCAGCCCGGCATGACGCGCCTGCAGGTGCGCGACATCCTGGGCACGCCGCTGATCACCAGCCTGTTCCACGAGCAGCGCTGGGACTACGTGTTCACCATGCAGCGCCAGGGCGTGGCGCCGCAGCGCTACCGCCTGACGGTGTTCTTCAACGGCGACGTGCTGGAGCGCTTCGACGGTGACGACATGCCCAGCGAAACCGAATTCGTGCAGCGCATCGGCCGCGAACGCAAGCTCAAGGTGCCGGTGCTCGAGGCCAGCGAAGAGCAGCTCGCCAAGTTCCCGACCAGTTCCCCCGGCGGGGCCGATGGCGCCGCCGACGCCGCCGAGACGGCCCAGCCGGCCGCCAGCTACCCACCCCTGGAGCCGGCGCGCTGAGGCGCACCGGCGGCGCGGCCTCGGCTGGCCGCATCTTCACGTCCTGATTCGCCCATGACCGACACCTCCACCTCGCTGCGCGTGGCCATTGCCGGCGCCACCGGCCGCATGGGCCAGATGCTGATCGATGCCGTGCGCGCCGCGGGCGACTGCACGCTGTCGGGTGCACTCGAGCGCGCCGACAGCCCGGCGCTGGGCCAGGATGCCGGCGCCCATGCCGGCTGGGCCTCGGGCGTGACCATCACCGCCGATCTGGACGCCGGCCTGCGCGGCGCCGCGGTGCTGATCGACTTCACGCGCCCCGAAGCCACCCTGGCGCACCTGGCCGTCTGCCAGCGCCTGGGCGTGGCGATGGTGATCGGCACCACCGGTTTCACCGATGCGCAGAAGGCCGCCATCGCCGCTGCCGCGCGCGACATCGCCATCGTCATGGCGCCCAACATGAGCGTGGGCGTCAACGTCACCCTCAAGCTGCTGGAGATGGCCGCCCGCGCGCTGTCCACCGGCTACGACATCGAGGTGATCGAGGCGCATCACCGCCACAAGGTCGACGCCCCCAGCGGCACGGCGCTGCGCATGGGCGAGGTGATCGCCGCCGCGCTGGGGCGCGACCTCAACGACTGCGCGGTGTACGAGCGCGTCGGCCACACCGGCGAGCGCGACCCTTCCAGCATCGGCTTTGCCACCATCCGCGGTGGCGACATCGTGGGCGATCACACGGTGCTGTTCGCCGGCACCGGCGAGCGCATCGAGATCAGCCACAAGTCCAGCAGCCGCGCCGGCTACGCCCAGGGCAGCCTGCGCGCGGCGCGCTTTCTGGCCGGCCGGGCCAGCGGCCTGTACGACATGGCCGACGTACTGGGCCTGTAACCGTCGCATTTTTCGCGAACCATGAACCTGCAATCCGTTTTTTCCCAGAGCGACGCCATCGGCAAGGCCGTGGCCATCCTGCTGCTGCTGATGTCCATCGCCAGCTGGGTGGTGATCCTGTGGAAGGCCTGGATGCTGCGGCGCGCCGGCGGCGACGTGGTGCGCGGCGTGGCCGCCTTCTGGCAGGCGCCGACGCTGGACGAAGCGGCCAGCCGCGTCGGCGGCTTCGACCGCGGCCAGCTGGTGCTGCCGCTGATCCAGGCCACGCAGCTGCCGGCCGGCGACACGCTGGCGGCCGCGGGCGACCGCGCGCAGCAACTCACGCGCACGCTGCGCGACGCGCTGCACGCCGTCATGGGGCGCCTGCAGTTCGGCCAGGTGCTGCTGGCCACCATCGGCTCGACCGCGCCCTTCGTCGGCCTGCTGGGCACGGTGTGGGGCATCTATCACGCCCTGACCGGCATCGCCGGTTCGGGGCAGATCAGCATCGAGCGCGTGGCCGGCCCGGTGGGCGAGGCCCTGATCATGACCGCCGCCGGCCTGGCGGTGGCGATCCCGGCGGTGCTGGCCTACAACTGGTTCGGCCGCGTCATCGGCCGCATCGAGGCCGAGCTGGAAGGCTTTGCGCGCGACCTGCGCGAGCTGCTGAAGTGACCCCCCTGAGTCGCTTCGCGCCTTCCCCCCAAGGGGGGACAACGCCAGTGGCCGGTGCAAGCCCGGCCACGGCGTTTCCGACTTGGCCTGCTCCGCGGCCATCTGGCGCATTCCGCTGCGCGAATGCTTGAGGCTCCCATATGGCTTTCGGACGACTCGAACGCACCAAGGGCAGCGAGCCCATGAGCGACATCAACGTCACGCCGCTGGTGGACGTGATGCTGGTGCTGGTGGTGATTTTCATCATCACCGCGCCGCTGCTGGCCAGCTCGATCCGGCTGGACCTGCCCAAGACCGACGGCGCCAAGCCGGGCGATCCGCCCAAGTTCGTCACCGTGGTGGTGGACAAGAGCGGCCAGGCCTTCTTCGAGGACAAGCCGGTGTCCCAGGCCCAGCTGTCGGTGGCGCTGCAGCAGGCGCGCCTGGACAACCCCGACACCGAGGTGCAGCTGCGCGCCGACCAGGGCGTGCCCTACGGCCGCGTGGTCGAGGTGATGGGCGAAGCGCAGAAGGCGGGCCTGAACCGCATCGGCTTCGTGGCCGAATCGCCGGCTGCGGGCGAGGCGCCCCAGCCGGCCGCCTCGCGCTGATGTTTCTGCATCATTTTGGGCTTTTGCGCCCGCCCAGCGTGCGCAAGCAGCTATATAAATCATAGTAAACGGAAGCGCCGTGCGTGCCGCGGTCGGCCGCACGCGCACCTACAATCGCCTCCCATGCAAGAAAAATTCGACCCTCAGGCCGTCGAGCGCGCCGCCCACGCCCACTGGCAGGCCACCGACGCGTACCGCGTCACCGAGGACGCGGCCAAGCCCAAGTACTACGCCTGCTCCATGCTGCCCTACCCCAGCGGCAAGCTGCACATGGGCCATGTGCGCAACTACACCATCAACGACATGCTCACGCGCCAGCTGCGCATGAAGGGCTACAACGTGCTCATGCCCATGGGCTGGGACGCCTTCGGCCTGCCGGCCGAGAACGCGGCACTGAAAAACGGCGTGCCGCCGGCGCGCTGGACCTACGACAACATCGCCCACATGAAAGGCCAGATGCAGGCCATGGGCCTGGCCATCGACTGGAGCCGCGAGGTCGCCACCTGCGACCCCGAGTACTACCGCTGGAACCAGTGGCTGTTCCTGAAGATGCTGGAGAAGGGCATCGCCTACCGCAAGACCCAGGTCGTCAACTGGGACCCGGTGGACCAGACCGTGCTGGCCAACGAGCAGGTGATCGACGGCCGCGGCTGGCGCACCGGCGCCCTGGTGGAAAAGCGCGAGATCCCGGGCTACTACCTGAAGATCACCGACTACGCGCAGGAACTGCTCGACCACGTGCAGATCGGCAACCCCAAGGCGACGCTGGCCGGCTGGCCCGAGCGCGTGCGCCTGATGCAGGAAAACTGGATCGGCAAGAGCGAGGGCGTGCGCTTTGCCTTCACGCACGACATCCGCGGCGCGGACGGCGCGCCGATCCAGGGCGGGCGCATGTACGTCTTCACCACGCGCGCCGACACCATCATGGGCGTGACCTTCTGCGCCGTGGCGCCCGAGCACCCGCTGGCGGCGCACGCGGCGCGCGACAACCCCGCGCTGGCCGCCTTCATCGAGCAATGCAAGCAGGGCGGCACCACCGAGGCCGAACTGGCCGCCAGGGACAAGGAAGGCCTGCCCACCGGCCTGACGGTGACCCACCCGCTGACCGGCGAGGCGGTGCCGCTGTGGGTCGGCAACTACGTGCTGATGGGCTATGGCGACGGCGCCGTGATGGGCGTGCCGGCGCACGACGAGCGCGACTTCGCCTTCGCCCTCAAGTACCGCCTGCCGATCCAGCAGGTGATCCACGTCGACGGCCAGAGCTACGACGACGGCCGCTGGCAGGACTGGTACGCCGACAAGCAGCGCGGCGTCACCATCAACTCCGAGAACTTCAGCGGCCTGGGGCACCAGGACGCCGTGGACGCGGTGGCGCAGGCGCTGGCCGCCAAGGGTCTGGGCGAGAAGAAAACCACCTGGCGCCTGCGCGACTGGGGCATCTCGCGCCAGCGCTACTGGGGCACGCCGATCCCCATCATCCACTGCCCGGCCTGCGGCGTGGTGCCGGTGCCCGAGCAGGACCTGCCGGTGGTGCTGCCGCAGGACCTGGTGCCCGACGGCAGCGGCAACCCGTTGAACAAGTGCGAAGCCTTCCTGCAGGTGGCCTGCCCCTGCTGCGGCCAGCCGGCGCGGCGCGAAACCGACACCATGGACACCTTCGTCGATTCGTCCTGGTACTTCATGCGCTACTGCGACCCGACCAACCACCGCCAGATGGTGGCCGAAGGCAGCCGGTACTGGATGCCCATGGACCAGTACATCGGCGGCATCGAGCACGCCATCCTGCACCTGCTGTACGCACGTTTCTGGACCAAGGTGATGCGCGATCTGGGGCTGGTGCAGATCGACGAGCCCTTCACGCGCCTGCTGACGCAGGGCATGGTGCTCAACCACATCTATTCGCGCCGCAACGACAAGGGCGGCATCGAATACTTCTGGCCGGCCGACGTCGAGCCGGTGTTCGACGCCGACGGCCACCAGGTCGGCGCCAGGCTGAACAAGGCCGTGGGCGCCCTGCCGGCCGGCACGCCGATCGACTACGAGGGCGTGGGCACCATGTCCAAGTCCAAGAACAACGGCGTCGATCCGCAGGAGCTGATCGACCGCTACGGCGCCGACACCGCGCGCCTGTACACCATGTTCACCGCCCCGCCCGAGGCCACGCTGGAGTGGAACGACGCCGCGGTGGAAGGCAGCTACCGCTTCCTGCGCCGGGTGTGGAACTTCGGCGTCAAGCTGAATGCTACTGAAAACATAGCTGCTCGCGCAGTTCTGGCAAGCGCTGCGGCCCAGAATGACCTGAAACTGAGCAAGGCCGCCAAGGCCCTGCGGCACGAGATCCACAGCGTGCTGGGGCAGATCGACTACGACTACCAGCGCCTGCAGTACAACACCGTGGTGTCGGGCGCCATGAAGATGCTCAACGCGCTGGAAGGCTTCAACCCCGACGCCGCCGAACGCGGCGACCAGGCGGTGCTGGCCGAAGGCTTTTCCAAGCTGCTGCGCGTGCTCTACCCGGTCACGCCGCACCTCACGCACGTGCTGTGGCAGGAGCTCGGCTTTGCCGCGGTGCATGGCGACCTGCTGGACGCGCCCTGGCCGCGCGTCGACCCGGAGGCGCTCAGGCAGGACGAAATCGAGTTGGTGCTGCAGATCAACGGCAAGCTGCGCGGCGCCGTCGCCGTGCCCGCCGGCGCCGACCAGGCCCGGATCGAGCAACTGGCGCTGGCCAGCGAAGCCTTTGCGCGCCACGCCAGCGGCACGGTGCGCAAGGTGGTGGTGGTGCCCGGCCGGCTGGTCAACATCGTGGTGGCCTGAGAGGCGGTGACAGCGCCATGCGCCCCACACGCCGTACCCTGCTGCTGGCCAGCGTACCGCTGCTGCTGAGCGGCTGCGGCTTTGCGCTGCGGCAGGCGCCGCAGTTCGGCTTTCGCAGCCTGTACCTGGCGCTGCCGGCCCATTCGGCGCTGGCGCTGGAGCTGCGCCGCCAGCTCGAAGGCAGCGGCAGCCTGCAGGTCTTCACCGACGCCGCGCAGCGCGACAAGGCCGAGGTGGTGCTGGAAAGCCCGGGCGAGCAGCGCGAGCGCGCCGTCGTCAGCGTGTCGGCCGGCGGCGAGGTGCGCGAATTCCAGCTGCGCATCCGCCTGCGCTTTCGCCTGCGCGCCGCCGACGGGCGCGAGCTGCTGCCGATGTCGGAAATCCTGCGCCAGATCGACCAGAGCTACAGCGAATCGGCCGCGCTGTCCAAGGAACAGGAGGCGCTGATGCTCTACCAGAACATGCAGAGCGACATCGTGCAGCAGGTCATGCGGCGGCTGGCGACCGTGAGGCTCTGACATGCAGCTGGCGGCCGCGCAACTGGCCCGGCACCTGCAGCAGGGCCTGCGCCCGCTGTACGTGCTGCACGGCGACGAGGCCCTGCTGGTGCAGGAGGCGGCCGACGCCATCCGCGCCACCGCGCGCGCCCAGGGCCACACCGAGCGCAGCGTGCACACCGTCGCCGGCGCGCATTTCGACTGGGGCGCGGTGCTGGCCGCCGGCAGCAGCCTGAGCCTGTTTGCCGACCGGCAGCTGGTCGAAATCCGCATCCCCTCGGGCAAGCCGGGCAAGGACGGCAGCGCGGCGCTGCAGCAGCTGGCCGAGGCCGCGCCCGGCAACGACGGCGTGCTGACCCTGGTGCTGCTGCCGCGGCTGGACAAGGCCACCCGCACCAGCGCCTGGTTTGCGGCGCTCGACGGCGCCGGCGTGACGGTGCAGATCGACGGCATCGAGCGCGCCGCGCTGCCGCTGTGGCTGGCCCAGCGCCTGGCCGCCCAGGGCCAGCGCGTGGCGGCGGGCGAGGAAGGCCAGCGCACCCTGGCCTTCTTTGCCGATCGGGTGGAAGGCAACCTGCTGGCCGCGCACCAGGAAATCAGCAAGCTGGCCCTGCTGCACCCGCCGGGCGAGCTGTCCTGGGCCCAGGTCGAGGCCGCCGTGCTGAACGTGGCGCGCTACGACGTGTTCAAGCTGTCCGAAGCGGTGCTGGGCGGCCAGCCGGCGCGCGTGCAGCGCATGCTCGACGGCCTGCAGGCCGAGGGCGAGGCCGAGGTGCTGGTGCACTGGGCGCTGGCCGAAGACATCCGCGCCCTGCAGCGCGTGCGCGACGCGCTGGACGCCGGCAAGCCGCTGCCGATGGCGCTGCGCGAACACCGCATCTGGGGCCCGCGCGAGCGCCTGTTCGAGCGCGTGCTGCCGCGCCTGAGCGCCGCCACCGCCAGCCGCCTGCTGCACTCGGCCCATGTGGTGGACGGCATCGTCAAGGGCCTGAAGGCGCCCGACTGGCCGCACGACGGCTGGCAGGCCCTGCATCGGCTGGCGATGCAGCTGTGCCGCGCCTGCATGCCTGCCGCGCCGCGCCCGCGCTGAACCGGCGCGCGCACCGCGGGCGCCGCGCCGCCGCCCTCACACCCCATCTGCCGTACCATCACACCATGAACGCGCTTTCCATCGCCGACCACATCCACACCCTTGGTTTGCAGGCCAGAACGGCTTCGGCGCAGATGGCGCGTGCGCCGGCAGCTATTAAAAACAAAGCATTGCGGGCGCTGGCGCGGCGCCTGCGCGACGGCGTGCAGGCGCTGCAGACCGACAACGCCCAGGACCTGGAGCGCGCCGTGGCGGCCGGCCTGAGCGCGCCCATGGTCGATCGCCTGCGCCTGACCCCGCAGGTGATCGAAACCTGCGCCCAGGGCTGCGAGCAGCTGGCGGCCATGCCCGACGTGATCGGCGACATCGTGGGCATGCGCCAGCAGCCCAGCGGCATCCGCGTGGGGCAGATGCGGGTGCCGATCGGCGTGTTCGGCATGATTTACGAAAGCCGCCCCAACGTCACCATCGAGGCCGCCAGCCTGTCCATCAAGAGCGGCAACGCCTGCATCCTGCGCGGCGGCTCCGAGGCCATCGCCTCCAACCAGGCACTGGCACGGCTGGTGGTGCAGGCGCTGCAGGACGCCGGCCTGCCCGCGCACGGCGTGCAGCTGATCCAGACCACCGACCGCGCCGCCGTCGGCCAGCTGATCGCCATGCCGCAGTACGTGGACGTCATCATCCCGCGCGGCGGCAAGGGGCTGATCGAGCGCATCGCCGCCGAAGCCAAGGTGCCGGTCATCAAGCACCTGGACGGCAACTGCCACAGCTACGTCGACGACCCCTGCGACCTGGAGCTGGCGCTCAAGGTGGTGGACAACGCCAAGACGCAAAAATACAGCCCCTGCAACGCCACCGAAAGCCTGCTGGTGGCGCGCGGCGTGGCGGCGCAATTCCTGCCGCGCATCGGCGCCGTATTCGCGGCCAAGGGCGTGGAGATGCGCTGCGATGCCGAGGCGCTGCAAATCCTCAAGCAAAATTGGCCTGCAGCGCTTGCTGGACAAGCGCAGCCAGCTATCCATTCAGAAGCAACACTGGTGCTGGCGCAGGAGTCCGACTGGTCCGAGGAATACCTGGCGCCCATCATCAGCATCAAGGTGGTGGCCGGGCTGGAAGAAGCCATCGCCCACATCAACCGCTACTCCAGCCACCACACCGACGCCATCCTCACCACCGACCACCGCCACGCCCAGCGCTTTCTGCGCGAGGTCGATTCGGCCAGCGTCATGGTCAACACCAGCACCCGCTTTGCCGACGGCTTCGAATACGGCCTGGGCGCCGAGATCGGCATCAGCACCGACAAATTCCACGCCCGCGGGCCGGTCGGCATCGAGGGTCTGACCTCGCTCAAGTGGGTGGTGCTGGGCGAGGGCGAGGTGCGCGGCTGAACGGTGGGCACATAAAAAGGCCGGCGCCTTGCGACGCCGGCCGGCAACTCCCTGGAGATGGGCCGATCCGACGGCTCTCAGCGCGGCACCAGTTGCACCACCTGACCGTTGCTGCGTTGGATATAGATGGCCGCCCCGACCAGCCGCATGTCGTTGCAGGCCGAAGGTATGACCTTGAACTCATAGCAGACCCGACCGTCCTCGGCGCGCCAGGTGCCGCTGTCGGTGCGACCCGCAAAGTACGCGGTCAGGCCACCGCTGTCATCGGCCGCGTGGTCGACGCGGGTGCTGGAGCCATTGGGATTGGCCACAGTGAACGACTTGCCGCGCAGCAGACTCACGGCCTCGGCCGCGGTGGGCGCGCGCGCGCCGGGCGGAAACTCGGTCTGCGCAGGCGGCGCCGAGGCGCAGCCGACCAGCACGCCGGCAACGGCCAGCAGGCAAAGTGAGAGGGTTTTCATGTCAACTCCTTCGTCTTGGAATCCATGCCCCGGGCGCGCGGGCCCGGGGTGGCGTGGGCACTCACAGGCCCAGCTGGGTCTTCATCGCGCTCCAGGCCGTGGTGTTGAGCCGCATGGTGGTTGCGTAGCGTGACGACCAGTCCGGCTTGGTGGCATGCGCTCGGTACACCCACTGGTTGCCGGCGCCGCCCCAATCGACTTCGGCATAGACCACCTGGTAGTTGATGGTGTTCACGACCGCCGGGTGGCCGGCAAAGCGCATGACCTTGACGCCGTGGACAGTCTCGATGGTGTAGGTGCCCGCCGTGGTCGCCACGCAGTTGGGCGGCGAGGCGAAGTTGCCGCTGGCATCCAGGTCACATTCATAGAACTGCGCCGCGCCAGCCGTTGGCCCGAACGCCACGCGCATGTTCTTGTTGGTCGCGCTGCCCAGGCCGAGACTGCGGGTGGTGTTGCCGGCGTTGGGGCCATCGGAGATGTTGACGCTGGCCACCGGATAGGCCGTCACCAACTGCGCCAGCGTGGTGGCGACTGACTGCGGCACCCCGCGCGTCCAGGTGTTGTCGATCAGGATGTCGTCCGTCAGCGTCAGGCCACGGCGCAGGATTTCCTGCGCGCCCGCGGGGAACACGGTGGCCCCCAGCGCGCCATTGAGCGCGGCGACCGGCGTGCCGTCGTTGTTGATGCGGTTGGTCACCGCATCGCCCTGCCAGCGCGTCACCAGCGCCGACATGGCCTCGCCGGCAACGTCACTGCGCCGGTGGATCGTGACGGCGGCCGAGGTGCCGCAGTACAGCGAGCGGCTGGGATTGCCGCCGCTGGAGACAATGGGCGGCGTGTTGCGCCCGCACATCTGCCAGCCGGCGGGCGTGAGGTAGGCCGTGCGGTACAGGCTGTTGGCGGCGCCGAAGTCGGGCCGGGCGGTGCCGCCGATCTTGCCGGCGCGCATGTCGGCCACCGCCGGGGTCGGCGCGCCGGCCGGCCGGGCGGCCTGCTGCAGGCTGCGCCAGTAGAAGTTGCTGGCGTCGGCCCAGATCAGGTTGTCCATCACGTCGGAGGCTGGTTCGGCCGCCGACGGATCGGCGACCTCCAGCGCAATGCCGTCGCGCAGCGCGGTCGAGGTGAAGGCGGCAATCCAGCGCGCCGTGTCCTGCACCTGGGTGTCGTTGGCGGGCGGATCGGCCTGGTAGTCGTCGATCTTGGCGGCCGCAATGCCCAGCTGGGCCGCCACGTTGCTGCGCGCCTGCGCTTCGCTCATGCCGGCGGCCACACCGGCCTGCACCAGGGTGGTGAGCGGGTTGATGCCGCCAGCCGAGCCGGCCGGGCGCTTGAGCACGTAGTCGGTCGTAGTGGTCACCGGCTGGGCCGGCTTGTTGGCGTCGACCGTCACGTTGGCCTTGACCACGGCGATCAGGCGCGCGGCGGCCGCCTGAGCCGGCAAAGCCGTGAGTGAGTACTGACCGTTCGCATCGGTGAGCGCCGAAACCGGCTCGCCGGCGTCGCAGGCGTCGTTGCCGTTGAGGTCCAGGCAGACCGTGGCGTCCTTCAGCGCGGCGTTGCGAGTGACCTGGCCTTGCAGCGTCACAGGGGCTGGCCCTGGGGCAGGACTCGGCGCTGGCGCGGGGCCGGCGACCGAATCGTCGCCATCGCCACCGCATGCGGTGAGGGTCAGCAGCGTGGCCGCGCACAGTGCGCTGAGCATCTGCATCTTCTGGTTGGAACGGGGCATGTGGGGTTCCTCCTCCGAAAGGGTGTGGGTCAAGGTGCCATCCGCCGCCATAGGACAGGCCGGGCGGACGGCCGAACTATCGAACCGGACTGCGTGACGCACATGCCATGAACATGGGATACCGGCCGGCTTGTGCGTGCGGTTCAACCCGCATACGCTTGCATGCCCGCGCGCCGTTCGCACCTGCACTGCCACCCGCCATGAACCACTTTGCCCCGCCTCGCCCGCCCCAGCGATGGACCCGCGCTGTGGTGCCTGGCCGATCCGCGCCGACGAGCGCGCGCAGGTGCGCCCATGTGGGCTGAGAGCTTGTGAATTTTTCAAAACACCGGTCAGCTGATCCATGGGTTGGTGCGTTCTACTGCCATGGGACCTGAATCCAACGAGAACGAGCGCAGCGGCGAGTTGTTCGATGGCTTGCCGCTGCC
>WBZM01001440.1_pt1 | contig 23489 bp, 17 predicted proteins | sample 5204271 | NCBI WGS metagenome assembly WBZM01 (sample SAMN12344346, study PRJNA552823) | activated sludge metagenome | biome: Activated sludge suspended growth; feature: Nitrification reactor; material: Wastewater; isolation source: activated sludge from nitrification reactor of wastewater...
GGGCGGGGCGAACATGTCGGGGTCGACGCCAAACTGGGGGATAACGCGCTGGGGGCCGCGGTAGCCTTTGGCCTGCCAGACGAGCACTGCTTCCTGGTTGCCCATGATGGCGTAATCGATGCCGTCAAGCACCTGCCGTTCGATCAGGTTAAATGGCGGCGGGTAGCGGCGGCGCAGGTTTTGCCAGGAGAAGAAGAGTGTCCTGGCTCCGGCCTTTTTCGACTGCCGCATGGCCAGCCAGGTGGCCAGGTTATAGGGTTCCTCGTCGATGTGGACGACGTCGGGCCGGAAGCGGGCCAGCCGCTGGGGCAGGTTGGGGAAGTAATAGGTATGGTAGCGGCCGTTGAAGCGAATGGGGTCGACGAGGAGCTCGTAGCCGGCGGCAGGGCGGCGCTCGAGGGCCACGGGGCCGCGGGGGTCGTCCCAGCTGGGCGGGACGATGGCGAGCAGATCCACGTCAGGGTGACGGGCGATGGCTTCCAGCTTGGTCTGATAAGCCCCGACGAGAAGGGCCTTGGAGAGCATGAGTACGCGCATTTGGTTTGTGGTCGAAACTCCTCGCGCCGTCGATAGGTGACGGGCCACGGCTGATGACCGGTCGAAGCGAAAAGTTTTGCTGCGGGTGAAAGACACGCTAAGGCTCGTCTTTGCATTCCCGTTCATTTTGACGCAATATGCTATTTTGCTATACTGCCCTTGCTTTGGCAACCTTGCGAAAGTCGCTACCGGATAAACTGCGCGGCCCATCCTGGCGGGGATGGGCTTTATTGCTTGTGGCGGTCGCGCTGGCCGCCGGGTTGCGGCTCTATCGCCTGGGCGAATGGCCGCCCGGCCCCTATCGCGACGAGGCCTACAATGGGCTGGATGCGCTGGCCGTGCTGCGTGGGGAGCACGCCCTGTTCTTCCCGGCCAACAACGGCCGCGAACCCTTCTACATCTATCTCGTCGCCCTGTCCGTCGCCCTGTTCGGCCCCACACTCTTTGCCCTGCGATTGCCCGCGGCCGTTGTGGGAACGCTGGCCACGCTGCCGACCTATCTGCTGAGTCGCGACTGGTTTGGCCGGGCTGCTGGTCTCTTCGCCGCCATCCTGTGGGCGGCCACCTTCTGGCCCGTTCACCTCGGCCGCATCGGCCTGCGCGCCGGTTTATTCGCCCCACTGCTGGCCCTGGCTTTCTGGGTCGGCACGCGCGCCTGGCGCGAACGGCGCGGCGGGTGGTGGCTGGCGGCCGGCGCCGTCTATGGTCTCAGCTTCTACTCATATCTGGCCGCCCGGTTCACACCGTTGATCCTGCTCCTCTTCGCCGCCTACCTGGTCGCCACGGGGCGGCGCGATCGCCTGTGGGATGGTGGCCGTGTGCTGTGGTTCGCCTTCGGCGCGGCCGCCATTGTTACCCCGCTAGCCGCCGTATTGGTCGCCGATCCCTCGCTCATGGTGGGGCGCGCCGGGCAGGTCTCCATCCTCAGCCCGGATATCAGCGGCGGCGACCCGCTCGGCACGCTGGTGGGTAATATCGGCCACGCCGCGGCCATGTACCTGTGGCGCGGTGACGACATCCTGCGCCACAACGCCTGGCTGACCTACGACGCCCTCATTCCCATCGGTCGACCCGTCTTTGACTGGTTCATGATCGCGCCTTTCCTGGTCGGGCTGGCTTGGTGCGTCCGCCACTGGCGACGACCGGCGGCCGCCCTGCTCATTATCTGGCAACTCGTCATGCTTGGCCCGACGATCCTGGCCGAAGACGCGCCCCACTTCCTGCGCGCCGCCGGGGTGCTGCCGGGGGCGGTTTTCTTTCCGGCCATCGGGCTGGCGCTTGTATGGAACGCGGCAAGCCTGCCGGCTTTCGCGCGCCGCGCGGTCGTCATCGTGCTGCTGTGCGGCAGCGTCGCCCTGACAGCCCGTGATTATTATGACTATGCCCAGCAGCCGGTGGTGGGTTATATGTTCGAGTCGGCCGCGGCCGAGCTGGCCCATGCCGCCGCGACCGATATGGATGCCGGCGCGACCGTCTACCTCGATCGCCGCTTCTTCGATGGCTGGCCATCCGTGCGCTTTCTGCTGCACCCTGATTCACCGGCTCCCTTCTCACCCGAGACAGGATTGCCCTCGCTGGATGGTAGGGCCGTCTTATTCGCCTGGCCTTACGGCCCGCTCGACTTTCTGGCGGCTGTGGACCCGCCCGCACTGATCGAGATCGCGCCCGGACCCCTCGCCCGCGGCGATCTGGAGCCGGACCCTTATTCGCTCTACACCCGCTACGCCATCACCCCGGCGGCGCGGCCGGGAGCGATTCTGGCCGGCTTCGATGAGGTTTATAATTTGAGCGCCACGGCTGATCACCCTGAGCCTGATGCGCTGTCGGTCGGCTTGCAATGGGAAGCTCGCCGCGACTTGTCGGCGGACCCCCGCCGGCCCAGCCTTTTCATCCACGTACTCGGCCCCGAAGGCCCGCTCGCGCAATACGATGGCCCGCTCGCTTGGGGGCTGTGGCCCGCCGGCAACTGGCGAGAAGGCATTTTCCTTGGCGAGCGCCACGAGTTGCGGCTTAACCGCGCCTACGACCCCGCCACCGATTCGGTGCAAATTGGGTTATACTGGCCCGACACCGGTCAGCGGTTGCCGGTGCGCGATGCCCGCGGCGAGCCGGCCGGCGACGTAGTGACGATCCAGCCGGCGCCGTAGCAGGCCAGGAGTGTATTGGAATGTCAACGAGTAAGGGGCCTTTGTGGTTATTGGTTGCCGGCCTGCTGTTGAGCGGCTTGGCCGCCGCGCCACCGCGACAGGAGTCAACGCCCACGCCGCCGACGGAAACCCCGGCGACGCCCACGCCGGCCGCTGCCGAAGCCACGGCCGCCGCGACAGAATCGTTTGCCCAGCCGATCTGGGTCTCACCCACGCCCGACGCAACCGGCGCGATCGTCGTCATCGTCCAGCCGGGCGAGTCGATGTGGGTCATCGCCGCCCGCGCCGGCATCTCCCTGCCCGAGCTGTTGGCGTTCAACAACCTGACCGAGCAATCAATCATCAATCCCGGAGACGCGCTCATCATCGGCTATGTGACACCGGAAGTCGTCGTCGCGCCGGAGGAAACCACGCCCACGGCAACCCCGCCACCGCCCACGCCGCGGCCAACCGACATCCCGCCCGAGTCGGCGGTATGCCTGACTGCCTTCGACGATACGAACCGTAACGGCATCCATGACACGGGCGAATCGTTGCGCGCGGGCGTGGCCTTCACGGTCTACAATACCGAAGCTGTCGTCGCCAACTACATCACCGACGGCCGCTCCGAGCCGAAGTGCCTGGGCGGCCTGACACCGGGCGAATACCGTGTCACCCGCTCGCTTGCTCCCGGCGAAACACTGACGACCGAGGGCGACTGGTCGCTCAACCTGTCGGCCGGCGGCCGGCTATACCAGGCTTTCGGCAGCGTCATGGGTGAATCGATGGCTGCCGCGGCGCCCCCGGGCAGCCAAACGGCTTCAAGCACACCGGCCACCCTGCCCCCCACGGCCGCCGCGCCGCCGACTGATGCCGGCAATGGCTCATTGGCTGCCCGACTCATCGGCGTGGCCGCCCTCTTCATCGGCGGTTTGCTCTTGTTGGGGGCTGTGCTAATCTTGCTGTTTAGACAATCCCGGAACGTGCTGGCGTCCCCTCCGGCCGACGGCACAGACGGCGAGCGCCGGTTCCGCAATATCGATGATCTGGAATAGCCTGGACGTAGCGGCTATTCCCCAACGACAAGAATTAACGATGAAAAAGACACCTTTCTTCCTGATCCTGGCTCTGATGCTCAGTCTGACATTTTTCCTGACCGATCGCGGGCACGCCGCGCCGGCGACACAGGCCACGAACCTGTTGCAAAACCCGGGCTTCGAGCCGCCCGCCAGCGGCGGCGCAGCCCAAAGCTGGCAACGATGGCACCGCAACACGCCGCGCCAAGATCAGGAATGTTTGGTCGCCTACCATTTTGAGCCGAAATGGAGCGTGGAAACGAACCCGGCGTTCGTCCACAGCGGTTCCGGTTCCCAAGCGGTAGGCAATAGCTGGGATACCTGGTCCGGCGGCGTCTATCAGAACGTTCCGGCCACACCGGGCACAGTCTATCGTTTCACGTTCTACGGCCGCGGCCGCGGATCCAACCAGCAAGTGCCTAACCCATCGGAAACAGGGTTGCAAATCAACATGCGCGCCGGTATCGATCCCAACGGCAGCGGCTTATGGAACGACGCCGATGTGGTGTGGAGTGGGGTTGGGTCGCCCCATGACACGTGGCAAGCCTTCTCCGTGGAAGCGACGGCCACCGGCAGCCAGATTACCGTCTTCACCGCGGCCGACTGGGCCGTGACCGGCGTCAACCAATGTCGCGCACATCTCGACACGTGGTTCGACTCGGGCGAGCTCGTGGCCCAGACCCCGCCAACAGCCACGCCCGCCCCGCTGCCCACCCAGGCCCCGCCGACGGCTACCTTCCCGCCCGCCCCCACCGGCAGCGTGCCGACCGAGCCGGCGTCCGCCACGGTGGTCGCCACGATGACCCAGGCCGTGCCCACCGCGACAGCGACGCCGGCCGGGTCGTCAGCAGTATGTGTCAACGCCTTCCTGGATACCAATGGCAATGGCCTGCACGACGCCGATGAGGGCTACGTGGCCGGAGTGACTTTGACCGTGGCCCAGGGCACGATGATTATCGGCCAAGCCGTGTCCACCGGCTCCGAGGACCCGATTTGCTTCGGCAACCTGCCGGCCGGCGCATACCAGGTGGGTCAGACGCTGCCGCCCTCGCTGGAAATGACGACCCAGGCCAACGCCACCGTCAACGTCGGCGAGGGGCAGACAGTCGGACTGGAGTTCGGCAGCCGAATTCGCGCCACCCCCACGGCCGGCGCGCAACCAGACATAACGGCCACGGCCGTGGCCGGAGTCGCCACGGCGACCGTGCCCGCCGGCGGTGATGCGGCCACTGGTGGCACGCCGAACTGGCTCGTCTATCTTGGCATCGGCGCGATCGTCATCGGGGTCATTCTGCTCGGCGTGTTGCTCTTCACACTCTTGCGGCGCTAGGCGAAAAGTTGGAAGCATGATCCAATGAATAATAGGATCAAACGCATACTTCTTATTGTGCTGGTCGCGCTGGCGCTGCTGGTCGCGATTCCGGTGGCGATTATTGCCGCTGACGCAGTAGTTGGCCCCGACACAGCCGACTACGCGAATACAACCTTTAGCGACACCGGCGGCAACGAGCTTCTCGGCTATCTGGCCGAACCGGACGGGCCAGGTCCACACCCGGCCGTGATGATGCTTCACGAGTGGTGGGGGTTGAACCAGGACATTACGCTGCTGGCTGATGCGCTGGCGGCCGAAGGGTATGTCGTCTTCGTGCCCGATGCCTATCGCGGGCGCGTGACCAGCCAGATCCCGCGCGCGCTTTACCTGCGCCTGGGAACGCCGGAAGATCAAGTCAAAGCTGACCTCGACGCGGCGCTGGACTATTTGATGTCGCGGCCGAACGTGGACCCGGAGCGCGTTGCCAGCCTCGGTTTCTGCTTTGGCGGCGGCCACTCTCTGCTGCTCAGCCTGCGCCACCCGGAGACGATCCCGCTGACCATCATCTACTATGGTGACGTGATCGGTGATCCCGCCACGCTTGCGCCGCTGGCTAACAGCCGGGGTGTGCTGGGCATTTTTGGCGAGAACGACCAGCAGATACCCGTGGCCGAAGTGGCGGTGTTCGAGCAGGCTCTTACCTCGCTCGGTATTCCCAACGAAGTCACCATCTACCCCGGTGTCGGCCACGCCTTTCTGAACGCAGAAAACTATGACCAGGCGGGTCCCGCGGGTGAAGCGTGGCAGCAGACACTCGATTTTCTAGCCCAAAACCTCAATGCTCAGTGATGGCCGGCGGCCTGGCCCTCCATCTGACGATCCCTCGGCGACCTGATATACTTTTCAAGATACCGGGTTAATCGACTGACCCGCCTTCTGATTGGTCATTACGGAGAAAAATCACGATGACGCTTCACGAGCTTGCCGGCAAGCCTGCCCCGCAAGGGGCGTTGGCCAATATTCCGCGCCTGGTGTCCGACTACTACACCGTCCACCCCGATGCGACCGATCCGGCGCAGCGCGTGGCCTTCGGCACGTCGGGCCACCGCGGCACATCGCCGGCCGGCAGCTTCAACGAGGACCACATTCTCGCCGTTTGCCAGGCGATCAGCGAGTATCGCGCCGGCCAACGCATCACCGGCCCGCTCTTCGCCGGGATGGACACCCATGCTCTGTCGGAGCCGGCGCTGGTGACGGCGATCGAGGTCTTCGCCGCCAACGGCGTGCAGCTCGTCATCCAGAGCGGCCGCGGCTACACACCCACCCCGGTCATCTCCCACGCCATCCTCACCTGGAACCGAGACCATGCGCCCGCCCAGAGTGACGGTGTGGTCATCACCCCCTCACACAACCCGGCCGAGGACGGCGGCTTCAAATATAACCCACCCGAAGGCGGCCCGGCCGATACCGGCACGACGAAATGGATTCAGGATCGCGCCAACGAACTGCTGGCCGAGGGCTTGCGCGGCGTGAAGCGGCTGACGCTGGCCCGGGCAATGGCCGCCGGCACGACCGAAGAACGCGATTATATCGCCCCCTACGTCGATGATCTCGGCGCGGTGATCGATATGGACGCCATCGCCGCCGCGGGGCTGAAAATTGGCGTCGACCCGATGGGCGGCGCGGGTGTGGCCTATTGGGAGCCAATCGCCGCGCGCTACGGTCTCAAACTCGACATCGTCAATCCCTACGTCGATCCCACTTTCGGTTTCATGACCGTGGATCGCGACGGCAAGATCCGCATGGACTGCTCCTCGCCCTACGCCATGGCCAGCCTGATCCGGCTCAAGGACGACTTCGACATTGCTTTCGGCAATGACCCGGACTTCGACCGCCACGGCATCGTCACCCGCAGCGCCGGGCTGATGAACCCCAACCACTATCTATCAGTCGCCATCTGGTACCTCTTCCAGAACCGCCCTAACTGGCGGCCCGACACGACCGTGGGCAAAACGCTCGTCTCCAGCTCGATGATCGACCGCGTAGCCACCTCGCTGGGGCGGCGCTTGGCCGAGGTACCGGTCGGCTTCAAGTATTTTGTCGATGGCCTGCTCAGCGGCGAGTACGGTTTCGGCGGCGAGGAAAGCGCCGGGGCGTCGTTCCTGCGGCGCGACGGCTCCGTATGGACGACCGACAAGGACGGATTCATCATGGACCTGCTGGCGGCCGAGATCATGGCTCGCACCGGCCGCGACCCTGGCGAGCACTACCGCGACCTGACCGGGCGCTTCGGCGATCCGGCGTATGAACGCACCGATGCGCCAGTGACGCCCGCGCGCAAGGCGGTGCTGAAGGACCTATCTCCCGAACTGGTGCGCGCCGATACGCTGGCCGGGGAATCGATAGTCGCCAAGCTGACCCGCGCCCCGGCCAACAACGAGCCGATCGGCGGGCTAAAGGTCGTGACCGAAAACGGTTGGTTCGCCGCCCGGCCAAGCGGCACGGAGAATATCTACAAGGTCTATGCCGAGAGCTTCAGGGGGGCCGACCACCTGCGCCGCATCCAGGCTGAGGCGGGGACGATCATCGACGACGCCTTCACCGCCGCCGGAGTTTGAAAAAAATTAAAAGAGAAGCGGACACGGATTAGAAAGATGGGTCGGATAAGCATCTTTTCAGTCCGTTTAACCCGTGCCACCCGTGTCCACTTCGTGTTTCGATGAGCATGACGAACGAGTTTGTGCGGCGGTATGGGCCTTGGGCGCTGATCACCGGCGCGTCGTCGGGTATTGGCCGCGAGTTCGCCCGGCAACTGGCCGCCCGAGGGCTGAGCGTCGTCCTCGTGGCACGACGCGCCGATCGCCTGATCGAACTGGCCGCTGAATTGTCGGCCGCCCACAGTGTCGCGGCGCGGAGCGTCTCCATCGACTTATGCCATGACACCTTCATCGACCCCATACGCGAGGCGACGGCCGGGCTGGAAATCGGACTGCTGGTCAACTGCGCTGGTTTCAGCCTGACCGGGCCGTTCCTCGATATGGACACAAGCGACATGACCCGCATGCTGAACCTCAATGCCCGCGCGCCGATGGCTCTGGCCCGCGAATATGGCCCCGCCATGCGCGATCGACAGCGAGGGGGCATCATCTTCCTGTCCTCGGTCACCGGTTTCGCCGGTACGCCCCAATGGAGCCTCTATTCGGCCACCAAGGCGTTCAACTTGTTGCTGGGCGAGGCGCTGGCGGCCGAGTTGCGCGCCGGCGGCGTGGATGTGATGGCCCTGGCCCCCGGCACCACGCGCACCGAATTCCTCGACGTGGCCGGCATCAACGACTTCATGGGCATGGATGTCGACGCGGTGGTGGGCCATGCCTTACGGCGACTTGGACGGTCGGATGTAGTCGTGCCCGGCTGGTTCTACCGCGGCGGTATCTTTGCCATGCGCTTCCTGCCGCGGTCGGTCAACCGGGCGGTATTCGGCCGCTTCATCGCCGGGATGCGGCGGGATTAACCGCGATGCGAGTAGCCGATGGATAAATCGAGCAAGAGCAACGGCGCTGTGACGACCGATCGCGTACAGTCGAGGATCAGCCGCTCCAGCAGCGCCCTTGCACGGCTGTTCGGCCCCGACTGGCCGTGGCTCGTCGCCGTGCTGCTGATCGGCTTGGCCGCCGCATGGCCAGCCGTCTCGCAACCGGGGCTGCTGAACACGCGCGGCGGCGGGGACAGCCCTTTTCTGTTGCAAAGGCTGCACCAGTTGACGGTGGCGCTGGCCGACGGGCACTTCCCCGTTCGCTGGATGCCCGATGCTAACTACGGCTACGGCTACCCCTTCTACAACTACTACGCCCCGCTCTCCATCTACGTCGCCGCCGCCTTTCGCTTCCTCAGCTTCAGCTTTGTGCGCGCCATCCACCTGGCACAACTGGCCGGGTTCGCCGCCGCCGGTCTGGGAATGTTCTACCTGGGGCGGCGCTGGTGGGGATCGCGCTGGGCCGGGCTGTTGGCGGCCGCGGCCTACACCGTCGCCCCGTTCCACATGGTCAACGTCTACGTGCGCGGCGACTCGCTGGCCGAGTTCTGGGCAATGGCCTTCTTTCCGCTGATCTTGCTGGCGGCGGATCGGTTGGTGGGTGCGACGACTGACCGCCGGCTGTCGATCTTCGCCCTGGCCTACGCCGCGCTCATCCTGAGCCACAACATCTCGGCGCTGATCTTTTCGCCGTTTCTGGTTTTGTATTTAGTCATGCGTGTCGCTGGGCAGGTGACCGCCAACCGCCGGCAGATGACGGTTGGAGAGGAGCAAGGGGAAAAGAGGACGGGGAGAGAGGAGATACATCTGGCCAGTGACAAACGACGAACGACGAACGTCGATTCGTCACTCGTCACTACTCTGGCGGTCGTCGGCGGTCTTCTTCTCGCTTTTGCTCTCGCCGCGTGGTTCTTCGTTCCGGCCCTGGTCGAACAGGACTTGGCGCAACTCGGCCCGGTCACCGAGGGCTACTTCCATTATAGCAACCACTTCCGCGGCCTCGACCTGGTGCAGGGGGGCCTCCTCTTCGATTATAACCCCGACGGCGGCATAGCCTTTCGTCTGGGTTTGGTTCAGGCCGGGTTGGCGATTGCGGGGGCGGTTGTGGTGTTATGGCAGGGACTGGCGGCCGACCGCCGGCCGCCGGCCGCTGACGGCCACAATAGCGGGCAAGAAGGAATTCGCGGGGGTAAGGATGCACCGCATTCGTCGTTCGTTATTCGTCATTCGTCGTTCGTCATTCTCTGCTGTCTCATCGCCGTCTTCATGATCACTCCGCTCTCACAGCCGTTGTGGGATCATCTGCCCCTGCTGCCGTTTACCCAGTTCCCGTGGCGCTTTCTGTCCGTGGCCTCTTTCTTCATGGCGTTGCTGGCCGGCGGGTTGGTCATGGCGGCCGACAGGCCGGCGGCGCGGGCGATCATCGCCGCCACCGGCAGCCTCGTGCTGCTGGCCGCCGGGCTGCTCGGCCTGCGCGTCGACCACCTCATCCTGACCGACGCCGACGTCACCGCCGAACGCTTGGCGCAGTACGAGTGGTTCACCGGCAATATCGGCACGACGGTCAGCGCCGAGTACCTGACGCCGGAGTCCAGCCCGCGCCCCTGGACCAGCGCCTGGCTCAACGCCGGCGAGCGCGACCGGGTCGTGGCGGTGACCGGCGAACTCGAAGCCGAGCTGATCGAGCGCGATGCCGCCGGTCAAACGTGGCGACTCACCGCTGGCCAAAGTGGGGCCGACGCCCTATTCCCGAACCTGAACTGGCCCGGCTGGCGGGCGACCCTCGATGGGCAGCCGGCCGAGCTGCGCGCCTTCCCCTCGTCCGGCCTCATGGCGCTCGCCGTGCCCGCTGGCGAGCACAGAGTCACGCTGGAACTCGGTCGCACGCCGGTGCGCCTGGCGGCCGAAGGGGTTTCACTGGCGGCGCTGATCGGCTCAGCCTGGCTGATGATACGCCGGCGGACAACAGGCCGCGGGCGGCAGACCCCGTCCGCTGCCCTTTCGGCGGGGAGAGAGGTCGCCGGGAAAGTCGAGCAATCCACCTCCTCCGCGCCTCCGCGCAACGTCTCTTTCCGCGGTCTGCGAGCCGTCGTCTGCGGTTTCCTTCTCCTCGCCATCTTCGCCCTCCTGTGGCGCGGTGACCCTGAAGACCTGCCGCGCGGCGACCTGTCGTGGGACTTCGCCCAGATGGGCTATTTGCACCACACGCCCGGCGGCATCCCCTTCAGCAATGGGGCGCGGCTCTACGAATACGGCTATAGCGCCGACGAGTTGACGACCGGCAACACGCTCATCGTCACGCTCAGCCTCGCGCCTGGTGATGCCAAGTCGGCCACGCTGGCCCTCGTCACGCCCGCCGCAGCCCGCCCGACGCCTGGCGATGCGGCCGAGCCGCCCGTGATTGCCATTCAAACCGTAACAATCGACGGTGACGCGGCCATATTTACCCTACCGATTGCTCCCGACGCGCCGGCCGGTCTCTATGTACCGCGCCTTGTGCTCGACGGCGCGCAACCGCTGACGCCGTCCGGCACCACCCGCGGCGACCTGTTCCTGCGACCGATTCGCGTGGCGACGGTTGAAAATGCGCAGGCGGAATCAGTTTCGAATGGCGAATTAGGAACGGCGGACAGCGAATCGCCTTTGCAAGCTTCCGCGGCGGTCGGCGGTCGGCAATCGGCGGTCGCCCTTGACGTTCGCGCCCTGACCCCGCGCGACGCGACGACGCTCGACGGCCGCTTTGCCTGGCTGGCGAGCCGGCCGCTCGGCGGGCGCTATCTGGTCTCGTGGCGCGCCCAAAACGGTGACGGGATGGTATTGAGCCAACTAGACACACAACCGGGCCATGCCTTCAACCCGACCGACGGCTGGGCCACGGGCGGTGTGATCTACGACTGGCTGGCGCTGCGGATCCCTAACGCCCTCACCGGGTCGCCCCCCTACCCGCTGGTGCTGCTGCTCTATGACGCCACGACCGGCGAGCAGCTGTTACTGCGCCGGGTGGGCCAGCTTGTGCCCGGCGAAGGCGGGCCGACTTACCAGCCCGTCGCGCCCGTATTCTCGCCGCCGGAAGGTATCGCGCCGGTCGGGGCAAGCTTTGGGGAGGGCGGCCGCGAACTTATCTGGCTGCGCGGCTATGAAAGGACACAAACAGCCGACGAGCTGACGGTGACGCTCTACTGGGAAGCGCTGGACGATATCCCGGCCGACTTTACCCGGTTCGTCCACCTGCTCGATGCCACAGGCGCGGTCGCGGCCCAGGTGGATGGCCAGCCTGCCGGAAACAGCTACCCGACCGGGCAGTGGCTGAAAGGGGAGATCGTCGCCGATACGGTGCGGCTGGATCTGTCGGGTCCGCCGGAGGGCGATTACCGGCTGGCGGTAGGTTTCTACCGGCCGGTGGAGGGCCTGCCGCGGCTGGATGCCGCCGACGCTGGTGGCCCGCTGGCGGATGGCCGCGCCTTGTTGCCGGAGCCGGTTACCGTCACAGCCCAGTAGATTACCCGATTGGGGTGAAATGACCCTCGCCGGCCGTACTGCTCGTGCTACCGTGATCGCCCGCGCATCAGCCGGTCAGTAACACCTTGCCGCGACGCCCCGGCCGTTCGGCGTGGGCGATTGCTGCCCTAAAATCGGCCAGGTCGTATTCGGCCTCGACCGGCGGCACGAGCTTGCCGCCGGCAATCAGCCCCATCAGCGTACCCAACGTACCGGCGACCTGCGCCGGTGGCGTTTGCCGGAACCACTGCGATAGCCAGAAGCCGCGCGCCGTCAACCCGCGAAAGAGCATCTCGCCGTTGTGGAGCGGCAGTGGCTCGTTGCCCAGCATCCCATAGACCAGCATCGTGCCGCCGGAGCGCAGCGCCCGCAGCGCCAGCGCTCCGGTCTCCCCGCCCACCGCGTCAAGCGCGGCCGTCGCGCCCCGGCCGCCGGTCAATTGCCGCACCCGCTCGGTCACGTCGCCATCGGATGTGGCGATCGCTGCGTCGGCGCCCAGCGCCAGGAGTTCATCGACCTGTTCCGGCCGGCGCACAAAGTTGATCGTCCGGTAGCCGCGCAGCCGCCCAAGCTGGATCACCAGACGCCCCAGCGTTGACCCTGCGGCCGTCTGCACCACCCAATCGCCGGGCTGGAGTTTCAATTCCTCTTCCAGCATCACCCAGGCCGTCACCGGGTTGACGATAAACTGCGCGGCCGCATCGTCGCTTACGTCGTCGGGCACGGGCACAAGCATCGACGCGTCGGCGATCACCGACTCGCACCACGTGCCGCCCGCGCTGAGCGGCACAACCCGCGCACCGACAGCCAACCCGCGCACGCCCTCGCCCACCGCCTCGACCCGGCCGACAGCCTCGAAACCCGGCGTGGCCGGCAGATTCGGCAGGCGGCCATATTCGCCGCTCACAGTCAGCAAGTCCGACGGATTGATCGGCCTGTGTGTCAGGCGCAATCGCGCCTTCCCCGGTCCCGGTTCCGGCGTGGGCAGCTCAGCCAGACGGAGCACCTCGGCCGGCGGGCCAAACTGTTCAAAGCGGATCGCGCGCATGTCTTTCTCCTTGGCGGGAATGGCTTAAGCGTGGGCGTCGATAAACTTGACCGCTTCCTCGACGCTTTCCTCGGGACTGATCTTCACGCGCAGGTCCTCGATCTCGCCGTCCGGGCTAATGATGGCGTGGCCGCGCAGGATGCCCATGTAGGTCTTGCCGTACATTGATTTTTCGCCCCACGCGCCGAAAGCGTCGGCGATCTCGTGTTCGGGGTCGGAGAGAAGCGTATAGGGCAGATCTTCCTTCTCCTTCCACTTGGCCAGCGCCTTGGGCTGGTCGGGGCTAAGACCCAGCACAGTCGCGTTGGCGGTCTCGATGCGTGGAAAGCGATCGCGGAAACCACAGGCCTGCTTGGTGCAGCCGGGCGTGTCGGCCTTGGGGAAGAAAAAGAGCACGACGCGGCGGCCGCGCAGGTCCGACAGCTTTAAAGGGTCGCCGGTGTCGGTCAGCAATTCAAAATCGGGGGCGGTATCGCCTATCTTCAGCATGGAACATTCTCCTTGGCTCGTGTCGAGCGGAGCAGCCGGGCGCTCAACGCTCAATTAAGATTGGTTTATATGGGGTGATATAGCAAATCGGCCGCAATCTAGCAACCTTTCCTCGCGTTCTGCTGGGGCACTCTTATCCTATCACAATATTATGTGGGTGTCTGGTTCGTCTGTTGGGCGCGGCGGCCTTCCAGCTCGCGCCGGATGGCCTCGTGCTTTTCGCGATCGAGCGGGAAGCGCCACGCCAGAATCAGCGACAACCCGAGGGCCACAGCCGGGATCACCGTGACCATGAAGCGCATGGCGTATAACGCAGCCTGGGGCTGCTCGATGAAAATGCTGCCCGTGTTCGAACTGATGTAGCCGGTAATTTCCAGCGCCTGACCGGCCGCGAACACCAGAACCCCGGTGGCAAATTTGCGCAGAAAGACGAGATAGCCGGTATAAAGCCCCTCGCGGCGCTCGCCGGTTTGCAACTCATCGACCTCGATCACGTCGGCCACGATGGCCCAGGGGATGATACTCATGGCCGCAAAACCCATCCCGGCCAGCACCGCGCCGGCGAAGATAAGATTTTGCCCGCCCGGCGGCAAGAACGCCCCCACGCCCAGCACGACAACCATAAAGCCGATGCTGATCAGATAGGCTGTTCGCTTGTCGGTGCGCCGCATGAGGGCCAGCACGAAGGGGATGCTGAGCAAGGAAGTCCCCAGCACCACAGCCAGCACAAGATTGTCCACGCCTGGCCGCACCTGAACGTAATCGATCAGGTAGCGCACGAAAACGAGCAGGAGCAGATCGCCCGTTGTGAAGCAAAGCAAGTAGATCAGAGCCGCCATCCGGAACGGCCGGTTGCTGAACACCTCGCGCAGGTTCTCTAACAGCCGGATGGGTGTGGTGACGGGTTCGTGGTCCGGCTCGCGGAGCGTCAGGGCCAGCAGGATAAACGGCAAGGCCATGCTCAACGCCCAAAGACCCGCGGCCAGGAGATAGCCCAACCGGATTCCGTCCGGCCCGCCGCCGAACCAGGGAGCAAATACATGCTCGGCCAGCAACTTGAACGCGCCGGCAGTCACCAGTTGGGCCAGAAAGGAGAAGGCCGTTCGCCAGCCTGTCAGGCTGCTGCGCTCGTCATAGGTCTCGGCCAGCTCCGGCACGAGCGCCAGATAGGGAACGTTCACGATGGTGTAGAGCGTATCGTAGAGCAGGAAGACCACGCTGTAATAGAGCACCAGCGCGGTCCGGCTCTCGAACGGCGGCACGACAAACATCAGGAAGAATGTGAAGGCAAACGGGATGGAGCCGATGAGCAGGAATGGCCGCCGCCGCCCCCAACGAGAATGCAAGCGATCGCTAATACTGCCCACGAGGGGATCATTAACGGCATCCCACAGGCGGCCGACCAACCAGATGGCTCCGGCCAGCCCGGCGTTTAGGCCGACAACATTTGTCAGAAATACAAACCAGAAGATGTTGCGCGCCGTCGCCGCGGCCGATGTCCCCCAGTCGCCCATCCCGAAGATAATCTTCGCGGACGTAGAGAGCCGGGGGGCGTCGCCCGCCTTAACTTCGGCCATAGACAGGGATTGCCGCGCCGTTGATATCGGCCGCCGAATCGGAGGCCAAAAACAGGATCACCTGGGCCATCGATTCGGGCCGCACCCATTTGGTGAAGTCCGCGTCGGGCGTCTCGGCCCGGTTGGCGGGCGTGTCGATGGTGCCCGGCAGAATACAGTTGGCGGTGATGCCGTGGTGCCGCAGTTCGGCGGCCATCGTCTCCGTCAGGCGAATCACCGCCATCTTGGAGGCGTTGTAAGCCCCATGCCTGGCGCTGCCCTTCAACGCGGCGCGGGCGGATACGCTGATAATCCGGCCGCTGCGCCGCTCCAGCATGTGGGGGATAACTGCCCGTGACGCCAAGAAGACAGTGCGGGCATTCAGGCCCATCATGAAGTCCCACACATCGACCGGCGTCTCGTGGATGGGGGTTCCGGCGCGTATGCCGCCGGCGGTGTTGACGAGAATATCGATGCGGCCGAAACGGCGGGCGATGTCGCGCGCCACGGCGGTCACGGAACCCTCATCTGCCAGATCGGCTGCGAAGTAGGCGCACGTGTCGCTCTCCGGAAGGTCTTCACCAAAGACTTCGACCGCATCCTGCGGCTTTCGAACGACGACGGCGACCCGCGCCCCGGCGGCGTGAAAAGCCCGGACCACGGCTTGGCCCAAATTCCCCGCCCCACCCGTCACAACCGCTACCTGATCTGAGAAGTTGTACATGGAATGCTCCGGCGATCAGTCTTCTTGTTCTGTGTGAGCGCTCGATAAATGCTATCACGACACAGGCCGCAGACCAACCCGATTGTTGTCATTCGCCGGAAGTATTAGTATGATTGGTTGTTAGCCCCCACATATCGAGGTAATAAACGAACGTTATATGCAGGGAAAAGTGAAACCTCTTTCACCGGACAATCTCCGTCTGGTATGCGACCCATCCAAGCTGTCGTTCGAGACGACGGCTGACCTGGAGCCGACGACCGCTATTATCGGCCAGCCGCGGGCGACGAAGGCTCTGGAATTCGGCATGGGCCTGAAGAGCAAGGGGTACAACATCTTCGTCACGGGGTCTTCGGGCACGGGCCGCAGCACTGCCATCCGCCATTTCTTGCAGGAGCGGTGCAGCCTGGAGCCGACCCCCGACGACCTACTCTACATCTATAATTTTGAGATTTCCCACCGGCCAAAAGCCATTAATTTGCCACCCGGTCATGGCCCCGACTTCGCCGAGCACATGAAGAAGTTGATCGAGGCCGTCCAGTTGGCGCTGACTCAGGCCTTCGAGAGCAGCTCATACCGCGACGCGGTCCACATCCTGGAACAAAACCTGATCGAACTGCGCGAGGAAAAGCTTGATGCCCTGGAGCGCAAAGCGACGGAGCAGGGCTTTGATCTACAGGAGACGCCGTCGGGGCTGGCCATCACGGCCGCCAATGAGGACGAAGCAGCCGAGTCGAACGGCAACGGCGAGCAGCAGGCCCGCCGCGAGACTCAACGCAACCTTCAGGTGGAGCTACAAAATATCCTGCGCGAAGTTCGGATCGTGGAGCGCGACGCCCGCGAGGAGCGCCGCCAGCTCGATCAGAGTGTGGCCGAGGCCGCCGTTCAGGACGAGTTCGATACGCTGCGCGAACAGTACACCGAGCAGGCGGTCATCCTCGAGTATCTGGGTGCCGTCCGCAAAGACCTGATCGACCAGGTGACGCGCGCCGCGCCGGCTCTGGATGATAAGGACCTCGACCAGCTCGTCGATCTGCGGCGGTATGAGGTCAACGTCATGGTCACGAACGGCGACGCCAAAGGCGCGCCGGTCATCGTGCAGCTCAACCCGACGTATGAAAACGTGTTCGGCCGCCTGGAGTATGAGACCCAGGGCCACGCCGTGACGACCCATTTCTCGCAAATCAAGGCCGGCGATCTGCACCGGGCCAACGGCGGTTATCTGGTGATGTACGCCCTCGATCTCATGCTTCGCCAGCGCGAAACGTGGGAAGCCCTGAAGCGCGCGCTGAAGGCCCAGGAGATCGAGATGCGCTCGCCGGTGTCCGATTCCCCCATCATCGCCAACACCCTCTGGCCCCAGCCGATACCGCTCAACTTGAAGATCATCCTGCTGGGTAGTTCAGGTGTCTACGATACGCTCTACTGGAACGATGAGGAGTTCAGCGATCTGTTCAAGGTGCGGGCCGACTTCAGCGACAGCATGCCGCGCGATGCGACCCACGAGTTGTCCTACGCCGAGTTTGTGGCCGCCCGCAGCCAGGAAGAGAAGCTGCGTCCCTTTGGTCGCGACGCCGTGGCCAAGATCGTCGAGCACGGCGCACGGCTGGCCGAGCACCAATGCAAGTTGAGCACCCGTTTCGGGGCGGTCGCCGACCTGGTGCGCGAGTCTGACTATTGGGCGGGTATCGACGGCCACGAGGTGGTGACGGCCGACGACGTGCGCCACGCGCTGAACGAGCGCATCAACCGCGCCAGCCAGGACGCCGAACAGTTGCGCGAGGAAATTCTGGAGGGCGCGATCTTCATCGCCACCCAGGGCGAAATCGTCGGCCAGGTGAATGGCCTATCGGTGCGCGAGGTGGGCGATTTCATCTATGGCCATCCCGGCCGCATCAGCGCGCGCACCTTCATGGGCGACAACGGCGTGCTCCACATCGAGCGCGAAACCGACATGGATGGTCCGATCCATGAGAAAGGGGTGCTGACACTCAACGGCTACCTCGGCGGCACTTATGCCCAGCACCAGCCGCTCTCGTTGAGTGCCAGCCTGACGTTCGAGCAGACCTATGGCGGCATCGACGGCGACAGCGCCTCATCTACCGAACTGTATGCGTTGATCTCCAGCCTGAGCGGGTTCCCCGCCCGGCAAGGCATCAGCGTCACCGGTTCAGTCAACCAGCGCGGCGAAATTCAACCTATCGGCGCGGTCAATGAAAAGATCGAGGGCTTCTTCGATATCTGCCAGGCGCGCGGCCTGACGGGCGAGCAGGGTGTTATCATCCCGGCCAAGAATGTCATCAATCTGATGCTGCGCGAGGATGTGGTCGAAGCCGTGCGCCAGAGCCAGTTCAATATCTGGCCTGTCTCGTCAATCAACGAAGGCATTGAGTTGTTGATGGACCGGCCGGCCGGCGAACCGGATGAAACAGGCAATTACCCTGAAGGAACCGTCCACCATCACGTCAAGAAACGCCTGATGGAACTGGCGATGGAACTCAAATCGTTCGGCGAGGATCGCTCCCACGATCATTTGGACGGCGACGAAGAATAAGCCCAGGCCGCCGGCGCGGCGATGATCATGAAATAAAGGGCGCGGATCGCAAGGGATCTGCGCCTTTTTGTTTAACGGTTCGACAGAAAGTGGTTTGCCCGCAACACGGCCACGACGCTCTTGGCGTCTTCCAGGCGGCCGTCGATCGCCATCGCCACCAACTCCGCCAGCGGCCAGATCTCGACGGCGATCTCCTCGTCGATATCCATCGGCAGCGGATCGGCCACCAGTTCGAGGGCCAGGAAGAGGGCCATGCGCTCATCTGAGAGGCCCGGCGCGGCCCAGACCTCGCCCAGTGGTACCAGGTCGGCCGCCCGATAGCCTGTCTCTTCCCGCAATTCGCGTTGGGCGCACACGGGCCACGGCTCTGCCGGCTCGCGGGTCCCCGCCGGCAGTTCCAGGATGGTCTTGCCCAACGCCGGACGATACTGGCGTAGCATAAGCAGCGCGGGGGTGTCGTCGAGGACGACGAGCGGAGCCAGCACCACCGCGCCGGGGTGCTCGATCGCGCCGCGCTCATAGACGCGGCCGTCGTCCAGCCGAAATGAATCGACCCGAATGCGCCACTTCCCCTCCCAGACAATGCGGGTTTGCAGAAGTTCCATGGAATACACAACCTGACAGGTGATCCTCACCTGTCAGGTTTGATTTGAATGATTTTACGGTCGGGGCGGGATCTTGATCTGCTGGCCGATGGTGAGGCTATCCGGGTTGGTAATCCCGTTGTAGGCCGCCAGTTCCTGATAAGTAAACCCATAGCGCAGGCCAATGCGGAACAAATTATCGCCCGACTGCACAATGTGGATGGTCTCGCCCGTAGACGAGGTCGCGGCGGTAGGCTCGGCCGTCACTTCCGGGGCGGCCGGGAGCGGTGTCGGCTCCACAACCGGAGCGGCCGGGTCAATCGTGGGCGTCGGGCTGGCCGGTGGCGGCAGATTCGGATCGAGCGTCGCAACGAACGCGGGCGTCGGGCTGCCGGCGAGGGGCTGTTGCAAGGTCGCGCCTGGAGCCTGGGTGCCAAGCAGGGTCGTCGTCGCCAGCGCGGCGGCCGTTGCCGTGGCGGGAATGTTTTCGCTGTCCGGCGCGGGAATTTCACACGCGGTCAGGGCAAAGAGAGCGAGTATTGTCACTAATAACAATAAGAGTGTAGTGCGTTTCACGCGCAGCCTCCTCCAGTGTTCGTTCTGGTGTCGCGCCGCGGCGCGACGGTTAACAGTCGCAGCTCCGGAGCAATATCGCCCCGGGCCGGAGATGAACCTCGCATGTCATGCCTGCCTAATCGCGGCCGGTCCATAACATGTAAACATAATGTAGTCTATCATACAGCTGATTGCAGGGCAAGATGCGGAATAGGACGATGATCGTATAATTGCATGAATGTTTGCGCCAAATGTCACCACATTCCTGGGGCCGTAGAGTGACTTCCTTGCCGTCACAGCAGCGACAGCCACACCCGCATATCGGCATCAACGCCCATCTCCTCTCGACAACGGCAGGCTATCGCCGCGCGGGCATTCACCACTATATCTACCAGGTCTTGCGCCACCTTTCTCAGGATGAGGCCACTCGCTACACGATCTATACCCGCCTGATGGAGGGTTGGGAGCGGCGACCGGACGTGCGTCTGTCCGGCACGCGGATGCCCACGGCGAACCGACTGGCGCGCATTACCTGGGAGCAGGTCGTGTGGCCGGTTCGGGCGCGGCGCGATGGTTTGACCCTGATGCACAGCATGGCTTTCGTCACCCCGAGACTGGCACCCTGCCCGACCGTGGTTACCATCTATGATCTCAGCTTTATCGAAAACCCGGATACTTTCCCGGCCGCACAGCGCCGCTACCTGATGCGCGAGACCGAATACTCCTGCCGCCATGCGACCCGCCTCGTCGCCATTTCGGAGTCGGGCCGGCAAGACATCCACCGCATCTATGGCGTGGAGCGGGAGCGGATCGATGTCGTCACGCCCGGCGTCGCCTCAGCCTACCATCCGCTGGACGCCCAACAGACAGCGGAATTCCGGCGTCAACACGGCCTACCCGATACATTCATTCTCCACGTGGGCACGCTGCAACCGCGCAAAAATATCCCCACCCTGATCGAGGCGATGGCCCGCTTGGGCCGGCCCGACGTCCCTTTGGTGCTCGTCGGCGGCAAAGGCTGGATTTTTGACGAAATCTTCAAGCGAGTCGAGGCGCTGGGGCTTGCCGGGCAGGTGCGATTCGTTGGCTACGCCGCGGATGGTGCGCTGCCGTTATGGTATAACGCCGCCGCCGTCCTCGCCGTTCCTTCGCTCTACGAAGGTTTTGGCCTGCCGGTGATCGAAGCCCTGGCTTGCGGCACGCCGGTCGTCGCCGCGGCTACGTCGTCGCTGCCGGAGGCGGGCGGCGATGTAGCGCTCTATTTCGACCCGCGCGACCCCGATGAACTGGCCCGTTGTCTGGCGCGAGCGCTCGACGATCCGGCATTGCGGGCCGGCGCGCGGACAGCCGGCCCGGCGCACGCGGCGCGATTCTCCTGGGCGCGGGCCGGCGCAGAGATGACGGCTGTCTACCGGCGGACGGCCGAGCCGCAACGGAGCGCGACCCGATGAAGACGCGTGTCATCCATTGGGTGACTATCTTCACCGATTTACTACTGATCAACCTGGCCTTTCTGATGGCCTATGTGGCTCGCTACGTATGGCAGTGGTGGCGGCCGGTATTGTTTCTGGAACCCTACCGCGACTATCTGGGCCAGCAATTGGTGTTGACGGTTCTGCTGGCGCTCACCTTCCGCTACACCGGCGTTTGGCGGCGGCGACGGGGCGAGTTATGGCTGGACGAAGTGGCCCGCATCACCACAGCCGCGGCTGCAGGCATCATGTTGATGATGGCCGTCACCTTCTTCCTGCAGCCGTCGCCCTTCTCGCGGCTGCTCATCTTCTGGGCCTTGCTGTTCATCGTGTTATTTCTCAGCGCGGCGCGCCTCTTGCGCCGCGTCACGCTCTCGCTGCTCTACCAGCGCGGCATCGGCGTCGATCGGGCCTTGGTCGTGGGCATGGGGGAGACCGGACGCAGCGTCATCCGCACCCTACTGGCTCGCCCCGATCTAGGCTTTGGCGTCGTCGGCTATCTGGATGACGGCGTCAGCGAAGACAACGTCGGCCTCGGCCGCATTCCCCGATTGGGAAGCTTTGGCGATCTGGACCGACTTTTAGAAGTGTATGCGCCCATGCATACCGTATTTGTGGCCTTACCCGGCAACATGCAACCCCAACTCTTGCACATTCTGCAAATCTGCCGCCAGAATGAAGTGCGCGCTCTGGTCGTCCCCGATCTGCTGCAACTCAGCCTGAACCGGGTGGAGTTCTCCAATATGGCCGGCGTGCCGGTGTTGGGCGTGCGCGATATGGAAGCGTTCGGCCACATCAGCCAGACGGGCCGCGTCTTGAAGCGGCTGCTCGACCTGACGATCATACTGGCGCTGTCCGTGCCGACGGTGCTCGTCATGGCCTTTCTCGCGCTGGCCATCAAGCTCGACTCGCCCGGCCCGGTGTTCTACGCCTCGCCGCGCGTGGGCCGCGATGGCCGTCTCTTCAAAATGTACAAGTTCCGGTCAATGGTGGCCGATGCTGACGAGAAAAAAGAGTCGCTGCGCGAGCTGAATGAGGCCGACGGGCCACTCTTCAAGATCAAGAACGACCCGCGCCAAACCCGCACCGGCCGCCTGATTCGCCGCCTCAGCCTCGACGAACTACCGCAGGTCTACAACGTGGTGCTGGGCCAAATGAGTCTGGTGGGGCCGCGGCCGCCGTTGCCCGAAGAGGTGGAGCGCTACAAGCCGTGGCATCACCAGCGGTTGGCCGTGGTTGGGGGGATGACCGGCTTGTGGCAGGTCAGCGGCCGGTCGGACCTGTCATTCGATGAGCTTTGCCTGCTCGACATCTATTACATCGAAAACTGGACGCTGGGCCTGGACGTGCGGATTCTTCTGCAAACCATCCCCCATTTGCTGTCACGCAAGGGGGCTTACTAAGAAAAGACTTCTGAGGTTCTCGAACACCCCAGGGGTCCGAAATGGGTTACTCGTCGCCGCCTTCTTCCGGGGCGGCCGGTTGGTCCATGCGGAGCACGTCGCCGTGGATATTGATGACCACGCGAAAGCCAAACATGCCCAGCATGTCGCGCGCCTGGGCCGGCACACCCTGGGCGATGATCTGGTCCGCGCTGATATTGCGCAGCGAGGCGTCGATGGCCGCCTTCGTCAGCAGATCGTCCTGTCCCATCATCTCCATGGCCTGCTCCACAGCCATATCCTTGTTCTGGGATAGTTGCTCGATGAAGAAGGACAGGATTTGCCGGTCGATGTATTCCGCGTCGATGTGGCGATGGAAACCGTCGTCGTCGACGACGTATTGAGCCTCGCCGCCGATTATGGCCGTGGCCACCGGGTTGTCATATTCGTCAAAGATCAGGCCGTCGAACATTGCTTGCCGCGCCATTTCAAAAATACTCCTGCGGGTTGGATTCGGCCGTCGATTCTTGCCGGAATCCGAACCACTAATTTCTCTCTATACTGGATTATACCGACCCACGTTGCGAAACCGGTGTCGATCAGGCAAAATTCTAAGGGGACGTTACGATTTTGCCACTGACGGCGGGCCCCGGCGACTGATTGGTCAATCGCCATCGTTGACCCGCCCAACCTGATATCGAGTTCATGAATGCTCTCTCTTGTGCCGGCCTATTTTTCCTCATTCAGGGTGGTGCTGCTCACGTGGCCACTTGTAGCCGGGATACTGGCCTTGCCCATCCTCATCTGGCAATATCGCCGCCACGGCGGGCTGCGATGGAGCCGCGCGCTCGTCCTCTACCTGATCGTTTTCTATCTGCTGGGGCTGGCCCTGTTTACCCTGCTGCCTATTCCCGACGACTTCGCCCGCTATTGCGCCGAGCGCAATCGGCCGGTGCGCGTCGTGCCGTTCGGCATCATCTCGGAACTGCTCGACCCCGGCTATTGGGACGTAGTGCAAGTGGTGTTGAACTTTCTGTTCTTCGTGCC
>WBZM01001441.1_pt1 | contig 23486 bp, 36 predicted proteins | sample 5204271 | NCBI WGS metagenome assembly WBZM01 (sample SAMN12344346, study PRJNA552823) | activated sludge metagenome | biome: Activated sludge suspended growth; feature: Nitrification reactor; material: Wastewater; isolation source: activated sludge from nitrification reactor of wastewater...
CCGATTTTCAGGCGCTCCGGGCAGGCCACGACAAGGCCGAATCCAAACTCCATCGTCGATTTAATCTCGCCCGTATCAGCATTTCGGCGCGCGCTGATATAAGGCTGATTCGTGAATGCGGGCAAATAAAGACCATCCTGGTCCACCCACCAATGGGTGCCACCATGGTCAACCCAGCACCCGCCCGCGTCGGTGGTGCTGGGGTTAGATTTTGGGACGATTCCAATCGAGAGCAGGATGTTGTCGATGGTCGCTCGGTAGCGGTCCAGAAATCGACTATTCGCACTGGCGTCACTGGCCAGGTCATTCTGCGTCGTAGAAAGCCAGGCCAAATCGGCCTGCACCTCGGTCCACAGATCGTCCCACAGCAGCAGCGCGGCGGCGTCGTCCGCCACCTGCGCCAGGCAGGCCGTCAGAAGCGGTATCACCGACTCCATCCAGTTCAAATCCCGCGCGTAGGCCTGGTATGCCAGTGGCCGCGCGATCGACGGCGTTGCCGGCGTTGCCGGAGTGCCCGGAGTAGACGGCACTGACACCTCGGTCACATCGAACCCATACCAATGCGACACGTCCATACTGGTCACCGCGGCGCTTGACATGCCGTAGATTTCCGTCACCCGAATCTGCACGCCGCCCAAGGTCAACAGCGTGCCTCTGACCGTGCCACTCGGGATGGTAAGGCCATCCAGCGCGCTCAACGCGCTTGTCGCTGCTGGCGGATCCTCATACTCGGACACCGACTCCACGAACACTTCCACGCCGGTGCCGGCGGCCAGCGCGACGCGCGCGAAGAACCTCCAGTAGGAATATCCTGGAACATCCGGCGTCCCGCCGGACGGCGGGGACCCTGGAATCAGCCCTGGCGTCTGGATGCTCGTGTTGGCCCGCACGAACGCCTCGCGCCAGCCATAGATCGCGCCCAAGCGCGTCAAATGAGCAGGACTCAAAGCCACATCTTCACCCCCATCCAGCCCCAGGCACTCCATCGACAGCCGGGGCGTCGGCATGTCGGTGCACTTGCAATCCGCAGGCGGTCGCTTGCGGTACTCAAACGTCACGGTCGTTGGCCGCGCGTTCACCCCCAGGCGCAGCGGCTTCAGGCACACGCTGGGCAGGCCCTCGCTGTCGGTGCGCTGCGCCGGCGAAAACTTCCACCCCGTCTCGCCACTGCCCACCGCCGCCGGGTCCAGCGCCGGCACCGTGAAGGCCACGGCAGCGTGCGTGTACGGCACCCCGGTCACGGCCGGCGCCAGCGCGCCGCTCACGTCGCCCGTCACCGCCCAGCGCTCGGCCCCCACCGTGTCGGCATTGATGCAGCGCACCGTCACCGTCTGCGTGGGCGCCGCCGGCGGCACGCCCACGTCGGCCAGCTTCGCCGCGCCACCCAGCGCCAGCAGCCAGGCGCTGGTGCGCAGCGGAACGTCGATGGCGGCCTGCCCGCCGCTGGTGCGGTCGGCGGCCACCACGCCGGCCACCTCCACCAGCGCGCTGGCGGCCAGCTGCGTGAGCAGGTCGTAAAACGTGACGACGGCCGGCTGCGGCACGGGCACGGCGGCCGTGTCGCCGTAGACCTCGGTCGTCACCCCATCGGTAATGGTCACTTTGTAGCCGCCCGTCACCGCGTGCACCGGCGTGCCCTTGGCCACCGCTCGTTGCAGCGCCGGGCTCAGGCCGAATTCCCACTGCCCGTTGCGGTAGCGCCGCCACGGGCGGTAGACCTGCGGGTCAAAGCCAAACTGGATGCGCGGGCTGGCCGCGTCCAGCTCATCCTTGGGCGACGGCGGCAGCCCGCCGAAGTCCCACTGCGGGCCGGTCTGCACGTCCTGCCCCGTCGCCCAGTCGGCCAGCAGCGCCCAGGCGGTGGGCGTGCGCGTCAGCAGCGGCTCCACCGTGACGCTGATCGCATTGCCCGCGCTGCCCGCCACCTTGGCCACCAGGCGCAGCTCGCGCACGTCCAGGCCGGCATGCGTGGTGTCCACCCCCAGATCGGCGAGGGTGAAGGTCAGCGACTGCAGCGGCGCCGCAGCGCCCACGCCCAGCACCTGCAGCGTGCCGTTGCCCACACCCACGAACTGCGGCACGCTGGCGCGCGGGGTGCCGCCGGCGGCGTCAATGCGCACATCGATGTCCGTGGCCTCGTGCCCCACATAGCTGCCCACCAGCCGCACCCGCCCGCCACCGGCGCGCGCCACCGCCGTGCGTTCCACCGCCGTGCTGGCCCGCACGCTGCTGGCCGCCAGCAAGGCGTTGCGCGCAAGGTTGTTGCGACCAGAGAAAAAGCGCTGCACCGAAGGCATAGGCGCCCACTGTGCCGCGCCCGCGCCCGGGCGGCCAAACAAAACGCTTTACTTTGCGGCGGCCTGGGCACGCGCGCCGCGCGCTGGCCTAGCGCGCCAGGCGCTGCAACCGGGCCAGCTCGGGCTCGATCATGCGCGCCAGCTTCACCGGGTCACTGATCCCGTTGGCATTCAGCGTCACATTCATCGTCGCCGGTCCGGCACTGACGCCGCCACCGCCGCCGCCGCTCCCACCCTCATCGCCACGCGCCTTGACCGCGCGCTGCTTCTGCTCGGCGGCGTAGACCTTGCCCAGCAGGGTGAGCTGCTCGCCCAGCAGGGCGATCTCCTCGCGGTACCTGGCGATCTCGCCCTCATCGTTGCGAGCGGCGGCTCTGGCCGCCTCGATCTCGGCCAGCTTGATCTGTCGGCGCACCTCGGCTTCGTCGCGTTCTCGGCGCGCGGCAGCCACCTGCTCCTCGGTGCCGTTGAGCTCGATCAGGCGCAGCTTCAGCGCGTCCACCGACCGCGCCGCACCGATGTTCGTTCGCTCGATGGCCTGCTGCTGGCGGTCTAGCGCCTCCATGGTGGCCACGTATTCGTCGGCCAGCCGCGTGAGCGTGTCGAAGTGGTTGTTCCACGCCTCGAAGTACATGCCCCACGACATCGGCGCGCTGCCCAACGCCGACAACGACTGCCACTTGCCTTCCAGCGCATTGGCGTGGGCGATGGCCTCGTCCTTGTAGCGGCTGGCAGCAGCCGCCGCCGACACCCAGGTGAACTGAATCGTCTTGCCCACCTGCTCGTGCTTCTTGCCGGCCTCCTCGGCGGCATCGCCGGCCGTCTTTGCGCCGGCCGCCGCCTTCTCCGCGGCCTGGGCCGAGGCCTCTCCCAGATCGCGCTGCCTGGCAACAGCAAACTCGGCGGCGGACGCCGCCTGCTTGAGCAGGTCGACCTCCTTCAGCCGCGCCTCGGCCAGCTTGATCGACGCCTCCAGCTCGGCCTGCTTGACCGCATTGGCCTCGCCCTTGGCCGCCATCTCCGCCAGCGTGGCGCGCGCCACCGCAATGCTGCCCTCGGCCTCCACGCGTTGCACCTCGGCTTTCGCGCGCGTGATCTGCGCGTCGATCTCCATCTGCCGAATGCGCTCGCGCCGCGCCGACGTCTCATCGCCCATCAGCCGCGCCATCTGCTCGCTTTGCTGCGCCAGCCCGCGCGAATGCGCCAGCAGGTTGATCGCCGCATCCGCCTCCGACTTGCGCGCCACCGCGCTGGCCTGGGCGGCCACGCGCACCTGCTCAGCCGCCTGCGCCTCGGGACCCTTGGCGCGCGCGCTGGCCTGCGCGGCGGCGGCCTGCGCGGCCGTGGCGTCGGCATCAATCTGCTTTTGCGCGATCAGCGCCTCCAGCGCCTGCAACTCCTTCTTGCGCTCATCCGACACCTGGCCGCCGGCGGCCAGCAGCGCCAGCTTGTTGTTCAGCTCTGCGCGCAGCACGTCCACCTCGGTCTGGCGCTGCTGCGCCAGCGTGGCCAGCGCCTGCGCCTCGCCCTGCGCGGCCTGGCCGATGGCCGCGCGCAATGCCGCCTCGTCACCCAGCAACCGCGCCTGCGCCACGGCCGCATCGCCGCGCGCCTTGGCGGCCTTCACGTCGCGCTCGGCCAGGTCGATCTGCTGCGCCAGCTCGTCGCGCACCTTCTTGTAGGCCGCGCCCAGCGCCTGGTAGCTCACGGCCGACGCATCGGCCTGCGCGGCGCCCTGCTGCGCCGCCGCCCCTGCTTGCTGCATCGCCAGCGCGGCCTGCGTGGCCTCGCCACCGACCGCCTGCAGCGACGCGCGCAGCACATCGTTGTGCTGCGCCGCCTTGGCCAGCTTGGTCTGAGCCTCCGACTCGATCTCCGCAAACGCCGTCTTCAGGCCGGAAAAGTCCATGGCGGCGAAAGCGCCAACCAGCACGCCGATCTTCTTGCCGGTCGCCACCAGCGCCGCGTCAAGGAACGTGAGCGCCGTCTGTGCACCCTCGGCGAATGCCTTGAGCGCGTTGCCGCCGCCGGCCTGGCCAATGTTGTCGGCCATCTCGACGAAGGCGTTCTTGATGTTCGTGATTTCCTGCGCCAGCGTCTGCGCCTGCGGCGCGCCGGCATACAACTCGTTCAGCCCCCTGGTTAGCGCCGGAAAGATGTCCTGCGCGGTCACCTGCCCGGTCTCGATCAGCTTGATCAGCTCCTGGGTGGTCACCCCCATGCCCTTGGCCGCCGCCTGAAACGCGCCGGGCAGCGCCTCGCCCAGCTGCTGGCGCATCTCCTCCATGCTCACCACGCCCTTGCCGGCCATCTGCTGCAGCGCCAGCAGCGCATTGGCGGTCTCGCCCGACGACTTGCCCGCGCGCGCCATCGCCACGCTGACCGCCTCGAACACGTCGCGCGTGGCTTGTCCTTCAACTGCGGTGCCCTTGGTGGCCGCCGCCAGTCCCAGATACGCTTTGCTTGCGTCCGCCACATCCACGCCCGCGCGGGCCGCGATGTCGCGCACGAAAGCCAGCTCCTTGGCCGCTTTGTCCGCGTCGCCGGCCACCGCCTGCAGGCCAGCGCGCAGCTTTTCCATTTCCGCGGCGGCCTGCACCAGCTCGCGCGCGGTGAAAGCGGTTGCAAGGTATTTGCCCAGCGCGCGCGCAGCTTGGCCGGCCGTGTCGAGGTTGCCGCCGGTTCGCGTGGCCGCGTCGCCCAGCTCGGTCATGCGAGGACTCGCCTCGTGCGCGCCATCGCCGACCGATCGCACGTCGTCGGCGATCTCGCGGATCTGCTCGCCGCCTTCGGTTTGCGCCTTGAGCGTGAATTTCGCGTTCAAATCGTCAGCCATGCTCTTGTCTCGGTTGAAAATCGTTTGCGCCAATTAAAAAGCCGCGCCGGGCCAGTGCGGCCGGGCGCGGCAACCACCTTCTCTGCAGGAGTTCTGCTTGTGCCTCAGGCCGGCAGGTCAGGCATCGTGTCGATACGCATGAACGGGCCAAACAGCGCATCGCCCTGCAACGCCGGCACGTACAGCGCCTGACCCGACAGCGCCAGTTCGCTGGCCTCGTCGCTGATCCAGCCAAAGTCGCCATTCATCGCCAGGCTCACGCGCGGAATCACCACGCGCACCTTCTGGCCGTCGCCGTTGATGCCGCTGAAGATAATGCCCTTCTCAACATTGCTCTTGCTGAAGGCCGCGATGTTGACAAAGCCCCCGTATGAATAGTCGGCCTTCAACGGCTCGACCTGCGCCGGGCTGGTGGGATGCGCCAGCAGGCGGCAGCGGCCGTGGTCGGCATCGTCCACCGCGTAGTGCGTGCCCTCGGTGTAGATGATCGGCGTGCCGCTGGTGCTGTCCTTGATCACCACGCTGGAGACGCGCGGGTACTTCAGGAAGAAGTAGTCGCCCGCCATCAGCTCGGCCAGCTGCTCGCCGGTCACCGTGCCGGACGCCACCTCCACCGCCGCGCCGTAGAAAGCCTGCGCCAGCGTGCGACTGTCAAACTGCACCATCGACAGCTGCACCTGTAGGCTCTTGCTGGTCTCGATCTCCTTGAGCGTCAGGCGCTGGCCCGAGCAGCTCTCGGTGATGCTGGTGGTTTCGCGGCTCGGAGTGGCCGTCAGCGTACGGTTGCCGCAGCCCACGCTGTAGATGTCGGTCAGATAGCCCATCTCGGGGCGGCCCTTGACCGGATCGTAGGTGCCAATGTGAACCGGCCCCTGGCCGTTCCAGATCATGCTGGTGGATTTGCTTGCGGGCATGGCTTACTCCTTGGACGCGGCGTTCGCGCGGGTTGCGGTTGCGGGTTTGATATCGGCCGGGCGCGCGCGCCCCAGCGCGCACAACCATTCGGCCTGGTCGGGTTGCAGGCGCAGCACGGCGCCCGGCGGATAGTCGCGCCCGGCGTGCCGGTGCGGTTTCAGCAGCTCGATGGCCACCAGCTTGTCGTCGCTCACGTTGCTCTCCTTGTTGACTTAAAACATCCACAGCGACAGCCAGGCCAGCGCGCAGGCCCAGGCGTGCATCGCCATCAGGCCCACCGTCATCGCCATGACTTGGCGCCGTCCTGCACCGGCGCGGGCGCGGGTGTCACCTCGGCCAGTACGGGCGCCTCGGCGCGGCGCGTCAGCACTTCGCTCACCTGCGTTTCGGTGGCGACCGCGCCGCTGACCAGCAACCGCATGGCCGGGCTGTCGGGCGTCAGCGCCGTGGCGTACTCCCACTCGATGCGTGCCGCCTGACGCGCCGTCGGGTCCTTGATGGCGTCGATGGCCGCCTCCACCTGGTCCAGCAGCCCCGCCTCCAGCAGCGCCAGGCGCGCCTCGCGCATCGGCATCGCCGGCGGCGGGGCCGGCGACGCATCCTCCCAGGTCGGCGCCGGCGGCGGCGTGGGCGCGCCAAAGTCCGCACGCTTCAGACCGAGGCGCCTGATCGCCGCGTCGTCGGGCTGCACGCGCCACTGGCGCGCCTGGTCGTCGCGCGTCACGCGCCACAGCGTCCCGGCCAGCACGGCCATGGCCTGCGCATGGGCGGGCGTGCCCGCCAGCGCGGCCAGGTCGGCGGCACTATTGATGATGCAAGGCAACTCCATAGCGGCCCTCCATGTGGTTGAACAGATTGCACACGTCGGCATGCTGCGCGTGACCGCGCCAGGCCGCCACGAACAACGCCAGGCGCTGCACATCGCCACGACGCTGGGCGTCCGCGATCGCGCGGCGCGCGCGCACCACCGACTGCTTGCGCAGCAGCTTGTGGCGCGGCCAGATGCGATAGCCCAAGAAGTTGATGCCGCGCGCCACCGGAGCAACCTGCCAGCGGCTTACCTCCAGCCCCAGACGCCGCCGACCCAGATCGCGCACGCGCTCGAACCATTCACGCAGTTCGTAGGGATTGCGCGACAGCGCCACGGTATCGTCCATGTAGCGCGCCCAGGCGCGGGCACCCAGCTCGTGATGCAGAAAACGATCGACCACGTCGCCATACACATTGGCGAACAACTGGCTGGTCAGACTGCCAATGGGCAGTCCACGTCCGGTGCGCGGCACCATGGCGGCAATCAAATCCAGCGTGCGCTGGCACTTGATGCGCCGCTCGATCAGCGCATGCAGCCGCGCACGGTCGATCGATGCGAAGTAGGCGCGCCAGTCCAACTTCATGAAATGCGTGGCCTGGCTCTGGCGCAGCGCCGCCTGCACGTAACGCACGCCAGCGTGCGTTCCCTTGCCGGCCCGGCAGGCGAACGACCACGGCAGCATCGCGCGCTCGAAGATCGGGCCGATTACCCCCACCAGCGCATGCTGCGCCACGCGGTCGGCAAAGGCCAGCGCGGCGATCTCGCGCTGCTTGGGCTCGTAAATCACGAAGCTGCGCGCGGGCTGCTGCACCCAGGCGCCGTCCAGAATGGCCTCGCGCATGCGCGCCAGGTTCACGTGTAGGTGTTCGCGAAACTCCAGGTGGCCCCGCGTGCGCCGCTTGCCGCGCGCGGTGCGCTCGAACGCGGCCAGCAGGTTGTCCGCGCCGGCCACCTGCTCGATCAGGTTTCCCGCGCGCTTAGGCATGACACATGCTGGCCGCGCCGTTCACCGCAACACGGCGGCTACTAGGCGCTCTACCAGACCCCCAAGGGTATTTGCCGAAGCAGGACAGCACGGCTGACCACAAGTAAGCTGGCCGGCCCGCCGGGCCGTGACCACGGCGGAGCACTGCAAAACCAGACTGATCGTCCTCACTGACGCCGCGCGCACCGATGTTCGTGTCCGTGTTCCACGGCATGTTGTTCCAGTTCGAGCAGCGCGAACCCGCGTTCGCGCCGTTGTTCCAGTTGCCGCCGAACATCGCAGCGTTTTTACCCATGCTGCCCCCTACGCGCCCGCCTGACGATCCAGGCACCCAACATGCGGCCCACCTCGGCCAGCAAGGCTTGCGCCGTTGCCACCTGGTGCTCCGTCATGCCACGCACCCGAGCGCCCTGCAGGAACCGTAGCCAGAAACGCAGATGTGCTAGCCCCGCATCTGCCATATAGAGCCGGGCCACCTGGTTGGACTTGCCCGCCTCCACAAACAATTTCACCTGTCCGAGCAACGCCTCAATGAACATCGCCTTGGCCACGCCGTGGCGCCTGCCGATGTTCTGCGCGATCGGGTACAGGTAGGCGATCACGGTTTCGTAGCGCTCCACGATCGCCAATTGCTCCACGCTTTGCGTGCCTTCGCCTTCGACTTCCATGTCCGTCGCTCGCTTTCGCTCGCTCATGCAAGTTGCAGGTGGTCACTGACGCCGCGCGCACCGATGAGCGTGCCCGTGAGCCACGGCATGTAGATCCAGTACGAGCAGCGCGAACCCGCGGCCGCGCCGTCGCCCCAGTAGCCGCCGAACAGCGCAGCGACAAGCCCCGTCGCGTTGTATAGATACAGCGAGCCGCGGCCTAACGTTGACGCGCGAAACGCCCAGCCATCCGTTCCACCGTCGGATCGGTATGAGAACTCGTCGCCCCACACCAGCATGCAGCCGCTGGCCTGCATCACGCCCCATTTCGAGGTGAACTTCTTGATCAGTTGCGTGGTCACCGGATCGACGCCATTGGCCATCCCTTCGGTCGTGCCATAGGCCAGCGCCGCGAACTCGCCGTAAGTCGGCAGGCGCTTGCCGTGGCTGGCCAGCAACTCGGCAAAGCTCCACCAGTTGCCATTGCCGTACGTCGTGGTGCCGTTGCCGCCGAACATCGCCGGCACCTTGGGCGGATTGCCATGATCGGCAATCGTCACGCCATGGACGGAGGTGCCGTTCACATGGTGATCGACGCCGCACAGGTAGATGTCGGACCAGAAGCCGCCCGCCACCAGCGTCATGCCGCGCGGATCCCGGCAGGCCGGGCGCCAGGCCACGTCCCAGATCGAATAGGGGTTGATCTGCGGCGTGTCGTCGCCGCCCGCCGCCGCCGGCGCATTGCCACCCGGCGCGTAGTGAAAACCGCCCACACGTCGCCAGTTGCCGCCGCCCGGAGCGGCGCTAAAGTTGCTGCTGGCCACCACATCGCCAGCCTGGCTGACCCACACCGCATAGTCGGTGCCCGCGACCGGAGCGCCCGGCATGCCGATCGCCTTGTCCTGGTCAAAGCGCACCAGCTGGCCCGCCACCTCGATCGCTGTGCCCGCCAGCAGCTTGGCCGTGAAATTGCCGGTGCGCGCGATGCAAGGGCCCGGCGTCAGCTCGGCGCCCGCGCGCCCAAAGCTGCCTGCCGCCACCGGCCCGCGCAGCACCGCCGCGCGCTTTGGGTGAATCAACATGCCAGCGCCTCCATCAGGCAAACGCCCCGTCGATGATGCAGTTGCCGCCGGCCAGGCGGCGCACGCGATAGGTGCCATCGCCGTACAGCGACACCTGCGGGTCGGCCCAGCTCAGCTCCAGCATCACGTCCCAGGCGCCGTCGCTCATCTGCCGCTCGATCTGCGCGCGCCAGTAGGTCTGCGGCGCACCGCGTGGCGCGCCCGCCAGCGTCACCACCGAGCCGGCGTTCAGCGTGAACGGCGCGCTTTGCGCCTCGCTGGCGCTTTCGCCCACGCCGGCGGGAATCAGGTTGATCACATTCATGCCATCAGTCCTTGCGCAGCAGATAGGGCAGCTCGTAAAGGTCGGCGTACAGCAGAACGCCGCCGTCGTAGTCCAGCACCTTGCCCGACAGCCAGCTCACCACGCGGCTGCCCGGCGCCGGCGGCTTGTGGCCGATCAGCGCGGCGCGGCAGGCGCCGATCAATCGGCGCGCCTCGGGCTGCATCTGCTCGCCGCGCAGCTCCTTGTAGTGGCGCAGCGCCAGCACCACGCCGAACTGCGCCACGCTTTCTTGCAGCGTCACACAGGGCGCCGCCGGCACCTTGCCCGTGTTGCGCTCCTCGGCAAAGATCACGTAGCCGCTGGGCGTGCGAAAGCCGGCCAGCTCCTTCACCGCCGCATAGTCGGCCGCGCCGCCCACGCTGTGCAACCCGGCCACCTGCTCGCGCAGACGCTGGGCGATCAGGCCGGTGTCGAAGGGCTCGAAGTTCATGGCTCACGGCGCCCCTTCAGCGAAACCCGTGCAATTGCTTGCGGCCAAACACGGGCGTGGCGCCTTCGAAGCGCGCGTCCAGCTTGTCATTGGCCACGCCGTCATCGGCGCCCAGGCTGAACTTGCCGGCCGCCGTCAGCGCCAGCAGCTTGAGGGCGTCGGCATGGCCGCGCGCGATCGGGTCCTTGTCCTCCACCAGGCGGCGGTTCTTGTGCAGGCCGTAGCGTGCGATCTGGCGGCACCAGGCGGCCACCAGCGGCGGCACCGGCGCCAAGGGCAGCGCATAGCCGCGCTTGGCCAGGTGGCCGTCGATCACCGCCTGCGCGTCCCGCACCGCCGCGTCGATGCGCGCCAGCGCGCGCTGCGCCGCCGCCACCTCGCCCGCGGCCCAGGCGCTCGCGTCCTGCCCGCGCAGCAGCGCGTCCAGCAGCTCGGCCGCCACCGGCGGCGCCTGCTCGTCGCTGGCCACCTCGGACAGCTCCAGCGCGCCGAGGTGCTCGGCCAGTTCCAGGTGCGTCGTGTAGTAGGGCATGGGTGGTTGGTTCAGCGTTGGGCGTTGAGCGTTGGGCGTACCGTAGGTTTCGGCGGTTCACGCTGAACGCTGAACGCTCAACGCTCAACCTTCAGATCACAGCCAGTCGGCCACCAGCAGCTTGACGGCGCCGCGCATCGGGTTGGCGTCGGGCTGGCCGCTCACCGGGTCCAGCGCGAGCTCGGCCTCCAGCAGCTTGCGCGCCTGGAACTCCAGCGCCGGCGGCACCACCAGCAGCGTGGGCTTGATGCCCAGCGGGCGGCCATGGTCGCCCTTGAGCGTGCGCATGGCGGTGATCTCGGCCTGCAGGCCAGCCACGTCCAGCGTCGCGTTGCTGGCGCGGGCGAGCTGCCAGAAGCCGAAGCCCGCGTTGCGCCGCGCGTCCACCCCGTACACGTATTCGGCGCGGTTGAACACGTTGTCGTCCGTCTCGGCCGTCAGGCTGACGAAGTTGTTGTCCTTGCGGCTCTGGTAGATGAGCGGCTTGAGCGCGCGGCTGGTGTCCAGCACGCACCAAACGGTACCGCTGCCGTTGCCGGTCTTGTTGCTGACAGCGACCTCCTTGCCCTTGTCGTTGATGACCGGGTGCGTGTCGGCAAAGAAAGCCTGGCCGTCATAACACTTGGCCGTGAAGCCGTCCTTCAGCAGGCCGAACGCCAGCTGATCCGGGTGCGCCTGCGCGGCGCGGCCCATCTCGGTCATCAGCGGCGTGTAGACGCCATAGGTATCGTCCTCGATCGCGGTGCGTGGCACGGCCTGCGTCAGCTCGAAGCTCTTGTTCTTGATCGTGTAGCCGTGATTGCCCACCGCGTGCACCACACGGTCGCCCAGCCACTCGCGCATCGAGCTGATGTTGCCCAGCCAGCCGTACTCCTCGGCGGCGGTGGTGCTGGGCACCGTGGTGGCGATCTGGCCGTACTGGCTCTCGGCCATGCCCAGCCCTTCCTTGAACGCCGCATTGAAGGCGACGTACAAGGTCCGAAGGTTCGCGTTATTGATCAGCATGTCTTTGTCCTTTGATTGTTGAGCCCGCTCACATGCCGCCCACGCGCACCCAGACGCCGGTGTCGTCCAGATCCACCACGACGGCAGCCAGCACGCCGGGGTCATGCAGCGCGCGCACCGTGTGGTCATCGACCACGTTGCACAGCGCATGCACCCCCAGCCGCGAGACCGGGAAGGTGGCCGAGTTGTCGACCCGGAAGACGCCCAACGCCCCCTCCACATGGGTGTCGCCGTCCGGGCCGGAGGCGCTGCGCAGCGCCACGGCGCGCGGCATGCCCAGCACGCCAGGCGCCGAAGCCACCGCCGGATCGGCGGGCACCGCGTCGCCGTCTTCGTTGAGCATGTACATCGCGCCGGCGTGAATCACCGTGGTCGGTCCGATCGGGTCGATCACGCGCCGTCCATCACGCTCGGGCGTGGCGCGGTCCTTGGTCAAAGCAGCCATGTTTTTTGCTCCTTATGAAAACTGATTTCGATCAGGCCTTGCCGCTGGCGTAGGCCTCGGGGGTCAGGCCGCAGGCGCGGGCCACGGCCAGCTCGGCCTCGGTCAGGCCGTGCGCGGCGGGCTTGCCCGCCGGCGGCTGGCCCTGGGTCTGCGTGCCGGCCAGCGCGGCAATCGGCTGGCGCACGGCCAGCAGGCTGCTCAGGCTCGCCAGCCCGGCCGGTGTGGCCGCCAGCTCGCGCGCCCAGGCCTGCTCGGCCGGCAGCAGGCGGCCGTCGGCCAGGGCGGAGGCAATCACGTCCTCGCGCTCGCGCTGGTGCTGCTTGGCGGTGAGCGCGGCCAGGCTGGTCTTGAGCTCATCGACCACCGTCACCGGCACGAAGCGCGCCGCATCGGGCGCGGTGCGCAGCTTGGCGCAGGCGGCGGCAATGCCTTCGGCGCCGGCCTCGGTCTGGTCGTCGATGTCCAGCTCCTTGTACGCGGCCTGCAGCTCGGCCTTGATGTTGGCCACGGCCTGCAGGGCAGCGTCTTCGCTGGCGTCGGCCGGCAGGCCCAGGGCCGACAGCAGTTTTTCAAGCAAGGGATTCACGGAGTCCTCCGGGTTTGACGTAAAACGGGCGCTGGCCGCGGCCAGCAGGTTGACGGCCTCCATGCCGTGAATGGCCGGGTTGTTGGTCAGCGCGCCCATCAGCACGCGCTTGATTGCGCCGCTCTCGCGGCTGTACTCCAGCACCGGCGAGAAGTAACGGTATTCGCCGCCCGCCACCAGCTCGCGGGCGCGCGCCGTCAGCTCGACCTCGGCAAACAGGCCGCGCCCATCCACCCAGCGCAGCGCGCGCATCCAGCCGGCGGCCGGCGCGGGTTGGCCGTTGACCTCGGCATTGAGGGTTTGGTGCTCGTAGTCGATCACCAGCGGCTGGCGCGTGGCGTCGAAGGCGGCGATCACCTGCTGGGCAATGCGCGCGTCGATGCGCCAGGCCGGCACGTCCATCGCACGGCCGTCGCTGGGCGTGAAGTCCTGCGCCGGCGTCACCTGCAGCAGCAGCAGGCCGGCGGCGTCGGCATCGGTGGTGCCTCCGGCCAGCGTGGCCGCGAACACCGCCAGCGCGATGGCGCTGCGGCTGCGATGCAAGTGCTTGGGGGGGGCCATGCCGGCATGTTGGCCGGGCACGGGGGCGCGCTACAAATAAAGCGCTTTGGATTTTGCGGCGGTGTTGTTCGGCCGTTGACGCTCAACGCTCAACGCCGAACGCTCAACCTATTGATCGTCGAGCCCAGGCAGCCGCCCCTGGCGCTGCTGCACATCGCGCGCCCGCTGCTCGGCCACGATCTGGCGCACGCGCATCTCGGTCAGGCCGTGGCGGCGCGCCAGCTCGGCGTAGTTGCGGCCGTTGAACTCGCGCCAGATCAGCTCGTCACGCGCCGCCAGCATGGCCGCCACGCCCTTGGCCAAATAAAAGCCGCCAGCACGCGCACCTGCACGGCGTCGTCGGCGTGCCGCTCGATCAGCTGCGACAGCGCCACGATCACGTCGACGAGCGCCACGGTGGGCAATCGTGCGGCGCCGCTCATGCCAGCACCTCCGCATTCGCGTCCTGCGTCACGTCCTTGATCACGGCGTTGACGGCCTTCTCGACCTCGCCGTCCACGCTCTTGATCAGTACCTCGTCGCTGTCGGCGGCCACCCATTCACGGTGCAGGGCGCTGGTCATTTGTCGGTCCTCCGCAGGCAGATGGCCGTGACGCTGCGGGCGCCGGGCCAGTCAGACAAGGCCTGCAGCACGGCTTCGCAGCCGTCGGCAAACAGGCCGGTGTAGGCCACGCGCTGGCCGTCGGTCAGGCGCAGCTTGATGCGATAAATGTTCATGGCGCGGCCTCCCGATCAGCAACCGGCGACGCACTGCGCGTCGACTTTGGGCCAGCCGGCGGCACAGGCGGCGTTCATGGCGCGCGCCACCAAGTTGTGCACCGCCAGCGGGTAGCAGGTGCTGATGCCGGCCTTGGCGCCGCGCGGGGTGTAGATCAGGCGCGCACGGATGGCGTCGAAGGCGTCGGGCTCGAACACCTGCTCGCAGCGCAGCTCGAAGCGCGCGAACTTGTGCGCCAGGTAGCCCTCCAGGTCGTTGTCCAGCGGCTCCAGCTCGACGATCTCGCAGCGCTGCATGACCTCGCGCACGTCGGGGTTCTGGCTGTGCAGCAGGGCGCGCAGCTCGGGCTGGGCCACCAGCACCACGCCGATGACGCGGCGCAGGCCGTCCTTCAGCTCCAGAAAGCGCTTCAAATGCTTGAGCGTGGCCACCGGCAGGCAGTGCGCCTCGTCGATCACCAGCAGGTGGCGGCGGCCCGCGCGGGCGCTGGCCTTGAGCAGCTGGTGCAGCTGCTCGAAGCGCGCCTGCGGGCTGCTCTTGATCTTGAGCTGCGGATCCAGCGCGTAGGCAATGGCCTCGGCAATGTGGGTGGCGCGCAGGGTCTTGCCGCGCGCATCGCTCGCCTCCATGCCCAGCACATACGGGCGGATGATGGCCACGTCCTGGCCCTCGTCCAGCAGGCGCTGCTCCAGCGCCTCGACCAGGGTGAGCGTGCCTTCGTAGCCGATTTGCCGGGCCAGCTGCTGCGCGGCCTGGCGCTGCTCGCCGTGGATTTGCGCCAGCTCGGTGGCGGCGCCCTCGGCGCGCGCCAGGCTGGATTCGTCGTGCTCGATCTCGATGCCGGTCTCGACCGGTTTCTTGTTGCGGCTCATGGTGTCCTTGGGGTGGGTCAGTCGTTGGAAAGGGTGTAGTTGCGCTTGAGGTCGTCCAGCTGGCGCGCCGCGCGGTCAAAGCCGGCCATCACGCGAAACGTCATGCGGCCAAAGCGGGTGGTGATGCGAAAGCGGCCGGTGGGCAGCTTTTCGACCCAGCCGGCGTCGGCCAGCGCGGCGGTCAGGCGGGTCACCTGCGAGGGCGTGCAGGCGGCGGCCTGCGCGATGTCGCCGTTTGTGAGCCCCTCGGGCAGCGCGCCGGCCAGCGCGTCCAGGATGGCGGCGGCGGTCTTGATGGAGGCGTAGGCCTTGTCGGTGCTCATGGCTGGCCCCGATACACGCCGTGCAGCACGCACATGCGGGTGGTGCGCAGCACCAGCGCGATGACGCCGCCAGAGGCCAGGCGATGCGGGCGCACCCAGGCGCCCACGGGGTGGGCCAACAGGCCGCGCAGGTGGGTGCTGGCGCCGTTCATGCCGCGCCTCCCTGGCGGCGATCGTGCGCAGCCTGCGCCAGCACGCCGATGCACTGCAGGGCCTGCGCGGCGCGCCATTCGGCGCGGTTGACGCTGGCGCCCGGGGCGCCGCCGGCGCGCGCCACGGCGCGCCAGTGGCGGGCGCGCGCCAGGCGCTGGCGGGCGGCGGCCAGCAGGTCGAGGGCGGGGGCAGGGGCGCTCATTCCGCACCGCCCTTGTGGGGGCGCGCACTGCCGATCGGCACGGCATCGAGCGGAAACCCGCAGCGGTCGCGCGCCACCTTGGGCAGCACGCGCCGGCGCAGGCTGGCGTGGGGCTTGGCGCCGGCGGGCCACAGCTGGGCTTCGCTCAGGCCGGTGACGCGCGCCAGCACGGCGCGAATGCGCGCGCTGGGCTGGCCGTTGATGACGTGGGCGACGGCCGTGCTCGTGACGCCCAGCTCGTCGGCGATCGCCGCCGGCGTGGTGCCCTTCATGCGGATGTGGGCCTTGATGAGTTCCGGGTGCATGGTGTTAACCTTTGGTCGGTTACGTGTTGATTGAATGGATTATTCCAAATGGAATGATCGAGCGCAACCTATTCCGATTGGAATGAAAGGTTATTTGTGCCTGCCAGCGAAAAGGACTACGGCGATGAGCAGCTCGCTGCTCGAATCCTTCTGCTCCGGCAGAAGGCCGGGATGTCTATGGATGCGTTCGCCGCCCAGCTCGGCGTGAGTCAGCCGACGCAATCGCGTATCGAACGCGCAAAGCGGCTCCCTGACGCGCTGTATCTACGGGCGCTCCATGAGCACTTTTCAGTGGACATCAATGACCTGTTGAGCGGCGCCTTCGAGTCCGCCGCACCGCTCGACCCCGGCGAGCAGACCCTGCTGGACAACTACCGCCACAGCGCGCCGGCCGATCAGGCCGCCCTCAAGGCGGCAAGCGGCGCGCGCGCGGCTGCGGCCGGTACAAAGCGAGCAAAGGCGGGGTGACGCAATGACACTGCCCGCCACGGTCACATCAATGGCTGAGTCGTCAGCGCTCACCATCACGCAGCAACGCAAACGGCGCGAGCACGTTCGATGGGCCAGCCTTCAGCACATTGATGCCGTCCGCCCGCAACCGATGGCGGATGCCGCCCTGCTGCCGCTGATCCAAGCGGTGTACCCAGATGCTGGCTCCCGAGAGCTGCGGCGTGAGCTGGACTACTTGATGGAATGCGGCTTGTTGACCATCGCCGAAGAACACGAGACTTGGCGCCTGAAGCTGACCCGCGAAGGCATCGATCTAGTGCAGTACACCACCTCATGCCCCCCAGGCATTGGGCGTCCGACTGCGACTCGATAAGGAAGGTTGTGTATGGGTACGCTTGAATTGACCGGGCGCGTCGAGGTGTCGTACAGCCCCGAGGCGCTCCAGGTTGCGGCGCTCAATCGCGAGGCCACGGTGGCCAAGCGAGCGGGCGACTGGGCGCGCGCCTGTGAGCTGCTGGCGCAGGCCAAGGCGATCGAGGGCGATGCCTATGCCCAGACGCGCCTGGCCAAGTTCCTGCAACAGGCGGGCCGGCTGGACGAGGCGCTGGCCGAAATCCAGTGGCTGATTGACCGCAGCCACGCTCGCGCGCGCGCCAATGCGTCACCCCGCGACGGGGCCGTGATGACGCAGTACATGCGCCTGGTCGAGTTGGTGGGCATCTACGACGACGCCATCCTGATTTGCAAGCGCGCCAAGCGGGCCGATCTGCAGGCCGACTATGAGGCGCGCCGCGCGGCGTACGAATCTCTGCGCGCCAAGCTCGGCGCATTGTCTGGCGAAGACTGGGTGTATTGAGGACGTCAAATTAACCCCACGCGATTGTGTGGTTTGCTTGCGCGTTAATTTGATGTGTATATAATTCTGGTCATGGCAGCACATCGCCGCCACCCGACGCCAGGCGGCACCTGGCTCTCTGAGGAGAAAATCATGCAAGCTACCATCAACGCCGCCGGCATCGCCGAAATTCACGCCTTCCTGGCCGCGCACCACAAGCCAGGCGATCAGGAGACGCGCGCGATCATTGTGAGCTGGGTCGAGGACCGGCAAGCATTCCGTAGCGTGGGGAGACTGACCATGACCAAATCCATCCGCATCGAAACCGATGAGCGCGGTCATCACGCCGTCGTTGTCACGGTCGACGACAAGAGCCGCGTATTCTTTCGCCACGCAACCGCATCGGTCGCCGGCGCTGCCTGCGCCAGCCTGCGCCGCGACATTGCCCGCCACGGAGAGGACGTGATCGGATTCGATGCGCTTCCGGTGGCTGAATACCGCACCACGAAGGCAGGCCGCCGCCTGCTCGTTGCCTGATGGGCGGCAAGCACCGCCACTGGCACCTGGCCTGGTCTCGGCTGCCCAACGGCCGCCTGCGCCACGCCAGTGGCGCCGAATTCATCGTCTCGCACGGCGACGGCCACACCGACATCGACGTCGCGCCAGAGGCCCTGGACGCCTACCAGGCCCACGAGCTGGCGCGCGGTGTCGCGCCGCATGACCTGGCGCAGCGTCTGATCCGCCTGGCGCGCGAGGCCGGTCGCTGGCTGGAGCGCAACCCATGAGCGCCAACGCCACCGCGCCGCGCCCGGTCGGGCGCCCGCCAGAGATCGACGCCGGCCGGCGCGTCCAGGTCTACCTGGACGCCGCCAGCCTGCGCATCGCCGCGCGCCTGGGCGGCGGCAACATCAGCGCCGGCATCCGCGCCGCGCTGGCTGCGCACAATCGCGCGGCCAACAATCCAAAGCGCTTTACTTAGCGCCCCCGCCCCATGCGCGGCAAGCTGTCGCGCATGAACTCTGACACTTCTTTCTCCTTCGGCAAGCTGCCGCGCCTGACCTCGTGGTGGGTCATCGCGCTGGCGCTGTCGGCGCTGGTGTTTGTGCTGTCGCCGCAGCAGCTGCCGGTCAGCCTGTACAAGCTCAACCTGATCGCGCTGGCCGCCGTGGCGGGCTACTGGATCGACCGCAGCGTGTTTCCGTACGCCCGCCCGCGCATCGACGCGCTGCGCGAGCTGGACGCGCCCGCTGATGCGGCGCTGCCGGAGCTGGAGGGCGAGGACGTGCTGACGCTGGCCGCGCTGCCCAACCACGCGGCGCTGTACTTCATGGCGTGCTGCATGATTCGCCGCGCGATCCTCATGAGCGCCACCATCGTGGCCGTGGGCCTGGGGGCCTGAGCCATGGCGCGCGTGCTGCGTGATGTGCTGTGGGCGCTGGCGCTGACGCTGCTGTGCCTGCTGGTGTCGCTGCTGCTGCCCGAGCCGGTGCGTGCCCAGGTGCCGCAGGCGGCGCAGGCGCACAAGCGCACGCTGCTGCGCGCCGCGCATGCCGAATGGGGCCTGGGCGCCCCGGTGGCGGTGCTGGCGGCGCAGGTGCACCAGGAGAGCGCGTGGCGCCCCGAGGCGGTGAGCCGCGTAGGCGCGCGCGGGCTGGCCCAATTCATGCCGGGGACGGCCGCATGGTGGTGCGAGCGGGTGGGCCTGACGGCCATCGACTGCCAGCCGCACAACCCCACCTGGGCGCTGCGCGCGCTGGTGGGCTATGACAAGTACCTGTTTGACCTGGCGCCGCCGCGCTACGGCGCGCGCGACCGCATGTGGGTGGCGCTGCGCGCGTACAACGGCGGGCTTGGGCACTGGCAGGCCGAGGCGCGGGCCACGGGCCTGGCGCTGCCCACGCGCCCGCAGGTGGATGCCGCCTGCGGCAGCGCACGCCGCGCGGCGCTGCACTGCGCGGAAAACCTGGGTTACCCGCGCCGCATCCTGATCGAGCTGGCGCCGCGCTACGCCAGCTGGGGGCCTGCACTGTGAGCCGTGCCGCCATCGCCCTGGCGGGTGTGGTGCTGGCGCTGTCCACTGGCGGCGGTGGCTACCTGTGGGGGCACGCTGCCGGCAAGGCGGCCGAGGTGGCGCGGCGCGACGGCCAGGCGGTGCGCCAGCTGGGGCAGCTGATCGACTCGCAGCGCGGGCTGGTGGAGCAGGCCAACGCGGCCAGTGCGCGCCTGCGCCGGGCGGCGGCCACGCGCGCCACGCGCGATGCGGTGTTTGGCAAGGAGTTTCGCGATGCGCTTGCACGCACGGCTGGCGACCGGGCTGGTTGCCGTTTTGACGATGACAGCGTGCGCCAGCTCGGCGCCGCCCGCGATCGGGCTGCCGCCGCCGCTGCCGGCGGCGCTGCTGCAGAGCTGCCCGCCGCCGGGGCCGGCGCCGGGCGCTGAGGTGGACGCGGTGGCGGTGGCCTTGATGGACCTGTACGCGCTGTATGGCCAGTGCGCGGCGCTGCACCTGGAGCTGGTACGCGCGCTGGAGGACGGCCGATGATGGAGCGCCTGACGGACGCCAGCGACCGCGCCACCGCGCGCGAGGCCGAATGGCTGGGCGATGCGCTGCGCGCGCAGGCGCGCCGCGCGGGGCTGGTGGGCAAGAGCGTGGCGGATTCTGCGAGCGACTGTGTGCGCTGCGATGAGCCCATTGCGCCGGCGCGCCGCGCCGAAAAAGAAAGGCGCTGCCGATGACGGTGAGTGTGGATGTGTGGCAGTTGATCGGCTTCGGGCTGGCGCTGCTGTCGGGGTTCGCGACGATCATCGTGGCGGCGGGCAAGACCATCGCGAGCCAGTTCGAGCGGCGGATCAACGAGCGCTTTGACGTGATCGAGCGCGCGCGCGAGGCAGAGGCCGCGGGCATCAGCCACCTGGAGCGCGAGTTCATGCGCTTTCAGGCCGAGCTGCCGGTGCAGTACGTGCGCCGCGAGGATTACGTGCGCGGCCAGAGCATCGTGGAGGCCAAGCTCGACGGCCTGGCCGGCAAGCTCGACAACGCGGTGCTGCGCGTGGCGCTGAGCCGATCTGATTCATTGAAGGAGAATCAACTTGTCTAATCCGCAGGATTTCCGCGCGCGCTACCTGCGCTGGCTGATTGTGCTGACGCTCAATCAGGCGCGGCCCACGGGCGCGCCTGACCGGCTGGTGCTTCAGGTGGCGCAGGCCGAATACGCCGATTGCACGCTACTGGAGCTGCGCCGCGAGCTGGACTACCTGCGGGCGCGCGATCTGATCGAGCTGCTGCGTCCGCCGGACGGCAGCGCCTGGCACGCGCAGCTGACGCGCCACGGCGTGGACCTGGCCGAATACACGGTGGACTGCGAGCCGGGCATTGCCCGGCCCGCGCGCTACTGGTAGCGGGGCGGGCCATGGGACGCAAGAGCCGCATCACGCGCCTGCCGGCCGAGGTCAAGGCCTACATCGAGGCCATGCTGGCGACCGGCGCGCAGACGCTGGACGAGCTGATTGCCGACCTGCAGGCACGCTTCCCGGCGGCCGCGCGCGCGGGCGAGCTGCCCAGCCGCAGCGCGGTGCACCGCTACGGGCAAAAGCTGGACCGGCGCCTGGCGGCGATCAAGGCCAGCACCGAGGCGGCGCGCCTGATCCAGCAGCATGCGGGTGACGACAAGGACGCGCGCAGCGAGGCGCTGACGGCGATGGTGCAGACCGAGCTGTTCGAGGCGATCTTGCTGCTGCAGGAGGCCGACGAAGAGGACGCCGACCCGGGCGAGCGCGTGGCGCTGCTGAGCAAGGCGGCCAAGAACATCGCCACGCTGACGCGCAGCAGCATCAATTTGAAGGAGTTTCAGGCGAAGGTGGAGGCCCAGCTGATCGAGCGCCAGCGCCAGGCGCTGACGGAGCTGGGCGAGCGCGGCGAGATCGACCCCGCCACGCTGGCCAAGGTGATCGGGGCGGCCTATGGCCTGTGACCATCCCCGCCGTCATTGCGAGGCGCCGCAGGCGCCGTGGCAATCCAGTGCGGCGCTCGATGCGCTGCCGCTGGATCGCCACGGCCCGCGGCCTCGCGATGACGGCGCTGGCGTGAGCCGCCATGTCTGAGCGCATCGTGCCCGCCCCGGCCCTGCCGCTCTACCCATACCAGCGCCGCTGGGTGCAGGACGACGCGCGCTTCAAAATCGGGATGATGGCGCGCCAGTGCGGCAAGACCTTTACCAGCACGCTGGAGCTGGTGCTGGACTGCGTGCGCGCCGAGGCCATGGGCCAGCGCTGCCGCTGGGTGATTTTGAGCCGGGGCGAGCGCCAGGCGCGCGAGGCGATGAACGAGGGCGTCAAGCTCCACCTGCAGGCGATGAGCGCGGGCTTCAAGGCGCACGATTACGACTGGGAGGCCGGCATCAAGGCGCTGGAGGTCGAGCTGCCCGGCGGCAGCAAGATCACGGCGCTGCCTGCCAACCCGGACACGGCGCGGGGCTTTTCTGCGAACGTGCTGCTGGACGAGTTTGCCTTTCACCACGACAGCCGGGCGATCTGGAAGGCGCTGTTCCCTGTGATTTCCAAGCCCGGCCTGAAGCTGCGCGTAATCAGCACGCCCAACGGCAAGGGCAACAAGTTCTACGAGCTGATGACGGGCAGCGGCGACGGCTGGAGCCGCCACACGACGGACATCTACCAGGCCGTCGCCGATGGCCTGCCGCGCGACATCGAGGAGCTGCGCCGGGGCGCGGGCGACGCTGACCTGTGGGCGCAGGAGTTCGAGCTCAAGTGGCTGGACGAGGCGTCGGCCTGGCTGCCTTTCGAGCTGATCGACGGCTGCGAGCATGCCGCCGCCGGCCTGCCAGAGCACTACCAGGGCGGCCCGGTCTATGTGGGCGTGGACATCGCGGCGCGCAATGACCTGTTCGTCATCTGCGTGCTGGAGGCGGTGGGCGACGTGCTGTGGACGCGCGAGATCATCGAGCGCCGGCGCGCCAGCTTTGCCGAGCAGGACGTGCTGCTGGACGACGTGCTGCGCCGCTACCGCGTGCTGCGCGTCTGCATGGACCAGACCGGCATGGGTGAGAAGCCGGTGGAGGACGCGCAGCGCCGCCATGGCAGCAGTCGCGTACAGGGCGTGCTGTTCACGGCCTCGGCCAAGCTGGACATGGCGGTGCGCGGCAAGGAGGCCTTCGAGGACCGGCGCCTGCGCATTCCCGAGGCGCGGCCCGAGCTGCGCGCCGACCTGCACAAGCTCAAGAAGGTCACCGGCCCCACGGGCGTGCCGCGCTTCGTGGCCGACAGCGACAGCGCCGGCCACGCCGACCGCACCTGGGCGCTTTTTTTGGCGCTGACGGCAGCGGCCGACGGCGCCGGCGCCATCGAATACACCCCCGCGCCGCGCCACCCGCGCGGCTTTGACAACAGCCTTGACACCACGCCCGGGCGCACGCTGCGCATGCGCGCCGACGAGCAGTACGCCGGCGACGATGCCGCGCTGCCCGAGCGCGGCGCCGACTGGTAGGAGAGCCGCACATGGCAAGCACCCTTCCCGTGATTCTTGGCCCGGATGGCCGACCGATGTCCCGCCCCGACGTGGCCGAGCCGCAGACGGCGCGCCTGGCCAGCCTGCAGCGCGAGCTGGCCACGCACCCTACGCGCGGGCTGACGCCATCGCGCCTGGCCAGCATCCTGGACGCGGCCGAGCAGGGCGATCTGGTGGCGCAATTCGACCTGTTCGAGGACATGGAAGAAAAGGACGGCCATATTGCGTCCGAAATGAATAAGCGCCGCCGCGCCTGCATTTTGGAATGGGAAGTGGTGCCGCCGCAAAAATCCCCCACGCCCATCGAAAAACGAAATGCCGCGCAGCTGGATGAATTGCTGCAGGAGATTCCCGATTTTGAAGATGTGCTATTCGACGTTACCGACGCGATTGGCAAGAGCTTTGCCAATCTGGAAATCGAATGGCACCGCGTGGAAGGCTTCTGGCTGCCAAAGACGGTGACGCACCGCCCGCAGAGCTGGTTCACGCTGCACCGCGGCTATCGGCAGGAGATCAGGCTGCGCACCCACGAGACGAAAGACGGCGTGTTGGGCGAGCCGCTGCGCCCGTTTGGCTGGATCACCCACGTGCACAAGGCCAAGAGCGGCTATCTGGAGCGCGCGGCGCTGTTCCGCCAGCTGGTGTGGACC
>WBZM01001442.1_pt1 | contig 23477 bp, 31 predicted proteins | sample 5204271 | NCBI WGS metagenome assembly WBZM01 (sample SAMN12344346, study PRJNA552823) | activated sludge metagenome | biome: Activated sludge suspended growth; feature: Nitrification reactor; material: Wastewater; isolation source: activated sludge from nitrification reactor of wastewater...
GTCGGTCATTCCCCTGCCCGGCAACACCGCGATCAAGCTGACGACCGCCCGCTACTACACGCCGGAGGGTCGCTCGATTCAGGCCAAGGGCATCGTTCCGGACATCGTCGTCGAGGAGACGGCGAACGGCGGCGGCGCCAGCGGCCGCGTGCGCGAGGCCGATCTCGACCGCCACCTGACCAACGACCGCGACAAGGATGCGGCCAAGGACGCGCCTAAGCCGCAAGCCAAGCCGGCGGCCAAGACCGGCAAGGACAAGGACAAGGGCGGCAAGGACGAGAGTGAAGAGGATCCGCTGGCGCGCCTCGAATACGGCAGCAAGAGCGACCACCAGTTCCAGCAGGCCCTGAACCTTCTCAAGGGATTGAAGATCATTCAGAATAAGACCTTGTAGGGAATTCATCGGAGGCATGATGAACAGCGGAGATCTCAGGAAGAATCGCGAGATACTGTTCGCCAAGTTCCCGCCCGGCCAGGTGCCGGAAGCGGCCGACGACCTGCAGCGCATCGAGGAAGTCGAAGTCCAGCCGAGGTTCGAGAAGCGCGCGGTTGGCGTCAGCTATGACGTATCCGTGCACACGCTGCGCGAACTCGACGAGCATCTCATTGACCGTGGCTATCATCTCGACAACACGCTGATGAGCAAGCTGACCCGGGCGCTGGTCTACTACGTTGAGGACACTCAGCTGCACAACATGGGCGCCCCCGAAAAGCGCCTGAAGCGCTCCTCGCAGGAAGCCTACGTCAAGGCCTGGGAGCACCATCCGCACGGCGACCACGACGATACGCCCCCGGAGTGGCGCGAATACAAGTGACCGACGAGCAGCTCCTGAGGTACAGCCGCCACATCCTGCTCGACGCGCTCGGTATTGAAGGCCAGGAACGCATTATCGGCGCCCACGCGCTGGTCGTCGGCGTCGGCGGACTGGGTTCTCCGGCGGCGCTCTACCTGGCCTCGGCAGGTATCGGCAGGATCACGCTGGTCGATGACGATTGCGTCGACTTCACCAACCTGCAACGCCAGATTCTCCACACCCAGTCACGCATCGGCATGGCCAAGGCCGAATCCGGCCGCCAGGCACTGGCCGCGATCAACCCGGACGTCGCCATCGTTCCCCTGCATCAGAGGCTTGCCGGCGCCGCGCTGGACGCGCTGGTGGCAAGCGCCGACGTCGTCCTCGACTGCACCGACAATTTCGCCACCCGGCATGCCATCAACCGCGCCTGCGTGCATTACCGCAAGCCTCTAGTATCGGGCGCCGCGATCCGCTTCGACGGTCAAGTCAGCGTCTATGACCTCGCGCGCGCCGATGCGCCTTGCTACCACTGCCTTTTTCCCGAGGGCGACGATGTCGACGAGGTGCGCTGCGCGGTGATGGGCGTCTTTGCCCCACTGACCGGCATCATCGGCACGGTGCAGGCAGCCGAGGCGCTGAAGCTGGTCGCCGGCATCGGCGAATCGCTGACCGGCCGCCTGCTGCTGCTCGATGCGCTGGAGATGGAGTGGCGCACCGTCCGCTTCAAGAAGGACGCTGGATGTGCGGTCTGCCAGCGGAAGTAGTCATGGTTAGTCTTTTGGTAGTGATGTCGATCCCGACCCCGATGGCCCTCGCCGCGTCATTCGCGATCGCCAAGTCGCGGTCGCGCCTTTTCTAGCCGCCGCTCAGCGCCTGGACGATAATCAATTCATTGTCCTCCCGCAGCAGCATCTCCAGATCGAGCACCATCTCGCGCTGGTAAAACAGGCGAATGTGGCGGCGGATGTGTCCCTGCTCGTCGATCATGCGGAAGCGGATGCCGGGAAACTGCCGGTCGAGGTCGTCGAGGACGGCGGCGACCGTCGTCCCCTGCGCCTCGACCCAGGGGCGGCCGGTGTAGGAATGCAGGGCGCTGGGAATCAGCACGCGCATCGCACCGGTCCGTTCATCGTGGATACGCCGTTTCGAGCGCGTAGATTTCCGGCAGGTGGCGGGCCACGCATTCCCAGTGCCCGCCTTCGTCGCGGCTCTGCCACAGCTCGCCGCTGGTGGTGCCGAAATAGAGGCCGACGGGGTCGTGGCGGTCGGCCGTCATCGCCTGCCGCTTGACGGTCCACCATGCCTGGTCCGCCGGCAGGCCGGCGTCCTGGCGCTGCCAGGTCTCGCCGCCGTCGCGCGTCGCGTAGACCGCCGGCCGCCCGCCCGGGCTGGTGCGCGGCCAGACGTCGGAGCCGTCCATCGGGAAGACCCAGAGCGTCCGGTCGTCGCGCGGGTGCAGCACCAGCGGAAAGCCGATGTCGCCGATCGCCGGCGGCAGGTTGCGGCCGATCCGCTGCCAGCGTCTGCCCGGCCGGTCGAGTCGGTAGATGCCGCAGTGGTTCTGCTGGTAGAGCCGGTCCGGGTTGTCGGCGCAGGCGCGAACGCAGTGCGGGTCGTGGAAGGCGATCTCGGCGGGGTCGAAGCCCGCCACCACCTCCATGCCGTCGACCAGCGGCGCGAAGCTGCGGCCGCCGTCGGTCGATTCGTGCACGCCGCCGCCCGACATCGCGAAGTACAGGTGCCGCGGGTCGCGCGGGTCGACGATGATCGAATGCAGTTTCGGCCCGTCCGGCGTGCCGTCCTGCACGGTGCCGAACCAGTGGCGGTATTGCGGGTCGTCGTTGATGCACGAGAAGGGCGCCCAGTGCCGGCCGCCGTCTTCCGAGCGGAACAGCCCCTGCGGCGAGGTGCCGGCGTACCAGACGTCCGGCTCGCCGGCGGGGCCGGGGGCCAGCCAGAAGGTGTGGTCGACGGCGCGCGCGTCGAGGCTGTTGGCGGCCGGCCCGAAGGCTGGCGGCTTGGCGGCTTCCTGCCAGGTCTGCCCGAGGTCGGTCGAGCGGAAGAGGGTCGGCCCGAGGTGGCCGGTCTTGGCGGCCGCCAGCAGGGTGCGCCCGTCGCGTGGGTCGAGCACCAGGTGATTGACGATGTGGCCGAGGAAGTGCGGACCGTCGACCCGCCACGTGCGCCGCGCCGCGTCGGCGTGGTAGAGCCAGGCGCCCTTGCGGGTCGCCACCAGCAGCACCGGGTTGCCCGGCGGGGTTTCGTGCGTGGTCATGGTTCGCTCCTCGATGTCGGTTGCGGGTGGCGGCGCATCATCGGCCGGGATGGTGAGGGCTTCTGGCGCGTTCATGTCTTTTTCTCCCGGGCATTTTGGCCGCTGGCGGGCGTCGACCGCAACCGCCCGGCGGGCGGATCAGCGGACCATCCCCAGGCGGCCGTTGTGGCTGCCCATGTACCAGTAGGCGCCCTCGGCGTCGATGATCGCCTTGCGGATGCCGAGCCCTTTCGAGGGCAGCGGGATGACGCGGAAGCGCTCGCTCTGCGGGTCGAAGACGGCGACCGTGTCGGTGGCGATCTCGTTCGCCCAGACGCGGCCGGCGGCATCCACCGTCACCGCGTAGGGGCCGCCGCTGTCGCCGGCCGGCATGCGGTAGGACTTGACCAGCTTCTGTGCGGCCGGGTCGATCTTGAGCAGCTGGCCGTTGCCGTAGGCCGTGACCCAGAGCATGCCGTCCGGCGCGAGCGCCATGCGCCGCGGCTTGCTGCCGGCGCCGGTGGGCAGTTCGGCGATCTGCCCGCTGGCCGGGTCGAGGCGCCCGAGGCTGTCGGCCGCGATGCGGCAGAACCAGACGAAGCCTTGGCCGTCGACGGCGATGCCGTAGGGATTGCCCGAAGTGCGGTACTCGGTGATGCGGCCGCTCTGCCGCTCCAGGCGCCCGATGCGCTGGCCGCCCTGGACGGTGAACCAGATCGTGCCGCGGTTCTGCGCGCTGTCGTCGAGCACCAGCGTATGCGGGTCGCCGCCGGATGGCAGGCGGTATTCGGTGACCTTGCCGGTCTGTGGGTCGAGCCGCCCGATCGTGCCGTTGCCGTTGCCGGTGTACCAGACGATGCCCTCGCGATCGACCAGCAGGCCGTGCGGCCGGGCGTTGCGCGGCAGTTCCCATTCCGTGAAGCGCTGCTGCCCGGGGTCGAAGCGGGCGATCCGGTTGCCGTTCATCACCGCGATGTAGATGCTGCCGTCGGGCGCCGGCGCCGGGTCGCGCGCGAATTCCGGGGTCGGCACCGGCCATTCGCTGGCCTTGCCGGCGATCTCGGCCAGCGCCCCGGGCGCCACGCCGTAGCCGGAACCGCCGGCCGCGGCGGGGAGCGGGAGGAGGAGCAGGGCGGCAAGCAGCGAAATCCCGGTCATGGCGTTCTCCTGCGGCAATGGCCGATTGACAGCGGGACGCCGCCGTCGGTTCGCGGAAACTGCCTAGCGCGAACGCGCGAGGTCGACGTCGGCGCGGTTCTTCTCGTCGACGTAGATGCCGGCCGGCGCCGGTCGGCTGCTGGCGAAGCAGGTGACTTCGACGTTGGCCAGCGTTTTGGCCTTGTGCAGGACGTCGACCGCGCAGCGCCCGAAAACGCTGTCGATGGTGGCCAGCAGGTTGCGCGCGTAGGGGGTTTCCAGCTTGCCGTCGAGGATCAGGTTGGCGAGCAGGACGCCGTCCGGCTTCAGCACGCGGCGCGTGCCGGCCCAGAATTCGCGGGTGACCAGGTGACTGGGAATCGAGGTGTGCGAACTGTAGACGTCGACGACGACGGCGTCGAAGCGGCGTTCGGTGGTGGCGACGAAGCGCCGCGCGTCGTCGGCGATGAACTCGCCGCGCGCCGGCTCGCGCAGGAAGTGCTGCTCGGCGATTGCGCGGATCGCCGGGTCGATGTCGACATAGGTGTAGCGGTTCAGTGGCTCGCGGTGCGACAGCGTGAAGCCGCCGGCGCCGAGGACCAGGATGTCGCGGTCGCGGAATCCCAGCTCGTCGAGCAGGATCTGGCGCAGGTGCCGGATGTAGCGCGTGTAGTTGGGCGGCTCGGAATCGTCGATCAGCGAGGCCGTCGATTTGTTGACCCAGAAGGCGCGCGGCTTTTCCTGATCGGGCAGGTCGGCCGGGCCGACGATGTATTCGGCGTAGGCGGTGTCTGCGGTGACCTCGTGGTGCAGGTTGAAGCCGAAGGCGATCGCTGCGGTCGACAGGCCGAAGAGGGCCATTTTCATGTCGCGCCGGCCGAGCAGCAGGGTGCCGAGCACCAGCAGTAGCGCGCAGGCGAGCACCGCCGCCGAGACACCCAGCCATTGCATGACGAGCAGCGACAGGCTGAGCGAACCGAGGAAGGAGCCGAGCGTCGACCAGTAGAGCGCCATGCCGCTCGCCTCGCCGGTGCGCGCGTCCTTCATCAGGTTGGTCAGGATCGGCACCGTCTGCCCGAGCAGCCAGGCGAGCGGGCAGAGGATGCCGCCGATGAAGATGAAGTACGCCATCAGCGGCGGCTGCAGGTGGACGAACAGCCAGTCGACGGTGACCCCGGCCAGCCCGAAGCCGGCGAGCAGCGCGGCGATCAGGAAATTGCGCGCGACGACGGCGGTGTAGTCGGCGGCGACGCGGGCGCCGGCGGCGTAGCCGAGGGCCAGCGCGAGCAGGAAGAAGGCGATGGTCGGCGCGGTGACGACGATGGAACTGCCGACGTGCGGCACCAGCCGGCGCAGGGCGATGACCTCGCCGCCGAGCGAGGAGAAGCCTTCGATGAAGACGATGGTGTAGACGAGCAGGCGGGACATCTGGAATCTAGTTAGCCGGATTGTTCCAAGTCTTTCACTAGTTGAAACGAAAGGTGGAAATCGCGAGAGCCTGATGCGGTATATATGCGGATTACAAGCGGAAAAGCTTGGCTTTGTGCATTCCGACTCACTGGCAGTGAGCTATCAAGGCCAAAGGTCACAGTTCCAAAGTCTCCTGGAAAGAGTTTTGCTGGCACAGTGAGCCGATGCAGGTAACGCCCGTCAGGAAGTTCGCTTACCAAGGTGGATGCGTTGCTCAGAGTCAAACCTAGGTAATACGGCTTATCCCAAGGAAAGGGTGCAATTACTGCTACGCTGTAATCATCTGATTCATACGTTTTTGTTGATCTATTGAATACTGTCAAACTTAGTCGGGGATTGCTTGCCGGCACAGCTACCTCGAGCCCGTCTTGATCTAAAGACACATTACCGACGAAGACCTCGAGCCCGATTTGTTCTAGCTCGCCATCGATTGCTTCATAAGCAAAGTGTTTTACCCGTGGTGCTAGTTCCCTTCGAAGATCCTTGATCTGCCCTCCATAAACGACATGGGGGAAATGCCTCAAATCGAAGGGGATGTCGTCCGCTTGTTGCGTGAGAAGAATGACGTTCTTTCCTTGTGAGTGCGCATATCCAACTTCATAAAAGACATTGGGATTACGCCCAGTCATATCAGCTACTAGCAGATCAGCCGTCGAGATTTGGTTATAGATTCGATCAAGCATCGAGCCTGGAAAAATCTGTTCATCAACCCGTTCACAATAGACGCTAGCATCTTCGCAGGCTCCCCTAATACCAAATTCATACACATCATCGAATTTCCTATCGAATGGCATCAGTACGAAACAGAACGGTTTGGGGCGGGTACTGGCGTTCATAATTCCTCGTTAGTGGGCTACAGATTAGGCTCAATGAATTTGGTGCCGAGCGGCGAGTAGCTTTCATGAATACGATTGGGTGAATTGGAAGACGCGATGTTGGCGAATCAAGACGATTTAGGGTCGAGCCGGGTGACCAGCAGCTGGTCGATGCGGTGGTGGTCGACGTCGAGCACCTCGAAGCGGAAGCCGCCGTGGTCGACGCGCTCGGTCGGGCGCGGCACCTTGCGCAGCACGTACATCAGGAAACCGGCGATGGTCTCGAACTGGTCGTCGTCGGGGAAGGGCGGGACGCCGAGCAGGGCTTCGAGGTCGCCAACCGGAGTGAGCCCGTCGACCAGCCAGGAATTGTCGTCGCGGCGGATGATCTGCGCCTCGTCGGAAGCATCGAGGGTGGCGCCGACCAGCGTCGCGGTGACATCGTTGAGCGTGATCAGGCCGACGATCAGCGCGTATTCGTTGATGATCAGCGCGAAGTCCTCGCGCGCCGCCTTGAACTGTTCGAGGATCTCGCCGAGCGTCAGCGTTTCCGGCAGGATCAGCGCGTTGCGCAGCAGTCCCTCGGCCTGCAGGGTGAGCTGCTCGCCGTTGAGGATGCGGTTGAGGATGTCCTTGGAGTCGACATAGCCGACCACCTCGTCGATGCCGCCGGTGCAGACCGGGAACTTGGCGTGCGGATGGGCGCGCAGCTTGGCGCGGATCGCCGCCTCGTCCTCCCGGCTGTCGAGCCAGACGATGCTGTCGCGCGCCGTCATCGCCGACGGCGCGGTGCGCGCTTCCAGCTCGAAGACGTTCTCGATCAGCTGCTGCTCCTGCGCGGCGACGACCCCGGCGCGCAGGCCGGCCTCGGTCATGGCGACGATGTCGTCGGGCGTGACGTCCTCGGGCCGGCTTTCGGGCAGGCCGAAGCGCGCCATGATCAGGTTGGCGGCGCCGTTGAAGGCCCACACCAGCGGCGCCAGCAGGCGGATGCACAGCGCCATCGGGCCGGCGATGCGCAGGGCGATGGCCTCCGGGGCGACGATGGCGACGCGCTTGGGCAGCAGGTCGGCGAGCAGGACGAAGGCTGCGGTGACGAGTGCGAAGGAGAGGAGCGAACCGAGCGTGGCGGCGGTGGTCGCGCTGCCGAAGTAGGGCAGCAGCACGCCGGAAAAGAAGCCGCCGTACGCCTGTTCGCCGAGCACGCCGGCAAGGATGGCGACGGCGTTGAGGCCGATCTGGATGGTGGTGAAGAAATGGCCGGGCCGGCTCTGCAGCGCCAGCACCGTCGCGGCGCGGCCGTCGCCGCCCTCGGCGAGCTGCGCCAGCTTGAGCTTGCGCGCGGCGGCGAGGGCGATCTCGGAAGTCGAGCAGAAGGCGCTGATGGCGATCAGCAGCAGGATGATCAGGGTGTTCTCGAGCAGTCCCATCGGGCGCTCCGCGGTGCATGATGACCGCGTATTATCCGCGATCGCGGTATTTTTCCCACATGCTCCAGCTGAAAACGCCGAGGCCGAGCCAGATCAGGCCGAAGCTGACCAGCCGCGCCGGCTGCAGCGCCTCGCCGAAGAGCCAGACGGCGGTCAGGAACTGCAGGGTCGGGTTGATGTACATCAGCATGCCGACGGTGGCCAGGTCGAGGCGCTGGGTGGCGGCGGCGAAGGCCATCAGCGGCAGGGCGGTGATGATACCGGCGCCGATCAGCAGGGTTGCGGTCGACGCGTCGTGGGCGGCAAAAACCAGATGCCCGTGCTGCGCCTGCCACAGCGCCCAGAGGCCGCAGAGCGGCAGCATGGCCAGGGTTTCCAGCCACAGGCCGGACAGCGCATCGACCGGCACCTGCTTGCGCACCAGCCCGTAGCAGCCGAAGGTGGCGGCGAGGAAGAGCGATACCCAGGGCAGGCTGCCGAGGCTGACGATCTCGTTGGCCAGCGCCGCCAGCGCGAGGGCGACCGAAACCCATTCGAGCCGGTTCAGGCGTTCCTTGAGCACGGCCAGCCCGAGCAGGACGCTGACCAGCGGCGTCAGGAAGTAGCCGAGGCTGGAGGCGACCACCTGCCGGTTGGCGACGGCCCACAGGAACATCAGCCAGTTGCTGCCGACCAGCAGCGCGGCGAGCGCCAGCATGGCGAGCTGGCGCGGCGTTTTCAGCACCGCCAGCACGTTGCTCCAGCGCCGGCGCAGGGTGAGCAGCAGGCCGACGAAGACGCAGGCCCAGACGGCGCGGTTGGCGAGGATGTCCATCGGCCCGAGGTGCGCGAGCTGGCGGAAGAAGAGCGGAAAGAAGCCCCAGATGCCGTAGGCGATCAGGCCGAAGCCGATGCCCGCCAGTTGCCGGTTCGAGCGCATCGGCTCAGGGCTGGTCGCGCAGGATGTGGAGCGCCGGCGAGCGGAAGTCGCGCCGGTAGAGCACGATCAGCACGATGAGCGCCAGCGCGGCGAGGGCGACCGGGTTGAGCAGCCAGCCCGAGGCGGCGAGGCCGAAGTAGTAGGCGCGGATGCCGCGGTTGAAGTCGTCGCCGGCCAGGTTGTTGGCGCCGGCGACGCGCCGGGCGTAGGCGTCGATCCCCGGCGCGCCCGGCTTGCCGAAGGGCGCGGCGCCGACGAGGATGGAGAGCAGGTTGAACTGGCGCAGCGACCAGGTGAACTTGAAATAGGCGAAGACGAAGCTGGCGAGCACCAGCATCAGCTTGATTTCCAGCACTTCGCGGTTGGCGATGCCGCCGAAGGGCAGGTCGGCGGTGAAGTTGATCAGCTTGTCGGCGGCGCCGAGCGCGGCGACCAGGCCGGCGATGATGTAGATGGTGGTGTTGGCGTAGAACGAGACGCTGGTCATCAGATTGCCGATCAGCGTCGAATCGGTCACCCGCACGTCGCGCTCCAGCATGCGGTAGGCCCATTCCAGCCGGTAGTTCTGGCTGGTGCGGATGAGCCCGGCGGCGGCGCGGCGGCTGTGCTCGGAGAACCAGGCGTAGCCGCCCCAGCAGGCGAAGAAAATGGCCAGGGCCAGCCAGTCGACCGCAGCAAGGTGGGGGAATGCGTGCATTGCGGCATCTTGCCATATCCGGCCGCGGTCCGGCATTGGGGAAAACCGGGGGCGGCCGGCGCTTTCCATTTTCTCCGGTTTGGGGAATGATGCCCGTTCGCCGACAGCGTTCGCACGGATTGGGATCAAGCCGATGAAGAAACGACTGCACCCCCTGACCCTGAGTTTCCGCGACCCGGAGGCCGAGCGCGCCTTCGCGGCGCATTCGCTGGCGCGCCTGCGCCTGCAGGGGCGGGCGGCGATCCTGGTCGGGACCTTCGTCTACCTGTTGTACGGCGTCCTCGATCGCTGGTTCGTCCCGGAAGACCAGCAGGCGACGGTCTGGCTGATCCGCCTGCTGGTGCTCACGGTGCCGGCGGCGGTCTTCGCGCTGACCTCCAGCCCGGCCTTCGAGCGCTTCAACCACCTGCCGCTGGCCCTCACCGGGCTGGCCGCTTCCGGCGGCCTGATCGCCATCCTCTGGCACCTGCCGCTGGCCGCCGCTTCGTATTTCTATCCCGGGCTGGTGCTGTCGATCTTCTATACCTACAACTTCATCGGCACCCGTTTCATCTACGCGCTGGTCATCGATGTCATCGTAATCTTGGCCTATGTCCTGGTCTTCGGCCTGCTACGCGACTTTCCCGGGCCGGTGTTGGCGAGCCACGTCTTCTTCATCGTTTCCGCCAACCTGATCGGCGGCGGCGCCGGCTACCTGGCCGAATACCAGCGGCGCCAGCTCTTCGTCCACGAGACCGAGCTCGATCTCGAACGCAAGCACCACCTGGAACGCTCGCTGCACGACCGCCTGACCGGCCTGCCCAACCGCGAACTGCTGGAAGACCGCATCGCCCAGCTGCTGGCCCGGGCGCGTCGCGACCATGGCTGCCACGCCGGCCTCTACATCGACCTCGACGGCTTCAAGGCGATCAACGACACGCTGGGGCACGACGAGGGCGACGCCGTGCTGTGCACCGTGGCGCGCCGCCTGGTCGCCGCCGTCCGGCAGACCGACACGGTGTCGCGCCTGGGCGGCGACGAGTTCTTCGTGCTGGCGCACGACGTCGATACGCGGGCCGGCGCGGTGCAACTGGCGGAAAAGCTGCTCGACTGCATCCGCGAGCCGCTGCCGGGGCTGGCCGACGGCGAAAGCCTGGGCGCCAGCATCGGCATCTGCGTATTCACCGGCGGGCAGCCGGGCAGCAACGAGCCGGACGAGATCATCCGCCAGGCCGACCGCGCCATGTACCGGGCCAAGGCCGGCGGCAAGAACCGTCACGCCCACCCGCCGCCCTGACGCGCCGCGAAGGTTCGACAAGGCGCTTGCGCGCCGCTATGCTCCCTGCCTTTGCAAATTGCGGGAGCGATCATGGGGCAAGCCAAACAGCGCGGCAATCGCGAACAGCGCGTGGCGCAGGCGCAGGCCAAAATCGAGGCGACACGGCCGGAAAAACTGGTCTGCAACGGCTGCGGCGCCGATGTGACGACCATTCATCCGGTCAGCACGCGCGGCCTGCCGGGCGTCGAGGCGATCTGGCTCGGCCAGTGCGACTGCGGGCAGACCACCTTCGCCGCCAACGGCAAGCCGGAAGCGGTGCAGGCCTTCTTCGACGCGCTGAGCGCCGATACCGAACTGACGCTCGGCAGCCAGCGCCGCGACGGCAGCGGGCACGAAACCGCCTGAAGCGGCGCCTGCCGTCTCAGCGCGCGCCGCGCGGGGCGGCCGGCACCTTGTAGAGGTCGACCGGCTTGCCGGGTTTGGCCGGCGGCACCGGCGCGACCGGCGGCACCGGCCGCGGGTAGGGCCGGTAATAGCCGCCGCCATAATAGGCAGGCTGCTGGTAGGTCTCGTTGTAGACGGGCTCGATCCGCCCGGTCAGGCTGCAACCCGATTCCAGCTCGGCGCGCCGCGATGAATCAATGTTCATGCGACTGACGGTATTCAGGCACTGCTGGACGACCGCCGGCGACGGCAGGCCGCTGGCCTTGCGCTGCGCTTCCGCGTCACGGCGTGCCTGGGCCTCGTCGGCGAGACGGTCGGCCTGCATCTGGTCGGCCTGCCGCCGCATGCGGTCGGCGTTGCGCTCCGCCTGCTCGCGTGACGCTTCGGGCACGACGTCGTCCTGCATCGTTCTGACGGTGCTGCTGCCGGCAGCGCACGGCTCGCTGGAAATTTCCGTCCGCCCGTCGGGCTGGCGGCACTTGTAAACCTCGGCCGTCGCCGGCAACGCGAGCGCGAGGAAAAGTAGCGGTATCAATCGGCTGGTCTTCATGTTTCGTTTATAGCGCAAGCCGGGGCAAATGGGGAGCCGGAACGCGGCAGGCGTCCATCAAGCCGTTTCGCGGTCGCCGGCGGCAATCTTTCCGGAACTCGTGGTCGGGGCGTTGTCCAATCGAAGAAACCTGCCATCGCCGTCGGCGTTCGTCGCTCGCGCCCGGCGTTACCGGCGGGTAAAGGAGGTCGATCATGATGATGTCCCACATTCCCCACATGCTGGTTTCCGAAAAGGACGGCTGGGAAGAAATCGATCGCTCGCATTTCTCCGCCCGCTGGTTCTTCAAAAGTCTGGTGCTACCGATGTCGCTGTTGCCGCCGGCGCTTTACGCCTTCGCCGAGCTGGTCCATCCGGGCGCCATCTTTCCGCTGTCGGTGCCGGCCCTGACGCCGATGCAGCTGGCGGTGTCGGGCGTCGTCTTCTACGTTGCGCAGTTGCTGATGGTCGGCTACATGGCGATGCTGATCCAGCGCATGTCGCTGGCTCGCGACCATGATCCCGGCTATGACAGCGCCTACGCACTGGCCGCCATCGCGCCGGTGCCGCTGTGGCTGGCCTCGCTGTCCCTGCTGGTGCCCAGCCTCGGCTTCGTCCTGGCCGTCGGGGCGGCCGCCTGGGTCGCGTCGATCATGCTGATCCGGCACGGCGTTCGCCCGCTGCTCCATATCAGCGACGAGAAGACTGCGCACTATGTCGCCAACGTGGTGACCGGCGCCGGCATCGTCGCGTGGATCGCCTTGCTGGTGGTCAGCGCGATGATCCTCAGCATCCTGCTCGGCGTCTGGTCGGCGATGCTGTAGGCGGCCGTCGCGGCCGCCGGCGTTCAGCCCGGGCGGCCGCGCAGGCGGCGGAACAGCGCCTCGCCGATTTCGCTTGGCGCCTTGCCCTGCGCCTGCATCAGCCGGACATTGAGGACCAGGTTTTCCAGTACCAGCTTGGCGGCTACCGCCAGCAGCATCGTCCGGCGGTCCTCTTCGCCGAGCAGCGCAGTCTGCTCGGCGATTTCGCAGATATGGCCGCATACCAGGCGGCGCAATTCGTCCTCGTCGTAGGGCAGGTCGCCGTAATCGATCGGGTCTTCGACTTCGATCTCGCGGATCAGGGCGGCAAGTTCGCTGCTGGTGATAGTCATGGCATCCCCCGGTTTGTCGTATGGGACCGCAATTTTCCGGAAAAGGTCGCATGCGCTGCCTGCCGGCCAGGAACAGGAGGCGACAGTCGGGACTCCAAATAACAGGGAGTCAGGCTTCCGGACACCGCGAGTTGGGCAGGGCGGCCGGCGCGAGGAATGCGATGGAGAACGCAATGTTCGGCTTTATCGACAAACTGGCGCACTGCACGTGCAGCTTCCGGGTTCCCGGAGATCCGCGCAAGGTCAATTCGACCTACGTTTCCGAATTCACCGGCTTCATTGGTCACTACCTCGACGAGCATCCCGAAGTCGTCGCGGACCAGCGGACCGGGCGGCTGATCTATTGGGAGAAGCGGGTCGACCTGGCGGCGCAGGCCGCGGCCGAGCGGGAAAGCGCGCCGGCTGACGGCTACGGCTTCTACTGGCATCACGGCACGCAACATTGAGCGGCGGCTGTCGCAGCCCCCAAACGAACAACGCCCCGCAGCGGCGGGGCGTTAGGAGGTCGGCGGTTGCCGGCGGGCGCTCAGAGGATCATCCCGGCGCCGACCGTGTTGTTGTTGCTCTCGTCGATGACGATGAAGGCGCCGGTGCCCCGGTTTTCCGTGTAGGGGTCGACGAACAGCGGTTGGGCCAGCTTGAAGCTGACTTCGGCGATATCGTTCATGGCCAGCTTGTCGGCGGCGACGTGTTCCAGCGTATTGACGTCGAGGCGGTGGTCGATGCCGGTCAGCTTGGCCTTGGAGTCGCGTGTCGTGTGGCGGATCAGGTAGGTGCGGGCGCGGTCGAGCGGCGCTTCCGCGAGCCAGCAGACGGTGGCGCGGATCTCCTTGACGGCGGCCGGCGCTTCCTCGCTCTTGACGATCATGTCGCCGCGCGAGCAGTCGATCTCGTCGGCGAGCAGGAGGGTCACCGATTGCTCGGTGAACGCCTCGCCGATGTCGGCACCGCCGATCTGCACGGCCTTCACCGTGGATTCGAGGCCGTTGGGCAGCACGGTGACCTTGTCGCCGACCTTGATCGAGCCGGATTCGACGCGGCCCATGAAGCCGCGGTAGTCGTGCAGTTCCGGATTGGCGGAGTCCTGCGGACGGCAGACGAATTGCACCGGAAAACGGAACTTCTCGGCATGCTCGGTATGGGCGCCGGGGGCGGCTTCGAGGATTTCCAGCAGGGTCGGGCCGTCGTACCAGTTCAGGCTGTCGCCGCGGTCGACGATCATGTCGCCATTGAGCGCCGACAGCGGGATGAAGCGAATGTCCTCGATGCCGACCTTCTTGGCGAATTCGAGGTAGTCGGCCTTGATCTTCTCGTAGGTTTCCTGCGAATAGTCGACCAGGTCCATCTTGTTGATGGCGACCACCAGGTGCGGGATGCCGACCAGGGCGGCCAGCTTGGAGTGGCGGCGGGTCTGGGTCAGCACGCCCTTGCGTGCGTCGATCAGGATGATCGCCAGGTTGGCGGTCGAGGCGGCGGTGACCATGTTGCGGGTGTACTGCTCGTGGCCTGGCGCGTCGGCGATGATGTACTTGCGCGTGCCGGTGGAGAAGTAGCGATAGGCGACGTCGATGGTGATGCCCTGTTCGCGCTCGGCCTGCAGGCCGTCGGTGAGCAGCGAGAGGTCGACGGCGGCCATGCCGCGCTTCTGCGAGGTCTTTTCGATGGCGGTCAGCGTATCGGCGAGGATGGTCTTGGTGTCGTACAGCAGGCGGCCGATCAGGGTGCTCTTGCCGTCGTCGACGCTGCCGCAGGTCAAAAAGCGCAGCAGGCCGTGATCTTCAACGTGGGCGGACATCAGAAGTAACCCTCTTTCTTGCGTTGTTCCATGGAGGCTTCGCTGGTCTGGTCGTCCAGACGCGTGGCGCCGCGCTCGGTGATGGTGGTGGTGGCGGTTTCGAGGACGATCTTCTCGACCGTGTCGGCATCCGACTCGACCGGCGCCGTGCAGGAAATGTCCCCGACGGTGCGGAAGCGCACCTGCAGATCGACGATCTCCTCGCCAGCCTTCGGCAGGTTGGTCAGTTCGCCGGAAGCCAGCGGCACATTGACCGGGACGATGGCGCCCTGGCGGATGACCACCGGGCGCTTGTGGGCGAAATAGATCGACGGCAGTTCCAGGCCTTCGCGCTCGATGTATTGCCAGACATCCATTTCGGTCCAGTTCGAGATCGGGAAGGCGCGGATGTTCTCGCCCTTGTGGCTGCGGGCGTTGTAGAGGTTCCACAGTTCCGGGCGCTGGTTCTTCGGGTCCCACTGGCCGAACTCGTCGCGGAAACTCATGATGCGTTCCTTGGCGCGGGCCTTTTCCTCATCGCGGCGGGCGCCGCCGATGCAGCAATCGAAACCGAATTCCTCGATGGCTTCGAGCAGCGTCACCGACTGGTGCTTGTTGCGCGATTCGCCTTCGTGCTTGAGCACCACCGTGCCGCGCTTCATCGAGTCTTCGACCGAACGGACGATCAGGCGCTCGCCCAGCTCGGCGGCGCGCTTGTCGCGGAAGGCGACGACTTCCTGGTAGTTGTGGCCGGTGTCGATGTGCATCAGCGGGAACGGGAACTTGCCCGGGCGGAAGGCCTTCTCAGCGATGCGCAGCATGCAGATCGAGTCCTTGCCGCCGGAGAACAGCAGCACCGGGTTGGCGCACTGGCCGGCCACCTCGCGCATGATGTGGATGGCCTCGGCTTCGAGCCAGTCGAGGTGGGAAAGGGTATTGCGTTGAGTCATTGCAGGGCGATCCGCAGGGATTGTCGAATGCTTGCCATTGTAGCAAGGGCTTAATATTCGTTTAAGAACGAGTGCGCATCTTGTTATTTCGTTTCGCTATAAAAGGCGGCACAATATTGCCTCCATCCCCGCTATCCGATTTTCGAACCACACAAAGGCTGATCGATGATGAAACTGCTTGCAAGCACCGCCGCCCTGCTGCTTTCGCTGACCCTCCCGGCGCACGCCGGCGACGCCAAGGAGGAAAAGACCACCTCCGGCATCGGCATCACCACGCTGAAGGAAGGCACCGGCGCCAACCCGAAAATGACCGACACGGTGAAGGTCCATTATCGCGGTACGCTGGAAAACGGCCAGGAATTCGACAGCTCCCACAAGCGCGGCCAACCGGCGACCTTCCCGCTGAGCCGGGTGATCCCGTGCTGGACCGAAGGCGTGCAGAAGATCAAGGTCGGCGGCAAGGCCAAGCTGGTCTGCCCGCCCAACCTGGCTTACGGCAACCGCGAGATTCCCGGAATTCCCGCCAATTCGACACTGATTTTCGAAGTCGAACTGCTCGATATCGTTCGCTGACGATCGATTTTTCCAGGAGGCCCGAACCGGAATCCAGCCCGGTTCGGGCTTTTTCATTTTTGGCCGTTTTTTGCCGTCGACCGCAGCAGGCGCCGGCTCGGGGCAGTGCCGAAAGGTGGCCGAGGCCTATGCGGCCTTTCAATTCCTCGGGGATGGGCATCCCATGCAACGATGGATCGGGCTGCCCTTACTCGTAGTGCGTCCACATACGAAGCACACGAACCACCCGTTCCTTGGGAAAGACTTCATAGACGAGACGATGTTGAATATTGATGCGTCGTGAATATGCACCAGCCAGATCCCCTACCAGTTTCTCGTATGGTGGTGGGTTTTGAAACGGATCGGCGGCAAGAACAGCCAGAAGCTCCTGTGCCTTTGCCTTCAGACCTGCAGCCACCAGTTTCTTCGCGTCCTTCTGTGCATGCTTCGAATAGACCACCTGCCAACTCACCATTCAAGCTCCGTGGCGCTCTTGCCAAGAGGTTCGGCCATGCCTTCCTTGATGGATTCGCGCATGCCTGGCACCGAGAGCAGGTGTAGCGTTTCCTGGATCGCGTCCCAATCTTCGGTAGATAGAAGAACCGCACTTGTTCGCTTACCGGCAATGTGGATCGGCTGATGTGATTCAGCCGCCTGGTCAATTAGACGATACAGGTTGGCGCGTGCTTCACTCGCAGTAAGGGTGGCCATGTTTGTTCTCCTGGTGAGGGAGTTATTATGGTACGTATTAGCGTACGTATCGTCAATCTGCGCTTTGAGCGGCTTACGTTGATGTCACCGGCGCTGCGCGGCTTCCTCGCGCAGCGTCCGGTTCGCTGCCGTGTCATGCAACTTCACGGAGTCGTCTCCCTGCGAGTGTCGGCCGAAATGGTGACGGCCGCAGCCGGGCGGCGAAATAGGGCGTAAAGCATCTGTTGCGTGTCAAAACGCCACAGACGCAAACCCATGCCGCTGATCTGCGGTTGTTCGGCGGTGACCGGCCGGCGCAAGGTCTGCACGCACGGGGAAGCCGTGTTGGCAGCAGCGAATTGATCCACGATACCACGCGAATCCTCGCGGCCGTTCTCCCGCATCCAGGAATACGTGACCAGGCCGCCAGGCACGCGCACCGGCAGCGCAAAGCCATCGGGCAGCCATTCGGGCGCGAAGGCAACCGCCGCCGCAACGGGCGGTGTCATTGTCCAGTCCGAGTAGGCGCGCTGGTCGTTGGCGTCACGCCAATGAACTCGCCAGTTCGCCGGTGCCACGGCGCCGTGCCAGAACACATGGACGTCCTCGCCGTTCCGGCAAAGATAATTGGAACTCGCGTTGTCCACCGGAACATATTGGCCACGCACATCGAGTTCGATGCGCTCGATGCGCACGCCGGCGGGGGCTTGCCAACGCTCGGTCCACACCTCACCAATTTCCGGCACAGTGAAGCGCTGTTGCTCAAGCACCTGATGCAACGGCGGCCTTTTCACGCCGGGCGAAAAGTTTGAACCTGGCGCACCGCCAGTTCCATCCATGGCGCGCGCCAGATCGAACACCCAGGGTTGCACCTGATTGGCAAGCAGCACCGGCACCAGCACCATGAGCAAGCCTGAAAGGCCAATGGCCAGCGCATCCTTGCGCGCAAGTCCGGCGACCAGACCGGCGAACCAATGCAGGCCGAAATAAACCAGCGGGCCGGCGGTGATAGCGAGCAGGTAGAACGCCGCCAGCGCCTCGGGCCCGCCGATGGCACGCGCCGGGATCACCACGGCCGCGGTGGCAGCAGCAGCAATCGGCAGGGTGGCAAGGCGCACGAACAGCCAGGCGCCGGCCTTGTTCTGCGCGGCGAAGCGGCGCCGCTCGTAAAAAATGGCAATCAGGACAGCTATTACCATCAGCAGTGCAAACACGCCCCAGATCGCCATTACAGTCGGCGGCATCCTGCCGAAGATGGCGTTAAAGCCTGCGTTCAAGGCTTCCATGTCAGGGTGGCAAAGGCCAAGCGGTTGAAGAGATGGTCATAACGTAGAAGTAACCGGCCTGCGCGGCTTTTCGCGCAGGTCCGGTTGACTGCCGGGTTGGGCCTAGTACTGCTGACGCCCTGGTTCATCGTATTTTTCCCTGAAGCGCCACATGCGTTCGCCGCGCTCCCAAATCACAGAATCACCAGTGAGCTTCTTAAACGCAGCCAGAACTTTCTTTCCAATGGCGGGATTTCCGTTGTCGTTGTAGTAAGTGAAGTCTTCTCCAAACTTGGAGGAAATGTCATAGACGACAGTTTCTTGGTATAGGTATTTCACTCGTTTTAGTTCGTCGAGCATCCACTGTGCGACGTCATCAGGAGTGGTAGCCATGACTAGAACTTCTTTTCTTCTTCGTAGATAACTACGGCATCGAATGGAAACCCGCCTGTTTCCTTTTTGCTTCCAGCAAACCAAGCCGTGTGAACAAATCCCTCGGAAAGGACGTTCGTTACGGTCATTTTCGGCCCGCCGGACTTCAACTGAACGATGTCACCGATTTTGAATTTATCTGCCATTGCAATCTCCTTTTGGAGTGGGTTGAAGAAAGGTCCAACGTAGAGTTAGGCATCATCGTCTGCCTGCAGCGTCGCTGTCGGACTCTTTCGCCTGATTCGCTTCTTGCCATTTGGACCGGATGGAGTTGCTGGCGGATCGGATTCCGGCAGGGAAGGGACTGTATTGGCGTTCGGAAGAACGCGAAGCAGCCCATTGGCATTACCCAGCCGATTGTTCTGTGTCAGTTCAATGAAGATGTCTGCGTATGCCCTGCCCAATGCATGGGAACGATTGAGGTGCCCAAGTGACGTGAACGCAAAGACAGCGCCCGACACGATGAGGCCAACACTTCGAACTTCGACACGACCGGGGAGCCACTCGCCGGCCGCTAGCAGAAGCAGTGCACCGGTGACGCATGCTGCGCTCAAGTAGGTGTGCATCTGTCGGAATGCCAGACTTTGCTCGAGTCGTTCGGTGCGTCGGGAGGGCGGGCCAATGTCTAGGTACGCCTTTCCGACTCGACGAATTTGCTCATAGTTCGCGTTGACCAGTTCGAAGCTCGGACCAACGGAGTCTCTGTATCCTTTCAATACAAAGTGGTGGGAGAGCCACCTGTGAAAGGGGAGGAAGGCTTCGTAGCTGAAGTGGGAGGTTATCGCAGCAAGCAGGTACAGGCCTGGATACGTGAGCAGCGCCTTCGTGCTGCCAGCTTGGGAGAAGTCCGGGGCAAGGTAGATGGCCAACGTCACAGCGAGGAGGTACGCCGCGGCGAAGGCTGAGCGCCGGATGACCGTGAGGCCGTAGGAGCCAAGGTTCCTGAGAGACCCGTACTGCTTGCTCATGCGCCTCCTATGATGCCTAACGTGAAGTTGAGGCGCCTGCGCGGCTTTTCGCGCAGGTCGCCTCGAACGCAGGGTTATACGTTCTCACCAAAGAACCTCAAGACGATGAGATGAAGTTGATGGGTATTGAGTATCTTGATGTCTTGCCCAGAAACGGAGGCAAACGAAAACATGCCATTGCAAACCGCGGCGAGGAACGCAGTTGTATTGTCACCAGGCGGCAGAAGCTTAGCGAGAGGGTTATGCGCGAAGCAATCACGCACATAGATGAAGCTCGAAAGATGGACTTGATGAATTGCATGCGGAAGACTCTGGACAGTTTGGAAATTGCGAAGCGCCTTCATCTCGCCCTTGGACAAGAAGTTGGCTTCAATCAATGAGACCAATGCCAATACGGTAAGACCGGCCAAGTAGTTGTTGTATATGGCTCGCTGTTCATCAGAAGGCGTCGTAATGTCGAAATGCGCGTGATTCCCGCCGAGGACACCCAGCGTGAGATCAAGGTAGTAGCGACGATACTCTGTGACGGTCATTTGAACGAATAACGTAGAAGTGAGGGGCAGCCGGAGCGCGAAGCGCGGAGGGAACCAAAAAGCGCAGCTTTTTGGCTGTCCCGCTCGACTGCCGGGTTGGGGTGAAGACTATTTTCGCGGAGGGCAACCATTGCAGTCCCATTCGATATAGCGGTGGAGATCGCGAATTCTCTTTTCGGTTAGATCGATAAAGCATGCGGCTTGCGCGAATGGGGAGAGACTGCCTTCCTGCCCGAGACCAGAGCTTGCGTATTCGCAATCTGCATCACGAAAGCGAAGCCACGCACTTTGTGCCTTCTTGAGCTTTGACGGGTTCTCAAGGACCGCGAGTAGTCTTTTGTAGTCTGCGTTCAGTTGAGCATCAACCTTCTTGAACTCACCGGCCAAGCATTCATTCATTTGAAGTTGCCCACCATCAGAACAACGATTCTTGTGGGGCATAGAAAAATCCCATTCGTCGCCAGCGAAAGCCGGAACAGATGTGCAGAGTAGCGCGAGAAGAATTACGGTTGCGCGCATTGACGAACCCCAACGTGATGTAGACGGCATTTTTGACGTATACGCCGGGCGACCGCCGTATAAGCCGACAAACGCGGCGCCGTAAAACACGCTTGCCTTCTGGGTTTTCATAATTATACTGTACATATAAACAGTAATAATTTGCCGGAAATTATGTCATGGATACAAATCAGCCGACAACCTTGCTCGGGCGGGTTCGCGAGGTGATTCGTTACAAGCATTACAGCATAAGGACGGAGCGGGCTTATGTCGACTGGATAAGGCGTTTCGTCAATTTTCATGGCCGGAGACATCCTCGCGAGATGGGGGCGGACGAGATTCGGGCGTTTTTGAGCCATTTGACATCCCATCTGGACGTGGCGGTTTCCACGCATCAGCAAGCTTTGTCGGCGTTGCTTTTTTTGTACCGCGATGTGCTTGAGCTTGAGTTGCCGTGGCTGGACAAGCTGAATCGCCCGATCAAGCCGAAGCGTTTGCCGACAGTATTTTCGCAGGCCGAGGTGGAGGCGCTGTTTCTTGCCATGTCGGGGACGCACGCCTTGATGGCCCGCCTGTTGTACGGCACTGGCATGCGCTTGATGGAGTGTCTGCGTTTGCGGGTCAAGGATGTGGATTTCGATTTCGGTGAAATCCTGATTCGCGACGGCAAGGGTGCGAAGGATCGGGTGACCGGCGTGCAATACGGGACAGACTGCGATATTCAAAAAAGCAAGAACGTGGTCTGCCCCCTTCTTTTACCATTGTGCATGGATCAGAAAATGGAAGCCAACCATTCGCCAAGCGTGGTCGCTGATATTCCCTGACACCAGATATATCCGCCAGCAATTGCAAATACCAGCGACGAGAGAGAACCAAGCAATCCAAGATAGGCACGAGACATATCGACGTTGCTTGAATCCGAAAACATTTTGTAATGAACCTGGCCCTTGATTGCGATCCAGCCAACTGCTGCCTGGGCGATGCCATTTGTGCCCAGCCAACCAATCAGAACCGTAAAGAAAAACCGCTCGACCACTCCCGTCAGAAAGCCCGTATAAAAGAACTCACGAGAAAATATCGTTTCGGAAGTCGCTTTGGTTGCCACGCGGAATATGAGAAAGAAAGCGAATGATCCAAACATGCCTGCGATACCCGAGACGGTGATTAGTCCGAATATCCAGGGTGTGTCGAGTAGCGTGTGTAGCATCTGTTGCCCCTCAAATTGTGCGACGCCCGACGTGGAAGTCACCGGCGCTGCGCGGTTTTTCACACAGTATCCGGCGGACCGCAGGGTTAGTCGTGATGGTCGTCGATACTGATTCCCTGTCCATTCTTGTGGCGCGATGGAATTGTCATGTGTGCTTGCCTATTTCGCGGGCGGCAAACCCTGCATGATGTTTCCGCGAACCGGACGTGAAAGAAACGTTTTCGCCAGCAGTTCAACCGAAAACGATTCATGCCGATTCCACGGCAGCAGGGATACGCAGCGCGCCATTGCGCAATAGCCGAATATCAGTTGCGCCCACGTTCCAATGGTGGGTACCCAGTAAATGATCCGCAGAGGTTCTGGAAAGGCGACAAGAAGAAGCATCAAGTACCAGAACCGGACCTGGACCGGAAAGGCTGTAACGTTGTGCTCGCGTATCGTGAAATGAATCAACTGAAATACCGTGAGGGTGATGGCCAATGTGAAGCCAAATGGGTATCCAGTGACGCCCGCAGTGAGCAGGCAGGCGGTTACGAGCCAGTACCACCAACTGAGTCGTTTGTAGTCAATCATGAACATACGGGCCTCCTTGGGTTTCACCACGCATCATGTAGCGCCAATCGACGTGGAAGAGCGCAAGGCGTTCAGGCGAACCAGCGCAGAAACGCCGCCGAAGCCAGGGCCGTGACGCCAAGGAGGAGCAGCATGTTCCACACCGTGGCGCGCCTTGCCGGCAGCCAACCGGCGGCGCGCTGGAGGTAGATGGCGGCGAGCAGGATGCCGCCTGCCGCGCAGGCCAGCTTGATGAACAGGGCGCTGCGGGCGATGGCGTGGATGTCGGGGAACTGGCCGTAGAAGTGGTAGCTGACGGCGCCGAAGCCGGCGCCGCTGGCGGCCTGCGCCAGCCAGCCGCCGAGTACCAGCCAGGCCAGGCAGCGCTGTGTTGCGGGGGCGTCGCGGACCAGCCAGCGGGCGGCGACGGCGCCGCCGACGACTGCCACGGCGCCGAAGTTGTGCACCAGCTGGATCAGGGCGTAGGCCAGGTTCTGCGGGTCCACGGTCGTTGCCCGCGGAAAAGAGTGTTCAGGCCGCCGTCATTCGACCGTGACCTTGACGCACTTCTCAACGCCGATCGGCGTGTGGTTCTTGTTCACGACCTTGACACAGATTTCGTGCGGGCCGGCGGCCAGCATCTTGAGCGAGGCGCTGCCCTTCAGTTCGCGCAGCACGGCGACTTCCTTGCCGTCGACATAGAGGTGGCTGTGGTCGCCCTTCGGGCCGGGCACGATCTCGTAGGTGACGCGGTTGTCGGCCGTGGCTTGCAGCTTGGCGCCGTCGGCCGGCGCGCTGATGCTGGCCGAGCCTTCCTGGGCGAGGGTGGTGAGCGGGAATGCGAGCGCCAGCGCGAGCAGCGGGGCGAAGTGGAGGCGGTTTTTCATGCTTGTTCTCCTTCTCGTCGGGGAAATGGCCGGGCTAGTCGAGGCCCGGATGGATCATGTCGGCCGGCACCACCCAGCGCGCGAAGTCGTCGGCCGTCACGTGGCCCGAGGCGAGGGCGGCGGCCTTCAGCGTGCTGCCCTCGTGGCTGGCGCGCTTGGCGATTTCGGCGGCCTTGTCGTAGCCGATGTGCGGGGCCAGCGCGGTGACCAGCATCAGCGAGCGTTCCATCAGCTCGGCGATGCGTTCGCGGTTGGCGGCGATG
>WBZM01001443.1_pt1 | contig 23475 bp, 25 predicted proteins | sample 5204271 | NCBI WGS metagenome assembly WBZM01 (sample SAMN12344346, study PRJNA552823) | activated sludge metagenome | biome: Activated sludge suspended growth; feature: Nitrification reactor; material: Wastewater; isolation source: activated sludge from nitrification reactor of wastewater...
ACGAAGACCTCGCCCGGCAGCAGCCCGACAATTTCATTGGCCGGCACGCGCGAATCGGAACAGCCGATCCACAGCAGTTCCGGCGTTTGCAGCTTGGCCAGCCGGTTGAAGTAGTCGGCATCGACTTCCTGCATCTTGCGTGCCCAGGCGCGGTTGAAATCGAAGAGGTGGGACAGGTTTTCGCTGCGAACTTCCTCCTCCGACCAGTTTTCGAGGTCGAGGGTGAGGAACATCGTGCCTTCGATCGGCGTCTGGTAATAGGCCGGTGCCTCGGTAAAGCCCAGTTCACGGTAGAGCTTCACCGCCATGCGCATGTTGGGCAGCGTGTCGAGCATCAGCTTCTTGTAGCCGATTTCCTTGGCAGCCTTGATCGCGGCCATGGCCAGCGTGGCGCCGACGCCCTGGCCACGCGCTTCCGGTGCGACGTAAAGGCGCTTCATCTCGCACAGGCCTTCGCTGTCGGGCAGCGGGCGCACGCCGACGCAGCCGGCCGGGCGGCCATCGACCTCGGCAAAGAACAGGCGGCCCTGCGGCTCGGCATAGGCACCGGGCAGCAAGGCCATTTCCTGGTCGAAGTTCTGGTACGACAGGTCGACGCCCAGCCAGGCCGCGTAATTGCGGAAGTACTGGCGAACCTGCTCGATGGCTTCGGTGTCGTTGGCGGTGAGGGTGCGAAGGGTAACGGTCATGCTGTGGGGCTCCTTGTGCGGCGCTCCCGTCCGGAGCGCCGGCAGGAGCGTGTTATGCGGTTTCGGCGAAAAGTTCGCGACCAATCAGCATTCTACGGATTTCGGAGGTGCCTGCCCCGATCTCGTAGAGCTTGGCGTCTCGCCACAGGCGGCCGGTCGGATATTCGTTGGTGTAGCCGACGCCGCCCAGCGTCTGGATCGCCTCGCCGGCCATCCAGGTCGCCTTCTCGGCGGAGTAGAGAATGGCGCCGGCGGCGTCCTTGCGCAGGGTGCGGGCGTGGTCGGTGTTGTCGCAGGCGCGGCCCAGCGCATAGACGTAGGCGCGGGTCGCCTGCCAGGTCGAATACATGTCGGCGACCTTGCCCTGCATCAGCTGGAAATCGCCGATCGCCTGGCCGAACTGCTTGCGCTCGTGCAGGTAGGGAACGACAACGTCCATGCACGCGGCCATGATGCCGAGCGGCCCGCCGCAGAGCACGGCGCGCTCGTAGTCGAGGCCGGACATCAGCACCTTGGTGCCGTTGCCGACGCCGCCGAGCACGTTTTCTTCCGGCACTTCGCAATCATCGAAGAACAGCGGGAAGGTGTTCGAGCCGCGCATGCCCAGCTTGTCGAGGTGGGTGCCGTGGCTGAAACCCTTGAAGCCCTTTTCGACGATGAAGGCGGTCATGCCCCTGGCGCCGGCGTCCATGTCGGTCTTGGCATAGACGACCAGGGTGTCGGCGTCGCCGCCGTTGGTGATCCACATCTTGGCGCCGTTGAGCACGTAGCGGTCGCCCTTCTTGTCGGCGCGCAGCTTCATCGAGACGACGTCGGAACCGGCATTCGGCTCGGACATGGCCAGGGCGCCGACGTGTTCACCGGAGATCAGCTTGGGCAGGTATTTCTGCTTTTGGGCTTCGTTACCGTTGCGACGAATCTGGTTCACGCACAAATTCGAGTGGGCGCCGTACGAGAGGCCGACCGAAGCCGAAGCACGGGAAATTTCTTCCAGCGCGACGATATGGGCCAGGTAGCCCATGTTGGTGCCACCATATTCCTCGCCGGCAGTCATGCCGAGCAGGCCCATGTCGCCGAATTTCTTCCACAGGTCGGCCGGGAATTCGTTGACGCGGTCGATCTCGGCGGCACGTGGCGCGATTTCGGCGTCGGCAAAGGCCTTCACCGCGTCGCGCAGCAGGTTGATGTCTTCGCCGAGGCCGAAGTCGAGGCTGGGAATGTTCATGGTTTGTCTCCGTTGTCTTTTGGTTGGGCTACTTCTCGTTCTTGCCGTGCATCACCATGATGGTCTGCTGCATCAGCGCGCATTGCGTTTCCTGGCCGTCCTTGACGGCGAACACTTCGGCCCGGGTGACGATCAACGTCCGCCCGGCACGCACCACCGTGCCGCGGGCGATCAGTTGGTCGCCATCGGCGGGGGCCATCAGGTTCATCTTGTATTCGACCGTCAGCACCGAGGCCGAGGCGGGCACCATGGTCATCGCCGCGTAGCCGGCGGCCGAGTCGGCGATCATGCCGACCACGCCGCCATGCACGAAGCCGTGCTGCTGCTCGACGCCGGACCAGTGCGGCAGATGAATTTCGGTGCGGCCGTGCTCGATCACGGGCAGGCTGGCGTGGATCAGGGCCATCGCGTTCTGGCGGTCGAAACTGGCGCGGACGCGCTCGGCGAAATGGGGGTCGGAAATTCGGGTCATGGCGTGATTGTATTAACGTTAACGTTAACGTCAACTAGTTGGTCAAAAATATTTCAGGCCGCATTGCGGCGCGCCAGTTCCTGCTCGCACTGTCGCTCGAACTGGGCGATCTCGGCGAGCATCGCCTCGATGTCCTCGCGCTGCTGGACCAGGGCCTCGCGCCGCTTGGACATGACGCGCAGGCATTCCAGCAGCTGCGGCGTCTCGTCCTCGGTCGATGCGTACATGCCGATCAGGTCCTTGATCTCGGCCAGGCTCAAACCGAGGCGCTTGCCGCGCAGGGCCATCTTCAGGCGGGCGCGGTCGCGGCGGGTGAACACGCGCTTGCCGCCTTCGCGTTCCGGCGCCAGGATGCCCTGGTCTTCCCAGAAGCGGATGGTGCGCGGCGTGATGTTGAATTCGCGGGCGAGGTCGGAAATGGCGAAGATGATGGCCGGCTGGTTCACTGGAGGGTCCTTGAACGGTTCGGGCAAGTAAATCAGAAGAAAGGGGTTTTTTCAATCCGCTACCGTATGGTAATTTGCGCTTCCTGCTTCGAAGATTCGTCCATGTCCCTGCATTACCCCCATGCCCATCCGCCAGCCGCCGCCGAGCGGATCGAGGTCGCGCCCGGCGTCTTCTGGCTGCGCATGCCGCTGCCCTTCCAGCTCGACCACATCAACCTCTGGCTGCTGCGCGACGGCGACGGGTGGGCGATCGTCGACACCGGGTTCCCGAACGACGCGGTGATGGCCACCTGGACGCGGATCATCGAGGGCCTCGACGGGCCGGTCAGGCGCCTGATCGTCACGCATTTCCACCCCGATCATCTCGGCCTCGCCGCGTGGCTGATGGAGCAGACCGGCGCCCCGCTGTGGATGACCTCCGGCGAATTCCTGACCGCCCACGTCGTGTGGAACGAGGTCGGCGGCCACGGCGCCCGCTTCATGGTCGAACAGTTCCGCCAGCACGGGCTGGATGACGAGCGGCTGGGCAAGTTCGAGAAGCGCGGTTCCGGCTACCGCAAGGCGGTGCCGGCGCTGCCCGAGCACTACCGTCGCCTCAAGGCGGGCGACGCGGTTGCGGTCGACGGTCGCCAATGGCAAATAATCATCGGCCACGGTCACGCGCCCGAGCACATGGCGCTTTACTGCGCCGAACTCGGCGTGTTAATTTCCGGCGACATGCTTTTGCCAAGAATTTCCACGAATATCAGTGTGTTCGCGGCGACCCCGGATGCCGATGCCTTGGGCTGGTTTCTGGAATCGCTGGAAGATATGGCCAGGAAAATGCCGGAGAAGACCCTGGTTCTGCCGTCGCACGGTTTGCCTTTCACGGGAGTTCAGGCGCGGGTGAAGGCTTTGCGTGCGCACCACGAGGAGCGGTTGCAGGCGCTGGAGGAAGCATGTGAGGAGGCGCCGAAAAGTGCGGCCGAGTTGCTCGAAACGCTGTTCCAGCGGGCGCTCGACACGCATCAGACGATGTTTGCCATGGGCGAGGCGATCGCCCATCTGAACCACCTTCATCAAGCTGGCCGGTTGTCATGCAGCACCGACGCCGACGGTGTAATTCGTTTCATGCGGCTACAACACTAACCGGCCGCGTACTGACAGAGAGGGAGTTTTAGCATGTCGCAGCAAACCGATGACAAGGCAGGCAACCTGCCCAACCCGGCCGAGATGGCCAAGACCTACGCCGAAGTCGCCCAGCGTGCTTCCCGCCTGATTTCCCAGTTCGTCGAGAAGAAAGCCAAGGAAGGCGTCGAGGCGCCGAGCGACGAGCTGGGCGTCGCCAAGGCCTTCATGGACCTCTCGTCCCGCCTGCTCGCCAATCCGTACAAGATGGCCCAGACGCAGATGAACATGATGTGGGACTACTTCTCGCTGTGGCAGAACACCTCGATGAAGATGATGGGGATGCCGGTGCAGGCGCCGGTCGCGGCGCCCAAGAAGGGCGACAACCGTTTCAAGGACGAGGAATGGGAGCAGCATTTCCTGTTCGACTTCGTCAAGCAGTCCTACCTGATCACCGCCCGCCATCTGCATGACACCGTCGCCGGCACCGAGGGCCTCGACGAACCGACGCAGCAGAAAGTCAACTTCTTCACTCGCCAGTACATCGACGCCCTGTCGCCGTCCAACTTCGCGCTGACCAACCCGGAAGTCTTCCGCGAGACGGTCAAGTCGCACGGCCAGAACCTGATCAAGGGCCTCAACAATCTGCTGCACGACGTCGAATCCGGCGACGGCCAGCTGCGCATCCGCATGACCGACACCTCGGCCTTCGAAATGGGCAAGAACGTTGCCACGACGCCGGGCAAGGTCATCTTCCAGAACGAGCTGTTCCAGCTGATCCAGTACAACCCGACCACCCCCGACCAGTACAAGAAGCCGCTGCTGATCGTGCCGCCGTGGATCAACAAGTACTACATCCTCGACCTGCGCGAGAAGAACTCCTACGTCAAGTGGGCGACAGACCAGGGCTACACGACCTTCATCATGTCGTGGATCAACCCCGACGAGAAGCTGGCCCAGAAATCCTTCGAGAACTACCTGCTCGAAGGCTCGATGGAGGCCATCAACCAGGTCTGCGCCCATACCGGCGAAGACAGCGTCAACCTGGCCGGCTACTGCCTGGGCGGCACGCTGACCATGACCACGCTGGCCTACATGGCGGCGAAGAAGGACAAGCGTGCCAATTCCGCCACCTTCTTCACCACCATGCTCGACTTCTCCGACCCGGGCGAGCTGGGCATCTTCCTCGACGAAGGCGCTGTCTCCGGCCTCGAAAAGCGGATGAACGAACGCGGCTTCCTCGAAGGCTCGGAAATGGCCGGCACCTTCAACATGCTGCGTGCCAACGACCTGATCTGGTCCTTCGTGGTCAACAACTACCTGATGGGCAAGGATCCCTTCCCCTTCGACCTGCTCTACTGGAACTCCGATTCGACCCGCATGCCGGCGGCGATGCACAGCTTCTACCTGCGCAACATGTACCTCGGCAACAAGCTGAAGGATCCGGGCGGCATCACCCTTGGCGGCGTCAAGATCGACATCAGCAAGGTCAAGACCCCGTGCTACTTCATCTCTACGGTCGAAGACCACATCGCGCCGTGGAAGAGCACCTACATGGGTGCCCGCCTGCCGTCCGGCCCGACCAAGTTCGTCCTCGGCGGTTCCGGCCACATCGCCGGCATCGTCAACCCGCCGGTCGCCAACAAGTACGGCTTCTGGACCAACGACGCCACCGACGGTAACCTGCCGGAAGACCCGGAAGATTTCCTGGCCGGCGCGTCGCAGAACGCCGGTTCCTGGTGGACGCATTGGAGCCAGTGGGTGAACAGCCTGCCGGGCGGCAGCGCCAAGGTCAAGGCACGCAATCCGGAGGATGGTTCGCTCAAGGTCATCGAGGATGCGCCGGGCAGCTACGTCAAGTTCCGCCTGGACGCCCAGAAGAAGAAGTAATTCGACCGCTTGCGGGCAAATGACGGGAGGCTGCGGCCTCCCGTTTTTCGTGAACTTTCGCTGCGCCGCCTGTCAAATGTAAGTAATGAAAAGGAGGTGCGCCATGTTGATGAGCGAATATCCTGTCGTCTCGGTCCACATTCCCCCCATCCTGCGCCCGCTTGCCGAAGGCCGCGACGAAATCATGGCCAGCGGTGAGACCGTCGGCGAGATCCTGGAGGCGGTCGGCCACGAGTATCCGGCCTTGGGTGAATCGCTGCTGTGTGCCGACGGTAGCCTGGCCGACGGCCTCGCGGTCTATTTCGGCGGCGCCGTGCTGCATGGCCGCGAAAGCCTGACGATGCCGGTCGATCAGGAGGAAGTGGTCAGCATCGTTGCCGTCGCCAACCCGAGTTGTCCAACCGGCCTGGTCCACACCGGGACTGCCGGACATGCCGCGACGGGCGAGGAAGACGAGGCCGTGATCTCGGTGGGCAACTGAAAATCGCCTGGATTTTACGGTCGACCGCAACAGCAGGAGAATTTTCCCGGCCTGAACCGGTCGCGCGAGATCAGCGCGACGGCAACGGTAGGCGGGGGAGCTTGGGCCACTCGACGGCGTCGAGCATGTTCTTGACGAGGAGACCCAACTCGGTATCGCCGGTGATTTCCAGTTCGCGGTTGAAGAAAAGGGTGTCCGGGTCTTCTTGGCGGGCGAGGAGTTGCAGGTAGGCCGAGAGGTGGGCGGCGAAGGCGAGGTCGGGTTCGCGTTCGGCACGAAACACCGGGCGGAAGAGACCGTCGCGATACGTGAAGTGGGCGGTGCCGCCGGTGTCGAGCACCTGGACGCGGAAGAGTTTGTCTTCCAGCGCGGTCAACTCGCTTTCAGGCAGCAATTTCATCTTGAGCGCGGCATTGAGCCCGGCGACGAGGGCGAGGCCGTGCGGCCATTGCGGCAACTTCTGGCCGAGGGCGGCGACGAAGCCGGGCAGGCGGAATTTGGGGATGGTGAAGTCGCTCATGCGGTTGCTCCCAGATGGGCAAGGGCTTGCGTGTGATGTTGATGGATGCCGGCATCGCCGAACCAGTAGCCGTCGACCTGGCCGCTGGCATTCCACGCGCGGCCGTCGACATCGACCGCCTCGCCGCGGCGGGCGGCATCGAATGCGGCAATGATCGCGTCGATGTGCTCCCTCTGCGGGCTGATGCGCAGGATGTCGATGCCCAGCTGGCGCAGCGTCGGGACTTCATGCAGCAGGTTGTAGCTTTGCGCCGACATGGTCTGGATGCCGTTGATGCAGAGGAAATCCTGGCCTTCGCGGGTTTTCAGCGTCAGGCCCTCGGGATGGTCGAGGCACTTGAACTGGCAGTCGTCCTTGTTGAGGTCGTAATGGCGGGCGGTGAAGCAGCGCGCCGAGAAGGCCAGAGGCAGCTTGCCATAGACGAAGACCTCGGTTTCGACGCCGGCCGGGCGGCTGGCATGCAGGGTCTCGACCAGCGTCCGCGTCGCTTCCAGCGGCGGCACCCAGCGCTTCATGCCGTAGCGGGCGTAGGTGGCGAGCGTCGCCTCGTTGTAGATGTTGAGATGCGGGCCGGCGACGAATTCCTTGCCCTGGGCGAGGTTGACCGCACCCAGGTCATTGGCTTCGACCTTGCATCCTGCGTCATCAATCAGGCGGCGCAAGGCCTTGAGGTCGCTTTCCGATTCGAGCAAGGCCTGTGCCGAGACGACGACTTCCTTGCCGGCATCGGTCAGGTCGCGGGCCAGGCCGATCCAGTCGGCGGTACGCAGTTGCTGGCGGCGCGAGCATACGACTTCGCCGACGTAGATGATGTCGATGGCCGGGTTCTGCGCCATTTCGACGTAGAACTCGAGGACTTCGGCCTTGGGCCAGAAATAGAGCAGGGGTCCGAGCGCGAGTTTCATGCGGCTTCTTCCTTCAGCGCCACGGCCGGTTGTAGGCGCCCAGCGTGGCCTGGCTGCCTTCGGAGACCTTGGCCAGCTCGGCCTGCCAGGCCGGCTTGACGTGGTAACGCTCGCCGCTCGCCGCCAGTGCGTCGAGCGCGGCGCGCAGGGTGCGGGTGACCTGGGTGACGTAGGCCGGGCTGCGCTGGCGGCCCTCGACCTTGATCGCGCGGACGCCGATCTTGATGATCTCGGGCAGGATGGACAACACGTTGAGGCTGGTCGGCTCCTCGAGCGCGTAATAGGTCTCGCCCTGGACCTCGAAACGGCCCTTGCACAGCGTCGGGTAACCGGCGGGCTCGTCGTCGCCGAAGCGGTCGATGAGGATGCCGTTCAAGCGCGTGTCCATGTGCCCCGGCTGCTTGTCCCACTTGACGTACTTGGCCGGCGAGCAGGCGCCGACGGTGTTCGGCGATTCGCCGCAGGCGTAGGACGATAGCCAGCAGCGGCCTTCGTTCATCACGCACAGGCTACCGAAGCCGAAGACCTCGATTTCGACCGTGGTGTTCTTGATGACGTGTTCGACCTGGGCCAGGGTCAGAACGCGCGGCAGCACGGCGCGCTGGATGCCGAATTCGCGCTGGCAGAAGTTGATGGCCTCATAGCTGGTCGCCGAGCCTTGCACCGAGAGATGCAGACGCTGCTGCGGATGGCGGCGGCGGGCGTAGTCGAGCAGGCCGACATCGGCGAGGATGATCGCGTCGACGCCCTGGTCGACGGCGCCATCAACGGCCTTCTGCCAGTCGGCAACGCGGCCGGCCTGGGCGAAGGTATTGATCGCCATCAGCACCTCGCGGCCCTTGCTGTGGGCGTAGCGGATGCCGTCGCTCATGGTCTTGGCGTCGAAGTTGAGACCGGCGAAATTGCGGGCGTTGGTGTCGTTCTTGTAGCCGAGATAGACGGCATCGGCGCCGTTATCGACGGCGGCCTTGAGGGCCGGCAGGCTGCCGGCCGGGCAGACGAGATCGGGCAGGGAGCTCATCGCGGACTTCCAGTATGGCAAGCGGGGCAGTATAGCCAGCCGCCCGTAGCCGCCATTGATGCTGGTCAAAGGTCGGCCAGATTGGCCGCTTCAGCGGATGACGACGGTCGGTTTGTAGCCCAGCGCGGCGCGGATCTTCTCCGCCACCTTGTCGGCGTCGCCGCGGCTGGCGTAGGGGCCGAGGTGCAGGCGATGGATGCCGTCGCCCGGCTGCACGCGCATCGGCTCGGCCAGCCAGTCGAGTTCGCGCGTCAGGTGATTCTTCAGGCTTTCGGCATTGTCGGCGCTGCTGAAGGCGCCAAGCTGCAGATAGACGCCTTTCGCCGCACCGGCGTCGCCGCCCATGCCGGCCATCGCCGCCGTCTGCACCGGCCGTTCCTCGAGCGCCATGCGGCGGGCGAGCAGTTCGATTTCGTCGCGTTCGGCGGGCGCCGGGCGGGGCGCCGGCGGTGCGACTTGGGCGTAGGCGGTGGCTGACGGCTCCCCGGGAATGATCGCCTCGACCTCGACCTGCCCGCTGCCGCCGTTGATCAGGCCTAGCTTGTAGGCGGCGGTGTAGGAAAGGTCGATGACGCGGTCGGCGTGGAAGGGGCCGCGGTCGGTGATGCGGACGACCACCGCCTTGCCGGTCTGCACGTTGGTGACGCGCACGTAGGAGGGAAGGGCCAGCGTCGGGTGGGCGGCGGTCATGGCGAACATGTCGTACGGTTCGCCGATCGAGGTTTTCTGGCCGTGGAACTTCTTGCCGTACCAGCTGGCGATGCCGCGCACCCGATAGGGCCTGACCGTGGTGTTCGGCACGTATTCCTTGCCGAGGACGACGTAGGGTTTGGTCGCCGGTTTGTGCAGCGGCTCCCATTTCGGCTCGGCGTCTGGAATGTCGTCAAGGCCGTCGGGAATGTCGTCGCCCGGGCCGTCGTCCTTGTAGAAGCCGCCGCCGCGCTTGAGGACGACATTCGGTTTCTTGGTCGGCGTCTTGGAAATGCCGCCTTTCTGGCCGTCGACCGCATCCTGCCGCGGCGCGCTGCCGCAGGCTGCCAGCAGCAGGGTCGCCAGGGCGCAGGCGGCGAGGCGGGCGCTCACTTCTTCACCAACATGCGGTGGGTCTGGATCGACATCAGGATGCCGATGCCGAGGAACAGGGTGACCAGCGCCGTGCCGCCATAGCTCATGAAGGGTAGCGGCACGCCGACGACGGGCAGGATACCGCTGACCATGCCCATGTTGATGAAGGCGTAGGTGAAGAAGCCGAGCGTGATGGCGCCGGCCAGCAGGCGCGAGAACTTGGTCGGGGCGGCGGCGGCGATCATCAGGCCGCGCCCGATCAGCAGGGTGTAGAGGAAGACGAGGAGGCCGTTGCCGAGCAGGCCCCATTCCTCGGAATAGACGGCGAAGATGAAGTCGGTGTGCTTTTCCGGGATGAATTCGAGGTGGGTCTGGGTGCCGTTCAGGTAGCCCTTGCCGAAGGGGCCGCCGGAACCGATGGCAATGGTCGCCTGGATGATGTGGTAGCCGGCGCCGAGCGGGTCGGTGGTTGGATCGATCAGGGTCATGATGCGCTTGCGCTGGTAGTCGTGCAACATGTTCCAGAGCAAGGGGGCGGCGGCGGCGCCGGCGGCGCCCAGCCCGAGCATCACCTTCCACGGCAGGCCGGCGAAGAAGATCACGAAGAACCCGGCGCCGCCGACCAGCAGGGCGGTGCCGAGGTCGGGCTGCTTGGCGATCAGTGCGAAGGGGATGAGCAGCAGCAGCGCGGCGACGATGAAGTGGCGGGCGCGCAGCGTCGCCTCGTATTTGTGAAAATACCAGGCGAGCATCAGCGGCATGGCGATCTTCATGATCTCCGACGGCTGGATGCGGGTGAAGCCGAGCGATAGCCAGCGTTTGGCGCCATTGACCTTGATTCCGAACAGGAAGACGGCGACTAGCAGCAGGAGCCCGACGACGTAGAGCGGAATGGCGAAGCTCATCAGCTTCTGCGGCGGCAGGCGCGAAACGAACCACATGATGACCAGCGCGACGCCCATGTTGCCAGCCTGCGACAGCATGCGCTCGTTGCCGCCGAAGGTGGCCGAATGAACGGTGGCGAGGCCGACCGCCATGATCGCCAGGGTGATCAGCAGCAGCGGGAAGTCGATGTGGGCGATCAGTTCGCGCGCGCCACGTTTGAGGGTGCCGACGACGTCGATCATTCTTCGTTGTCATCCTCCACGGCGGCCTCGTCTTCCTTGGCGGCGCCGCCCGGCAGCTTGCCGAGCAGGTAGTAGTCGAGCACCATGCGGGCGATCGGCGCCGCCGACTGGGCGCCGAAACCGCCGTTCTCGACGAGCACGGCGAGCGCGATGCGCGGCTTGTCGGCCGGCGCATAGGCGATGAACAGGGCGTGGTCGCGCAACTCCTTCTTGATGGCGTGCGCCTTGTAGTCGGCACCCTTCAGCGAGAAGACCTGCGCCGTCCCCGTCTTGCCGGCGGCCTCGTAGGGGGCGCCGGCGAAGGCGCGGGTGCCCGTGCCTTCCTTGTTGACACCGACCATGGCGCGGCGGATGACTTCGACGTTCTGCGGCTTGAGCTTGAGGTCACGGATCGGCTGCGGCTCTACCGGGCGCTTCTCGCCAGTCCTGGCGTCGACGATCTGGTTGACCAGGTGCGGTCGGAACATCACGCCGTTGTTGGCCAGCGTCGCCGTCGCCGAGGCCAGCTGGATCGGCGTGTAGGCGTTGTAACCCTGGCCGATGCCGATAGAGATGGTTTCGCCGGCATACCATTTCTGCTGTTCCGGTTTCTTGAAGCGCTGTTTCTTCCATTCCGGCGAGGGCAGTACGCCCTTCGACTCGCCCGAATCGTCCTTGCCGAGATCGACGCCGGTGCGCTGGCCGAGACCCAGCTGGCCCATGAACCTGGCGATGTTGTCGATCCCCATGTCGTTGGCCAGCATGTAGTAGTAGGTGTCGCAGGAATGGACGATCGACTTGTACATGTCCACGCTGCCGTGCCCGCCCTTCTTGTCGTCGCGGAACTGGTGGTTGCCGAAATTGAAGTAGCCGGGGTCGGATATCGCCTGGTTCGGCGTGCGCTTGCCGATCTCCAGCGCGGCCAGCGCCATGAAGGGCTTGAACGTCGAGCCGGGCGGATAGGCGCCGTTGATCGCCCGGTTGACCATCGGCTTGCTCGGGTGCTCGTTCAGTTCCTTCCAGTTGTCCGGCGTGATGCCGTCAACGAACAGGTTGGGGTCGTAGGTCGGATTGGAAACCAGGGCCAGGATGCCGCCGGTGGCCGGGTCGATGGCGACCAGCGCGCCCTTGCGGTCGCCGAAGGCCTGTTCGGTGATTTCCTGTAGCCGGGCGTCCAGGGTCAACTGCAAATTGTTGCCGGAAACCGGCGGGATCCGCTTCAGGCTGCGCAGCGCACGGCCGCCGGCGTCGATTTCGACCTCTTCGTAGCCGGTCTGGCCGTGCAGTTCGAACTCGTAGTGCTGCTCCAGGCCGGTCTTGCCGATGTGGTCGGTGCCCTTGTAATTGGCCTGCTGTTCGGATTCCTCGATCCATTTCAGGTCGCGGTCGGTAATGCGGCCGATATAGCCGATGGCATGCGAACCGACTGCGCCCAGCGGGTATTGGCGGAACAGCCGGGCCTTGACCTCGACGCCCGGGAAGCGGTAACGCTGGGCGGCGAACTGCGCCACCTCGGCATCGGTCAGGCGCGTGCGGATGGGGATCGACTCGAAGTTCTTGGCTTCGTCCATCAGGCGCTTGAAGCGCTTGCGGTCCTTGGGCTGGATGTCGATGACCTCAGCCAGCGCGTCGATCGTCTCCTCGAGATTGCCGGCCTGCGAGGGGGTGATCTCCAGCGTGAAGGCCGAATAGTTGCGGGCCAGCACGACGCCGTTGCGATCGGTGATGACGCCGCGGTTGGGCACGATGGGAATCAGGGCGATGCGGTTGTCTTCGGCGCGGGTGCGGTAGAAATCGTGCTGGAGCACCTGCAGCCAGACGAAGCGGCCGAGCAGCAGGCCGAAGGCGAGCAGCACCACGAGCGACGCGATGCCCAGGCGGAACCGGAAGCGGTTCACATCGGCGTCGGGGTTGTGGAAGCTGCTCATGGCCGGCGGCGCTCGTCAGATCGGGCGGTCCGGATTCTGCTCGACAGGCTGGTATTGCGGCAGAAGCAGGATGAAGGTGAGCGGAATCCACAGCAGGCTGGCGATCAGCGGGCCGGCGAAATAGCTCCAGCCCGGGAAATCGGCGCCGACCGCGAGGCGCATCAGGACCTGGATGACCTGGGTCACCAGCAGCAGCGGCAGGACCTGCAGCGCCTGCTGGGCGACCGGGAACCAGAGCAGGCGGCGCGACTGGGCGGCCGCGGCGTAGGCCAGCAGCACGTAGGCGAAGCAATGCTGGCCGAGCACCGCGCCGTCGGCGACGTCCATCAGCAGGCCGAGGATGAAGGCCCAGCCCATGCCGACGCGGCGGAACTCGCGCACGCCCCAGAAGCAGAGGACCAGCGCCACCCAGTCGGGCATCGCCGGCCAGTTGGAGGTCGGCAGGAAGTTGAGCAGCAGGGCAACGATCAGGCTCAGGTAGATGAACCACGGGCGGACCGGCAGCAGGATGCGCGAGGAGGAAAAGGTCGGTTGCATCAGTTTTCCTTGGTGGCGCGTTTTTTCTTGGAGCGCTGGCCGGGCTTGTCGCTGCCGTCGGTGCCGCGTCCCTTCGCCGCCGGCGGGGGCGGCGGCAGCGCCTGGCGCGGGTCGAGGATCATCACTTCCCCGAAATTCTCGACGCCGGCGATCGGCGCCCCGAGGATGCGGGCGAACGAATAGGCGCCCTCGCGTTCGATGCTGACCACCTTGGCGACCGGGTAGCCCTGCAGATATATGCTGTCGAGACCCGAGGTGACCAGCACGTCGCCGATCTGGACGTCGGCGTTGGCCGGCATGTAGCGCAGTTCGAGCTGGCCGTTGCCGAGGCCGAAGACCACCGAGCGCTGGCCGGTGCGGACGATCTGCACCGGCACCGCCTGGTCCTTGTCGGTGATCAGCGTGATTTCGGCCGAGAACGGGAAGACGCGGGTGACCTGGCCGACGACGCCGGTCTCGTCGATCGCCGGCTGGCCGGCGACGATGCCGGACTGCTGCCCCTTGTCGACGATCACCTTGCGCGAGAAGGGATCGCGCGCGGTATAGAGAATCTGCGCGACCTGGCCCCTGGCCTGCTCGCGCTCCTTGACCACCAGCAGCTTGCGCAGGCGCTCGTTCTCGGCTTCCAGCTGTTCCAGGCGCAGCAGGTTGGGCGCCGTGTTGAGCTTGGCGTGCCGCAGTTCATCGTTCTCGCGCTGCAGCAACTGCATGCCCTGCAGGTAGTTGCGCGCGTAGTCGACCAGGCTGCCCGGCGTCTGCGCGACGCGCTGCACCGGGTCGACGACCAGCGCCACGCTTTGCCGCAGCAGGTCGAGGCTGCGGAAGCGCAGGTCGACGACGAACACCGCCAGCGAAATCAGGATGTAAAAAGTCAGCAGGGCCAGCGGTGCCGGCCCTTGCTTGAAAAACGGTGGCGGAGCGTGGTCGATGCTGGCCACGGCCTAATCCAGCCCTGCTGCGGTCAACGCTCAGTCCGAGGCAAAAATGCTGCCCAGCTTGTCCATCTTTTCCAGCGCCATGCCGCAGCCGCGGGCGACGCAGGTCAGCGGCTCGTCGGCGACGATGACGGGCAGGCCGGTTTCTTCCATCAGCAGGCGGTCGAGGTCACGCAGCAGCGCGCCGCCGCCGGTCAGCACCATGCCGCGCTCGGCGATGTCGGCGCCGAGTTCGGGCGGGGTCTTTTCCAGCGCCGACTTGACGGCGGAAACGACCTGGTTGAGCGGGTCGGTCAGCGCCTCGAGGATTTCGTTGGAGGAAATCGTGAACTTGCGCGGGATGCCCTCGGCCTTGTTGATGCCGGAGACTTCCATTTCCTTGACCTCGGCGCCAGGGAAGGCGGAGCCGATGTGCTTCTTGATGTTCTCGGCGGTGTTCTCGCCGATCATCATGCCGTAGTTGCGGCTGATGTAGTTGATGATCGCCTCGTCCAGCTTGTCGCCGCCGACGCGTACGGAACCGGCATAGACCATGCCGCCGAGCGAGATGACGCCGACCTCGGTGGTGCCGCCGCCGATGTCGACGACCATCGAGCCGGTGGCGTCGGCGACCGGCAGGCCGGCGCCGATCGCGGCGGCCATCGGTTCCTCGATCAGGTACACCTGGCTGGCGCCGGCGCCGAGGGCGGATTCGCGGATGGCGCGGCGCTCGACCTGGGTCGAGCCGGAGGGAACGCAGATGATGATGCGCGGGCTCGGGCTGAACAGCTTGGAGTCGTGCACCTTCTTGATGAACTGCTTGAGCATCTGCTCGGTGACGGTGAAGTCGGCGATCACGCCATCCTTCATCGGGCGGATCACGGTGATGCTGCCGGGGGCCTTGCCAAGCATTTCCTTGGCTTCCTTGCCGACGGCCTGAATGGATTTTTTGGCGTTGGGGCCGCCCTCGAGGCGGATCGCAACGACCGAAGGCTCATCGAGGACGATGCCGCGGCCGCGCACGTAGATGAGCGTATTGGCCGTGCCGAGGTCGATGGCGAGGTCGTTGGAAAAATATTTGCTGAGGAAACCGAACATCGATGACTCCGCTGCTTGGGATGCAGTAGGGAAAACTTTTATGATACCTTATAACGCTTTCCATTTTAAGACTTTGTGCACCGCAAAAAGTCTTTGCTCGCCATGTCGCTATCACTAGAACAGGTTCAGCGCATCGCCCATCTCGCCCGCATCGAGATCAGCGAAACCGAAGCCACGACCACGCAGGGCCACCTCAACGGCATCTTCCAGCTGATCGAGCAGATGCAGGCGGTCGATACCCGCGGCATCGAACCGATGGCGCACGCCCAGGATGTCGCCCAGCGCCTGCGCGCCGACGCGGTGACCGAAGGCGATCGCCGCGCCGCATTCCAGGCCGTCGCCCCGGAAACCGAAGCCGGCCTCTACCTCGTGCCGAAGGTGATCGAATGATTAACGCCAGCCTCAAGGAGTTGTCGCAGGCGCTGGCGGCGAAGCGGATTTCCAGCGTCGAGCTGACGCAGCTCTTTCTCGAACGCATCGCGCGCCTGAATCCGGCGCTGAACGCGTTCGTCACGATCGACCCCGAAAAAAGCCTGAATTCCGCCCGCGCCGCCGACGCCCGCATCGCCGCCGGCACGGCGGGGCCGCTGACCGGCATCCCGATCGCCCAGAAGGACATCTTCTGCGCCGAGGGCTGGACGACCACCTGCGGCTCGAAGATGCTGGCCAATTTCGTCGCGCCCTACGACGCGACGGTGATCCGCAGGATGCACGCCGAAGCCGGCCTAGTTTCGCTGGGCAAGACCAACATGGACGAGTTCGCCATGGGTTCGTCGAACGAGACCTCGTTCTTCGGCCCGGTGAAGAACCCGTGGGATACCGCCCGCGTGCCCGGCGGCTCGTCGGGCGGTTCCGCCGCGGCGGTGGCGGCGCGCCTGGCGCCGGCGGCGACCGGCACCGATACCGGTGGGTCGATCCGCCAGCCGGCCGCGCTGTGCAACCTGACCGGCCTCAAGCCGACCTATGGCGTCGTCTCGCGCTACGGCATGATCGCCTTTGCCTCCTCGCTCGACCAGGGCGGCCCGATGGCCGCCAGTGCCGAGGATTGCGCGCTGCTGCTCAATACCATGGCTGGTTTCGACGAGCGCGACTCGACCTCGCTCGACCGCCCGGTCGAGGACTACGCCCGCGACCTGGACAAGCCGCTGGCCGGCCTGCGCATCGGCCTGCCCAGGGAGTTCTTCGGCGCCGGCTGCGACGCCGGGGTGATGGCCGCCGTGCAGGCGGCCATTGCCGAATACGAAAAGCTCGGCGCGACGACCGTCGAGGTCTCGCTGCCCAACTCGCACCTGTCGGTCCCGGCTTACTACGTCATCGCGCCGGCCGAGGCAAGTTCCAACCTGTCGCGCTTCGACGGCGTGCGCTACGGCTACCGCGCCCCCGAGTACGGCAGCCTCGACGACATGTACATGAAGACCCGGGCCCAGGGGTTCGGCGCCGAGGTCAAGCGGCGCATCCTGATCGGCACCTACGTGCTGTCGCACGGCTACTACGACGCCTATTACCTGCAGGCGCAGCGCATCCGCCGCCTGATCGCCGACGACTTCGTCGAAGCCTTCAAGTCATGCGACGTGATCATGGGGCCGACCTCGCCGACGACCGCTTTCAAACTCGGCGAGAAGGCGGCCGACCCGGTGCAGATGTACCTCTCCGATATCTACACGATCGCCGTCAACCTGGCCGGCCTGCCGGGGATGTCGATTCCCTGTGGCTTCGCCGGCGGCCTGCCGGTTGGTCTGCAGCTGGTCGGCAACTATTTCGCCGAAGCGCAGTTGCTCAACGTCGCCCACCGCTACCAGCAGGCGACCGACTGGCACCAGCGGCGGCCGGACGGGATCGCGTGAAACCGATGCGGGCGTTCTGGCTGCTGCTGCCCCTGCTCGCCGCCGGCTGCGCCGAAATGGGCGGGCCGGAATCGGCACGCAGCGAGGCGTCGACCGCAACCGCCGAGCAAAAGATCGAATCGCAGCCGCTCAAGTATCTGAAGAACCGCAACATCAAGCCGCAGCCGACCCGTCCGCTCAACGTGCGTGCGAAATGCTCGACCCGCGATGCGGTCGGCACCGTGCGGCGTCTCGACCTGCTGGTCAAGGAGGCCAGCGTGCAGACCTTCGACGCCCAGGTGACGATGAAGGAACACGGCACGTGTCGCTTCAGCCTGCGGGAATTCGAGCAGATCGAGAAGATGCCGCAGGCGCTGCTGAGGCACCGTCAGGAAAGCGGCTGCACGGTCCGCATGTGGGAACAGGGGAGCACCGTGACGATCGCCTTCAACGACTGTCCCAGGTCGTGCGAAGGCGACGCCTTCAGCTACCTGTGGCCGTTGCTCGTCGAGAGCAAGTCGGGGCGTTGTTAAGAAACGGAATGAAACGATGAATCAGTGGGAAGTGGTGATCGGTATCGAGACGCACGCGCAGCTGGCGACCGTCTCGAAGATTTTCTCGGGTGCCGCGACGGCCTTCGGCGGTGCGCCGAATACGCAGGCCTGCGCGGTCGACCTCGCCTTGCCCGGCGTGCTGCCGGTGCTCAACCGCAAGGCGGTGGACTGCGCCATCCGCTTCGGCCTGTCGATCGGCGCCGAGGTGGCGCAGAAATCGGTGTTCGCGCGCAAGAATTACTTCTACCCGGACCTGCCCAAGGGTTACCAGATCAGCCAGTTCGAACTGCCGGTCGTGCAGGGCGGCGCCATTACCGTGCAAGTCGGCAGCGGCGACAAGGCCTACGAAAAAACCGTCCGCCTGACCCGCGCCCACCTCGAAGAGGACGCCGGCAAGTCGCTGCACGAGGACTTCCACGGCAAGTCCGGCATCGACCTCAACCGTGCCGGCACGCCGCTGCTCGAAATCGTTTCCGAACCCGACATGCGTTCGTCGGACGAGGCCGTCGCCTACGCCAGGGCGCTGCATGCGCTGGTGCAGTGGATCGGCATCTGCGACGGCAACATGCAGGAAGGTTCCTTCCGCTGCGACGCCAACGTCTCGGTGCGCCGCCCCGGCGCGCCTTTCGGCACCCGCCGCGAGATCAAGAACCTCAACTCCTTCCGTTTCCTCAAGGAAGCCATCGACTTCGAAGTCCAGTGGCAGATCAACGAGATCGAGGAAGGCCGCGCCATCCAGCAGGCCACCGTGCTGTTCGACCCGGACAGTGGCGAGACGCGCATGATGCGGAGCAAGGAAGACGCACATGACTATCGCTATTTCCCGGACCCCGACCTGTTGCCGCTGGTGATTTCCGACGACTGGATCGCGCGCGTCCGCGGCGAGCTGCCGGAACTGCCGGGCCAGATGCGCCAGCGCTTCATCGACGATCTCGGGCTTTCCGCCTACGATGCGGCGATACTGACCGCCAGCCAGGAAATGGCCAATTATTTCGAGTCGACCGTAGCCGTCGCCGGCAAGGCCAACGCCAAGCCCTGCGCCAACTGGGTGATGGTCGATCTGGCCGCCCGTCTCAACAAGGAAGGCAAGGTGCTTGCCGAGTCCCCGGTGGCCGCCGCCCAGCTGGCCGGGCTGATCCAGCGCATCGCCGACAACACCATTTCCAACAACATCGCCAAGAAGGTCTTCGAGGCGCTGTGGAACGGCGAAGGCGCGAGTGCCGACGAGATCATCGAAAAGCAGGGCCTCAAGCAGATCACCGACAGCGGTGCCATCGAGGCCCTGGTCGACGAAGTGCTGGCGGCCAACGCCGCCAACGTCGCCGAATTCCGGGCAGGCAAGGAAAAGGCCTTCAACGCGCTGGTCGGCCAGGTGATGAAGGTGGCCAAGGGCAAGGCCAACCCGCAACAGGTCAACGACCTGCTGCGGAAAAAGCTGGCCGGCTGATCAGCGCGGCTGCGTGGCCGGCGTCGCGCCGGGCTTGGCCGTGGCCGCCGTGGTGCGGCCGGTCAGTTCGGCGTAGCGCTTGCGGTCGGCGTCGTATTTGGCCTTGATCGTCGCGGCGTCGCCCTGCTTGACGTCGAGCAGTTCCTGCTGGGTCTTGATCTCGTGGTCGGCGTCGCGCAGCCCCTTGGCGACGTCCGGCGGCAGGGCCTTCTTCTTGTAGAACTCGGCCTCGTCCTCGAACTTCTTCCGCTGCTTGCGGGCCGCCGCGATGCGTTCCTCCGCCCCCTTGATGGCCAGATTGATGTCGGCCTCGGCCTTGCCCTGGGCGAGATCGATGTCCTGCGGCGTGGCGTAGGTGTCGAGCAGGGCCTGGTCCTTGCGCCGCTGCTCCCGGGCATGTTCCTCGAGTTCCTTCTTGCGCAGCGCCTCGGCGGTGGCCAGCGCCTTCTGCTCGGCGGTCAGTGGCGGTCCGACTTCCTTGAGCACGTTGCCGCCATTGTCGAGAATGCGGTAGGCCTTGCCGCGGCATTGTTCCGGCAGGGAGTCGCCGCAGACGCGCCCGCCCTCGCAGCAGTAGAAGCGCCCGGGTCCGGCCGGCGCCGCGGCCTGTGTCGAAAAGGCGGCCAGCAGCAGGATCAGGCCGGCCGAATGTTTAAGAACTGACACCATATTGCTCCCGATAACGTGCGACGGCTGTCCGATGCGTTGAAAATTCCGGATGATGTTCGAGGTAGGCCATCAGGTCGCCCAGACCGGCGACGGCGACGACCGGGATGCCGTAGTCGCGCTGCACTTCCTGCACCGCCGATAGGTCGCCGAGGCCGCGTTCCTGGCGGTCGAGGGCGATCAGCACGGCGGCCGGCGTGGCGCCGGCGGCGCGGATTAGCTCGACCGATTCGCGCACCGAGGTGCCGGCCGAGATGACGTCGTCGACGATCAGCACGCGCCCGGCGAGCGGGGCGCCGACGATGCTGCCGCCCTCGCCGTGGTCCTTGGCTTCCTTCCGGTTGAAGGCGAACGGGTAGTTCCGCCCGCGCTGCGCCAGGGCCATGGAAATCGCGGCGACCAGCGGAATGCCCTTGTAGGCCGGCCCGAACAGCATGTCGAAGTGCACGCCGCCGGCTTCGGCCGCTTTGGCGTAGAATTCGGCGAGGCGCGCCAGCGACTGCCCGTCGTTGAACAGCCCGGCGTTAAAAAAATACGGGGAGAGCCTCCCCGCCTTGGTCTTGAATTCCCCGAAGCGCAAAACCTTGCAGCCGAGGGCGAATTCGATGAATTCCTGACGAAAGTCCATACCTTTCCATTCCTGCAGGCCACAGCACGCCAGCCCCAACCGACCGAATGTTACGCATCATCTCCCTGAATCTCAATGGTATTCGCAGCGCCTGGAGCAAAAACGTGCTTCCGTGGACCGTCGCCCAGGCCCCCGACATCGTCTGCGTGCAGGAACTGAAGGCGCAATTGCCCGATCTGACGCCGGAAATGCTCGCCCCCGACGGCATGCGGGCCTATTACCACGCCGCGGAAAAGAAGGGCTACAGCGGCGTCGGGATCTGGAGCCGGATGCCGCCGGACCGGGTGACCGAGGGCTTCGGCCACGGCGAGTTCGACGCCGAAGGGCGTTACATCCGCGCCGATTTCGGCAAACTGTCGGTGATTTCGCTCTACCTGCCGTCGGGTTCGTCGTCGCCCGAGCGCCAGGAAGCCAAGTTCCGCTTTCTCGACGCCTTCCTCCCGCATCTCGCCGCCCTGCGCGACGAGGGGCGCGAAATCGTGCTGTGCGGTGACTGGAACATCGCGCACAAGGAAATCGACCTCAGGAACTGGAAGTCCAACCAGAAGAACTCGGGCTTCCTGCCCGAAGAGCGCGCCTGGCTCAGCGGCGTCTTCGACGACCAGGGCTGGGTCGACGTCTATCGCCGCCTGCATCCCGAAACGACGGGCGAGTCCTACACCTGGTGGAGCAATCGCGGCCAGGCCTGGGCCAAGAACGTCGGCTGGCGGATCGACTACCAGATCGCCACTCCGGAACTGGCTGCGGGCGCACGCCGGGCGGAAATCTACAAGGCCGAGCGCTTCTCCGATCATGCGCCGCTGATCATCGACTATGAATGGACGTTGTGAATTGCTTTCGCTGTCCGAACGGGATAATCTTCCCAATCTGAATAACCGTCACCCGGGAGATTGAAAATGGCTGAAGAAATGAGCGTCGCCAACAAGGAAAAGCTGGTTTCCGACCTCAAGGTCGTGATTTCCGATACCGAAGAACTGCTGCGCGCCACGGCCGGTGCGGCCGGCGAAAAGGTCGGCGATCTGCGCGAGCGCCTGGCGATTCGCCTGCGCGACGCCAAGGAGCGCGTGGTCGATCTCGAGGTGGCCCTGGTCGAAAAGTCCAAGGCAGCGGCGCGTGCCACCGACGATTTCGTGCATGAAGAGCCGTGGAAGGCGGTCGGCGTCGCTGCCGCCGTCGGTCTCGCCCTCGGTGTGCTGATCGGCCGTCGTTAAGCGCATGTCCGCTGGAACGGGTGGCGAAGCCGGCCGCCAAGGTCTCTTCGTTTCCCTGAAGAATCTGGTCGCGACGCTGCTCGCGATCGGCAAGACGCGAGCGGAACTTCTCGTCAACGAGCTTGAGGAGGAGAAGTTCCGCCTGATGTCGCTGTGGGCCAAGGCGATCGGTGCAGCGTGGCTCTTCGCCCTTGGCACCGTCATGGTGGTTTGTTGCCTTGCGGTTGCCTTCTGGGAGCAGCGCGTACTGGTCTTCGGCCTGGCCTCCGTCCTGTTTCTTGGTGTTGGCTTTATGGTCTTCGCCTCGCTGCGACGACAGATGGCTCAGCCCAGCAAGATATTCCGCGGCAGCCTCGCCGAACTGGAAGCCGACATGGCCCAGTTGCGCCGGCACAAGGACGTGCAGTGAGCGCCAGCCGGCTCGAAGTGGCGATTCGCCACGGTGCGCTGCGGGCGCGCATTGCGGAACAACGCGCGGACCTGACGCAACATGTGGCCCCGCTTGAAGCTGCATTGGGCGGCGCCGACAAGGCACTGGCCGGCGTCGATTGGCTGAAGCATCATCCGGCGGCCGTGGCGGCGGCGGTTGTCGTTCTGGTCGTCGCCAGCCCCAAGCGGGCTTGGCGGTGGGGAAAGCGCGGCTTCCTTGTCTGGCGCAGCTGGCAGACGGTACGGAAATCGCTGCTCGGAACGCGTTGACCGCAGCGGGCGCTAGATGTGATCTCTCTGTAGGTTGTTCACTCGGGGTGTCTCCCCGGAGAATTGGAGGCGCCAACCATACAAGCCTCCGAGGCCCCGAATGAACATCCATAAAAATGCCCGATTGACGCCGCGCGGTCGAGCTCTTCTTGTTCGCCGCATGCTCGATGGCGGGCTGCGACCCGAGGAAGCAGCCCAAGCCAGCGGTGTCAGCGTACGAACCGCCTACAAATGGCTGCGGCGTTTCCGCGAGGAGGGCGAAGCAGGACTCCTTGATCGCTCATCACGTCCGAAATCCTGCCCGCATGCCTTACCGGCAGCCATCCAGGCTCAGGTGATCGAGCAACGGCGTAGCCGCCAAACGTATCGCCAGATCAGCCAGCAATCCGGGATCGGCCAGAGCACCATTGCCCGTTGGCTCAGGTGCGCCGGACTCAACCGCTTGGCGGCACTCGAGCCAGCTGCCCCCATCGTGCGTTATGAGCACCCGGAGCCGGGCGACATGCTCCATCTCGACATCAAGAAGCTGGGGCGTTTCCACCGTCCGGGACATCGGGTCACCGCAGATCGCACACAAACCTCGCCCCGCGCAGGCTGGGAGTTCGTTCATGTCGCCCTCGACGACCATTCGAGAGTCGCCTTTGCCGACATCCAGCCCGATGAGAGTGGCCGCAGCGCTTGCCGGGCGCTGCTCTCAGCCTTGCGCTACTACCGCCAACTCGGCGTCACCTTCCGGCGGGTCCTGACGGATAACGGCGCCTGCTACAAATCCCAACGCTTCGCTCGCCTCTGCCAACGACTCGGGTTACGCCATCGCCGGACCAAGCCTTACACGCCTCAAACCAACGGCAAGGCCGAGCGCTTCATCCAGTCCGCCTTGCGTGAATGGGCCTATGCGCGAGCCTATGAGTCCTCCATCGACCGTGCCCACCATCTGCCGCTATGGCTGCATCACTACAACTGGCACAGACCTCATGCCAGCCTTCAATATCAGCCGCCTATCTCCCGCATCACCTCACTGAACAACCTGGTGGGTTTACACA
>WBZM01001444.1_pt1 | contig 23459 bp, 21 predicted proteins | sample 5204271 | NCBI WGS metagenome assembly WBZM01 (sample SAMN12344346, study PRJNA552823) | activated sludge metagenome | biome: Activated sludge suspended growth; feature: Nitrification reactor; material: Wastewater; isolation source: activated sludge from nitrification reactor of wastewater...
GGCCGAGGTTGATCGCGATCGCCGTGGCGGCGTCCGTCGCGATGCCGTCGTCGATGCCTTTCGGCACGAGCACGCCGGCGAGGAACCCGACCAGGTAGAGAAAGGCGAGCAGGAACGTCGCATAGCTGGCCACGCCGTACAGGAAGGCGAACATGCGTCCCATGATGACCCCCTAGAGGTGAAGTGCCCTGCGGGAGAACTGCGCGTCCACGGCCGGCCGATGCGGGCCGGGGCGGCCTGGGCGCCATTAGACGCCTCGTGCGCGCCGAGTCAACCGTCGCTGCGCGACAGCGGCGCCGCCGCGTGCGGCGCTTCAGCGTTCGCCGACAGGTCCGTGAACACGCTGCTGGAAGCGGGCGACACGCGCACCGCCGGCGCATCGCCCGTGCGCGCGAGGAGTTCCCGCAGCCGCGCAGCCTTCTGCGCGCCGGTCACCAGCCACAGCCGATGCCGCGCGCGATCGAGCGCCGGGTAGGTGAGCGTCATGCGCCGCAGTCCCTCGTGGGGCGTCGCCGTCACCGCGACGTCCCGGTCGACGACCGACAGCGCCGCGTCGCCCGGCAGCAGCGAGGCGGTGTGGCCGTCGGCGCCGAGGCCGAGCTGCACCAGGTCGAAGCGCAGCGGATACCCGAACGCGGCCTGCAGGCTGCGCGCGTACCCGTCCGCGGCCGCCTCGACGGGCCGCTCCTCGACCGGCATCGGGTGGAGGTTCGCCCGCGGCAGCGGGCCCTCGTTGGCGAGCAGCGCCTCCAGACGCGTGAGATTGCGCCGGGGATCGCCGGCGGGCGCGATGCGCTCGTCCACCTGTGCGACGTGCACCCGTGGCCAGTCGATCGCGAGCCGGCGCAGGTGCTCCAGCATCCGCCACGGAGTCTCGCCGCCGGAAAAGGCGAGCAGTGCCCGGCCGCGCGCGCTGAGCGCTTCGCCGGCGAGACGCGCGATCTCCTCCGCGGCGAGGCGCGCGGCCGTCCCGGCATCCGTTGCGACCGTCAGGCGCAAGGGGCGGGTTCCGCGGGCGGGTCGTACCAGCCGCCGTAACGCTCGACCATGCGCTCCGCCGCGGCGGGCCCCCAGCTTCCCGCGGCATAGGGCTCGGCGTTCGGTCCGCTGGCCAGCAGGCGATCGACGATGTCCCAGGCGACCTCGACGGAGTCCTGGCGCGCGAACAGCGTGGCGTCCCCCCGCATCGCGTCGCCGAGCAGGCGCTCGTAGGGCGTCATCTCGTCGGCCTGCGAGTTGCACGCGTACAGCTCGATCTCGTGGCCGGCCATGGCCTCGCCGGCCGACTTGATGCGCGCGCCGAGCGCGATGGCGATGCGGTCCGGGCCCAGCCGGAAGCGCAGGTAGTTGGTGCGCGGCGGCAGCGACTCGTCGAACAGCCGCTGCGGCGGCCGCCGGAACGTCGCCATCACCTCGGTGGCCGTCACCGGCAGGCGCTTGCCGGTGCGCACGAAGAACGGCACGTCGGCCCAGCGCCAGGAATCGATCTCGAAGCGCAGCGCCGCGTAAGTCTCGACGTCCGAGCTGGCGTGCACGCCGTCCTCGCGCCGGTAGCCCTCGTACTGGCCGCGCACGATGTCGCGCCGCTCCGGGTGGCGCACGGCGCGCAGCACCTTCATCTTCTCGTCGCGCATGGCCTCGGGCCCCGTGCCCACCGGCGGCTCCATCGCGAGGATGGCGAGCACCTGCAGCAGGTGGTTCTGCACCACGTCGCGCACCGCGCCGAGCTCCTCGTACAGCCGGCCGCGGCCCTCGACGCCGAACCGCTCGGCCATGGTGATCTGCACCTGCTCGATGTGCGTGCGGTTCCACACCGGCTCGACGAAGCTGTTCGCGAAGCGGAAGTAGAGCAGGTTCTGCACCGGCTCCTTGCCGAGGAAGTGGTCGATGCGGAAGATCGAGCCTTCGTCGAACACCTGGTGCAGCGCGCGGTTGATGGTCCGCGCGCTCGAGAGGTCGCGGCCGAGCGGCTTCTCGACCACGACCCGCGCATTCGCCGCGCAGCCCGAACTGCCGAGCCGGCCGGCGACGCCCGCGAACAGGCTCGGCGGGATGGCGAGGTAATGGCACGGGCGGCGGGCGCCGTCCATGGCCGCGCGCAGCGCGGCGAACGTGCTCTCCTCGCGGTAGTCGCCGTCGACGTAGCGCAGCTTGTCCTCGAGGCGCCGCAACGCGCCGGCATCGGTGCCGTCGCCGTGCTGACGGAGACTGTCGCGCATGCGCGCGATCACGGCCTCCCGCGTCAGCCCGCCGCGGGCCACGCCCACCACGACCGGGGGCAGCCGGCCGCGCCGCTCGAGGTTCTCGAGCGCCGGGAAGATCTTCTTGAACGCGAGGTCGCCGGTGATGCCGAAGACCACCAGTGCGTCGGAAGTGTCACCGTTCATCGGCACCTGTCCCTGGGTCGCGGTTTGCCACGTTGCGGGCCGGTCGCCTGCGGAGCCATAACTCTACACGTCCGCTCCCGCGAGGGAACCCTGTCCACGGACGGCCGAGCACATGCCCGCGAATCTCACGCCGGAATACAAGGCCGCCGCCGAGGCGCTGCGCCGGGCGCGCGATCCCGAGGAACGCCTCGAGTGCCTGCGCGAGATGCTGCGCGTGATTCCCCGCCACAAGGGCACGGATCACCTGCAGGCCGACCTCAAGCGCCGCATCCACGAGCTCGACGAGGAACTGCAGGGGCCGAAGCGCGGCGGCGCGCGCAGCGGGCCCGCGCTGGTCGTGCGGCCGGAGGGCGCGGCGCAGGTCGCGCTGCTCGGGGCGCCGAACGCCGGCAAGTCCGCACTGCACGCGCGGCTGACGGGTTCGGGCGCGAGGAGCGCGCCGTACCCGCTCACCACGCAGTACCCGGAGCCCGGCATGCTGCCGTTCGAGGACGTGCACTTCCAGCTCATCGACCTGCCGGCCGTCACGCCGGCGCATCCGCTGCCCTGGATCGCGAGCACGCTTCAGTCCGCCGACGCGGCCTGCCTCGTCGTCGACCTCGCGGATCCCGACTGCCTGGACCACGTGGCGGACGTCCAGCGCGAACTCGCCGCGAGGCGCGTGCACCTCGTGACGCACTGGCCGTGCGACCCGGTCCCGGCGGGCGAAGGCGTGCCCGAAATGGAAGGCGTGCTCGACCGGCACCTGCCCACCGTCCTGCTGGCCAGCAAGGCCGACCTGCTCGCGCACCCGGACACGGACCTGCAGGTGCTGTCGGAGCTCGAGCAGCCGCATTTCCCGGTGCGGCTGGTCTCGGCGCGCTCGGGCAAGGGCCTCGGCGAACTCGGCGCCTGGCTGTGGCAGGCGCTGTCGCTCGTGCGCGTCTATACCAAGGCGCCGGGCAAGCCGCTGGAACCCGGCCGGCCGTTCACCCTGCGCGACGGGCGCCAGACCGTGGCCGACGTGGCGCGGCTGGTGCACCGCGACATGGTTGCGTCCTTGAAGTACGCTCGCGTCTGGGGCCGCTCCGTCCCGGCGGACGGACAGCACGTCGGTCGCGAGCACCGGCTCGCCGATCGCGACACGGTCGAACTGCATGGCTAGGGAAGACAGGGCATGGCCGAACGACGGCCGATCGCAACGCGCAACACGCAGTGGGCACAGGCGCTCGCACGGGCGGTCGCCCGCGCCGGCATCACCGCCAACGCAGTGTCGATCATCGGGGTCGCATTCGCCGCCGCCGCGGCGTCGGCGTTGCTGCTGACGCGCCGCTACGACGGCGGGTGGCCCTGGCTCGCCGCGGCCGCCGGCATCCAGGGCCGCCTCGTGTGCAACATGATCGACGGCATGGTCGCCGTGGAGCACCGCGGCGCGACGCCGACCGGCGCGCTGTACAACGACGTGCCCGACCGCATCGCGGACACCGTGATCCTGGTTGCCGCGGGTCACGCGATCGGCCGTCCGGAGCTCGGCTGGGCCTGCGCGCTCGCGGCGATGCTGACGGCCTACGTGCGTGCGCTCGGCGGCGCGCTCGGCACGCCGCAGTTCTTCTGCGGCCCGCAGTCCAAGTCGCAGCGCATGGCGGTGATGACGGTGGCGGCGCTGGTCGCCGCGGCCGCGCCGGGTGCCGCCGGGGCGCAGGCCGTCCTGCTCGCCCTGGTCGTCGTGCTCGCCGGCTCGCTGGTGACGGTCGTGCGGCGCCTGCGGCTCATCGCCTCGGAGCTCGAATCGCGTGGCGCTTGAGGGCGTGATCGCCGCCGGCCTGCGCGGCCTGTGCCGGCTCGTGACCGGGGCGCACCCGCGCTGGCTCAGCGATCCGCGCAGCACCGCCCCGCGCGTGTACTTCGCGAACCACTGCTCGCACCTCGATACGCTGGTCGTGTGGAGCACGCTGCCGGACGCGCTGCGCCGGCGCACGCGACCGGTCGCGGCGCGCGATTACTGGGGGCGCGGCGCCATTCGCCGCTACCTCGCCGACCGCGTTTTCCACGCGCTGCTGATCGAGCGCAAGTCGGCCGAGGACAAGGCGCTGGCCGACCTGCACCGGCAGGAGACGCTCGACGCGATGACGGCCGTGCTCGACGCCGGCGAGTCGCTGATCCTCTACCCGGAGGGCACGCGCGGCTCCGGCGAGTCGATCCAGCCGTTTCGCGCCGGGCTCTACCACCTCGCGCGGGCGCGGCCCGCGGTGCCGCTGGTGCCGGTCTACCTCGGCAACCTCTCGCGCATCATGCCCAAGGGCGCGACCCTGCCCGTGCCGATGCAGGGGCAGGTCGTGTTCGGCCCCGAGACGCGCCTGATCGAGGACGAGGCCAAGCAGCCGTTCCTCGAGCGCTGCCGGGGCGCGGTCGAGTCGCTGGCCGCGGGACGCGGCGCATGATCGCGGGGCTGCGCGATCCCGAGCTGGTGCTGATGATCGGCGGCATCCTCGCGTTCCTCGTGCTGGCGAGCGTCGTCGCGTGGATCATCCGGCTGCGCGCGAAGCCGGCGCCGGTCGAACCGGGACAGGTGCCGAAGGAGTCCGCGGTCGACAACCTGATCGCGCGGATCAAGGCCTGGTGGGGCATGGTGATCGTGTTCGGCATCGCGATCGCCACCGGCGGCTACGGCTCGCTGGTCATGTTCGGCATCGTCTCGTTCCTCGCGCTGCGCGAGGCGATCACGCTGCTGCCGACGCGCCGGGCCGACCACCGCGCCATGTTGTGGTCGTTCTTCATCTTCCTGCCGCTGCAGTATTACCTCGTTGCCATCCAGTGGTACGGCCTGTTCGCGCTGCTGATCCCGGTGTACGCGTACCTCCTGCTGCCGTCGGTGCAGGTGCTGGCTGGCGACACCGAGGACTTCCTCGCGCGCACCTCGCGCCTGCAGTGGGCCCTGATGATCTGCGTGTTCTGCGTCAGCCACGCCCCGGCGCTGCTGATGCTGAAGATCCCGGGCTACGAGGGCGAGAACGCCAAGCTGCTGCTGTTCCTGGTCGTCGTGACCGAGATGTCCGACGTGCTGCAGTACACCGTCGGCAAGCTGTTCGGCCGGCGCAAGGCGGCGCCCCGCGTCAGCCCGAACAAGACCGTCGAGGGCTACGCCGGCGGCGGGCTGCTCGCCACCGCGCTGGGCGCCGGCCTGTGGTGGGCGACGCCGTTCGCGTGGTGGCAGGCCGCGCTGATGGCGCTGGTCATCGTCGTGGCGGGCATCGCGGGCGGACTCGTCATGTCGGCGGTGAAGCGCGACCGGCAGGTGAAGGACTTCGGCGCGCTGCTGCCCGGGCACGGCGGCGTGCTCGACCGCATCGATTCGCTCTGCTTCTCCGCCCCGCTGTTCTTCCACCTGACGCGCTTCTTCTTCGCCTGAGCCATGGCCTGGGTCGCGGCCGCCGCAGCGTGGGGTTTCGCCGAGGCGACGCTGTTCTTCGTGGTGCCCGACGTGCTGCTCACCTGGATCGCCGCGTTCCGGCCGCGCCGGGCGGCGGCGGCCGTCGGTGCCTGCCTCGCCGGGGCGCTGCTCGGCGGCGCGCTCATGTTCGGCGCGGCGGCGCGCGATCCGGTCGGGACGCGGGCACTGGTCGAGCGCGTGCCCGCCGTCGGTGCGGCGCTGGTCGAGCGGACGGAGGCGGGCATGTCGGCCGACTACCGGCGGCAGATGCTGCTCGGCGGGCTGAGCGGCGTGCCGTACAAGGTGATGGCGATCGCGGCCGCGGCGCGCGACGGTTCGCCCTCCAGGTTCCTCGCCTGGAGCGTGCCGGCCCGGCTGCCGCGCTGGATCGCGCTGGCGCTGCTGGCGCGGGGCGTGGCCGCGTGGGCCCGCCGGCGCTCGCCGCGCGCGGAGCGCTGGCTGCCGGCGACGTGGGCCTCGCTCTGGGGGCTCGTCTACCTCGTCTACTTCTCGATCATGGACGGCTGAGGCCGGTGTCGCCGCACGTCATTCCGCTCGCGTTCAAGGTCGCCTACACGCTGTTCGTGCTGTACGTGATGGCCGTGTGGTGGCGCCACTACGGCTGGAAGAACTTCCTGTGGTTCTCCGACATCGCCTTCATCGGTGCCGTCCCCGCGCTGTGGCTGGAGAGCGCGGCGCTCGCCAGCGTGCTCACGGTGGCCGTGCTGCTGCCGGAACTGCTGTGGAACCTCGACTACGTCGTCCGGCTGCTGCTGGGCCGGCGGTTCATCGGCCTGACCGACTACATGTTCGAGCGCGAGCGGCCGCTCATCCTGCGCGGGCTGTCGCTGTTCCACGTGCCGCTGCCGGCGGTGCTGCTGTGGATGGTCGCGGCTTTCGGCTACGACGTGCGCATCGCCGTGCCGGGCGCCGCCGTGCTCGCCGCGATCGTGCTGTCCTGGAGCCGCCTCGTCAGCGACTCGGAGCAGAACATCAACTGGACGCATGGGCTCGGCGCGCGCCGCGCGCGTCTCGCGGCGGCCCCGTACCTCGCGCTGCTCTACGCGGCGTTCGTCCTGCTGGTGTTCCTGCCGACCGATGCCGTGCTGCGGCGGGTCTTCGCGTAGGGGGCTGCCGCTCAGGCCGTGCGGGCGTGGCGCAGGATGATCTCGATGAGCTGGTGACGGTCCACCGGCTTCGAGACGTGCGCGACCATGCCGGCTGCCTGGCACTGCTCGATCGTGTCGGTGAGGACGTGCGCCGTCTGGGCGACGATCGGCAATCCGGGCGCGATGGCCCGGATGCGGCTGGTCGCCTCGTAGCCGTCCATCACCGGCATCTGCAGGTCCATGAGCACGAGGTGGTAGGCCGTCGGGCCGTCCTCGGTGACGCGCTGCACGGCCTGCTCGCCGTCGCTGGCGAAGACCAGCGTCGGTCCTTCCGGCGACAGCATGGCCTGGATCACCAGCTGGTTGATCTCGTTGTCCTCGGCCACGAGGATGCGCAGCCCCTCGAGTCGCCTGACTCGCTGGGTCGTGTTCATCCCTGTCGTCGGATTCGATTCCATGGGCTCCTGCGGCGCGTCTTGCAGCCGTTGCGATGTGCCTGCGGGTTCGGTCCGCGGCGCGAGTCGGATTTTAGGGCATTCGCTCCGCCGCACCTATGCGGGGATGCGCGGGGCGGGCCGGATGTGCGGCGGCCGTCGGATTTCGCGTCGCCGAGCACCGTCCGTGCGGGCGGCGGCAGGACGGCCACCGGCGGGCCCAGGCGTGGAGGAAGCGCTCGTGAGGCCGGCACGGCGGCCGGGCCCGGCGCGGGCGGCGTCCGGCGGCGGCGCGCGTGGTGACCTGCTCGATGCGGGTGCAGCGCCGATGGCCGGGACGCGTGCGGCCCGCGAGGCGGCGCCGGCTGCACGCGGGCATGACCGGATCGACCCCGTCGGTCACGGCCTCGCCCGACCGGGACGCACGCAGACGCACGCAGCTCGACAGACCCATCGGATCCTTCCACTCCTTCCCACGCGACACCTTGGCCGTCGGGCGGCAGCGGGGCAATGGCGCGGCGGCGAGTTCCAACCGATTTGGATGCAGGAGGCGCGATTACGGAAAATCGCAGGGGCCGGTCGCCGCTCCGGTGTATACTCCGGCCCAGCATCCAGAACGGGGTTCGCGCCCCGGCCAACCTGCCTCCCCGGGCAAGGTGGCTCGCACCGCAAGGTGCGGATGCGGCCGGAAGGCAACGAAGCGGGTGAAAGCTCACTGAACCCTCCGGCGCCCGATCAGGCCCGGAGGGTTTTTCGTTTCAGCCTCCCGCCCGACGCGCGCCGCTCGTTGGACCCCCGGTCAGGTCTCGATCGCCCGCAAGGGCCCTGGAGGTTTGACCATGTCTCGTCTCGCTACCGCACCGCGGCCCGCCGCGGCACTCGTTCCGACCCGTCTCGCGCACGCACCGGAGCCTGCCCGCATGGCCGGCCCGACGGGCGACCTGACGTCGCAACTCGTCGCGTACTGGCGGAGCGTCGCGCAGTGCGACGCCGCCACGCGACTGGACGCGCTGGCCACCACCCGCGACGCCGTGCGCTCCGGGGCCGTGTCGCCGCGCGCCCTCGGCGTGCCGGCCCTGGGCGATCCCGCCGAGTCGATCGTGTTCGCCGCCGTGACCGAGTACGTCGGGACGTACCCGGTCAGCGTGGAGCGCCGACAGGCCGCGGTCGCCGAGGCCATCGACTGGATCCGTCGCGGTCTCGCGCTGCACCGTGCCGCGGTGTTCGGGGCGCTGCTCGCCCTGGGCGACGAGCAGGTCGACGAGGGCCTGGCCGGGCTGCGCCTGGGCCTGACGCAGACCGAACTGGAGTGCGTCTGTCGTTGCGCGACCGCCCATCCGTCGCGGGCGACGCGCGCGTTCCTCGCCGAGTGGCTCGCCGTGCTGGAAGCCGCGCACAGCCCGGACGCGGCGGCCTGTGCCTGCGTCGCCGCGGCACTGGCCGCGCTCGCTACCTGAGGATCAGCGCAGGTACTGGCCGAGGAACTTCTCGAGTTCCACCAGGACCTGCAGCCGGGTGTCGGTGCGCGAGAGCCAGTGGTCCTCGCCCGCGAGCTGAACGAAGGTGACGGGCTTGCCGGCCTTCCTCAGCGCCCGCGACATGCGCTCGGACTGGGCGATCGGCACCACGGAATCGTCGATGCCGTGCAGCAGCAGCACGGGTGCGCGCACCTTCGCGGCGGACCGTGCCGGCGAGCGTGCCGCGAGTTCGTCGCCCACGGGCAGCCCGAGCGCCGCGATGCTGGCGGCCGCGCCGCCCAGTCCCTGGCCGAGCACCAGTTCCTCGACCATCTTCGGCAGGTCGGCGACCCCGCCGATGCTGGCGGCGCAGGCATACAGCTCGGGCGTGAACGCGGCGCCCGCCAGCGCCGCGTAGCCGCCGTAGCTCGCGCCCACGATGCAGACGCGCTTCGGGTCGGCCGTGCCGTCGGCGATCAGGTGACGCACGCCGTCGGTCACGTCGTCCTGCATGGTCGCGCCCCACTGCCGGTACCCCGCGCGTGCGAATCCGGCGCCGAATCCGGTGGACCCGCGGAACTGGGGTTGCAGCACCGCGTAGCCGCGCGTGGCGAGGAACTGCACGAGGAAGTCGAACCCCCGCTCGTCCCGGAGGTGCGGGCCGCCGTGCGGCATCACCACCAGCGGCAGGTTCTTCTGCTCGGGCCCGGGCGGCAGCGTGAGGTACGCCGGGATCCGCGTGCCGTCGCGGGCCGGATACTCGATCGCGCGCGGGTCGCCTAGACGCGCGTGCGCCAGCGCGGGATAGGTCTCGCCCACGATGTCCGCGCGGCTGCGGTCGAGGTCGAGCAGCTGCCAGACCGTCGGCGAGGATGGACTCTCGATCCGCAGCACCGCGCGCTGGCCGTCGGCCGAGCGATCCACGATCGCGACGTCGCGGCCCGGAAAGGCCTGCGCGAGCGTGCGCATGCGCCGCGCCCAGTCCGGGTCGAGCCAGTGCGCCTTCGGCTGCATGCCGGCCGACCAGATGCCGACCACGGCGCCCGTGGCGGGATCGTACACGGCGTGCTCGACGTCGCCCTGCGCATCCTCGAGCAGCAGCGTGACGGGACCGCCGTCGAGCGGGATCCGCCAGGCCTTGCTGCGGTCGGCGCCGCGCCGGCCGAAGGCCACCAGCGCGGTTCCGTCGGCGAGCGCGCCCGCGAGCGAAAGCTCGCCCTGCCCGGTCTGCTCGTGCACGACGCGCCAGGTGCGGTCGCGGAAGGCGAGGACCGTGTAGCGCTTCTCCTCGCCGTTCCAGTCGCCGCGCGCCAGCGGCTCGCCCGCCGCGTCGACGACCCACTCCCCGGTCAGGTCGCTGCCGGCCGCGAGCAGCCGGCCCTGGCCGGTGCGGGTGTCGACGTCGAACAGCACCCGCGCCCAGTCCGAGAGCTTGCGGTCCGCCTCGGCCACGGCGTCGCCGGCCTGGCGGCGCTCGCGCGAGTCGACGTAGTCGAGCGTTTCGAGCGTGATCGAGTGCGGCCGCCGGGTGCGCGCGGCGCGCACGACCGACCCGAGGACCACCCGGCGGTCGAGGTTGTCGGGCAGCAGCACGACCGGAGGCGACCCGTCGATGGGGACCGCGAGGGTGCGGGACCACTCGTAGCGGCAGACCTCGCGGTAGTCGCAGCGCACCGAGCGCTGCACGCTGGCCGTGACGAGCAGGGTCTGGTCGTCCGCCCACGCGAGGTCGCGCAGCTTGCCCTTCTCGTCGAGCGTGACCACGCGCAGCCCGCGCGCGGCGTCGACGTCCCACAGGATCACGCGCGTCACGCCGGCGCTGTCGTCGTCGCGGGCGAGCAGGCGGCCGTTCGGCGAGATCGCCACCCGGCCGGTGCCGTTCGGATCCGCGAAGGCCGTGGCCGGCGGCGGCCCGGCGTGCGCGGGGCCCGCGATCGCCAGGAGCGCGGCCGCGCGAGCCGCCACCCGGGCGACGCGTCCCGCCCCGTGCATCAGTGCAGGTACTGGCCGAGGAACTTGTCCAGCTCCTTCAGTACCTGCAGGCGCGTGTCGGCGCGCGAGAGCCAGTGGTCCTCGCCCGCGAGCTTCACGAACGTGACGGGCTTGCCGGCGGCGCGCAGCGCCTTCTCCATGCGCTCGGACTGAGCGACCGGCACCACCGAGTCGTCGAGGCCGTGCAGCAGCAGGATCGGCGCGCGCACGTTCGCGGCGGCGCGGGCCGGCGATTTCGCGATCACCTGCGGGTCCGAGCCGCGACCGATGGTCTCCTCGTCCGAGTTCACCGCGTCGCTCTCGCTGCCGAACTCGACCTTGGATTCCTGCAGCAGCGTCGGCAGGTCGGACACGCCGGCGATGCTGGCCGCGCAGGCGTAGAGCTCGGGCGTGAAGGCGGCCCCGGCCAGCGCTGCGTAGCCGCCGTAGCTGCCGCCCACGATGCAGATGCGCTTCGGGTCGGCCGTGCCGTCCTCGATCAGGTGCCGCACGCCGTCGGTGACGTCGTCCTGCATCAGGCCGCCCCACTGGCGGTATCCGGCGCGCATGAACGCGTCGCCGAAGCCGGTCGACCCGCGGAACTGCGGCTGCAGCACCGCGTAGCCGCGCGTCGCGAGGAACTGGACCATGTAGTTGAAGCTGTCGTCGTCGTGGCTGTGCGGTCCGCCGTGCGGCAGGACGACGAGCGGCAGGTTCTTCGGCCCGAGGCCCGGCGGCAGCGTCAGGTAGGCCGGGATCGTCGTCCCGTCGCGGGCCGCGTACCCGATGTCGCGCGTTTCGCCGAGCTTCGCGTTCGCGAGCGGCGGGTATGCGTCGCCGACGACGTCGGCGCGGCCCTTGCCGAAGTCCACCAGGTGGTAGACCGGGGGGCGCTCGGGACTGTCGACCATCGCCAGCATGCGCTCGCCGTCGCGCGAGCGGTCGATCTCGGTGACGCGCCGGCCGGGAAAGGCATTGGCCAGCGACTTGAACTGGGGGGCGCGCTTCGGGTCGATCCAGCGCGTGGTCGGCGACAGGCCGCCGGTGTAGAAGCCCACCACGGCGTGGGTGTCGTCGTCGGTCCACGCGGAGGTGACCGTGCCCTCCGGCTCCTCGTAGAGTACCGAGTGAGGCGAACCGTCGATGGGCATCGCCCAGGCGCGGCTGCGGCCGTCGCCGATCGGGCCCAGCAGCACGACCGACTTGCCGTCGGCCGTCAGGCCGGCGAGGCCGAGCGGCTCGCTGCGCGACTCCTCGTAGATCTTGTGCCACGACCCGCCGCGCTTCACCAGCAGGGTGAAGCTCTCGCGCTCGGGCAGCCACTCGGTGCGCGCGACCGGCGCGCCGCCGGCGTCGACCGCCCAGTCCTGCGTGTAGTTCGTGCCGGCCTCGAGCAGGCGACCCTTGCCCGACTTCAGGTCCACCTCGAACACGCTGTTCACCCAGCCGCTGCGGCCGCGCGCGCTTTCGTTGAGGCGCGTGCCGACCGTGCCGTGCTGCTTGGAGGCGATGAAGTCGAAGGTCGACATCGTCGCCTTGCCGGGCGCCGCGGTGCGTGCGGCGAGCATCGTCGAGCCGGCGACCCAGCGGCGGTCGGCGTCGTTCAGCAGCAGGATCTGCGGCCCCGAGCCGTCCACGCCGATGCTGAGCGTGCGGAACCACTCGATGTTGCAGTACTTGTTGAGCTGGTGCGTGCAGGGCATCGACTTCTGGACGCTGACCGTGAGCAGCACGGTCTGGTCGTCGGCCCACTGCAGCCCGCGCAGCTTGTTGTTCGGGTCGATGTCGACGACGCGCAGGACCTTCGCGCCGTCGATCTGCCAGATCACGAGGCGCACCTGGCCGTTGCGGCGATCGTCCTGCACCACCCGCTGGCCGTCCGGCGAGAGCCGGATGAGGTCGAGGTTCGGCTCCATCGCGAAGTGCTCGGCGGGCGGCGGCGGCGTCGGCGTCGGCGTCGTCGACGGCGCGGCGGTCGCGGCGAGGGGCAGGGCGAGCAGGCCGGCGAGCGCCGGCCGGAGCAGCGAGCGGGCGAGGCGGAACATGTCGGGACCTCCTGTCGTCAGGGCGTCGGCGTCGTTGCAACGCCCGCGTCCGGTGACTGGATTGTACCCAGCCAGCCCGACACGTCGCGCGGCTTGCGATCGACGAGCCACGCGAAGACGAGCGCGTGCCAGGCGACCCGCTGCACGTAGGCGCGCGTCTCGTTGAACGGGATGTTCTCGACCCACACGTCGGTGGCCATGGGCGAGGCGGGGAGCCAGCGGCGCGCGGCGGCCGGGCCGGCGTTGTAGCCGGCCGTGGCGAGCGGCACCTGGCCCGCTGCGCGATCGATCAGGCTGCGCAGCTCGGCCGAGCCCACCGGGATGTTGACGGCGGGGAGCAGCAGGGACGCGCGCGTCGGCACGGGCAGGTCGAACTTGCGCGCGGCGCGGGCCGCCGTCGCCGGCAGCAGTTGCATCAGGCCGAGCGCGCCGGCCCGGGAGGCGGCGTCGGCGCGATACAGGCTCTCCTGGCGGATGATCGCGTAGATGAGTTCGGGGGGCAGGTCCACCCGCTGCGCGGCGGCCCGCACGTCGGCGTCGTAGGGCCGCGGGTAGAGCAGTTCGTAGTCGTTGAACAGCCTCAGCTTCGCGGCATCCGCGATCGCCTGCAGGTGCCAGCCCCAGCGCGAGGCGAGGCCCACGGCCTGCACCTGCTGCGCGGGCGTCAGCCGGTCGACGGCCGCGCGCCACTCGGCGGTTGCCTCGGCGTCCAGCTCGCAGCGCAGCAGCTCGCGCGCCCGCACGAAGCCCGGCTCGGCGGCCAGCGCGGCGATCTGCGCGTCGTCGAGCGGCAGGCGCTCGAGCGTCGGTGCGAACGGCCGGCGCAGCCGGGCCGCCGACAGCGCCGCATACCAGTTGTCGGTGCCGACGACCGCGGCGTAGCCCTCGTGCGCGGCCGTGTCGTCGCCCCGCGCCTCGGCGGCGCGCGCGGCCCAGTAGCGCCAGCGGTTCTGGTTGCGCAGCGACTCCGGCATCGCTGCGATGGCCCGCTGCACCCGCGACCACTCGCCCACCCACAGGGCGGCGCGCGCGTGCCACTCGTGCGCGCGCTCATCGAAGTCCTCCGCCCGCGCGAGCGAGAAGAACTCGAGCGCCCGCGGCAGTCGGCTCCACGACAGGGGCAGCGCCACGGCGAGCGCATACGGGCTCGCGGCCCGGGCATCGAGCCGCCGCGCCTCGACCAGCGCGGGGAAGAGATCGGCGGCCGCGTCGGGACTGCCGCGCGCATAGCGCTGCCAGCCGTCGAGCAGCGCCGGCGGCTCGACCGGTCGCTCGCGGTCGGCGACGAGGGCCGCCACCGCCGTGCCCGGCGACTCGATCAGGGCGGCCCACTGCAGGAGCGGCGCGGCGCGCCCGGCCGGCAGGGAACGGGCGAGATAGCGGGCGAGGGCGGCGTCGCCCGCCGCCAGCGCGAGCCGGGCGCGCTGCTCGACGAGTTCGTCGCCGAGCGTGCCGCGCGCCCGCAGCCACTCGAAGGGCGCATCGCAGGCCTCGGGCAGGCTGCGGCCGGTGAGCCAGGTCTCGACGACCGCCGGACCGAGGTCGGCATCCTGTCCAAGGGCGATGCGCGCCGTGAAACCCGCGCAGCGCAGCCCGGCATCGCCGCCGTCGCGCTCCGCCCGGTAGGCGCCGAGGAAGGTCGGCCAGGCGCGGCGGCCCGCCAGGCTGGCGAGCCAGTCGCGACGCAGCGACCGGGCGGCCGGCTGCTCGGCGAGCGAGGCCAGGAGGCTCGCGACGGCCTCGTCGACCGGCAGCGGTCCGGTCGGGTCGCTGCCGGCGGCGGGCTTCGGCAGCCGTTCGAGCTCGCGCTGCAGGCGGGCCGACTGCAGGTACGGGTAGAGCGGATAGCGGCGCAGCGCCTCGCTGTCCGGCGGGGCGGCCTCGCGTGGTGTCTTCGCCACAGCCGACCATGCCGCCTGGAATTCCGCGCGTGCCGCCGCGAACGGATCGGCCGGCGCCTGGGCCGAGGCGGAACCCGCGAGCAGGGCACAGATCCACAGCACGGGAGTGCATCGCAGCATCCGCGGAGTGTATCGCGCCGGGCCGCGCAATTTTCGTTGCGCTGCAAGAGACGGCGTCCGTCCACCCTGACGCGTATTACACACAGTAAGAGAACTTGACTGACGGTAAACGAGAATATACAAAGGGTCGCAGCGTCGGCACAGACCGGCGCGGGTCCTGCGGTCCGACAGACGTTCATCGGGGGAAACAGATGAAACCTGCCTTTGGTAGTTCCGTGGCGCTGCGTGCAGCAGTCGCATTCGCACTCGTCGCGGCGGCACCGTCCTCGCGCGCCGAGGAATCGGGCGACAGCCTGGCGCTCGAGGAAGTCGTGGTCACCGCGACCAAGCAGGTCGAGACCATCGACAAGACCGCGGCGGCCATCACCGCCGTGCGCGGCGACGCCCTCGGCCCCGGCGGCATCCAGGAGATCCGCGACCTCGCGGTGTCGGTGCCGAACGTGTCGGTCGGCGACCAGTTCGGCGTCAACCGCACCTTCATCCGCGGCATCGGCATGACGAGCATCGACCTCGGCGCCGACGGCGCCGTGGCCTTCCTGCAGGACGGCTCGATGATCGCGCGCCCCTCGCAGCAGCTCACCGGCTTCTACGACCTCGAGCAGGTCGAGGTGCTGCGCGGCCCGCAGGGCACGCTGTACGGGCGCGGCGCGACCGCCGGCGTGGTCAACATGATCACCAAGAAGCCGACCGAGGAACTCGACGGCTACGTGCGCCTGACCGGCGGCAACTACAGCGCCTACACCTTCGAGGGCGCGGTCGGCGGGCCGATCGCCGGCGACGCGTTCATGGGCCGCATCGCCGCCAAGATCGACAAGCGCGACGGCTACGGCAAGAACCTCTTCACCGGCAAGGACATCGACGACCTCGACAGCCAGGCGGTGCGCGGCATCCTGCGCTGGAAGGCCGGCGACTCGGTCACGGTCGACCTGATCGGCGACTACTTCAAGGAAAAGGACTTCAACTACGCGTTCCACTACCTCGGCACCACCGTGGTGCCCGAGAACAGCCTCGCGCACAACCTGCTCGGCGGCCAGACCATCTTCGACTACTACGCGGCCCGCAACAGCGACGCCGACCTGCGCAACATCGTCTCGGACATCAACCCGACCAACGACCGCAAGGGCAAGAGCGGCACCGGCATCGTCGAGTGGCAGATCAACGACGACTGGTCGCTGAAGTCGGTCACGGCGTGGCGCAAGTTCGACCGCTACATGCAGGACGACCTCGACAGCTCCGACGTGAACATGTTCGGCCTGAACCGCTACACCGAGAACAGCGAGTCGTGGGCGGAGGACGTCACCGTCCAGGGCAGCACCGGGCGCGTCGACTGGCTGTTCGGCGCCAACTGGTTCACCGAGGACCTGCACGGCGAGGTGCAGGTGCCGCTCACCAACCTGGGCCTGGCCTTCGGCCTGCCGGCCGACTTCTTCGACGACGGCTTCTACTGGCAGAACGGCGACGTGAACATCGACGCCTGGGGCGCGTTCGCGCAGGCGCGGATCGCGGTCACGGACAGCTTCGCGGCGACGGTCGGCGCGCGCTACAACTACGAGAAGCGCCAGGGCACGGGCTATTTCCGCTTCGACGCGCTCGGCGTGCTGGTGCCGACCGACAACCAGAAGTCCTGGGACAAGATCACGCCGAAGCTGCTGCTCGAATACACGTTCCAGAACGGCGGGCTGCTGTACGCGCAGTACACGCAGGGCTTCAAGTCCGGCGTGATCAACACCGGCAGCACGTCGGCGGTGATCGATCCCGAGTACGTCGACGCGTACGAGATCGGCTACAAGCAGCAGTTCGCGGACAACCGCGCCTCGCTGCGTGCGGCCGCGTTCTGGTACGACTACACCGACCTGCAGGTCGGCTTCGTGAACGCGGACAGCACGGTGCAGACGATCAACGCGGCCTCCGCGCGCAACAAGGGCCTCGAGCTCGAGTTCACCGCGCGCCTGACCGAGGACGTGCGGCTCGACCTCGCGGCCACCTACCTCGACGCCAAGTACACCGACTTCAAGAACTACTGCTACTGCGACGGGTTCGCGACCGAGCAGCAGCTGAAGGGCAACTACCTGCAGAACGCGCCCAAGCACACGATGCGGGCGGCGCTCGACTTCAACCACCCGGTCTCCGAGTCCGGTGCGGTGGTCGCGCGGGCGGAGTTCTCCTACCAGGACAAGGTGTATTTCACCGAGTGGAACAATGCCGACGCCGAGCAGCCGGCCTACGGCATCGTCAACCTGATGGCGGGCTACGAGGGCGGCGACGGCAAGTGGTCGGCGACCGGCTGGGTGCGCAACGCGACCGACGAGTTCGTGTACAGCAACAACATCATCACCGCGCCGCTGTACGGCAGCATCCGCGTCGGCTCGCTGCTGCCGCCGCGGACCTTCGGCCTCACGCTCGCCTACAACTTCTAGGCGACGCGCCGTGGTGGACACGCTGCACGTCGGCGACGTGCGTGTCCGGCGGATCGAGGAGTGGCAGGGCAACTTCCTGCCACCCTCGGTCTTCTTCGTGGGGTTCGACGACGCGGACTTCCGCCGCGTCGCCGGGCCGCTCACGCCGCAGTACTACGACGCCGCCGCGGACAGCCTGTACGCGTTCCTGCAGACCTGGGTGCTGGAGGTCGACGGCCTGACCGTCGTCTGGGACACCGGCGCGGGCAACGCCAAGGAGCGGCCGGGCATCCCGATCTTCGGCAACCTCGACACGCCCTTCCTCGAGCGCTTCGCCGACGCCGGGTTCAGGCTCGAGGAGGTCGACCTCGTCATCTGCTCGCACCTGCACATCGACCACGTGGGCTGGAACACCCGGCTCGAGCAGGGGCGCTGGGTCCCGACCTTCCCGAACGCCCGCTACCTGCTGCCCGCCATCGACCGCGACTACTGGGACCCGCGCGGGCCGGGCCCGCGCCCGACCGAGAGCGGCGCCTTCGTCAACAGCGGGACCTTCGAGGACAGCGTGCAGCCGCTGCTCGACGCCGGCGTGGCGGAACTCGTCGGCCACGGCTGCCAGGTGTCGAAGAGCCTGTCGCTGCAGTCGGTGCCGGGCCACACGCCCGGGCACCTGGCGATGAACCTGCGCTCGCGCGGCGAGGAGGCGGTGTTCGTCGGCGACGTGCTGCACCACCCGCTGCAGGTGCACTACCCGCACTGGAACAGCCCGTACTGCGAGGACCAGGCGCAGGCGCGAGTCACGCGCCGGCGCATCCTCGAGGAGGCGGCCGAGCGCGACGCGCTGGTCGTGCCCGCGCACTTCGGCGGCGTCCACTGCTGCCGCGTGCGACGCAGCGGCGAAACCTTCACACCGGTGCTCGAAGCATGAACGCACAGGCGCAGCCGGATCCGGCGACCTACCGTTTCGATCCCGCGGACCCGGAGCTGATCCGGGATCCGTACCCGTATTACCGCGTGCTGCGCGAGGCGCCGGGCCTGCACCGCGCGGCGGGCGGGTACTGGGTGGCCTCGCGCCACGCCGACGTGCGCGAGGTCCTGACCAGTCCCGCTTTCGGGCAGGGCGATTTCGTCAGGAACATCCAGCTGTTCTACGGGCCGGACTTCGACCCGATGCGGCACTCGTCCTACCGCTGGCTGTCCGAGGTCTTCCTGATGCAGGACCCGCCGGCGCACACGCGCCTGCGCAAGCTGGTGGCCTCGGCCCTCACGCCAAAGCGCGTGGCCGCGATGCAGCCGCGCATCGAGGCGATCACGGCGGAGCTGCTCGACCGCGTCGAGGGGCGCGGGCGCATGGAAGTGCTCTGGGACTTCGCCTACCAGCTGCCCACGCTGGTGATGTGCGACATGCTCGGGCTCGAGGAGTCCGAGCGCACGCCCGCCAACCTCGCCCGGCTGACGCAGGCGGTCGCCGAGTCGTTCATCGTGTTCGAGACCCGCGTGCTGGGCGATGCCGAGCTCGCCAACGCGAATGCGCAGATGGACTACCTCAACGACTTCTTCGGCCGCCTCTACGAGCGCCGCAAGGCGCGGCCGCAGGACGACCTCACGAGCGACCTGGTGCAGGCGCGCGAGGACGGCGGCACGCAGCTCAGCAAGGCCGAGCTCGTGAACGTGGTGGTGGCGATGTTCGGCGCCGGCTTCGAGACGACGGCGCACCTGATCGGCAACGGCCTGTTGTCGCTGCACCGTGCCCCCGGGCAGTGGCAGACCCTGGTGCGCGATCCGGCGGCGCACGCGCCGACCACCGTGGAGGAAGTGCTGCGCTACGAATCCTCGCTGCAGGGCAGCTACCGGACCGCGTTGCAGCCGGCCACCGTGGCGGGCACCACGGTGCAGCCGGGCGAGAAAGTGCTGTGCGGACTCGGCTCCGCCAACCGCGATGCCGCCGTGTTCGACCGGCCGGATGACCTGGACGTCACGCGCCGCGACACGCGCAGCCTCTCCTTCGGCGGGGGCATCCACCACTGCATCGGCCAGCAGCTCGCGCGGCTCGAGGGCCGCGTCGCGTTCGCGGCCATCGCCACGCGACTGCCGCAGATGACGGTCGACACCTCGAGTCCCGCCTGGCGGCCCGGCTTCCTGTTCCGCGGCCTGAAGGAATTGCACGCCGAGTGGTGAAGCCCCGGGGCCGCCCGCGCGGCGGCAACGCCCGGGCGGGTCACTTCTGCAGGAAGGCGCGCAGGCGCGCGCGGAATCCCTCTTCGCCGCTGAGCAGGGTCTGCTGGCGGTCCTCGTTCGCGACGGCGGCCTCGAGGCTCGGCGCGGCGAGGCCCACCTCGAGCCCCTGCTTGGTGAGCGCGAGGCCGGCCGGATCGGCCTGCAGCAGCTGGCGCGCGCAGCGTTCGCCGGCCGCCTCGAGTTCCTCGGCCGCGACGACCGCGGAAACGAAGCCCAGCGCGCGCGCGCGCTCCGCGTCGAGGAAGGCGCCGGTCATCAGCAGTTCCGCCGCCACCGACGCGCCGACCAGCCGCGGCAGGCGGTAGCTCATGCCCACGTCGCAGCCCGACAGGCCCACCTTGATGAAGGCCGCGTTCATGCGCGCATCCGGCGTGCAGTAGCGGATGTCCGAGCCGGCGGCGAGGGCGAACCCGCCGCCCGACGCGGCGCCCTGCACCAGGCACACGACCGGCTGCGGGCAGCGGCGCATGGCGAGGAAGATGCTGCTCAGGCGCTGCTGGAAGGCGAGCCGGCCGGGCATGTCCAGGCGCGTGATCAGGTCCCCCATCTCCCGCAGGTCGAGCCCGGCGCAGAATGCCTTGCCCGCGGCGCGCAGCACGACGACGCGCGTCGTCCGGTCGTCGCACAGCCCGGCGAAATAGGCGGCCAGCTCGCCGATCATGCGCTCGTTCATGGCGTTCAGCGCCGCCGGGCGATCGAGCGTCACCCAGTCCGCGGCCCCGCGCTTCTCGATTCGGAACGTCTCGTAGGCAGCCATGCGGTGCTCCTCAGCGGCTGGCGAGCACGCCGCCGTCGAGCGGGATCACGTTGCCGGTCATGTAGGCGCCGGCACGGGAGCTCAGGAACAGCGCGAGCCCCGCGATGTCCTGCTCGGTGCCCGGCCGACCGAGCGGGATGAAGTTCATCATCTCCTCGCGGCGCGTGTCGTCCTTCATGACGAAGTGCGTCATCTTCGAGGGGAAGAACCCCGGCGCGATCGCGTTGACGAGGATGCGCCGCGGCGCGAGCTCGGCCGCCAGCGACACGGTCAGGTGATGGATCGCCGCCTTGCTGGCGCCGTAGGACCAGGCCTTCAGCACCTGGCCGGTGATCCCGTACACCGAGCCGATGTTGATCACCCGCGCGGGGTCCTCGTCGCTCGCCGCGGCCTCGAGCTTCGGCAGCAGCGCCTGCACGAGCTGGAAGGGCGCGCGCACGTTGACCGCCAGCACGGAGTCGAACTGCGCGGCCGGGAACTTCTCGACCGGCGCACCCCAGGTGACGCCCGCGTTGTTGACCAGCACGTGCAGCCGAGGTTCGTCTTCCAGCGCGCGGACGACCGCGTCGAGGCCCTCCGGGGTCGCCACGTCGCCCTGGACGGCCCGCACCTCGCCGAGCGCCGCGAGCTCGCTGCGCGCCGCCTCCAGCGGCTCCGCCTTGCGGCCCGTGATGGTGACCCGGGCGCCGGCCCGCGCGTAGCCCTCGGCCATCATGCGGCCGATGCCCGAGGAGCCGCCGGTGACCAGCACCGTCTTGCCCCGGACGGAGAAGAGTCGCTCGAACTGCGGTTGGTCCATGTGCGCTGCCCCTCCCGGGGGCGGTGGCCGATGCCTGTGAAGAAAAAGAAACCGCTGGTAGATTTTTTATACCGTCAGTATACTCGACCCCGTCGCCCGGGTCATGCCGACCGGCGACGGCCGGCCGACGGGGGATCATGCAATGCAGGGCCACGACAAGACACCGCCGGTATACCAGACGCGTTCGGGCATCCCGCTGCAGGCCAGCTACGGCCCCGGGGACGTGCCCGCCGGCGCGCGCGAAGCGGCGGGCCTGCTGCCGGGCCAGCCGCCGTTCCACCGCGGCTGCTTCCCGCAGGGCTACCGCACCAAGCCGTGGCGCATCTTCCAGCTCTCGGGCTTCGGCAAGCCCGAGGACGAGAACGAGCGCATCAAGTTCCTGCTGAGGAACGGCGAGACCGGCTTCCTCATGGAGCACGACCGCAACACGGCGGACCACCTCTACAACGTCGACCACCCGGACGTGGTCGCGCGGCGCGAGGACGTCGGGCTGACGGGCGCCGTGATGCAGAGCGTGCGCGAGGTCGCGATCTGCATGGACGGCCTGCCGATCGAAAGCACGTACGGCCACGCCGGCGGCGCGGTGGTGCAGCACGCGCCGTTCGCGCTCGCGGCCTACTGGACGGTGGCGAAGCGTCGCGGCATTCCCCTGGCCCAGCTCGGGGGCACGGGCCAGAGCGACTTCTTCCTGACCTACCTCGGCTGCGTCACCAAGCAGCAGGTGCCCACGGCCGCCGGCCTGCGCCTGAACGCCGACATCATCGAGTTCTGCGGCGAGCACCTGCCGAAGTGGGTGCCGGTGTCGATCGCGGGCTACAACGGCGGCGACACGGGCCTCAACGCCTGGCAGGAGCTCGGCGCGGTGATGGCCAACGCCATCGAGTACCTCGACGAGGTGAAGCGCCGCGGCAACATGGACATGACGGCGGCGGCGCACCGCGTCGGCGGCGTGAACTTCCGCGTCACGATGGAGATCTTCGAGGACGCCTGCAAGCTGCGCGCGGCCCGCAGGATGTGGCATCGCCTGCTCACCGAGCGCTACGGCGTCACCGACGAGCGGGCGCTCAGGATGCGCATCCACATCGTGACCTCGGGCGCGTACATGCAGTACCAGCAGCCGTTCAACAACATCGTGCGCGGCACGCTGATGGCGCTGGCGGCGGTGCTCGGCGGCACCCAGTCGCTCGGCGTCGCGGGCTACGACGAGGCCATCTCGATCCCGAGCGAGCACGCGCACCAGATGTCGGTGCGCATCCAGCAGATCCTCGAGCACGAGACCAACATCCCCGCGGTCGCCGACCCGCTCGGCGGCTCGTACTACGTCGAGGCGCTGACGGCGGAACTGGAGCGCCGGGCCTGGGAGTTCGTCGAGCAGGTCCTCGGCCAGGGCGGCTTCCTCGCCACCATCGACTCGGGCTGGCTGCACGCCCGCGCGCGCGAGAACCAGCACGCGCAGGCGCAGGCCGAACTGGACGGGCGGCTGAAGGTCGTCGGCGTCACGGACTTCAGGGAGGACATCACGCCGTTCGAGGTGGACGGCTTCCCGCCGGTGAGCGACGCGTACGACGTCGCGCTCGAGCGCCTGCGCGCCGTGCGCCGGGAGCGGCACGAGGCCGGGGCGAGCGCGGCGCTGCGCAACCTCGAGGGCGTCTGTCGCGGGACGGGGAACATCATGCCTGCGATGATGCAGGCGCTCGACGCCGAGGTGACGCTCGGCGAGGTTGGCGACGTGTTCCGCCAGGCCTGGGGCGACTGGAAGACCCCGGAACTGGCCTGAGGAGGCGCAAGCATGCATCCATCCCCGCGCATCCTGCTCGCGAAGACGGCCCTGGACGGGCACTGGCGCGGCATCTCGGTCGTGGCGCGGGCGCTGCGCGACGGCGGGTTCCAGGTCATCCTCGGCGGCATGATCACGGGCCCGGAAATCGTGCGGGCCGCGGTCGACGAGGACGTGGACCTCGTCGGGCTGAACGTCGGCGGCCACGTCGGCGTGGCGGAGCGCATCGTCGGCGAGATCCGCGCCGCGCGTCCGGACCTGCCGGTGTTCGCGGGCGGCGTGCTGGCGCCGTGGGCGGCCAAGCGCCTGCTGGCGCTCGGTGTCGAGGTCTATCCGCCGGGCTCGAACCTCGACGACATCGTGGCCGCCGCTCGGCGGCTCACCGGCCAGGTCGCGGCGAGCGCGTAAGCGTCAAGGCGCGCGTAACGGCGCGCTATCGTCTGCGATAGCGCATCCGGTTCGGGGTCTCTTCGCAGGGACGCCGTAAACCCATCCATGGGGGCTCCGGCCGCGACGTCCATGCGGCGCACGGCCCTGCGAAGAGCACCGGAGCCGAAGGCGCCTGAGCGCCGCGCTTGCGGCGCGGAGGTGCGTGGCTGCGCTTCTGGGCGCTGCGCGAGGCTGCGTGCGTATTCGGTTCGGGGTCTCTTCGCAGGGCC
>WBZM01001446.1_pt1 | contig 23452 bp, 14 predicted proteins | sample 5204271 | NCBI WGS metagenome assembly WBZM01 (sample SAMN12344346, study PRJNA552823) | activated sludge metagenome | biome: Activated sludge suspended growth; feature: Nitrification reactor; material: Wastewater; isolation source: activated sludge from nitrification reactor of wastewater...
AGCTGCAACGGCTGATGGGCTTTTTCAGGCTGGAGGAATCGGCCTCCGCGCCAAGGGAGGCGCAAGCGGTCCACCGGAAACCAGCCATGACACCGACCATGGGCGCGGCCAAAACGCAGCCCCCCCTCGGTGTCGAAAAGCGCGCCACGGCCTCTGTCGCGCCCCGGCGCGAGCCACGGGCCACGCCCGGTGGCCAAGGCGGAAATTAAACCCTTTCCTGCGCGAAAACCGGATGCATCCCAGAAATCCCGCGCCGCCGTTACTGCCGCTGCGGATGAGTGGGAGGAGTTCTAGCGAATTGGGGTTCGAGCGGCGTCGTCCTGTAGCTGCTCGTGCGGGGTGCGATTGGAAACACCCGACCCTCTGCCGCTCGCGGTAGAGGGTTTTTTTTGTGACCCCCAAGCGATAAAAGCGGGTGAGCGGCAACGGCTGTCAAACATCTCCGCCCATCTTGGGATCAATGACCCCCAGCGATGTCCAACCGAAATCATTCACTGGAGCGGCGGTTGGCCGCGACTTTCGCCAGATCGAACAGGAGGAATCATGACCCCATCGCTTGCGACCGCGACCCAGGACAACACGGTCGAGCCCTGGCGTAAAAACTTGCGTCACGAGCTGGACGCCGAACTGACCGGCCCCCGTCCCGCCTGGTGGTGGACGGGCCGGCCGCCGCGAGACTGCCCCGGCCGGCAGCCGGACGGCGCGCTGACCTCGCTGCCGCTGCCGAATCTGGCGACCTGCACCCGCCAGCAGGTATCGGATTATTTCGACAATACCTGGACGCTGACCGAGACGCTGTTTGCCGGCCTCCGGGGCGAGGAAGCCTTTTACCGTCCGCCCTACCATCATTTGCGCCATCCGATGATTTTCTATTTCGGCCATCCCCCGGCGCTGTACGTCAACAAGCTGCGGCTGGCCGGCTTGATCGGAAAGCCGCTCAACCCTTATTTCGAGCAGTTGTTCGAAACCGGCGTGGACGAGATGCGCTGGGACGACATGTCCAAGAACGAAATGCTCTGGCCCAGCGTCCAGGAGGTCCACGCCTACCGCCAGCAGGTGTATCGCGCCGTCCGAGCGGTGATCGAAACCCATCCCGACCTGGCGACCGGCCACGCGCCCATCACCTGGCAACAGCCGTTGTGGGCGCTGTTCATGGGCTTCGAGCACGAGCGGATTCATCTGGAAACCTCCTCGGTGCTGATCCGCGAGCTGCCGCTGGCTCTGGTTCAGCGTCCCGCCGAATGGCCGAAGCTGCATCCGACCGCCGGGCGGGCGGCGACGAGCTTTCCGCCCCGGATCGGATGGGACTGTCCGACCAACGACTGGATCGACGTGCCGGGCCAGCCGGTGGCGCTCGGCAAGCCGTCCGACTGGCCTTCCTACGGCTGGGACAACGAATACGGCCGGCGCGAGACCGCCGTCCAGCCGTTCCGGGCCAGCCGCTATCCTGTCAGCAACGGCGAGTTTCACGCTTTCGTGGCCGCCGGCGGCTATCGCGAGCAACGCTACTGGTCGGAAACCGGCTGGGCGTGGCGCTCGTTCCGCAACCTCAAATGGCCGACGTTCTGGGTGCTGGACGGTCCCGCCGGCCTGCACCGCTACAAGCTGCGGACCCTGTTCGAGGTGATCGACATGCCTTGGGACTGGCCGGTCGAGGTCAATCACCACGAGGCCAAGGCGTATTGCGCGTGGCGCGCGGAGCAAGAGGGCTCGCCCTATCGGCTGCTCAGCGAGGTCGAGCATCAGGCGTTGCGCGACGCCCGGCAACGGGCGGCGGTATCCGCCGAGGTCGAGTCCGACCCGGTGATGCGGTTCGACGGCGCGACTCTGGCGCACGAATGCGGTTGGAATCTCAATCTCGCCTGGGGCTCCTCTAGGCCGGTCGATGCCGGCCAGCCCACCGAGGCCGGTTTTCATGACGTGTTCGGCAACGTCTGGCAGTGGCTGGAAGACCATTTCAACCCGCTGCCCGGCGCCAAGGTCCATCCGTATTACGACGATTTCAGCACGCCCTGCTACGACGGCCAGCACCAGATGATTCTGGGCGGCTCCTGGGCGTCCACCGGCGACGAGGCGAGCATCTGGTCGCGCTTTCACTTCCGCCCGCATTTTTTCCAGCACGCCGGCTTCCGGCTGGTTCGGAGCGACGGCGACGGCGGCGCGGCGCGGCTGGATCGGGCCGGGGCGTCGGGTCAGGTGTACGAAGACCCGCAGATCCTGAACGAGTACCTGCTGCTGCACTACGGCGCGGCCGACGACCAGATGCCCTACGCCTTCGGGCCGCGCGATGCGGTCGAATTCCCGGTGCGCTGCGCCCGCTGGCTGCTCGATGCCGCCCGCGACCACGGCATTCCGACCGACCGGGCGCTGGATGTGGGTTGCGCGGTGGGCCGGGCCAGCTTCGAATTGGCGCGCGGCTATCGGGAGGTGCTGGGCGTGGATCTCAGCCGCGCCTTTATCGACGCCGCCGACCGGTTGCGTCGCGACGGCGAAGTGCGCTATTTCCGCAAGGACGAGGGCGAGCTGGGCGTGACGCTGAACGCGATGATCGACCCGGCCATCGACCGCGGCCGGGTCAGTTTCCGGCAAGCCGACGCCGGTTCGTTGCCGGCCGAGCTGGTGGGGTTCGACGCCGTGCTGCTGGCCAACCTGCTGTGCCGGCTGCCCAGTCCCAAGGCGTTGCTGGGGCGGCTCGGCGGGCCGCGCGGCTTGGTCAAGCCGGGCGGCTTGCTGGCGATTTTTTCGCCCTACAGTTGGCTGGAACAGTTCACGCCGCCGGAAGCTTGGCTGGGCGGCTACGAGCGGGATGGCAAGCCGGTGGGCGGCGCGGCGGCGCTCGGCGAATTCCTGGCCGCCGAAGGGTTCGATCTGTTGCGCGAGGCCGACATGCCGCTGATCATCCGCGAACATGCCCGCAAATATCAGTACATCGTGGCGCACGCCCTGTTGTGGCGGCGGGTTCGCCATGGCTGAACGCACTCGGGAGAGCGTCCCCGGCGCCGAATCCCCGGTCGGTCAGCGGTTGACCGACGGGCGTTCGGCTCGGATAGGGCTCCGATGGGGCGGGGGCTTTACGCCGCGCCGGGCAGTTCCAGCACCGCGCCGGTTTCGGCGCCCTCGACGCTCCGGACGTACAGTTGCGCGACCGTGGCGGCGGGTTGGCCGAGGCTCGGGTCCATATGCAGGGCTTGTAGCGTTTCCGTGACCCACGGCGGGCTGACCACGTTCACCCGAATCCCGCGCGGCGCTTCCAGCGCGGCGGCGCGAACGAAACCTTCCAGTCCGGCGTTCACCAGGCTAATGGCCGCGCTGCCGGGCATCGGCGACCGGGCCAGCACCCCGCTGGTCAGGGTGAACGAGCCGCCGTCCCGGATCTGGTAGAAGCCGATCCGCACCAGATTGACCTGACCCATCAGCTTGTTCGCCAAGCTGAATTGGAAGTCCTCGTCGCTCAAGCCGGCCAGCGGGCCGAAACGGGCCAGACCGGCGGCGCTGACCACCGCGTCCACCGGACCGGCGGCTTCGAACAGCGCCCGGATCGAATCCGGTTGGGCGAGATCGACGGTGAGAGGGGTGCTGCCGTGGCTGGCGGGAACGATCTCGTGGCGGGCCGCGAGGGCTTCCGCGACCGCCCGGCCGATGGTGCCGGTGGCGCCGATGAGGAGGATGCGCATGAGGGTGTTCTCCCGGAAGGTCGATGGTTGGCGGAACGGGGCGAATGGGCGAGCTTCCCGTGCTTAGACAGCGCTCCGCGCTCGGTTCACGCCCGTTGCAGCAACTCCAGCAATTCCTCCGCCGAAATCTTGCCGCTGGCGCCGGTGCCTTCCAGCAGGCGCTCGGCCAAATCCCGCTTCTGGTGGTGCAGGGCCACGATTTTCTCCTCGATGGTGTCCTGAGCCACCAGCCGGTAGATGGTCACCGGTCGCTGCTGGCCGATCCGGTGCGCCCGGTCGGAGGCCTGATCCTCCACCGCCGGATTCCACCACGGGTCCATGTGGATCACGTAATCGGCGGCGGTCAGATTCAATCCCAGCCCGCCGGCTTTCAGGCTGATCAGGAACACGTCGCCGCGCCCGGCTTGAAAGGCGTCCACCCGCTGCTTGCGCTCCGGCCCCGGCGTGCCGCCGTCCAGATATTGATAGGCGACGCCTTTCCGTTCCAGCGCGGCCCGGAGAATGGCGAGATGATCGACGAACTGGCTGAACACCAGCGCCTTGTGCCGGTTCTCCAACAGTTCGTCCAGGATGTCCTCGAACATGGACAGCTTGGCGCCGCCCAAAGCGGTGTCCGGCAGCACCAGGCTGGGATGGCAGCAAGCCCGGCGCAGCTTCATGATCTCGGCCAGAATTTGCAGCGGTTTCTGGCTCTCGTCCCCGTCCAGTTTGGCCAGCCGGGCCAGCGCCTGCTGGCGCAAGGCTTCGTACAGAGCCATTTCCTCCGCGCCCAACTCCACCCGTCGCAGAATCTCGGTGCGCGGCGGCAGCGCCTCCAGCACCTCCGATTTCAGCCGGCGCAGGATGAAGGGCTGGATCAATTTTCGGAGCCGGTGCCGCGCCCGCGCGTCCTGGTCGCGCTCGATGGGGGTCGCGAAACGCTGGTTAAAATGCTCCAGGGAACCCAGCAGGCCCGGATTGATGAAGCGGAACAGGTTCCACAGCTCGCCCAAATGGTTTTCGATGGGGGTGCCGGTCAGCATCATCTTGAAATCGCCCCGCAGCGTCAGGGCCGCCTGGGATCGCTTGGCGCCCGGATTCTTGATGGCTTGGGCCTCGTCGAGCACGAGGGTCCGCCACCGGACTTTCGCCAGCCGCTCCGCTTCCTGTTGCAGCAGGCCGTAGCTGCACACCAGCAGATCGAAGGCTCCCAGCCGCGCCAGGGCTTGCTCGCGATCGCCGCCGCCGAAAACGGTGGCGTTCAGGGTGGGCGCGAAGCGGCGGGTCTCGTCCAGCCAGTTCAGGCACACCGAGGTCGGCGCGACCACCAGGGTCGGGCCGTCCGGCGCCCGATTCAGGATCAGCGCCAGGGCTTGCACCGTCTTGCCGAGGCCCATGTCGTCGGCCAGACAGGCGCCGACGCCCCAGTGAGCCAGCCGGGCCAGCCATTGAAACCCTTCCGCCTGATAATCCCGCAGTTCGGCCTGCAAAGTGGAAGGTGCCGCCGCTTGCAGCGTCTCGGCCTCGCGCAGCCGTTGCAGGTGGGCTTTCCAGTCCGCGTCCCCTTTGACCGTCCGGGCGTCCGCCGCGAAAGTTTCCAGGGCCAGCGCCGCCAGCGGATGCAGGCGCACGCCCTTGGCGGTCGGCTCGCCCAGGCCGCCGACTTCCTCCAGCCGCTGGCGGAATTCCCGAGTCAGGGCCAGAAACCGACCCTCGCCCAGCGGCACGAACCGGCCTGGCGCTCGCTCGATCAGCTCCAGCAACCGGCGCAAATCCAGCACCAGATCATCTTCCAGCCGCAACTCGCCGCTGAACTCGAACCAGTCCCGCTGGCGCTTGATGTTCAGGCGCAGTTGGTCGAGGGAAGCTTGGCGGCCGACCTTGAAGCGTTCGCCTTCCGGCCATTCCAGCACGGCCTGATCGCCCAGCGCCTGCAGCTCCAGCAGCGCCTCCAGACACGTTTCGGGATCGGCCAGCAACCATTCCCCGCCGACGGTCGGCTGGCGGGACAAGGTCGGGACCGCCTTGATGACCTGGGTCGCCTGTTGCCGCTCCACTTTCAGATCGCGCCGGGTTTGCAGGCGCCGGCCGTCGATTTCGGCGATCACCCGCTCGCCGCCAACGCCGGGCCGATAATAGGGGCCGCCGCTCGCGAACGGTTTGACCAGCAGCTCGATTTTCAGCCCGTCACCGAACGGCAGCAGATGGATGTGCGGCTTGGCTTCGGCGGCGATTTCTTCCAGGTTCTCCACGCCGGCGCCGACGCTGGATTGGACGGTGACCAGATTCGACAGGCTGGCCACGGTTTCCAGCACCCGCCCCTCGGCCGCCGCCGGCACCAGCAAGCCTTCGCCGAGAATCGTCAGAATCCGCTGGTGCGCCTCGCCGAACACGATCACCTTGAGCCGGGTCGGCGTCTCCTTGAGCACTTTCAGGGTTTCGCCCGGCAGGGCCTTGGGGGACAGCTCCAGCCGCCACTGCGCGCCGTGGGGGACGATCAGCAGTTCCGGTTCGCCCCGGACCAGTTCCACGCGCGTTTCCGGCGCGTGCTCCCAAAACAGCAGGGGATGGCCGACCAGTTGCGGGAGCGCCTTTTGGGGATCGATGTCGTAGCTGGTCGCGCCGTAATAGCCCGAATAGCTGGGGCGCACGCCGGCGCAGGCCGCGACATCCTGAGGGGTGAGATAATCGAGCCGCTCGGCGCGGGAATACAAGCGCTTCAAGGCGATCGGCCGGCCGCGAGTCCACAGGCCCCGCGCGTCCCGTTTTTGCTCGCGGGGGATGAGCGCGCAATGACCGCTCTCGTGCCAGCGCAGCCACCAGACCAGGCGGGTTTGCGCCGCTGCCGCCGCCGTCGATTCCTGTCCGGTTTGGCTCAGGTCGAGCAGGGCGCTCAGGGCGTGTTCCCAGGGTTCTTTTCGGCGGAATAGCTGGACGATGCTGCGGCCGCCGCCGGTTTCCTGTCCGGGCGGAGCGGTTTGGCCGTCTTGCCGGCTGCGCAGGCGTCGCGAAAAGTCGGCCAACTCGGCCTCGATCCAGCGATAGCCGGTCTTGCGGGCGAGATTGAGCAGGATTTCGGCGGGCTCGCGCAGGGTCTGGGGTCCGGCGGCGTTCAGCCAGAACAGCGCCAGCAGTTGAAAAAAGCGGTCGGCGGCGGGGCGCGGGATCGAGACGGCTAGCGGAGTCGGTTCCTTGCGCGAGCCCTGCTGGATTTCGACCACTTCCAGCAGGCTGCGATAGACCAGGGCGAAAGGGTAGTGCGCGTTTTTGTCGAGCGCGGGCGCCATCGCCTCCGCTGCCTGACGCAAGCGGGCGGCGGTGCCGCTGGCCAGCAGGGCCAGGACAAAAAAGACGCCGGCCAGATGATCGAAAAAAATCTTGCGCTTGCGGGTCCGCTGCCGCAGCAGTTTCAGCGCGGTTTCGTAGTGCTGGATGGCCTCCTCGTCGGCGCCTTCCAAAAACGCCAGCCAGCCGCGCAAGGCTCGGCCGTGGTCGGTGTCGCGCTCGCCGAGATACTGTTTGGCCCGCGCCAGATCCCCGCAGAGCAGATAATGTTCGGCCAGATAATAGCGGGCGATTTCGGCGCAACGGTTCTCGGCCGCCAAGGCTTCCGCCAGAGCCAGCGCCTCGGTGGCCGGCTCGAAATCGCGCAGGCCCGCCGTGAAGATGGTGGCCAGCGCCTCGCCCAGCAGTTCGTCCGGCAACGCCCGCAACCCTTCGGGATTGAAGGGATTGTTGAAGATGAGAAGCCACGGCGGATAGCGATGGTATTCGCCGGGGAACTGGCGGGCGCAAGTCTCCAGGATGCGTTGCGCCCGCCGGGTGTCGCGGCGGTGGAAGGCGATGCGCAGTTCGCGCAGGCATTGCCGGTAGGTATAGAAATAGGGGTAGTCGCTGTCCCAGCCGGGGATTTTGATGGTTTGTTGCACCGCCATCGCCAGGGCTTCGAAGCGGCCATCCAAGATCGCCTGACGGGCGGCTTCCTCCGCCAGCAAGGGATGGCAGCGGAACTGGTTGTTCGATTTGACGACGACCTTGGCATCCACCAGCCGGTTGAGCAGGGCGGTCAGCTTCGGTATCGTGAAGCCCTTGAGATCGAACGGCGGCAAGTCGCAACGCCGCGCGCAGTCCAGCAGCGGACTTTTCGTGACGCCATCGTAAATGACGGAGAGCAGTTGCAGGATCGCTTGTTCCAGCGGCGCCAGCGTTTCGTAGGCGTCGATCAAGTGCCGGCGATCATCGGTTGCGGCCATCGCGAACAAACCCCCGTATCGGAAAGTTGCAAATTATATCATCATCTTATTGTCATAAGACACTTCAAATAAACTCGATCATGGATCTTAATTCGTGTTCCGCTACGCGCAACGCTCTCCGATGCATTGGCGATGATCGGGCGAGGCTGCCGATGCTTCCCGACTCCGGTTATCATGGGCGAATGCCCTCTCTCTCGCTGATCTGCCATCCCTCCACGCCCGATGCGAGCATTCGCCGACTCGCGGTGCGGGTGCGCCGGATGCGCGGGGAAACGCTCGCCTTGGCTTACCGGATCGAGGGCGACGCGGAGCGCGTGCGCTGGCCGCCGCCGCGCCCGCCGCGCCGTGCCGACGAACTCTGGCGGCACACCTGCTGCGAGCTGTTTCTGGCGGAGCGCGGCCGAGCCGGCTACCACGAATTCAATTTCGCGCCATCGACCGAATGGGCGATTTATCGTTTCCAAGCCTATCGGGAGGGCATGGCGGTGGTGGAAAATGCGGGACGGTTGCGGGTCGCGTCGCGCGTCCGCGCGGATCGGCTCGAACTGACTGCCGCCATCGATCTCGGCGCGCTGTCGCCGCGCCTGACCGGCGCCGATTTGCGCTTGGCCGTGTCGGCGGTCATCGAGGCAGCGGACGGACGCTGCTCGTATTGGGCGCTCCGGCACCCGCCGGGCCGGCCCGATTTTCATCACCCGGACGGTTTCGCGCTCGCGCTCGACCGGATCGTCCCGGGTTCCGAGCGCGCGTCGGCATGATCAAACTCATATAACCCAGCAGGATGAAACCCCATGCAACCGGTACTGAAATCCGCCAAGCTCGCCAACGTCTGCTACGACATTCGCGGCCCGGTGCTGGCGCGCGCCAAGCAGATGGAAGAGGAAGGGCAGCGGATCACCAAGCTCAACATCGGCAACCCGGCGCCGTTCGGTTTTCTGGCGCCGGACGAGCTGGTGCAGGACATGATCCACAACCTGCCGGACGCTTCCGGCTACTGCGATTCGAAAGGGCTGTTCGCCGCGCGCAAGGCGGTGATGCATTACACCCAGCAGAAGCGCATCCTCGGCGTGCAGGTCGAGGATATCTACATCGGCAACGGGGTGTCCGAGCTGATCGTGATGGTCTTGCAAGCGTTGCTGAACAACGGCGACGAGGTGCTGATCCCGGCCCCGGACTACCCGCTGTGGACGGCGGCGGTGAGCCTGTCGGGCGGGACGCCGCGCCACTACCTGTGCGACGAGCAGTCGGACTGGCTGCCGGATCTGGACGACATTCGCGGCAAGATCACCCCGAACACCCGCGCCATCGTCGTCATCAACCCGAACAACCCGACCGGCGCGCTGTATCCCGAGGCGGTGTTGCGGGAGATCGTGGAGATCGCCCGCCAGCACCAGCTGATCATCTACGCCGACGAGATTTACGACAAGGTGCTCTACGACGGCGCCCAGCACACTTCGATCGCCGCCCTGGCGGACGAGGTGTTGTGCATGACCTTCAACGGGCTATCGAAAAACTACCGGGCTTGCGGCTATCGCGCCGGCTGGGTGGTGGTATCGGGCGACAAGAGCCACGCGCAGGACTATATCGAAGGTCTCACCATCCTCGCCTCGATGCGGTTGTGCGCCAACGTGCCGGCGCAATACGCGATCCAGACCGCGCTCGGCGGCTATCAGAGCATCGACGATCTGGTGCTGCCCACCGGCCGCCTGGGCAAACAGCGCGATCTGGCGTTCGACCTGATCACGGCGATTCCCGGCGTCGGTTGCGTCAAACCGCGAGCGGCGCTGTATCTGTTTCCCCGGCTCGATCCCAAACGCTATCCCATCGCCGACGACCAGCAGTTCGTGCTCGACCTTCTCCTGGAGGAAAAGGTGCTGCTGGTGCAGGGCAGCGGCTTCAACTGGCCGCATCCCGACCATCTGCGCATCGTGTTTCTGCCCCACGAGGACGATTTGACCGACGCGATCGGGCGTTTTTCCCATTTTTTGGAGCGCTATCACAAGCGCCATGCCCTGTGACGGATAGACCGCCGCGCTCGTTTCTCTCTCGGCAAGCGGGTGAGAGAGACGAACTGCGCCTCGCGTCAAAAAAGCTAGGCGCGACCGTAAGCCGAGAGTGGCGCGGCGCTAGGGTATCGCCCCAGCCGGACTCAGTTTCGCGCACTCCCACCGAACCTTTTCGAGCATCCATTTCCAGACCCGGCCCGCTTCGTGTTTGTCGGCGTCGGGAGTGATGGTCGTCGGACCGTCCGGCCATCCTTCATCGATAAATTGTTTTCCGGCCGGCACCGACTGGCTATCCCATGGCATACCGCCGATACCGCCGTGAGTGGCCAGGAAATAATGCTCCGCGTAACCGGTGTTCGATGAGTCCTCCCGAAGGTAGCCGCAATTGCCGAACGATTCCCTGGATTCCGCTTGCGGATGTCTCCTCGCATGATAAACCTGCCTGACATTGCCGCTGATCGGCCGACCGGGCGGATGGATCCATTTCTTGGGATTGAGCGGATTGCGCGGATCGAACGGCAGGGACCAGCGGCGAGGATCGTAGGGAATGCGAGGTAGGCCGCCGACGGGAATGGATTTATCGACCGCGTCGAACAAAAACATCGCGTCGACCGCGTGGCCGGCGTCTTTCAGCCAATACGCGACCTCGATCACGCCGGCCCCCCCGCGACTGTAGCCGGAGAGAAATAGCTTGGCTCCGGGATTTTCTTTCAGCTTGGCGATGACGTAGTTGTAAGCCTTCCAGGCCTGGATGTAAGTGTCGTTTCCGAACAGGCGCGGACCGCGATGATAGAATGCCTCGGGTATCCAGGCTTGCGAACCGCCAGCTCCCTCCCCGCGACTGAGCTTGCGAACGTGGCTGTTGGCGAAGGATCGCCTGTAATTCGAATTGAGCCAATCTCCGGTGCCGTCGATACCCACGAAAATAATCATGAAATAGCTCCTTTGGCATTGATCGTCGGAGAAGGATCGCGCCGATTTTTTCCCGCCCCATGTCGTATCACGGTCAATTATCATGCCAAATTATTGTTTTAGTGCCGAATCTTTATTTCCAAAACCAAAATAATAACGCCCGTCGGCCAGATCGACTGGAATTAAGGAGCAGGTGCTCGTCCGGGGAAAGGATGATGAAAAAGAGGGCCGCAATCCGGTGAATCGCGGGGATCAGTTCATTTTGGTATCCGGCCAATCAAACTGGACCGGATCAGATTGGTCCATCGGGAACATCGCAACCCGATAATCGCGCTTGGGTGTCACAAGCCCTGAAAGTTCCGCAGACAAGGTCGGGTTTTCAGTTTTATCCGGTCCTGTTTGGCAGTTGGACAGCCTTTTTTCCGTCGATTGCCACCCGGCGGATCGGCCCGAAATTCAAAATTTGATTATCCCGATTATTTGAATAGATTAATTTTAATTTTCAACGTCATGGCAATATTAGCACAGGAATTGCTTTCAATGGCTTCAAATTTTTGGTTTGCTTTTTGGAGACCATCGGTATGGATCGACGGCGCCCCTACGACGAAAGCGACGCGAGAAGCATCCTCCGTGCGAGCGAATTCAGAATAAGCCGTACTGGAATGACCGGTCACACTGGCGAAAAGCATGTGCTAATCACCGGTGAAGGCATGTTGAAACGCGCGCAAGAAGCTTATGATCAGACCAGGGACGGTATGATCGTGAGGCCGACCACCGCCTTTTGCGATGAAGCGACCGCTGTCCGCGTGGTGACTGATGCACTAATCTCTCCGCCGGGCCAAGATGCGCTCGGGTATTTGGACGGATATGGCATACCGCTGGGTGCCCGCGTTTCGATCGAGGCGCGGGTCCAGCCCTTTCCGGCGCGCTTCGTTCCGCATCCAGATATTAAACGGACGATTACCATCGACGGGGTTTTCGTGTTGATCGAAAGCATATGGGAAGGCGAACAAAACTATAAAATCCACATCCATACTGGATTTCCGATCACGGCTTTCAGGCGAGGCCAACCCGCGTGGTGCGATCACCGCAATGTGTGGCATCCCTGACGGAGGTTTCCCGCGCCGAATTCCGCGCTGGACATCGCCAATCGCGAGGGGGCGGTAACGTCCGCTGGCCTCCTCGAATTCACTGATTTTTTTAAGGAGCGAACAACCATGAGCTGGTCCATCAATTTTCACGCCGACGAGGAACAAAAGGTCACGGTCGAGGCGGACTGGCAGGGTCCGGGCGATTATCGGCTCCGTCGGCTGGACGGCGAGACGACGCCGCTCGGGGCCTGCAACACCCCCGAAGAGATGCTGGAGGCCCTGCTGGATACCGACTGGGCGCCCGAACTGGAAGGGGCGCGGGTCGAGCCGGTATCGCCCTGAGCGAGACACTTCCCTTGGTCGGCGCGTTGCACTACGCTAAACCGGACGACACTCGACCAGGAATCCCCCATGACCCGCCCTATCAGCCGTTATCCCGTCCCCGCGCTCGACGATCTGCCCGAAGATGTCCGCAACCGCATTCTGGCGGTACAGGAACAAACCGGTTTCATTCCCAACGTCTTCCTGGGCTTGGCCCATCGACCCGACGAGTTTCGGGCCTTTTTCGCCTATCACGACGCCCTCATGGAGAAAGAGAGCGGCTTGACCAAGGCCGAGCGGGAAATGATCGTGGTGGCGACCTCGAACGCCAACCAGTGCCATTATTGCGTGATCGCGCACGGCGCCATCCTGCGGGTGCGCGCCAAGAATCCCCTGATCGCCGATCAGGTGGCCGTCAACTATCGCAAGGCCGATCTCACGCCGCGCCAAACGGCCCTGCTCGACTTCGCCCTGAAGGTTTCGGCAGAAGCCTACGCGGTCGGCGATAGCGACTTCGAGACGCTCCGCGCCCACGGCTTCACCGACGACGATATTTGGGATATCGGCGCCATCGCGGGATTTTTCGCCATGTCCAACCGGCTGGCGAACATGATGAGCCTGCGCCCCAACGATGAGTTCTATCTGCTCGGCCGAGTGCCGAAGCAAAAATGAGCGGCGATTAGCGATACCGTCGTTCGCCGTCGGCCGTCACGGTCGGTGGTCGGACGAGCCGGCGTGGAGCACGGTGCATGGAAACAGTCGATACCGTCGTGGTCGGCGCCGGGGTGGTCGGCCTAGCGGTGGCCCGAGAATTGGCCCACGCCGGTCGCGAGGTGCTGATCCTGGAAGCGCTGGAGCAATTCGGCACTCAAACCTCGGCGCATAACTCCGAAGTCATCCACGCCGGCCTCTACTACCCGCCGGGTTCGCTCAAGGCCGAGCTGTGCGTGCGAGGCAAGGCGCTGCTGTATCGCTACTGCGCCGAGCGCGGTATCGCCCATCGCCGGATCGGCAAGGTGCTGGTGGCCTGCGACGAAGCGGAATTGCCGGCGCTGGCCGGTTACGCCGAGCGGTCGGCGACCAACGGCGTGCCGCTCCGGCCGCTCGCCGCCGCCGAAGTCCGCCGCCTGGAACCGGCGGTGCGGGCGGTCGCCGGGCTGTATTCGGAATCGACCGGCATCCTCGACAGCCACGGCTTGATGCTGGCGCTGTTGGGCGACGCCGAGCGGGCCGGCGCGACGCTGGTCACCCGCACCCCGGTGGTGGCCGGAGAGATCGGGCCGGATGGAATCGCGCTGAACACCGGCGGGGAAGAACCGTTCGCGCTGCGTTGCCGCTGGCTGGTCAATTCGGCCGGCTTGCACGCCCAGGACGTGGCCCGCTCCCTCGCCGGTTTTCCGGCCGAGCGGGTGCCGCCGACGTTTTACGCCAAGGGCCACTACTTCACGCTGAGCGGGCGGGCGCCGTTCGGACATCTGGTGTACCCGATGCCGGATCACGCCGGCTTGGGCATTCACGTCACGCTCGATCTCGGCGGCCAGTGCAAGTTCGGGCCGGACGTGACCGGCTGGCCGGCGACGCCGGACTATGCGTTCGAATCCGGCCTGGAGGAGAAGTTTTACCGGGCGATCCGACGCTACTACCCGGATTTGGCGGACGGCGCGCTGCAACCGGGCTACACCGGCATCCGGCCCAAGGTGACCGGTCCGACCGAAGCCGCCGGCGATTTTATCATCCAGGGGCCGGCCGTTCACGGCGTGGCGGGGCTGGTCAATCTGTTCGGGATCGAATCGCCGGGCTTGACGGCGGCGCTGGCCATCGCGGAACGAGTGAGGCGGGATTTGGAGGCCGGTTGAGCGCGAAGCCGAATTCAGCGCTCCGCTTCAACGCGCCAGTTCCCGCCGTTTGTCGGCAGGGGTGGGGTCGCGCCGGATCGTGCTGCCGCTGATGGGTCGCTTGCATCCAAACCGGGCTTTGGTTCGCAACAGGATTTTAGAAGGTCGCCCATTACCGCTTCGCGGCGGCGGCGCTGGCCGAACGCGGTTTTGTTGTGGTGGTGTCCGACTATCGCCTGTATCCGGAAGTCCGCTACCCGGACTTCCTGCGGGATTCGGCCGCCGCGTTCGTCACGGCCGACCACCCCGGCGGCCGTGACCGGTCGGAGCATGCCGAAATCCAGAGTTTTCCCCACCGCCATGATATTTGAGCAAGGGGATCTGCGGATATTGGCTCGCCTTGTCAATGTGAGGAAAAAACGAGGAAGCGATCCATGACCCAAGAGGAAATCAACACCAAAGCGTTTCTGAAATTGATTCGCTACGCCGAGCATTATCGAGAGGATGACGAGGTTTATTATTTGCTGTATGGAGGAAAGGAAAAATTCACCGACACCAGCCAGCATCCCAACAAGTTAATCCGTGCTTGGGGGCGGAGTTCGACGGCGGCAGGCGCTTATCAAATTCTCAAAGCAACTTGGGATGAAGCCAAGAAAAAAGGGATCGTCTCCGACTTTACTCCCGCCTCCCAGGACAAAATCGCGCTCTGGAAAATTCAAACGCGAGGCGCGATGAATTTTGTCAAAACGGGAGATGTCGAAAAAGCCGTTGCGACGCTGAGAAACGAGTGGACTTCTCTGCCGGGAGCCAGCCAGTCAAAGATGAAAATGGACGAGGCGAAAGAGCGCTTCAACAAGTATGTCGCGGAGTACAGCGCGCCATGAACATCCATTCATTCTGGTGGTTATCTACCATTTTCTTTCTGATGCAAGCCACGTTCGCCGGAGCCGCCGATCTCACGACCACCCGAGATGGGCTGAAGTGCGGCGCTGCGGAAGTATCGGTGGAGACCGCTTGTCTGACGCTTCCTGAAGTTGAAACTCAATGTGTAAAGCAAAATATCCGGTTGGAAAACACCCAGAAAGGGATTTCCAAGAAACTGCCTCACGAAGGTAAATTGGTTGCCAAATCCTTTGCCAAGTCGAATCCGGTATTGGATGCTTTTGTCACGTCGTGGGCCTGCCTGAAATCGACATCGGGCAAATCTTACATTTTGTTGTTGTACACCTGCAGTTGGGGAGAGGAGAAATCGAGCTGCACCGGAAGCGCCAAGGAATGGGAGCGGATTTTCGATGCGACGGGCCGCCATGTCACGGCGGGATTCCGCAGGCAGGACCGACGCTATGACTCGCTCTACCAACGGCTCGGCTTGTCCGAAATCATGAAGCAGGGCGCCGACCTGCAGACGCTCCACCATTGAAGTCGCTTTTTTTGGGGATGGGTGGACCCCGGCGTTCGCGGCCCCGCAAGATGCCCTGCAACGGTTGACGTTCCGGGATAAACTTCCGGGACATCGACACCAATTCGGGGCCATCACGCCATGTTCCGCCACGTTTTAAGCCTGTTGCTGGTCTGTCTCGGGATGTTGGCCGGTGGCCTGCATGTCGGCGCATGGGCGGTGCCGCCTCAGTTCGACAAGCTGGAGCGGCCGGCCGGGGCGGTCGTGGTGCCGGAGCGGTTTTTGCGCCCGTGGGACGCGGTGACCGTTTTTTTCGAGCGGGACCAGGGTCCGGCGGCCGGCGGCGTCGAAGACGAGCCGCAGCGGGCGGTGCGCATGGAGCCGGCTTGGGCCGGGGAATGGCGCTGGCTGAACGGCCGCACCCTGCAATTTCGACCGGCGGAGCCGTGGCCGCCGCTGGCGCGTTTGGCGGTGGAGATCGACGGTCGGCGCCGGCAACTGCTCGCCCTGCTGCCGGCGCCGACGCGCAGCTCGCCCGCGCATCAAACGGATAATCTGCCGCAATTCGACCGGGTGACGCTGACCTTTCCGACCCCGGTGGACCCGGCGGCGCTGGCCCGGTTGCTGACCCTGGAAATCCGCCCCTTGCCGGCGATGGGACCGGAAGGGTTGCGAGTGCTGAACGCCCAAGATTTCGAGATCAAGGTCGGAGAGCGCGCCGAGCGTTCGTCAGAGGCTAATTATATCATCATCTTGCGTGATCCAATCCCCAGCAACCACCAGATCGACCTAAAATTGCGCCTGTCGGACAACCCCGACCTCGGCGACGAACTGCAAACCCTGTCGTTTCGCACCGCTGAGCCTTTCCGGGTCAATCATCTTGAATGCGGGCAGGTGGGAGAGTCGGATTATCGGCATCGCGATATTTACGTCACCGACAAACAGGTCAAAGATTTCGTTTACTGCAAGCGGGATTCCGGCTACGAAGAGGCCCAGAAAGCCGCACCAGCCCTGGTGCTGGCCTTCAATCACGATCTGGCGAAACCGGAAGGCGAGGACCGGGCGCTCTCGCCGCTGATCGCCCGCAACCTGCTGCATTTCACCCCGCCGGTCGAATCCCTCAAGGCGACCGTATCGGGTTCGTACCTGATCGTGAGCGGCCGTTTCGCCAGCGACCAGCTTTACACCCTGCGGCTGGCGCCCGCCGATCTGCGCGACCGCCACGGCAATGTGCTGGCGCTGAAGGGGAGCGAGGAATTCCGCTTGGCGTTCGCCCCGGAACGGCCCGCCCTGCAATGGGACGCCGCACAAGGGATCGTCGAGCGGCTCGGCCCGCAAATGATTCCCCTGCGGGGGCGGGGCTTTTCCCGGGTCGATCTGCGCATCCACGCCATCGACCCGGCGAGCCGTGATTTCTGGCCGTTCCCCGACCAGCCGGTGATGGTGGACGACAACCAGGAACCACCCTTGCCCGGCACCGAGCCGCAACCGCACCGGGAAGGCCGGGACATCGCCGCAGAAGAAATCGCCAAGCGCTTGAAGGCGCTGGGCTCGCCGGCGTTTTCGGACGTGGTGAGCCTGCCGCTGACGAAAGGCGGCACGCCGGCCAAATTCGGCCTGGACCTGAAACCCCATCTCGCCCGCATCGCCGGCCAGGACCGGCCGGGCACCTACCTGGTCGGCCTGCGTCCGCTGGACAGCACCAGCCAGCGCGCCTGGATTCGCGTCCAGGTCACCGATCTGGCGCTGACCGCCGTGGAGGAACGGGAACAGGTGCATTTTTTCGTGACTTCGCTGGCCACGGCCCAGCCGGTGTCGGGCGCGGAGATCGAACTCGACGGCGTGGATACCAAGGGCAACTGGTGCAAAACCCAACGCGCCGTCACCGACGGTCAAGGCCATTTTGCTTGGCAGGCGCCGGGCCATGACCGTTGCAGCCTGCGGCGGGCGAGCGTGCGGAAAGGCGAGGACGTGCTGGTGCTCGACCCGAACCGGCCGCTGCCGCGCTACGCCAAGGAACGGTGGAGCGCGCCCCAGGACAGCGAGGAAAATTACGACTGGCTGAACTGGACGACCGCCGATTTGAGCGAGCGGCGGGAGTCGTCGCGACTGCTGTGCCACCTGTTCACCGAGCGGCCGATCTACCGCCCCGAAGAGCCGGTCCACATCAAGGGCATGGTCCGGGATTACCTGAAAGGGCAACTGCGCTTCGGTAAGGGCGGCGGCACGCTGGTGGTGCGCGGGCCGAACGATCGGGAATGGCGCTATCCGGTCAAGCTGGACGAGTACGGCGGTTTTTATCACCGCTTCGGCGAGGAAACGCCGGCCACCGGCGATTACCGCATCCATTTCGAGACCGAAGGAAATTCGGGCCACGCGGGAACCCCCGCAGCCGATAACGGCGAAGACGGCGCCGACCAAACCGCCGATAGCGAGGAAGAGGGCGCCGCCAGCGACGAGGAAGAGAACGACGAGGCGGCCGATAACACCGCTTGCGGCGAAGTGACGTTCAAGAAGGACGCCTATCGCCTGCCGACGTTCGAGGTGCTGTTGAACGCGCCGCGCCAGGTCAGCTTGGAGGAACCGTTCACCGCCCAGTTGGTTGCGCGCTATTTCGCCGGCGGTCTGGTGGCCGACCGGCCCTTGCAATGGCGGGTCGCGCAGTTCCCGCACGCCTGGACGCCGCCCCGCCGCGAGGGTTTTTTCTTCTCCAGCGACGCCCGGTTCTCGGCCGACAAGGATTTTCGCGCCACCCCGACGCTGCAACGGCAAGGCCAAACCGATGGCCAAGGCGGCGCGACTCTGACGCTCGACCCGACGGTGGAACCGACCGCCCAGCCGCGCCGCTATCTGATCGAGGCCACGGTCACCGGCCCCGACGAGATGCAGGCGCGCTACACCTTGCCGGTGGTGGCGCTGCCGCCGTTCGTGCTGGGCGTGAAGCTGCCGCGCTATTTCGCGGAAGCCGACGCCGTGGAGCCGGAAATTCTGGTGGCCGACCCGGACGGCAAGCCGCTGGCCGGCCGGGCGGTGACGGTGCGGCTGATCAAGCGCAACTGGAATTCCATTCTCCAGGCCAGCGATTTCTCGCAGGGCGCGGCCAAGTACGTCACCGAGGTGGTGGACGAAACCGTCAGCGAAACCGCGCTCACCAGCGCCGGCGAGATCCAGAAGCTCCGCTTGCCGTTGGGGGAAGCCGGCGTCTACGTGGTGCAGCTCGAAGCCGCCGACCGGCTGGGCCGCACCCAAAAAGTGAGCGTCGATTTCTTCGTGGAAGGCAAAACGCCGGTGACCTGGTCGCAGCCGCCGACCCAGACCGTCACGGTGACGGCGGACAAGGACGCCTACAGCCCCGGCGAGACCGCGAACCTGGTGGTGCAGAGCCCGTTCCAGACCGGGCGAGTCCTGGCGGTGGTGGAGGAGCCGGAAGGGCCGTTCCGCTACGAGTGGGCCGACGTGACGAACGGTTACGGTCGATTCCCGCTGGCGGTGCGCAAGCAGCAGTCGCCCAAGGTGCCGGTGCATTTCCTGCTGATGCGCGGCCGGCTGGCCGGGGAGGCGCTGGCTCCGACCGCACCGTTCGATCTGGGCAAACCGGCGACCTTGGCGGCGACCCACTGGATCAAGGTCAACCCGGTCAAAAACACGCTGGCGGTAAAACTGGAAGCGCCGGCCAAAGCCCGGCCCGGCGACGAGATCGAAGTGCTGTTGAAGCTGGCCGACGACGAGGGCAAGCCGGTCGCGGGCGAGGCGACCTTCTGGATGGTGGATCAGGCCATCTTCGCCTTGGCCAAGGAGCAGCCGCTCGATCCCTTGCCCCATTTCGTCGCGGCGCGGCGCGGCCGGCTGGTCGCCCACGACAGCCGCAACCTCGCTTTCGGCATCCTCCCGCTCAAGGAAATGCCGGGCGGCGACGGCGAAAAAGAGAACGGGGATGATTGGGGGCTGGACAACGTGTCGGTGCGGAAGAATTTCACGCCGGTACCGGTGTTTCTGCCCAAGGTCGCCGTCGGCGCGGACGGCTTGGCACGCATCAAAGTCAAGCTGCCCGATTCGCTGACGGTGTTCAAACTGCGGGCGAAAGCGGTCGGCGGCCCCGACCGTTTCGGCTTCGCCACGGGCGAGCTTCAAATCCGGCAACCGGTTTTGGCCCAGCCGGTTTTGCCGCGCTTCGTGCGGCCCGGCGACCGTTTCGACGCCGGTCTGATCGGCCGGGTGGTGGAGGGTATCGGCGGAGACGGCAAAGCCGGCGTGAAACTCGATGGACTGCGCCTGGAAGGGGCGAACGAACAGCGTTTTGCCTGGGCGGACCAGAAACCGCAAAACCTGAATTTCGCGGTCGCGGTCCCCGATCCCGGCCTGCGCGCGGACGGCGGTTTGCAGCGGGAGCGGGTGCGGGTGCTGCTGACGCTGGAACGGCTAGCCGATCAGTCCCGCGACGCGGTGGAGGTCAGCTTGCCGATCTGGCCGGATCGCCGGCCGGTACGGCGGGCGCAACTCACGGATTTGGCGCCCGGCGCGACCCTGGAATTGCCGTTGCCGCCGGAACCGATCCGGCCCGGCACTTTCCGCCGCTCGCTGGCCGTCAGCACCGATCCCGGCTTGGCCCGGCTGATCGCCGGTCTGGACGTGCTGCTGGCCTTCCCCTACGGCTGCACCGAGCAGCGGTTGAGCCAAGCGTGGGTGTTGCTGGCCTTGCGCGACTGGAGCGGCTTGCTGCCCGGCGGCGACAGCGTGGCGAAGCGGGCGAGCGCGGCGGTGCGGGCGGTGGCCCAGCTCATCGCGGAATCCATCGACGAGCAGGGTTTGGTGGCGTTTTGGCCGAAGAGTCGGGGTTACGTGGCGTTGACTGCCTGGTCGCTGCAATTTTTGACGGAGGCCAAGCAACGCGGCGAGCCGGTGGACGATAAATTGCTGGAGCGGCTGACCCGGACCCTGCAACAGGCGCTGCGCTCCGATTATCCCCGGCTGCTCAGCGGATCGGAATATCTGGAGCGGTCGATGGCGCTGGAGGCGTTGGCCGGTGCGGGCGCAGCCGACGCGGCATATCTGGCCGAACTGGCGCGTCAGGCCCAATTCATGGCGCCGGAAGCGGCGGCGCGGATCGCGGTCGCGCTGGCCCAGGCCAAGCCGGCCGACCCGCAAACCTTGACCCGGCTGACCACCCAGTTGTGGGAGGCGGTGGAAACGCGCAGCTTCCAGGGCCGCACGGTGTATGCCGGGCTGCGCGACGGCGCTTGGGGCAGCCCGCTGATTTTGCCGTCGGAGGCGCGGACCCTGGCGACGATCACGCACGCGGTCGCCGCCGCCGATCCGGGCGAACCGCGCCTGACCCTGCTCACCGACGCGCTGATTCGCCTGGGCCAGCAGGACGGTTGGGGTTCGACCCAAGCCGACCAGCAGGCGATTCGGGCTTTGTTCGCCTATCAGGCCAATCCCGCTCCCGTGCGCGGGCGGTTCGCCCTACGCACGGGTCAGGACGGGAAGCCGGAGACGGTCGAAGTGGATCGGTTCGCGCGCCGGAGCAGCGACGCGGCGGCCCCTTGGTCTATCGTCGCCGACGCGGCCTCGGCGCCTTTGGTGGTGAGCGACAGCGTGAATTATCTACCGGCGGCGCCGGGCAGCACGGCCAAGGCGGAGGCGGCCGGGTTCGTGATCGGCCGCGAGGGTTTCCTCGTGCCGGCTCAGACGGATAAACCGTTGGAGCGACTGGTGCCGACAGGCGCGGAACCGGCAGTCGCGCTGACCGTGGGGCAGGTGGTCGAGGATCGCGTCGAAGTGGTGAATCCCGAACTGCGCCATCACGTCATCATCGAAGTCCCCTTGGCTGCGGGCATGGAACCGCTGAACGCCCGGCTCGCCAACGCGCCGGCCGAGGCTAAGCCGAGCCAGCCCGACACCGTGACAGCCAGCTATCAGGCCCGGCTGGACGACCGAATGGTGTACGTGTTCGACGAGTTGCCGGGGGGGAATTACCGCTTTTATTTCCGCAGCCGCGCGACGATTCCGGGGAGTTTCACCCAGCTGCCCAGCACGGTCGAGATGATGTACCGGCGGACGGTGAGCGGCAGCAGTGCCGGGGCGCAGATCGTCGTCGGCCGTTAGCGAGAGGCGATCATTCGCATCCGGTCACCAGGATCGCGCGGAAGTGGTTGACGTTGGTCAGGGGCGTTCCGGTGATCGCCGGACCGCCCAGCGCCTGGAAAAAGCCGTGGCCGTCGTTCACGACAGTGGACCCCTGGGCGGTTCCGGCAGGTGGGGCGGCACGCACCGCGCCGGTTGCGCCGCCGCAATAGCGACATCGAACCTGCCGCGCGGGAGATCGCGCGCTCGATCACCGCGCAGGACTGGCTCGCGGTGGGTCATGCTCAATCGGCGTATCGGGCGGCAATCTCTTGAAACAGGGTCTCGGCCTCATCGAACGCCGCCACCACGTCGGGATCGAAATGGGCGCTGGCCCCCTCGCGGATGATGCGCGCCGCTTTGTCGTGAGGAAACGCCGGCTTGTAGACGCGCTTCGAAATGAGGGCATCGTAGACGTCCGCCACCGCCATCAGTCGCGCCGAGACGGGAATCGCCTCGCCCTTCAGCCCTTGGGGATAACCCGAGCCGTCCCATTTTTCCTGATGGCCGTAAGCGATCTCGCGGGCGAACCGCAGAAAGGAACCGCTCTCGCCGACCAAACCGGACTTGGCCAAGGTTTTCTCCGCCGCGAGGATCACGTCCCGTCCGTAGACGGTGTGCAGTTTCATCAATTCGAATTCTTCGTCGGTCAGTTTGCCCGGCTTGAGCAAAATGTGATCGGGCACGCCGACTTTACCGATATCGTGCAGCGGCGCCGACTTGAACAGCAGATAAATGGAATGGTCGTCGAGGTGTTGCCGGAATCGAGGATGATCGCGCAATCGCTCGGCCAGGATGCGGACGTAGTGCTGGGTGCGGTGGATGTGGTTGCCCGTTTCGGGGTCGCGGGTCTCGGCCAGGGCGGCCATGCTGAAGATGGTGGCATCCTGCATCAGCGCCAGTTCGCGCGTCCGCTCGATGACCTGACGTTCGAGGCCATCGGCGCGCTCTTCGAGCAAGGCGCGGGCTTGCTGGTTCTCCAGATGGGTTTGGACTCGCGCCTTCACCACCACCGGCGAGATGGGTTTGGTGATGTAGTCCACTGCCCCCAGTTCAAAACCCTTGGCCTCATTGCCGGAGTCGGTGATGGCCGTGACGAAAATCACCGGAATCCGTTGTGTCGTCGGATCGGCTTTCAAGCGGCGACACACTTCGTAGCCATCCATTTCGGGCATCATGATATCGAGGAGAACGAGGTCCGGTCGCGGATCGCCGGCCGCTCGCTTGAGCGCCTGCTCGCCGTTCTTGGCCACCAAGGTACGGTAATTCTCCTTCAACAGATCCACCAGGAGATTGATGTTGAAGCGCTCATCGTCGACGATCAGCACGCATGGCTGAACTGGAGTCGTGTTCATGCGTCCTCGGCAGAAAGTTGCAAACCCGCTTGTAGCGCAGCCAAGCTGGCTTGCGCGTCATCGAAGTTATAATCGTCTACCTGTTCGCGCAGCTTGAGAAACAACGCGCGCGCGGGTCCTCGGGCAAACGCATCGCCGAGCCCGGGCAGCAAATCGGCCGCGCTGGCGTCACCTTGGGCGAGCAGCGTCGCCAAAGTTTGCAAACTGGTTGCCAGTTGGGCTTGGTCGGTTGCGGGCGTGGCGCATTGGGTGGCGGCAGAGGTAGCGGTAGCCGCGCCGAAATCGCGGATGGCGCCGAATACCGGGGCGAGGCTGTCATCGAGGGCAGCCACCAATAACGCCACGTCTTCGTCATCGCCACCGTGGGCGCGGAAAAAATCCTGCAACCGGTTTGCCGCCGTCGCCACCGTGGTCGCGCCGATCGTGCCAGCGATACCGCTGATGGTGTGCGCCAACCGCGTCGCCGCGGCGCGGTCGCCGGCCGCCAGACAGGCGCGCAGTTTT